>ENA-OUQO01000022-OUQO01000022.1-human-gut-metagenome-genome-assembly--contig:-NODE-22-length-111528-cov-16.043194_pt1 | contig 111528 bp, 90 predicted proteins | sample MGYA00237944_ERZ548825 | MGnify/ENA primary metagenome ERZ548825 (study PRJEB26490, sample SAMN05194700) | human gut metagenome | biome: terrestrial biome; feature: human-associated habitat... | reverse complement strand
GAGTGTCAAATGACACCCTCAAGCGACATTTTAAGCCATTTTTGTCGCTTGAGAGTGCTATCAAGTCAATAAGAAAGGCTCTAGCCAAGTCCCACTGGTCAAGAATGGTATAGAAGCTTGATCCATGAAATCAACGTGACCGTCGCCCGAGACCATTGCCGAGACAATCTCCGCAAAAGGTGCAGTCAAATCCAAAAATATTCTTACCATTGTAACGTTTTGGTGCAGATGCCCAAAACATACATAATGATGAAAGTGTTTTCGCACTATCCTTCAAAGAAAATCTGGCAGTTTTCAAAGACAGAAGGGAAGACGACAGCACCGTCATCTGTATCCGATTGCGTGTACTCTACACCCAACGATACAGGTGTGGGGATTGTTTCAGTCTATTTTCTGTCAGGTTTTGCCAGAACCTTCTTTGAGATAGACGGAATTGGCTCCACACTTTTTGTATTGGTATAATCCCCAGTTGAAGCCGTGGGGAGCGAGTGGACGAAAGAATGAAAATTCTATTTCAAAATGCCTATCTTAACTTTCCCTCCATGTTTGGAGAGAAAGTGAACGCTATTATTAATGAATATGCTGGCAAGGAAGCCTTAGGGATAAAGTTTATATCCGAACCGGAAGACAAACTCACAATATTTGCCAATGTATTCAAAGAGTCGCCATTCTCTTTCAGTTATCCTATAAGATCCATAGGTTATTGTGAAAGGCAGATCGCGGAATACAATTTGACGACCGAAGAGCAAATCGCCTGCATATTCCATGAGATTGGTCATATTGTCCGGGGAAGTGCTTGAATCGCCGGACAAAACCGGCAACGATATGAGTTTGTCCGGTGAGGGTGGGGATTAACCGGACAAGGTGATTTTGAAAAGGAATACTTGGGGATGGCCAGGAGGTGGCGTGTTTGAGGCACGTGAGGAATTCTGTTATTTTACGAATCGCTTTCAGAGTAATGTGCCACAGAACAGTGTAGAATGACGATAAGCTTGAAAAAGTCGTGCGATCGGGGGCGAGATATTCATGACAAAGTGGCCTGTGGGCGGTTCTGTGGCCGATCGCCCTGAAGGTGTTTTGCAAAATGGGAGGGATAACTTAGGATTGACAACGGTTATACCGGGAGCAGGCCACGGTGTAGAGTCTCTGCTGACACTCTGAATGAAAAACGACTGACCGGAAACGGTCAGCCGTTGTAATATTCATTGAAAAGGAATTCGCTATTTGCCCTGCGCCTCGTAGTCGGCCTTGACCTGCTCAAGGAGCTTGTCGGCTTTGGCGTAGCCGTCGGCTGGGGCTTTCCAGATGATGGCGAAGAGGATCACGCCGACGATGCCCAGGGCTATGGCTACCTCGAAGACGGAGTTCCATCCGAATTTGTCGGCAAGGGCTCCGAAGACGAGGCCGGAGATCGCTGTGCTGGCGTAGCCGAGGATGCCGGCCATGCCGTTGGCGGAGGAGGCGACACGCTTCGTGGCCTGGTTGGACAGGCATATTCCTATAAGAGCCTGAGGCATATAGATAAAGAAGCTGGCCATGATGATCAGGGCCACTGAAAGACCGCCCATCTCCTTAGGAGTGAGCCAGAAGAGGATGAAGCAGGCTGTGGCGCTGGCCAGGCCGATGAGACAGGTTCTGTGGGCCTTGCTGCCGAAGAACTTGTCGGTCGCCCAGCCGGCGAGAAGTGTTCCCACGATGCCGAGAACCTCGGTGATGCCCACCACCGTCGAGGCGGTCTGGATGCTCAGGCCTCTGTCCTGGGTGAGGAATGTCGCGCCCCAGTCCAGGATGGTGAACCGGATGATGTAGATGAAGAAGTTGGATGTCGCGAGGATCCAGACGATAGGGTTCTTGAACACCATCTCCTTGACGAATCTCTTGTAAGCGAAATCGGTGAACTCCTTAGGCTCTGTGACGACTTCCTTGACTGGAGCGTTGTCGTCAATCTCCTCAGGATCAGGCAGCCCTACTGACGCAGGGGTGTCCTTGAGGCCGAAGAGAACCAGAACGGCACCGGCTATTGCGAGGAGTGCCGGGACGAAGAAGCACCATTGCCACGCTGAATATGAGAAGTGGTTCAGAATGAAGGTTCCGCAAAGGAATGCCACGAGGCTGGCTCCGATGGAGTGCGAGCTGTTCCAGATGGCCTGCTTGGTGGCAAGCTCCGAAGGCTTGATCCAATGGGCCATAAGGCTACCGCAGGGAGGAAATCCCATTCCCTGGGTGTAACCGTTTATGAGCCAAAGGCTTCCGATGAACGCGACCATTCCCATAGTGGCCTTGCCCTCGCCGTCCATAAAGTTGAACAGGCCGTTCATCTCAGGGCTGAGTCCTATGAATATATTCACGAGCGCGGAGAGGAAAAGTCCCGTGGCCATCATCTTCTTGCGGCTGACACGGTCGGCGATGAAGCCGTTGATGAACCTTGAGAGGCCGTAGATGATGCCGTGCAGGGTCAGGAAAAGGCCGAGCTTGACCTTGCTGATACCCAGCTCGGCCTCAAGGGCCGGCATCGTGATGCTGAAGTTCTTCCTTACAAAATAGAAAAGGGCGTACCCGATCATCAGGATGATGAGGGTTCTCCACTGCCAGTAGTTGTACTTTTTCTTTACTGATTGATCCATTCTTTTAGCGTTTTAAAACGGGGGACACAAAGATACAAAAAACGGCATTCTTAATGAAGAAATTGTTATTTTTGTAAGATGTGAATATATCGGACGGTCGCTGAGCCTGCCGAAGCGACAAAACATAGAAGTAATTAATTAAAGAAATATGAATATGACAGAAAACTATAACAAGTCTCTCACAGCAGAGCAGAAAGCCAAGCTTCGCCGGATCAAGCATCTGGCCCTGGATATGGACGGCACCATCTACATGGAGAACAACATTTTCCCTTTCACCGTCGAGGTGCTCGACACGATGAAAAGGAACGGGGTGGGATATTCATTCTTGACGAACAATCCGACGAAGTCGGTGGAGGATTACCTCAAGAAACTCGCCGGAATGGGGATTCCCGCTGATGAAGGGAATATGTACACGACCCCTATCGCCACGATTGATTATATCAAGAAAAATTTCCCTAATGTTAAGAAACTCTTTATGTTGGGAACTCCGAGTATGATCGGCCAGTTCGAGAAGGCCGGGTTCATCTCCTGCACCGACGATCCTGATGACGTTCCGGACATGCTGATTGTGGCCTTCGACACCACGCTTGTATATTCACGCCTCTGCCGCGCCACCTGGTGGGCCAAGCAAGGCATTCCGTATATGGCGACGAACCCGGATTGGGTCTGCCCGACAGATGCCAGAACCATCCTTGTGGACTGTGGCTCGCTTCAGAAGTGCATCGAGGCGGCTTCAGGCAGAAGACCGGACAAGGTGATGGGCAAACCGGATCCTACGATGCTTGACGGAATCCGTGACCGTAACGGTCTGCAGGCCGACGAGATAGCGATGGTCGGAGACAGAATCTACACGGACATCGCTATGGGCCACAACGCCGGAGCGGTCAGCGTGCTGGTGCTTTCTGGTGAGACTACCCTTGAGACCGCTCTGAAAGTGGCCGAGGACGCCCGCGCGAACCCTCATCCCGAGCACTACCCGGCGGATTTCATCGTCCGCGACCTCAAGGAGCTTGGCGACCTGATCCTTGAGAGCCACAAGGACTAAATTCCCGATGAAAGTCCTTTTCATCCACGGGCTTGCGTCTTCCGGTGCCTACAAGATGGCCTCCTCCCTGCGGATTCTTCTGAAGGGCAGCGAAGTCATCGCTCCGGACGTGCCCATCGAACCCGGCGAGGCTTTGAACCTTCTTGAAGGAATATGCCGGGACGAGCGCCCCGACCTCATCGTCGGCCTGTCCCTCGGCGGATTCTGGGCACAGAAACTCCGTGGCTACCGGAAGATCCTTGTCAACCCTGACTTCCACATCTCCCGTCTCCTGCGCACGATGACAGGGGAGCGTGAATATCTTTCCCCGCGCCGCGACGGAGCCTTGACGTTCACCGTCACCGATGCTCTATGCGATGAATATGCTCGTTTGGAAAGCGTTGAGTTTGATGGACTTGCCTCCGAGGAAGTCGCATTGACCACCGGAATGTTCGCCGACCGTGACGAGATGGTCAACTGCAAGGACGAGTTTGAGGCTTATTATCCAGGCCGGTCGCGTTCCTACCCTGGAACCCACCTGCCCAATTACCCCGAAATCAAGAAATATATCCTACCTGTAATCGAATATGAAGTATCTGATAAATAACTCCACCGACCCGTATTTCAACCTTGCGTTTGATGAATATTGCCTTGAGAACATCCAGTCCGAGGAACCTTATTTCTTCCTCTGGAGGAACCGTCCGTCCGTGATCATCGGCCTGAACCAGAACGCCTACAGCGAGGTGAATCTGGACTATCTCAATTCGCACGGCATCACGCTGGCCCGCCGTGTGACCGGTGGCGGAGCCGTCTATCACGATCTTCAGAATATGAACTACACGATCATCGGCAGGAACCCGTCCCCTCAGCCGATGGTGGACGCTCTGCGCAGCCTTGGCGTACCAGCCGAGTTGACAGGCCGCAACGACATATTCGTGGAAGGAAGAAAGGTCTCAGGCTACGCCCGCCGCGTCTCCCATAATCAGGAGATCATCCACGGCACGCTGATGTACAACGTTGACCTTGACACTCTTATCAAGGTGCTCGACACTCCGACCTCGAAGATACAGGCCAAGGGAATATCCTCGGTCAAGAGCCGTGTGGCCAACCTGAAGGAATATCTTCCTCAGTTCAGTTCCTTGGATGAGCTCCAGGCCAAGCTTCAGGAGATTCTTTCAGCAGGTGACGGCCAGATGCCCCTTTCCGCCGAGCAGATCGCCGAGGTCCGGAAGCAAGCCGACGAGAAGTTCTCCACCTGGGATTTCATCTATGGTCACTCCCACGAAGCCGATTTCCGCTGCAAGGCCAAGCTGGCCTGCGGCAACGTCGAAGCCAATCTTCGCATAGACCACGGCCTCATCGACCGCCTCGATTTCACCGGCGATTTCCTTTTCGACACCCCCGCCGAAGAGTTGTCCGTCAAGATGATCGGCCTCCGCTACGATCCCGCTGACATAAAGGCCTTCCTTGCGTCCCAGCCCGTCGCCTCCTATTTCCGTGGCGCCACCGCTGACGACCTCGCCGCCCTCCTCTTCAAGCCTTCCTCCGAGTAGTCGAGTAGCCGCGGAGCCACTGCCACCGCCACCCTCCTCTTCAAGTCTCAAGCAAGTCTTCCGCCGAGTGTCCGCGGAGTCACCGCCACCGCCACCCTCCTCTTCAAGTCTTCCGCCGAGTGGCCGTGGAGTCTAAGGTCTTAATAATGAGCGAAATCAATGAACCTTCTCCTACCTCGAAGCGATAGGACAAGGTTATTTTTACTGTATGATTTTCAATCGAATGCCCTCCACGGCGACATAAGGCTCTCAAAACGCTCCTGCCACCCTTCTTTTTAACCTCGACGGCGGCAAAACCGCTCAACAATGCCGCCATTCCCCTCCGCACCTTCCTCTCCGGAAACGAATATCCCTCAAAACGTCGCCGCAGGCCTCCTCTAATCCCTCTCCGGAAACGAATAACCCTCAAAACGTTGCCGCAGGACTCCTCTGATCCCTCTCCGGCGACGAAAACCCCTCAAAACGTCGCCGCAGATCTCCTTTTATCCCTCTCCGGCAACGAATAACCCTCAAAACGTCGCCGGAGAGCGCGGAGGAAACAGCGGTCTGTCAGCGCGACATTTATTTTGATTTTATTTTAAATTGTTTTTAATTTAGGGGTCGATGGATAAAACTTATACAGACATGATTATGATGAATCGAATCACCGTTGCCTGCGTTGTTTTAGCCGGGTGCGTCACAATGTTTTCAGGCTGCCGAAAAGACAAGATTGAGCCTCCGGTTCCTCTTGACCCCGACAACATTGCTGTCAGGGAAGACAGGAAGCCGTTCCACAAGTCCGACCCCATGACGGGGAAAACGCCTTCCGCCAAGGTCAGCAGTGACAAATTGAAGCTGCATTTCTTCGGCTGGGGCGAGGAACAGGACTTCTCCTTCAACCTTACATTCCCGAAGGACAAGGAATATGAAAGGGTCATTATCGCCTATACTATGACAAGTTTCTTCGAGGGACCTGCTTCCTACGACAACACAACCATGCTTTTTGTGCGCAACAAGACAGACGGTCAGTGGTACGAACTTACAAGGGCGTTCACCCCATACGGAAACGCGTTCAACAGCAGTTGGAGCAAGACCTTCTGGATAGATGTCTCTGAATATTCCTTCATGCTCTCCGGGGACACGGAGTTCAGGCTGTACTACGGCGGGTTCGACGCGACCCCGACAAGAAGCCACGCCGTCAGGCTGGACTTCAATCTCTACGAAGGCAAGCCATCGAAAAAAGTCGTGTGGACATCCAAGGTCTACGATTCCAGCCGTGACGGCAATTCCGGCTACCGGGGCTGGTCCTACGGCGTGAAGGGTCATGACATCGAGGACGCTTCCAGATTGGGCAAAAGGGAGTTCACCCTGCCGCAGGAAGTCAAATCCCTGTTGATGAAAGTGGCCGTGAGCGGCCATGGTCACGATCAGGGAAGATTCATAGAAAGAACGGGTTACGTGACAAGAAACGCTGCCGAGTTCGATGAGAACACGTACACCATCGTGATCAACGGAGTCACCCAGAAAAAGACCGGAAGAATCTTCTACAGCAACAAGGACAACTACCCTCAGGCCGGGACCTATCTCTATGACAGGGCCAACTGGGCTCCCGGAAATCCGCTGAATGTGCATTACTGGACGATTACTCCGCCGGAAAGTTCCCGAAGGTTGTCTCTGGACCTCAACCTTGAGAAGTTCGAGTCTCAGTTCACCGACCCGAAAGCCGAAGGTTGCGCGCAGTACATAGTCGAAGTCGATCTTTTCGGCCTCAGCGACTAGCGCCCCTCTGCCCGTCGCCTCCTGCTTCCGTGGCGTCACTGCTGACGACCTCGCCACCCTTCCCGTCAAGCCTTCTGCCGAGTATTCATCATCATCGTCTGCGAAACCTCCCGGAAACGCCCCCGTCGCCGTCCAATTGATCCTTGACGGGTCACATGCAAATATCTGTGTCTGATATGATATAAAAAACCATCCATGGAGGAACATGAAAATAATAAGTTGCCTCAGATTAAGAGAATACCTTCGAGGATAGTTCTTTTTTCGAAGAAGGAGTGTGCCGGTGACACATGACTGATGAGATATAGACCGAAAAGATTCCTTAAGATGATGCAGCTTATTTTTGAAGGTTACTAAGGTAGATTCCGTGAAAGGAAGTACCTTTGTAGTCATGGATAAGAACTCTGCACAAGCAAAGCTCTACGTGTACTACCCCGGTTTCATTCTTCCCGATGGTATGTTGGATTTTTTTTCGAACTGGTCTGGATGGAGACGATGTCTCTCACGGCCAGGGAGGCGAAGAAGGAAGTTGCGTACACCGGTATACTGTACATACATCTTATTGATGGAGAATTATATAGGTAGCGCTATGGCCGGCGTCCGTTTGCGCCCCACCGGTGGCAAAAAGGATTAAAGGCACCGTGCTGACAATTGTGGGTGTTGGAAAAAGGGAAGTGCTTGTCGTTGATGATAAAAATATTGAATATGAGGAAAATAACCTTTTTGATGGCGCTGATGCTGTCCGTGTGTCCGCTCGGCGCCGGGATGTGGGTCTCTGCGCGGGAACTGACTCCGCGCTGGACTTTGGAATATTCACGGAAAGACACTTCGGCGCTTTTCATGGACATCTACTCTCCGGCGGAGGGGAGCGTGACGGAGATTGACGGCCGCAGGAAGCCGACGATCCTATACATTTTCGGTGGAGGATTCATGGAGGGCAACAGGCGTGACGGGACGGCTATGGAGTGGTTCCGGGATATGACCGCTGATGGCTATGGGGTGGTGGCGATTGACTACCGCCTTGGCTTGAAGGGGGTCAGGGGCGTTACCGCCTCGGAGTTCGTCGTGCTGTTGGAAAGGGCTATAAACCTTGCGGTTGAGGATCTGTTCAGCGCGACATCCTATCTGATTGAGCATCGGGATGATCTGGGCATAGATCCGTCCGCCCTTGTGGTCGCGGGATCCTCCGCCGGTGCGATAACCGCGTTACAGGCTGAATATGAGATCTGTAACGGAACGCCCGTCGCGTCGGTGCTGCCGGAGGGCTTCAACTATGCCGGCGTGATGTCCTTCGCCGGAGCCATCCTGGTCAAGGGAGGGTCTATTGAATATGCCCGCAGACATCCCTGCCCGACAATGATGCTGCATGGCACCGATGACGACCTCGTGCCATATTCCCGGATCGACAGTGACGGCTATTCCTTCTGTGGCGTGGATGCCATCGCCAAAGTGTTCTCCGGCAACGGCTTTGACTACCGTGCCTACCGCTATCTGTCCAACAACCACTCCGTCGCCGGATTCATGCACTTCACCCTCGACCTCCAAAAGTCCTTCCTTGAGCGCAACGTAATGGCCCGTCACAAGCTTAACGTGGATGCCCTGATCGAAGACCCCTCTCTCCCGTACTACCCCTCCGGCAACTCCAACCTCTACGACATAAGATAGAAGTAGCCCAGCCCCCCAGGCGACGGAAAGTATGGGTTTCGTTGCTGAAGAGTACCGTGCGGCACCTTTGAGCGACGAAAATGCGCGGAAGTGTTGCCTGAAAGTGTCGTGCCGCACTCTTGGGAGACGAAAATGTACGGAAGTGTTGCCTAAGCGTGCCGCGCTACACCCTCGGGCGACGAAGAAGCGCTGAAGTGTCGCTCAAGCGTGCCGTATTTTACTCTTGGGCGACGAAAAGTATGGGTTTCGTTGCCGAAGAGTCCCATTCATCCTTACGTCATTCTGCCCTACACCCACGGGCAACGAAAAAGGACGGAAGTGTCGCCTGAACGTGTCGTGCCGCACTCTCGGGCGACGAAGAAGCGCTGAAGTGTCGCTCAAGCGTGCCGCGCTGCACCCTCGAGCGACGAAAATGCGCGACAGTGTTGCCCAAGCGTGCCGCGCTGCACCCTCGAGCGACAAAAAGGCGCGGAATTGTTGCTCAAGCGTGCCGTGCTGCACCCCCAGGCGACGGAAAGTGTGGGTTTCGTTGCCGAGGAGTCCCATTCATCCTTACGTCATTCTGCCTTGCACCTTTCGGCAACGAAAATGGGCTGAAGTGTCGCCTGAAAGTGTCGTACTGCACCCTCGGGCGACGAAAATGCGCGACAGTGTCACCCAAGCGTGCCGTACTGCACTCTCGGGCGACGAAAATGCTCGGAAGTGTCACCCAAGCGTGCCGTGTCGCACTCTCGGGTGACGATATTGGGTTAAAATGTTGCCTGAGGTGGGGTGTGGGATCACATCGTAGTACAGCACCGTTGTGACGCGCCGTGGAACTGCACCGTTGGGACGCACTGTAGGGCTGCACCGGGGCTTCTACCTTATGTGGCTATACTGGCTATACCATATTGAGGGCGGTGAAGAGGCGGCGGTAGGCGGCGGCTTTCTGTTCCAGGGGGAGGGGGTAGGCTCTGGAGGAGGATGGCATACGGTAGAGGCGCATCGGGCGGCCTTCGAAATGAAATTCTGAATATTCACCGGTGGCGGGGGCGGAGGTGCCGAAGGTTTGGCAGAGGGTGTCGGTGGCTTTCTCGCCGGTGGTTACAATGGCTTGGCACTTAGGGATTTCCCTTAACAGGACCGGGATGTCGGTCGGAGTGATGACCTCCAGAAACTTGTCGGAGGCGTTGTCTTTCAGGCGGCGGACGGCGGTGGCGGTGTCGTACATCGCTATGCCGGTTCCGGTGCAGAAATCCACTATGTCATCCAGTCTGAATTTCTTGGCGGCAACGTCCACGAAACGGTTCTTGTCATTGAAAAAGATCAGGCCCATGATCCGCCACATGTCGTTGATGAAGTTAGGGTAGTAGAAATCTATGCTCCAGCGCTTGGGCTGGGGCGGAAAACTGCCCAGCATCAGCACCTTGGCATTAGCCGGCAGGAATGGCTCGAAAGGATGCCGCTCAACGGGAATTGGATTGCGGCCTGGAAACGACTCGTATGTGTTTGATCTTTCGATGGTTGAGCCTACCTTTTCGGCCTCAGGGCTTACGGTTTGGCAAAGTCCGCCAACCACCGAAGCGCCCGAAACAATGGTGTTGTTACGGCAAGTCGCTTTTTCGGCCTCTGAACTTGTCGAAGCGATTAAAGTTTCTCCGGTCACTGAGTCTGCTGAAGTGACCGGAGAGACAGCTTTCAATCCTTTTTGAATATTCATTACTTGGCGGCTGCGTCGGCTGCGCCAGCGGAACCGGCTACACCTGCATCCCCGGCTGCGCCAGCGGAACCGGCTGCACCGGCATCATCTGCTGCACCGGCATCAGCCGCTGCACCGGCGGCGTCGGCGGAACCTTCGACAAAGGCGACGATCTCACCTTTGGCGACCTTGTCACCCTGCTTGCCAAGGGTGGCCACTATGCGGCCGTCAACGGCGGGAACCAGTTCCTCCATTCCGTAATATGTCTGCACGAAGCCTATGCCCTTTCCGGCCTTGACCTCTGTGCCGGCGATCGGAGCTACGGAATCGTCCTCCACATCGACCTGCCAGAGAAGCTGACCCTTGGCCGGAGCCTGGACGGGAACGGCGTGAGGGTAGCGCCTGGCATATTCATCCACATCGAACTTCGGCATCTCGACCACAGGACGCACCACCTCGATCGGGGCGTTCGCCTTGGCCTTGAGGTCGGCCAGCTCGGCGTTAAAACGCTCTTTGGCCACGCCGCTCCGATAGTCCCTGTACTGGCGCTCGTGCATCGCGAACTCGAAGAGTTCCTCCTCGTCCTGACCTTCGTCCCAGCCCTCTTCCTTCATCATCTGACGGAATTTCGGAAGCTCGTTCGGGTACATCTCCTGAGGGTCGCCGGTGTAGAACTCCATGCCTTTCTCCTTGGCGAGCTGTACGATCTCCGGAGCGAGCTCTCCAGGGAGGCGGCCCATCTTGCCGAGGATCATGTTCCAGGTGTCCTTGTCGATCGTGGTCCAGCGAGGCTTGCCGTTCAGAAGGTTCAGGAGGTTCATCAGCGCGGTGTTCTTCGTGTACTGGCTGAACGGAGTCACAAGTGGCGGGAATCCGAGACGCGGCCAGACATATTCAACCTCCTGGAACAGCTTGACCATCAGGGTGTCGAGGCTGATCTCAGGACGGCCGTGAGCCCTTTCGGCGGCGTTGATAGCGCCTTGGAAGCCCTTGAGGTCGGCCATCATCGAGCCCATCATTCCGCCAGGAAGGCCGCAGCCCACGAGCAGCGAGCTCATCTTGGCGTTGGAAGGGTTGATCCAGTAGCCGAGGAAGTCGTCGATAAACTTCTGCGTGAGGCGGCGCACCTCCATGTATGCGTCCATATTCAGATCCTTCACAAGGAATCCGTCGGCCTTCAGCATCTCCCTGATGGTGATCACGTCCGGATGGACCTTGCCCCAGGAGAGCGGCTCGACGGCCACGTCCAGGACATCAGCGCCGGCGCGGGCCACCTCAAGCATCGAGGCAGGGGAGAAGCCCGGTCCCGAATGGCCGTGGTACTGTACCAGAATGTGTGGGTATTTCTTCTTGATGTCCCTGGTGAGCTGGCCGAGGAAGGTAGGGCGGCCGATTCCAGCCATGTCCTTGAGGCAGATCTCGTCGGCGCCATATTCAACAACCTTGTCCACGATGCCCATATAGTACTCGACCGTGTGGACAGGGGAGTTGGTGATGGAGAGGGCCACCTGCGAGATCATTCCGCCTTTCTTGGCGAATTCGACTGAGCGGCGCAGGTTCCTGTGGTCGTTGAGGCCGCAGAACGAGCGGGAGATGTCGGTGCCTTGCTTTTTCTTGACTTTGAACATCAGTTCCCTGACATCGGCCGGAACCGGGTTCATTCTGAGGGCGTTGAGGCCTCTTTCAAGCATATGCGTCTGGATGCCGGCCTTGTGGAAAGGGGCGGTCCAGCGGCGGACGGCCACGTTAGGGTTTTCGCCGAAAAGTAGGTTCACCTGCTCGAACGCGCCGCCGTTGGTCTCGACGCGGTCGAAGCAGCCCATATCAATGATGGCCGGTGCCACCTCGACAAGTTGGTCCACGCGGGGAACGTACTTGCCGGACGACTGCCACATATCCCTGTAAACGAGGGAAAATTTGATCTCTCTTGCCATAATGTTCTTGCTTATCTGATTTACAAATATACTTATAATTTTATATTTTTGCTTAGGGTGGAATTTTGACTAACTTTGTAAGTTATGAAAAATACGTTTCTGACAATAGCGGTTATGACACTCGTCGCCACTGCGGTGACGGGCTGTGACTTCTTCCGAAGGCTCGCCGGACGGCCTGACTCTGAATGGATTGAGGCTAAGGCTGAGGCCATTCGTCAGGAAGAGGAGGCGCTGCGGATCCGTCAGGACTCGCTGGAGAGGGCCCGAAAGGCCGAGGCGGACTCGCTTGCCGCCGCCGATTCTGTGCGTCTTGCCAACCATCGCTATCGTTTTTGTGTGATTCTGGGCTCGTTCTCCAGCAAAGAGAATGCCGAGCGGTATGTCGAGGAGATAGCGGCGAAGGGGTATAAGTGCGAACTGCTCACTTTCAGGAACAGCACAGCCGTGGGTGTGTGTCCGACAGATGACGAGGCTCAGGCCAAGAAATCGCTGAGCGAACTGCAAAGGCAGGATTTTTGCCCTAACGGCGCGTGGATTTTAGAAAGGAAACAATGATGAAAGGAAAAATCACGATCATTTCGGCCATCTGCGCCATCTTCATCGGGATGATCCCGGTCAACGCACAGTTCAAAAACGGAGCGTCCTACGCCGATCTGAATGACAGCGAGACAATCCGGGCATTCAAGGAACACGTATCGACCATCTCGGCGGCCGTTATGGAGGGGCGCAAGGCCGGCTCCGAAGGCGAGAGAATGACCGCTGAATATGTCACCGGGATATTCAAGAAATATGGAGTTGACGTGCTGTCCGGAGAGGACGGCGATGTGTTCGGCATCCGTCAGGAAAACGGCGACACGCTTACTTCGCGCAACGTCTGCGCGTTCATCCAAGGCGGGGACAAGACTCTGAGGAATAAATACATAGTGATTGGCGCGAGGATGGACAATCTCGGCACGGACACGATGACGATAGACGGACGTACTGTCGAGCGGACATATTACGGAGCCAACGGCAACGCTTCGGGGCTTGCGATGATGCTGGAACTGGCGCGGATGCTCCAGACCAACAGCCCGCTGCTGGGGCGGTCGGTGCTGTTCGTGGCGTTCGGTGCCTCCGGGCAGACTTACGCCGGTTCGTGGTATTTCCTGAACAGGGCGTTCTCGGATGTGGCTGACATCGATGCGATGATCAACCTGGATATGGTGGGCACCGGCGGTGACGGATTCTACGCCTACACCTCCTCCAACGCAGATATGAACGAGGTCGTCAAGTCGATGGCCGGGCAGCTTCAGCCGATCCTGCCGACCCTCACGGCGCAGGAGCCTTACCCTTCCGACCACAGGGCTTTCTACGACAAGGAGATCCCTTCAATCCTCTTCACCACAGGACATTACCCTGAATATGGCACCGAACGTGACACGCAATCAATAATCGACTACGACACGATGGAGAGGGAACTTGAATATGTCTATAACTATTCAGTGGCTCTCATCAACGGTCCCAAGCCGATATTCAACCCTTCGGATCTGTCGGGATTGACGAGCGCGGACAAGGGTGATGATGCCGTTGTGCCGTATTATGATTGCGACTACAGACCGTCATTCCTTGGCAGCCGTGATCCGAGGGTCTTCCTTGAGAAATGGGTATATACCTATATGAAATACCCTAAGGAGGCCGTCAAGAACGGAATCCAGGGCCGTGTGCTTGTGGATTTTGTGATCGATGAGAAGGGCAAGGTCCGTGATGTCAAGGTGCTCAAGGGTGTTGATCCGCTTCTTGACGAGGAAGCCGTGCGGATCATCAGCGCGTCTCCGGACTGGAAGCCTGGTTGGCTGCGTGGCAAGAAAGTGAAGTCCAGAATGTCGCTCTACGTCGAGTTCCGGCTTGAGAAGAAAGGCAGTTTCGGACTGAAAAGACACGATAATTAATAAAAACAGTAATAAAATGGACTACGATTTCAGGAAAATTGAGAAAAAGTGGCAGGCCTACTGGGCCCAGAACGGCACTTTCAAGACGAAGGAGGATCCTTCCAAGCCGAAGTTCTATGTTCTGGATATGTTCCCTTATCCGTCCGGAGCTGGTCTGCACGTCGGCCATCCGCTGGGCTACATCGCCAGCGACATATATTCCCGCTACAAGAGACTCAAGGGCTTCAATGTGCTTCACCCGATGGGGTACGACGCTTTCGGCCTTCCTGCCGAGCAGTACGCCATCCAGACCGGGCAGCATCCGGAGGTGACGACGGTCAACAACATCAACCGTTACCGTCAGCAGATGGACAGGATCGGTTTCTCCTACGATTGGAGCCGTGAGCTTCGCACCTGCGATCCGGCCTACTACAAGTGGACCCAGTGGGCTTTCCTGAAGATGTTCGGCTCTTGGTACGACAATGACGCTCAGAAGGCTCGTCCGATCGAGGATTTGATAGCCGCGTTCGAGAAAGGCGGAAGCACTGCCGTAAACGCCGCCTGCACGGAGCACGAACCGTTCACGGCGGAGCAGTGGCAGGCATATTCCGAAAAAGAGAAGTCGGACGCGCTGATGAACTACCGCATCGCCTATCAGGGAGAGACGGCGGTGAACTGGTGCGCCGGACTCGGAACTGTGCTCGCCAACGACGAGGTGAAGGATGGCCTTTCAGTCCGCGGAGGCTTCCCTGTGGAGCAGAAGAAGATGAAGCAGTGGCAGCTCAGGGTTTCGGCTTATGCCGGAAGGCTTCTCGAAGGTCTGGACAGGATAGACTGGACCGACTCCCTCAAGGAGATGCAGCGCAACTGGATCGGAAAGTCCAACGGCTGCGAGGCTGTGTTCAAGTGCTACAACGGTGAGACAGAGCACGATGTGACCATATTCACGACTCGCGCGGACACGATGTTCGGCGTGACATTTATGGTGCTCGCCCCGGAAAGCGACCTCGTGCCGCTTCTGACCGCTCCGGATCAGAAAGAGGCTGTGGATGAATATCTTGCCGCTGTGAAAAAGAAGACCGAGCGCGAAAGGATAGCCCAGACCAAGACCGTCACCGGCGTGTTCAGCGGCTCTTATGGAGTGAACCCGATGACCGGCGACAAAGTTCCGATCTGGATCTCTGAATATGTCCTTGCGGGTTACGGCACAGGCGCCATTATGGCCGTTCCTGCCCACGACAGCCGCGACTATGCGTTCGCCAAGAAGTTCGGTCTGCCGATCATCCCTCTGATCGAGGGCTGCGATGTCAGCGATGAAAGCTTCGACGCGAAGGAAGGCAAGATGATCAACTCCGGATTCCTTAACGGATTGGATGTCAAGGAGGCCATTCCAGCCGCCATCGACTACGTTGAGAAGCACGGAATCGGTCACAGGAAGGTCAACTACCGTCTCCGTGACGCGATTTTCAGCCGCCAGAGGTACTGGGGCGAGCCGTTCCCGATCTACTACAAGGACGGCATCCCGACTCCGGTTCCGTTCGAGAAACTGCCTCTCCAGCTGCCTGAGATCACGGAGTTCAAACCTACCGAGAACGGTGAGCCGCCTCTCGCGAGGGCGAAGGACTGGACCTACGAGGGTTATCCTCTGGAGACCAGCACGATGCCGGGCTTCGCCGGATCAAGCGCCTACTACCTCCGCTATATGGATCCTCACAACAACGAGGCTCTCGTCGATAGGAAGGTTGATGAATATTGGCGTGATGTGGATCTGTACATCGGTGGTACAGAGCACGCTACGGGACACCTTATATATTCCCGCTTCTGGGACAAGTTCCTCTTTGACCTTGGTTATGTCTGCGAGGACGAGCCGTTCCGCAAGCTGGTCAACCAGGGTATGATCCAGGGACGCTCCAACTTCGTTTACAGGATCGTGGGCACCAACACGTTCGTCTCACTTGGTCTGAAGGACCAGTACGAGACCACCGAGATCCACGTGGACATCAACATCGTCCGCAACGACAAGCTCGACCTTGAAGCCTTCAAGAAATGGAGACCTGAGTTCGCCGACGCGGAGTTCATCCTTGAGAACGGTGAATATGTCTGCGGATGGGCCGTGGAGAAGATGAGCAAGTCGATGTACAACGTTGTCAATCCGGACAAGATCTGTGACGACTACGGTGCCGACACCCTCCGTCTCTACGAGATGTTCCTCGGACCTCTTGAGCAGTCAAAGCCTTGGGACACAAAGGGTATCGATGGCGTGAACAGATTCCTGCGCAAGTTCTGGAGGCTCTTCTACGATGGTGACAACTTCATCGTGACCGACGAGAAGGCCACTCCGGCCGAGCTGAAGGTCCTCCATAAGCTGATCACCAAGGAGCAGGACGACATCGAGCACTTCTCCTACAACACGACGGTCAGCGCGTTTATGATCGCCCTGAATGAACTGTCCGGTCTCAAGTGCCACAAGCGTGAGATCCTTGAGCCGCTGACAGTTATGCTCTCTCCGTTCACCCCTCACATCGCTGAGGAACTTTGGGAGGCCCTTGGACACAACGAGAGCATCACATTCGCTCATTTCCCTGAGTTCAACGCCGCTCTCGCCGCTGAGGACAACGTGACATATCCGGTTTCCTTCAACGGCAAGATGCGCTTCACCGTGGATCTCCCTAAATCCCTTTCACCTAAGGAGGTAGAGGCACGGATCCGTGAGATGGAGCAGACGTCCAAGTATGTTGGCGGACAGAACGTCGTCAAGGTTATCGTCGTTCCGGGCAAGATTGTGAACTTTGTTTTGAAATAGTCTATGGCGGTTTCTTCTTCCACAATCCTAAGAGGAGTCAAGGAATATCTCCTCATCACTCTTGGTATAGTCATCTATACCGTAGGCTGGGCGATATTCCTGACTCCGAACAACCTTATCGGCGGCGGAGTCTCCGGTATAAGCGCCATCATCCAGTATGCCACCGGTCTCAAGATGGGATATTCCTATTTTGTGATAAATACTGTGCTTTTGATTATCTCGGTGATCATCATCGGGCCCGCGTTCGGCGTGAAGACGGTGTATGCCATAATACTTGCCTCCGTCTGTCTGAATGTGTTCCAGTCCATTATCCCTGAGACGATCATCCAGGACTTCGCTCTGTCGAACGGTAAACTGATGTGCTCGATAATCGGAGGTTCGATGGCCGGTCTCGGCATCGGAATGTCGATTTCCCAAGGCGGAAGCACGGGAGGGACGGACATAGTCGCCTTGATCATCACGAAATTCAGGAATATATCTCCAGGACGCATTATCCTCACTATGGATGTGTTCATCATCGCTTCGTCGCTGTTGTTCCCGTCCTTCGGTGCTGACGGACAAAGGATTCCGTTTGACAGTAAGTTCTCTATCGCTGTTTATGGCATGATCATCGTGACTGTCTGCGGCCACGTGGTGGATCTCTATCTGGCCGGCTCCAAGCAGAGTGTCCAGCTGTTTATTCTTTCAAGACACTATGAGGAGATCGCCGACATGGTCTCCAAGGATTTCCACAGAGGTGTGACCGTTTTGAACGGGGAAGGCTGGTACACCAAACAGCCCGCTTCAGTCCTTATGGTCATCACCAGAAAGACGGATCTGAATCTTCTTTTGAGATCGATCAAGCGTGTGGATCCTGACGCCTTCCTCTCCATCTCCTCTGTCAGCGGAGTCTATGGACAAGGCTTCGACTCCATAAAAGGTGCAAAGAAAAGTTAGTTTTCATAAAGAAAACACGATTTTTACTTCATACCCCCTGGCAAACCACCGTCCGGGGGCTTTTTCTTGTTATCTTGCCGGAACTAACTATTGATCCAATGACGATTTTCATCACATTTCTGACTCTTCTGGAGTTGTTCATATTCTTGGTCTATGACCTAAGAATCAACAGGAGCGACCGTTCCGCAAGGTATGCCATCCGCCTTATGTCCTCCATCGGAGGACTTGTCCTGATTCTGGCTGAGATTCTCCTTCCAGGCCGGCTTGACACTCCTGAACTGGAGGTTGATCTTTCATTCATCACGGCAATGCTTGTGATGTATCCGTGTTCGTTCGAGAAGCCGGACACATCGTTCAAGGCGGCGCTATGCCTGTTGATTTTCGGTTTCGTCACGCTGTTGTATTTCAGGTGCAAGTCTTCCGGCACATTTGATTTCAAGTGCCAGCGCATTGTGTATTCGTTCGCTCCGATGCTTCTGTTCGTGCTGTCGTATTTTCTTTACATAGCCTATCGCCGTTTCTCAGGGATAAGAGCCATGTTCAGAAACACGGCGGTATGGCACAATGTGGAGGAATATTCACGGTTCCTCTACTCCATAGCGGTTATGGTCGCCGGAATGATTTTCCTATGCGCCGGCACATCCGCCGGACATCTGAAAGGTTTTCTCACAGCCGTGTCTGCGGTCATGTATCTTGCGCTTTACGCCATACTCTATCTGCGAGCCATGACAGGCAGAACCTACGTCATTAACCGTGCCACGGAGAAAAGGATCAAGGACATCATAAAGGGTAATCTGAGAACGTCATACATTGAGAAGGCTGATGAGGACAAGAAGATGAACAACCTTTACAGACGGGTTGTGATGTACATGGAGGAGAAAAGGCCTTATCTTGACCAGACCTTTGACATGGCAAGCCTTGCTGATCTGATGTTCACGAACAAGCTGTACCTGTCGAAGACGATAAATGTCCTTTCCGGTCGCAATTTCAGGCAGTTTGTGAACTATTACAGGGTGCAGAGGGCGATCGAACTGTTCAAACAGGATCCCAGACTGAAAATCTGCGAGGTCTCGGAGATGTCAGGATTCCATACGGCGGTGTCCTTCAACATGTCGTTCAAGGTGAACACCGGAAAGACTCCTACTGAATGGCTTAACGCCTACACGTCCGAACTGGAAAAGTAAAAGAGAAGGCGGGAAAACTCGTTTCTCCGCCTTCTCTATATTCTTTATCCGAGTTTCCAGGAAACCGGTGGGGGCGCTATGATATCCATCTCCTCTTTCTTGACAGGGTGAACGAATTTGATCTCGTGGGAGTGCAGGCATATCCCTCCGTCAGGATTGGATCGCGGAGCACCGTATTTCAGGTCTCCTTTGATGACACATCCGATGCCCGCCAACTGACAGCGGATCTGGTGATGCCTTCCTGTAAGCAATTGAACCTCAATCAAGGAGTATCTTTCCGTGTCTTTCAGATGTGTGTAGATCAGTTTGGCGAGTTTGGCTCCGGGAGTCTTCTCGCCACCCCTTGCAATGAAACTTTTGTTCATCTTTTCGTTGCGGACCAGCCAGTCGTCCAGTTCCGCCGATTCTTTCTCAGGCGCGGCGCAGCACAATGCCCAGTACGTCTTGTGAATATTCCCGGACCGGAACATCTCGGAGAGTCTGGAAAGGGCTTTCGAGGTCTTGGCGAGGATTGTTATACCACTGACAGGCCGGTCAAGGCGATGCGGAATTCCCACATACACCTTGCCCGGCTTGTCATCTCTTTGGGCGATGAACGCTTTCAGCGTCTCGGCCAGACACTCGTCCCCGGTCTTGTCTGCCTGGACGATCTCTCCAGGTCTTTTGTTGAAGACAAGAATATGATTGTCCTCGTAAAGAATCCGTGACTCCAGATCCCGGAACTCGTCCTCTCCCAAACGTCTGTACTCCATCTATTCTATAGGTACAAGGGCGAAACTCAATGTGCCTCTGCAGCAAAGTTTGCCGCCGACTTCCAGTTTGGCGGAGCAGAAGAACAGGTTGCCTCTTCTCTCGTCCAGCGTGGCCGTCACCTCACAAAGGTCTCCAGGCTTTACGGGATTCTTGAAACGGACCTTGTCCAGTCCTGCATAGAGAGTGATGTGTCCCGGAATCTCATCCTTGACGAGAATGGCGCAGCTCTGGGCCATGATCTCGCATTGGATCACACCCGGAACTATCGGATTGCCAGGGAAATGCCCTCTTGTGAAGAACTCGTCTTCCTTGATTCTGTATTGGGAGTGCGCGACACCGTTCTCGTCAATGTGAGCCTCTTCTATAAGAAGCATAGGCTCACGGTGCGGCATGAATTGTTTGATTTCTTCGATATTCATAACTCTTGGACTTTTAATGGACTTATCCTTCGTATTTTCTGAAGGCGACGCAGGCGTCGTGTCCACCGAATCCGAACGAGTCGGAGATTCCGAGCGTCAGGTCTGTCTTGACAGCCTTGTTAGGAGTATAGTCAAGATCGCATTCCGGATCCGGAGTGTCCAGATTGATTGTTGGAGGGCAGATTCCGTCACGAAGGGCGAGCACCGTGGCGATTGCCTCGGCCGCTCCCGCCGCTCCGAACATGTGTCCGGTCATGGACTTGATGGAACTGATGTGAGCCTTGTAGGCAAAGTCTCCGAGTGCGTTCTTGTAAGCGAGTGTCTCGGCGACATCGTTTAACTTTGTGCCAGTTCCGTGAGCGTTGATGTAGAGGTTGTCCTTCTCCTTGTCGAATCCTGCTTCCTCAAGGGCGAGTTCGATGCACTTCGCCTGGGTTGTTCCGTCCGGTCTCGGTGCGGTCGAGTGGTAGGCATCGCAGGTGTTGCCGTAACCGACCATCTCACCGAGAATCTGTGCTCCACGGGCCTTGGCGTGCTCATATTCCTCAAGCACAAGGGCGGCTGATCCGTCGGCCATCACGAATCCGGCGCGGTTGGCGTTGAACGGAAGGGATGCGTATTTTGGATCAGTGGCTCTTGAGAGGGCCTTTGCGTTGGCGAATCCTACGATTCCGATCGGGATTGTGGCGTTCTCGCATCCTCCTGTGATGATGGCATCGGCATAACCGTTCCTGATGGCGCGGAAAGCCTCTCCCATGGCGTTTGTGGATGTGGCGCAGGCCGTCACGATGTCAAGGCAAGGGCCTTCGGCGTGGTGCATGATCGCGATGTGGCCGGCGGCGATGTTGGAGATCATCGTAGGGATGAACAACGGTGAGATCCACTGGCCGGAAGGATCCTCGATCATCTTGGCGATCTCCCTGTACTGGGTGGCGAATCCGCCGATTCCGGAACCGAAATAAACGCCGAGTCTGAACGGGTCGATGTTCTGGCCTTCACCCTGTGAGGCGAGGCCGGACTGCTTAATGGCCTGGTAAGCCGCGGCTACTCCGTACTGGGTGAACAGATCCTGCTTTCTGATGAAAGGTTTGTCCATGCCGTATTCCTCAGCCTTGAAGCCCTTGATGATTCCGGCGATTCCAACCGGCAGATTGTCGGTCGGGAAAGCCTTGATGGCCTCGATTCCGCACACTCCGTCGCACAGATTGCTCCAGAATGTGTTCACATCATTTCCTACAGGGGAGATGACTCCCATTCCAGTTATAACTACTCTTTTATTCATGTTTTATCCTTTATAATCATTGATTTAAGCCAGAAATCCAGGGGCCCCGGCGAGCAGTTTCTCCGCTCCGTCCATCAGGTCTTCGACGATCTCCCTGGCGGTCTCTTTCTTCTTGATCATTCCGGCAACCTCACCGGCGAGGAAGCTTCCTCCAGCAAGGTCTCCGTCAAAGACTGCCTTGCGCATAGATCCGGTGCCGAACTTCAGAACCTCTTCCTTAGGCACCGCAGGGTCATATTCCATCTTGAAGAATTTCTTCGCGAACGGGGTCTTGAGGCCACGGACAGCGTCTCCGAGTGACTTGCCGGTCACCATTGTGCTGACATCGGACGCGGCGATCAGTCTGGCCTTGTAATTCTCGTGAATATGGCACTCGTCGGCGATGAGGAACCTCGTCCCGACCTGAACGCCCTTGGCTCCGAGCATGAAAGCGGCCGCAACCCCTCTGCCATCGAATATTCCACCCGCGGCAAGGACTGGAATATCCAAGGCATCAACCACTTGCGGTACAAGCGCCATTGTATGGATATCCCCGATATGTCCTCCGGATTCCGCGCCTTCTGCCACAACGGCTGTCGCTCCGAGTTCCTGCATCTTGAGTGCGTAGGCAACGGACGCCACAACAGGGATGACCTTGATTCCGGCGGCCTTCCATTTCTCCATATAGGCGGCAGGGGAGCCGGCTCCGGTCGTCACGATCTTCACGCCTTCCTCGATGATCATGTCCGCCACTTCTCCGGCGTTAGGAGCCTGGAGCATGATGTTGACACCGAATGGCTTATCTGTCAAAGTCTTGCATTTGCGGATCTCTTCCCTGACGGCTTCCGTGCCGAAGTTGATTGAAGAGATCAGTCCAAGTCCACCGGCGTTTGAGACGGCGGCTGCCAGTTTCGCATCAGCGATCCAGGCCATACCTCCCTGGAACAGAGGACGCTCGATTCCGAGCAAGTCACATATAATACTTTTTATCATATAGTTGCAAATATAATAATTAATGTTCGGATTACCACTCAACTATGGCCGCTCCTGAGAGAAGTCCGGCTCCAAATGCGCTAAAGACTAAAATATCCCCCTTTTTGAACATCCCCTTCCGGTTACATTCGTCCAAAAGGATAGGGCAGGAGGCTGACGAGGAATTTCCGTGATCGGTGATGTTGACGGGGAACTTCTCCGCAGGCTGACCCATATAGTTGATGATCGAGTCGATTATTCTCTGGTTGGCCTGATGAATCATGAAGTATGCCACCTCGCTCTTGTCAATTCCCACTTCGTCCAGAAGACTTTGCACACCTTCCGTGCACGCCTTGACCGCGAACTTGAACACCTCCCGGCCTTTCATCTGCATCGGGACGTCCTCTTCCTTTTTTGTGATGTAAGGCGTGTCAACAAGTGTCCTGATCTGCCAGATCTCATCCTTGGATGGCTCTGCATGCAGTTTTGTGCCTTTGATGTTGTCCCCTTCGGTCAGCACTACGGCTCCGGCCCCGTCTCCGAACAGGACACATGTTCCTCTGTCTTTCCAACTGGCCATTCTGGTCGGCTCCTCGACGCACGCCACGATGGCGTTCCTGATCTTTCCGGCCTTGTAGTATGTCTCCGCCATATCCAAGGCATAGACGAATCCCGGACAAGCGCAGTTGATGTCGAACATCGGGCATTTGAGTCCGAGTTTTTCACCGATGATGCAGCTCATTCCCGGGGTGATATATTCGGAGACGACATTGGAGACTATGAAGAGGTCGATGTCTTCGGCTTTCAGTCCGGACATCTCAAGAGCCTTTCGTACGGCTTCGGTTCCGAGATCCTCCAGATTCTCGTCTGTGATCACGTGTCTTGTCTTGATTCCGGTGCGAGGGTAGATCCACTCGTCGCTGGTGTCCAGAAATCCCGCAAGCATATCATTGGTCACGACCTTTTTTGGAAGCGCGCTTCCTGTACCGATGATTTTCATAAATTCACTGTTATATTAAGGTATTCACAGACAAAAATATGAATATGCCTGAGCCGCTCAAAAATTAAGTGGTGAATATGCCTTTGGTGTAGTCAGTTCCATGCTTTTAGTGGTGATTTCGCTGAATTTGTGGCGAATTTCCGTCATCCTGGACTATGAAAAAGGCTCTTCCCGGCATATTTCCGCCAGAAAGAGCCATTGAATCCTAACGCGCGTTTCCGTCTTGTTATTCCTCGGTGACGAATGGTTTGGAGAGAAGCTCCAGCCCTTCCACCGGCTTGTCGGTTGTGATGAGGCTGACACCTTTCGCGATGAAGTTGAGCATATCGCTGACATTGTTGACCGTCCAGACATTGACCGTCATCCCGAGTCCGTTCGCCTCCTTGATCCAAGCGTCCGTGAGCTTGCTGTAGGAGTAGTCTATTCCCTTTATGCCATCGGCGAAGACAGTGGAAGGTGCCTTGTCTCCGTTGAGGTATTGGACAGTCGCCTCAGGCGCGAGCCCAGCGAGTTTTTTGCAGACATCATAGCTGAACGCGATATATTCAACCTGATTCTGCAATCCTTTCGCCTTGACTGCGTCCACGCAAGTCTGCGCCGCCCTCATAGTCTTGTCGGTGGTGTTGTGGTTCTTTATCTCAATGATCAGTTTAACATTTGGATAAAGCTTCGCCTGGTTCAGATAGTCGTCAAGCGTAGGGAGCGGCTCACCGTTGGCGAGTTTATAGTCCTTGATCTCTTCGTAGGTCCTGGAATCCGGTCTCCAGCCTTTGTATTTCGCATCCTCCGGTACCTCGTTACCCTTGAAGGTGGAGTTGTGATAGATGACCGGCACGCCATCCGTGGTGATGTACACATCGAACTCGGATCCGTAAACCCCGAGCTTCTGTGCCTCTGCCAGGGATGCCACCGAGTTTTCCGCCGCGTTTCCGTAATGGTATCCCCGGTGCGCCACGATCTTCGTGTTGTAAAGATTCTTCAGGTCGCTGACAACATTGAACTCGGATGAGCCCAGAGGGTACTGCGTCTCTCCTCTGCCGAGGACGAGACGGTATTTCCCGGCCCGGAAGTCATCCGGAATACGTATCTTCAGGAATCCGTCCCCGTCAGCCGTGGTGCAGGAATATGACAGCGACTCGCTGCTCATTGATTCCAGCTTGATCCGGTCGCCACCCTTGAATCCCTTGGCGTACACGTAGAACCAGCATCCCGGCTTGACATTGGCGTTCGGCAGCAATGTAAGGTCGCTGATCGAGATCACTTCCGGTTTTATGTCGTTCTTGACAACTTTGTAAAGTTCCGCGACATCCTTGGCGGTGAGCACATCATCGTATATCCTTGCGATGACGACATCCCCGTTGAATCCGCAATGCGCACCGGAGGCTCCGTTTGGATCGCCTCCGACACAGAACCACGTGCTGCCTTCCGTAGGGAAGTTCAGGCTTCCCGCTGCCTCCGTCTCACCTTTCAGCTCACCGTTGACATAGATACAGGACTTCCCGGCCTGTTTGCTCCAGACTCCGACAACGTGGTAGTACCGACCCACTTCCGGGGTTATATTCGAATGAGTCCATTTCCAGCTGGACTTCCCGTTCGCGCTGACATTCGGAAGGAAGGTTATGTCCTTTCCCCTGCTGTTGTCTGTGATAAGAAATCCGGTTCCACCGCTTTGCATAGAGCTGAACGGCTTGATCTCGGAACCGTTGGCCGGAGCGTCCATCCTGAATACGATCTCCATCGAGTGCCCGTCGGCGAGCGCGTTCCGGAATTTCTGGTCCTGGGTGTAGTCAATCTTATAGTACCCGGCGCTCATCGCGCTTCCGAGCGTGTGGTTGAAGTGTGCCGCGTATCTGGAATATGCGTCGCTGAAATAGTTGACCGAAGCGGAGCCGGAGACTGTCGTTATGGTCATCTTGGAATCGGAATTGTCAACCGCCGTTCCGTCGTTCTTGAATATCACATCCAGAAGATCGGCCTCCGGCACATCGGATGGAGTCGGTGGAACAACGATCTCTCCCTCTTTCGAACCTTTCTTCTGTGTGATGACGATCGAGACTGATTTTGTCTTGCAGGTGAACACAAGTCCTCCTGTCCTTGCCTCAAGCGTCTCGTTCTTGGCGATGTTGACCTTTACCTGCCTCGCGCCTTTCTCTCCGGACAGAGGACTGGCGGCGATCCAGTCAGAACCGTCCTTTATCTCAAGGCTCCATTGGGCGTTCGACATCACGCGCAGAGAGTATCCATTCTTGCCTTTTGCCTCGAAGTCAACTGATTTCGGAGTCTCTCCGGATTCATCATAGACGGAAAACTGCACTTCCTCTTCGTTCTTTCCTGATTCGGTGCAGGCCACCGCCAATCCAAGGATGGCGAAGACACAGACGCAGAATCTCCCGATAAAATTTTTCATTATAATATGTTTGAGTATAAATGGCCGATCGCGGAAAACCTGAAAATATTCAGCGATTGATTGCCGGCCGGCAAGTTTATGAAGAGCAGGAAGAACAACCGTCTTCCTGCTCTTGTGAAATCGGATCTGTTAGTATCCAGGGTTCTGGACAAGATTGCCGTTGATGGTGAGCTGTTCCTGCGGGATCGCCAGCCAGTAGTTCTTAGGAGCGGTGAACGTTCTGGAGTCCGTCTCATAGGCCTCGGTGATCTTGTAGTAGTCCTCGGCTGTCTTGCCGGCGATGTTCCAGGAACGTGGCCTGTTCTGTAGAATGTTCTGGACGACTTTGTATCTCCTCAGGTCGTAGAACCACCTGCCTTCGAACGCGAACTCGCTGAGACGTTCCCGGAGGACAGCGTCAAGCAGTGTCTTTCCGGTAGGAAGGCCGCCGACCCGAGCCCAGGAATTCTCGAAGTCCGGAAGCCCGGCGCGGTTCCTTACCTTGTTGATGTAAGTCAAGGCCTCTCCGTCGATCTTGCCGTAATACTGTACGTATGCCTCCACGAAATCCAGATAAGGCTCCGCGAAACGGATGTACGGGAATGCGAATTTGTGGTAGGTGAACGTCTTGGAGGTGTTGTCGAAGTTGTTGGACTTGTGGATCCACTTCTTGACGTAATAGCCTGTGCAGCCTTGATATTCATTACCGGTGTTTCCATCGTTCTGCTGCTCTTCCCCACGGCGGCACTTGAGCATAAAGGTCTCGCCGTTGAGGTCGTATGATCCACGGTCGTAACCGACTGATGCGTAGAATCTTGGCTCCCTGTTGATGTGGAGGATGGAGGTCTTCTCTCCCGGGTAGCCCGGAGCGTCAACCAGCTTGGTAGGATTCTGGATCGCCTCCTTGGTCTCAGGATCGACCTCCATCGGGAGACCGTTCTTGGAAAGGAAGCACTCCACGGCCTCGAACGTCGGCACGAAATATCCACGCCATCCCTCACGGCTGTAGGACGAGTAACCTGTGCGCGGAGCCATATTCTTGATGTTGTAGGAGATGTTGCCCTGCGCCGCATAGCAGAAGAGATGCTCGTACTCATTGTAGAATGCGTTGGCGTCTCCGCCGAGGAACGCCGCCCTGTAGTTCTCGTAACCTTTCTCGAAGGTGTCGGTCTCCTTGCTCGGAGCGTAGAGATGGAATCCGTCCGCCTCACCCTGTTGGATAGCGTCCTTGGCGGCGTCCATAGCCTTCTTCCAGAGCTCTTTGTCATATTCAAGAGGCATCAGCGGCGTGCCGTCGTTGTTCTTGAAGTCGGCGTACCACTCTGCGTTGCCGTTGACCATCGGAGAAGCGGCCTGAAGCCAGAGACGGGACTTGAGCGCCTTGGCGGTAGTCTTTGTCGCGCGGCCGAGGAAGTTTGATGAATATGACGCCGGAAGGTATTCCGCGGCCTTGTCGTACATGTCCGAGATGAACTGCACGCACTCCAGATAAGGCTTGCGCTCATAGTTGATGTCCTCCTGAAGGCCGATCAGATGATCCACAATGACGATCGGACCGTAATATTCAAGAAGGGTCTGGTGCATATAGGCTATGTTCCAGTAGGCCTCTCCTCTCCAGCGGTTCCTTTCATCCTCGCTCGCGTCAGGCACCTTGTCGATGTTCTCAAGAAGGAGATAGGCGTTGCGGATTCCGCCCCACACATTATAGGACACGGCTCCGGAGGCCTTGTCGCAGGTCGTTGACCACATCGCAACATAGGTGTTGGACGGGGTCTCCTGATTGTTGAACACAAGGGACTTCCACTTGAAGTAATACACAGAGCCGTAGAAACTTGACACCATGTCACCTCCTCCGCACATCTCAAGCGATGACTGGAAGTACCATCTGTTAGGCATATAGTAATAGAGCGAGGCCGCGAAGTTGTCGGCCTGCACGTGGGTCTTGAAAAGATCGTCCTCCGTGGCCTTTCCGCTTGGAATAACATCGAGGAAGTTGCAGGAGGTCGCCATTCCCAAGACGCAGAACAGTATGATAAAAATCTTCTTCATATTCATAAATGATTAGAAAGTGAACTGGAAACCTGCCTTGACCGTGCGCTGGAGCGGATATGTCAGACCGTTGCCGCGGCCTTTCTCCGGATCCCAGTACTTGAACTTGGAAATGTAGAACAGGTTGTTGCCCTGAAGGTAGAAACGGACGAACTTGTAGGTGAATCCGATCTCGGCGTTCTTCAGACGGACGAACGAGGCGTCGTGCATATACAGCGTGGAAGCCTGTGTGTTGTTGTCCGAAGGAACGGTCGTGAGCCTTGGATACTTGGCGTCCTTGTTATTGTTGTCCCAGGACCAGTGGTCGTCGGCTATGTACTTGACGATGCCATAACCGAAATGCTGGTTGTCGCAGAACGGGTGGTTGTTATACGTCGTGATGTCGTACCTTGAGCTGCCCTGGAACATTATGGAAGCATCCCATTTCTTGTATTTCACAGAACCTCCGAATCCGAACTGTATCTCAGGGAAGTAAGGCTTGTCGCTCCAGACGAAGTCATTGGAGTTCACGACACCGTCATTGTTCACATCCTTGTACTTCACATCACCGACACCATAGGCGCCGAAGTCCTGCCTCGGGCAGTTGTCGATCTCTTCCTGCGAGGTAAAGAGCCCCTCGGCGATGAGCACCTTGTTGGAATTGATAGGCTTGCCGATCTTCGAGAGATGCGGGTTCTTTGAATAGTCAGGCTCGTCCATCGCCTTCACCTCTGAATGGGCGTAAGTGAACGTGCCGCGCAGAGAGTACTGGAAGTCGCTGTTCACCACCTTGTTGTAGTTGATGGAGAAATCAACTCCGGAATTGGAGGTCTCTCCGAGGTTCGCCCAAGGAAGCGATCCGCCCACACCGCCGTTCGACGCGAATGACTTGCGCTGCATGAATATGTTCGTGCGGTACTCGTGGAACCAGTCCGCGGACAGTTTAAGGTCCTTGAACAGTTCGATGTCGATTCCGACATTGAGTTTCCTGGCGATTTCCCAGGTGGCGTTCACATTACCGTAGTTGGAGATGAAGCCGGCTCCGATCTTCGCGAAGTTGGAACCGAAAACGTATGACCTGTCACCCATATCGACCTCCGTGATGTACGGGAATCGATGGTCGTCTCCGAGGGAGTCGTTACCGACAAGACCGTAGGACGCGCGGAGCTTCAGGTTGGTCACCGCGCTCTTCAATGGTGAGAAGAACTTCTCGTTGGAGATGTTCCATCCGATGGCGGCAGACGGGAAGAAACCGAACCGCTTGCCGGCGATGAAGTTCTCGGAGCCGTTGTAACCGAAGTTCCCTTCGAGGAAATAGCGCTTGTCGTAGTTGTAGGTGACACGTCCGGCGAGGCCCTGCTCCCTGAACGGAAGAAGCTTTTCCTCGGAGGATCCGGTGGCGTTGTTCACCTTCTCCTTCATATGGTACACGAGGTCGGCGCTGACATCGTGCTTCCCGAATTTCCTTGCATAGTTGATCTGACCCTGCAAAGACCACTCGTGGTAGCCGCTGGCGGAGACAGAACTCTCAAGGTATGTCGTGCCCTCGGCGCCTATGGAGTTGGCTGTCCATGTGTAGGTTCCGTCGTCGTTGAGCGTGACGCTGTCCGGATCAATCTTGTAATATGCCGGAATATGGTAGCGGTTTGTTGCGGCGTAGGAGTAGTTGTAGAAAGAGACCAACGCCTTGGCTGAGAGCCCCTTGGTAATGAAGTTCAGGTTCTGGTCAACGTTGAGGGAGGCGGTCATCCAGGACCTGTATTGCTCCTTGTAGCCACGGCTGAGCAAGGCGTAAGGGTTGAGGTCGTTGGAGCCGGTGTCCCAAGTGTCGTTGTTACCGTACCTTACGAACGTGTCACCATCCTCGGCTGGAAGAACGGCCGGGAAGCGCACCGGATTCGCGCGCATGGTGTAGTAGAAGAGGTTGGACGTGGACTCGTAAGGGCTGTCCTGATACTGAAGCTGCATATTCAGTTTCATAGAGACCTTGGTCGTCTTGGTCGCCTGGGCCGTGACGTTGCTCTGGAACATATACTTTTTGTTGTTGAGGTTCACGTCCAGAAGAGCGTCCTTAGGCTCCTTGATGATACCGTTCTCATTGTAGATCGAGGCGTTGAGGAAGTAGTTGACCTTCTTTCCGCCGCCACGCAGCGAGACATTGAACCTCTGGTTCATGGCGAAGTCCTTGAACAGCATTCCGTACCAGTCGTTGTTCGGATAGACGTAAGGATCGAGATGGTTTCTTGTGCCCTCGATCTTCTCGCTGGAGTAGAACGGCACGTATGCCGCGCCGGACTGGCGGGCCACATTGTAGAGAGCCTCGTTGTAGAGTTCCATATACTGCACGCCGTCAGCGACTTCCTGAACTATTGTCGGCATAGAGACCGTGTTGTCGAACGACGCGCTGATGGCGATCTTCTCTGAATTGCGTCCTTCCTTGGTGGTCACGATGAGCACACCGTTGGCACCTCTGGAACCGTAAAGGGCGGTCGCGGTCGCGTCCTTCAGGACGGACATCGACTCGATGGCCTCGGTCGGGATGTTGTTGAGCATCGAAGATGTGATCTCGACACCGTCAAGCACGATCAGCGCGCTGGAGTTGGCTCCGAACGTGGATATTCCTCGAATATAGAAGGCCGCGCCGTCGGCTCCCGGCTCACCCGAAGTCTGGCGGGCGATGAGTCCCGGAATATTTCCGGCGAACGAGGTCGTGAGGTTGGAGGAGGATGTCGCGAGATCCGCCGGCTTCACCGCCTGGACGGCACCCACGAGGGATTCCTTCTTCTGGGTACCGAATCCGACCACGACTGACTCTTCGAGGGCGTTGGCCTGTACGATCATTGTGACTAGGGTGAACAGATAGGTGTCGGCCACCTTGATCTCCTTGGTGTCGTACCCCATCATCTCGAAGACTACCGTCTCGGTGGTAGGGGAGACGGAGAATTTGTACTCTCCGTTCGCGTCCGTCGTCGCGATCTCCTTAGGGTTTTCCTTGGAATGGATCACGACTCCGGCCAATGGTGTGTCGCCGTCGGAACCGATGACGATACCGTTAAGTATCTTGTCCGCCTGTCCTGTCTTCGCGTTTTGCGCCAGCATCGGAAGAACACCGAGGCAAAGCGTGACGGCAAGCGTGAATATCCTTTTGATTATCTTATTCATAAGTCTGAATTTTTTCTGGTGTTACTTCACGATCTGGATCTTGCCTTTCAATGCGGTCTTGGCTTTGATCTGCTCGGCTGTGAGCGGATTGTCGTAGAGTCGGGCGACAACGACGGTCCCGTTCCAGGATCCGTTGAACTTGGTCTCGCTGTTGTAGTTTCCGGCGACACCCATACAATGCAGACCACTCTTGTGCTTGAGGGTCGTCACTCCGACCGTGGCCTTGAGCTCACCATCGACGTAGCACTTGATTGTCTCTTTGTCCCAGACTCCGAACACGTGGTAGAGCTGCCCAGGCACAGCCTGAACGTGGCTCACGGCGAAGTTCCAGTTACCGTTGCCGTGCTGGATGAATTCGATCGAACCGTCTCGGGTGACTTTTGATTTGTCGCCGGCGTTGGTCTTCTCACCCGGCGCGCCGAGCATCAATGCGAATCCACCTGACTGCGTGGCTCCGAACGCCTTTGTCTCGACGTTGGTGTGCGCCGAAGGAATGGAGAACACAGACTCGATCGTGTACCCGTTGTTGAGCCTGCCCTCGAAAGCTGTATATTCACACTCCCAGAAAGCGTAGTCGGCCTTGTTGAAGGCCTTGTTCTGGGCACGTGTCACTGACGGACCCCAGGCGGCATAGTCCTCGTAGAAGTTCATCGTGGCTCCCTTTGTCCAGGAATTGACTTTGTTCTTAAGAGGGGAGATGTCCTCGGCCGTGCCGTCCTCACCGAACTTGAAATCCATCAGGTCGGCGGCGGCGTACTGGGTCAGGGTGATCACACCCTTGACATCCTTGTCTTCCTCGGAATCAGCGCAGACCGCTGAAATGAGGGCGGTTCTGTCTTGACTGTCCGGATTGGCCTCGACCACGAAATGAATCTTCCCGCCGGCTTTCGACACTTTCACCCAGGACTGGTCGGACTCGGCCGTCCAATTCGTGACGTTGAGAAGATTTACCGAAAGGTCTCCTTCTGCCTCGTGTCCGTCTGAAATGACCTCTTTGGCGTCTATCGAGACGGCGAGGTTCTTCTGTGAAAGGTCAAGGACAGCGGAGACTCCTGGATCCTCGATGCAGGTGAAGGTGATCTCAGCCTTGTTTTTCACGGCTGTCTCGGCGATAGGCTTGGCGTTGAGCACGACCTTGTCATCGCTTTGGGAGACAATCGAGAGCCATTCAGTTCCGGCCGCGTCGATCTCGCACTTGAACGTGCCGTTCGTGCTGACGTTGACAGTTGTCTCTCCACCATTCTTAGGAAGCACATTGGAAAGGATCGTAGGCTCCAGGAAGAATCTTTGGAGCTGGGTCACATGAAGCAATGCCTTCTGCTCGATGTTGTCGCAGACGAAAGCGACCTTGGCGGTTCTTGGAGAGGTGGCGTCATAGACGGTTGTCGTGAAATTGACCGTCGCGTTTCCTGTGCCGGTTGACGGTGAGACGGTCAGCCAGTCACAGTCCTTAGGGATACGGATGTACCAATCCCCGTCCGCCGTGAAGGAAACTTGTTTTGTTTCGGAACGATTGCTGAAAGTAATGGTGCTCAGCCCCATCTCATCAGCGTTTTCCAAACTCATCTTGGCTGGAACGCGTGTGGTTTCCTCGGAGGCGCAGGAACATAATGACAATGCGCTCCATCCGACAATGAGAAACGACAGCATCAGCTTTGAAAAACTAATTTTCATAAGCAGTGAATCAATAAGTTATTAATAATTATTATGGTTAATATTTGTCTTGTCAATTGTTCTACGAGAGTTATGTTTTCCCGTGTCCGTTCATAAACCAATACACAAATATATGTTTTTCCCCGGATTTTTACTCCTGAAAAAGTGAAAATTTTAAAAAGTGTTATATTTGCCATATAAAAGAGGAAAGGATGAGTTTTTTCAACAAGCCTCTGCCCGGCTATCTTCGTGGCAAGAACCAACTTATCTACACCGTGACATTCACGGCGTTGTTTTCCATCGTGTTCCTTCTGGTCAGCCTGCCGTTCTCGCACAACAGTTGGATGGCGCTCGGGAACTCCAGATTCTTCGTTTTCACGGTGCTTTTCGCGCTCGGCTCGCTTATGATCGTGATCCTCAGCAAATACATAATGTACAAGACTAGAAACAAGCTGAAGATGAATTTTCTGGGCTACATAACGTGGTGCGTCTGCGAGGTCATCGTGATCTGTCTGGCATATTCATTCATCACCGTGCCGATCACAGGTATCGGGTGGGATCAGTTCCCGGCGACGCTGGGAAAGGCGTTGTTGTACGGAAACACTTCTCTGATAATTCCTTACATCCTTGCCGGGATGTACTACGCCATTCAGGACAAGAACCAGATCATCCGTCTGATGAACTACGGCAATGTGGTCTCTGACGAGGCTGTGCCGGTCTCACAGTTGGAGAAGATCACGCTTTTCGACAATAGCGGTGACCTGAAACTGTGCGTCAGCGCCTCGAATCTCTACTACATCGAGTCTGACGACAACTACATCGTGGTCTGGTACACCGACAGCAAGGGCGACCTGAAGCGCTATATGCTCCGCTGCCGTCTCAAGACCGTGGAGGAGAGTTTCCGTGGAAGCAGCCTTGTGCGTTGCCACAGAAAATATATTGTGAATATGGACAAGGTCAAGGTCCTGCGCAAGGAGAAGGACGGCTACGAACTGGATCTTGACAACGACTCAATCGCACCTATCCCGATCACCAAGACATATTCAGAAAACGTCCTGAGCCGTTTCAACAACAGTTCAGGACGCCGTATGGAGTGATATTCCCGTTTCTTCTATTCGCAGAGTTTGTTCAGGGCGAGTTCCACGAGGGCGCGCACCTGTGGTTTGTAGTCCGGGTTGCTGCTCTTGAGGTAGCGGTTGGCGATGGCGCAGCAGATCGTGCCGGCCTCGTGTCCGAGACGTTTGGCCATTCCTGCGACCGCCGAGCTTTCCATCTCGAAATTGGTGATCCGATATTCCCCGAAGCGGAAGGACTCGAAGTCCTCAAGCATATCCGGCATCGCCAGGCCCTGTCTCACGACTCTGCCCTGAGGTCCGTAAAATCCTGAGGCAGAGATTGTCATGCCTTTTACCGAGCAGTCCTCGAACTTCTTGATCAGCTTCTCGCTGGCCTTCACGAAATATGGCGAAGGAAGGTTCTTGTCCCAATGCGTGTGCTCCTTGAAAGCCTTCTCCATCTCAAGGTTGGAGAGTTCGTCACGGCCTTCGTACCAGTTCATCAGACCGTCGCAGCCCACGGAATAGTGGGAGAAAATCGCTGATCCGAGCGGAATGTCGGCCTGGACAGCCCCGCAGGTTCCGATCCTGAGAATCGTGAGGGTCCTGTGCTCCTTCTTCGGCTCGCGGGTGGTGAAGTCCACATTCGCGAGGGCGTCCAGCTCAGTCATCACGATGTCGATGTTGTCGGTTCCGATTCCGGTTGACAACACGGTGACTCTCTTGCCGTTATACTTGCCGGTCGTGGAGACGAACTCCCTTGACTGGTGGCGGAACTCGATGTCGGTGAGGAATCCGGCGACCATATCCACTCTTCCAGGGTCGCCGACGAGGATGACGATGTCAGCCAGCTCTTCCGGTTTCAGATGGATGTGGAACGCCGAGCCGTCATCGTTGATGATTAATTCAGATTCTGCTATTCTCATAATATGGATTTTAATGTTTAACCCGCCAAATATAAGAATATTCAACGGAATTAACTATTTTTGTGAAATATGTGGCAGAGACTTCAAACTTTATACCTGTGCATCGCCACAGGTTTGATAGTGGCGCTTTTCTTCAGTGTCAAGGCGTTTACCTTGGGTCCCGGCGGAGTTCATTCCGTCGAGTTGACCTACATTAAGTACACCCCTTACCTTATCCTTTTGATTCTGATCACCATCCTTCAGCTGTTGGCGGTGTTCACTTTCAACGCTCGTGTCTTCCAGATGCGCACAGCCGTGCTTTCCGCCATCCTGATGATAGCGCTTCAGGCCTGGATCGGAGTGGATTACTTCACAGCTGACAAGGAGTGGATATTCAAGTTCACCGCGGTGTTCCCGCTTGTGGCGGCCATCCTGAATTTCATCGCGGCGAGGTATATTCTTAGGGATCAACTCCTTGTGGAGAGTGTCTCACACCTCCGCTCCCGGAAGAAGAATCACAAGATTTAAGGCACCGGATCGTACCCGCTGCCGCCCCAAGGGTTGCAGCGGAGGATTCTCCAGACGGTCAGGAACAATCCCTTGACCGGTCCCCATTTCTTGAACGCCTCGATGGCGTAGGTCGAACACGATGGCTCGAAACGGCACGTCTTGGGAATATACGGCCCTATGCAGGTGCGGTAGAACCAGATCAGGGCGAGGAATGGCGCGATGCACACCTTCCTTACCCGCTGCCTCCAGGCAGGAATATTCCCGCTAGGCTTCATATCCCGCGAGTTTTTGAAGGACCGCGCCGACCTGCTCCCGCAAAGCTGAATATTCCAATACATCCTTTGTATTATAAAGGAACAGTATTGAATATCCTTTAGGAGGCAGGATGTCCTTCTGGGTCCTGTAGGCCTCACGTAGTCTGCGTTTTAGCAGATTGCGCTTCACAGCCCTTTTGAAGAGGCGTTTGGGAACGGACACTATGATATTATTCGCCTCTTCGTCGCTTGAAGAGGCTGTGTCTTTCAGAAAACAATATTTGAGACCGCCGGACGTGAAGCCCCAGCGGCCCCTTGACATCAGAGCCGAAATCTTCGACTTCCCGTGAAGCCGCTCGGATTTCGGTAGAGTGAACATTTCTGTAACTATTTCTGGGCGTTGAGGTAAAGCTCGATCGCGCGGGCCACGGACGGAGCCTCCGGAGTCGGAGCCTGGATCTCGATCTTGAGGCCGGCTTCCTCCATCGCCTTCACGATGGATTTCCCGTAGGCCACGAACTTGATGTCTCCCTGCTGGAACTCAGGGAAGTTCTCGTAGAGGGACTTGATGTCGTACGGATTGTAGAATACGATCATGTCGTAGTCCTGCAGGTTAATCTCCTTAAGGTCCTGAGGCACAGACTTGACGAACACGGCTGTCTTGTAATCAAGTTTCTGCGCTTCCATCAGATTCGTCAGCGGAGAACTGTTGCTTGAGTCGGACTGGGTCACAAGGAACTTCTCACCCTTGTGCTTGGTTCCGATCTGTTCTATGATGGACTCGGGAGTCCCGTTGCCGAAAAATATCTTGCGCTTGCGGTAAACGATGTGCTTCTGAAGGTACATCGCCACGGCCTCGGTCGTGCAGAAATACTTCATTGTCTCCGGAACCTTGACCCTCAGTTCATCGCACAGGCCATAGAACGCGTCAATAGTATGGCGGGACGAGAAAATGATTGCGGTGTAATCCAGAATGTTTATCCTCTGCGCCCTGAACTCTCTGGAAGAGAGGGGCTCGATGAGAAAGAACTGCTTGAATGTGATGTCAACGCCGAATTTCTCTTTCAGTGCGACGTAGGGTGCGTCGTTCATCGGAGCGCGCTGTGAGATCAAAATCTTCTTTATTGCCATATTCTTGTTTTCTAGTTCGGCCTCCGGTGACACTATAGCAGCTTGGCTGAAAGCACTAGAACGGTGGTCGGAAGTAATTCAAGGCCGCAAAGATACAAAAATGTTGTGAAAGGATTGCAAGCCGAGGCGAAAATCTGTCCTCGCCTGAAGATGTGGAACAAGTAGGTGACGGCTATTACATGCAGAAGCACCACACGCGTAAGTTCCTTATTACCAACTGAAATATTCAGTATGGCCCCGACAGGGAACACGATCAGGAAAAGAATTATGATGTAGTTGAAAAAGGCATGGTTGGCCGCCGTGAAAGTCTTCGTCCGGTAGGCTCCCATTTCCAACTGCCAGTTCAGGAAAGATCTCAGCACGAGGTATGCCAGCATCGTCCCGCAGGTGGCCGCCAGTCCCAGAGCGGGAGGAAGGGATTCCATGTAGTCCGGTTGATAGAGGCCATGAGAATAGACGACCATGCATAGCGGCACGAACAGGACCATGACCATCCAGTTGCGGCTGCCGCTCAGCTGAAGGCTGTCTTCAAGGTCAAGGTTGCCTTTCCAGCGCATGACGCAGTCTCCCAGCGATGGGATGATCTTGAAGAAACTCCCGACGCTCAGCAGAAAAATGAATGTGAATATGACCGCGAGGCCACAGAAAACCGGATCGTCGATCATGAGTGTCAGTTGCCTCTTTTAGCGTTGTAGCCCATATTCCTGAGAAGCTCCGTGACTTTGTCCCGCAGGTCTCCCTGTATGGTGATCTCCCCGTCCTTGGCCGAGCCTCCGACCCCGCATTTCACTTTCAGGGTCTTGCCAAGAGCCGCCAGATCCTCCTGCGTGCCCACAAATCCGCTCACCAGCGTGACCTGCTTTCCGCCTCTGTTCCTTCTGTCGATGGTGACGGTCAGTCTCTGCCTGGACGGCTCAAGGGTCTCAGCCTCGGCGGTCTCCTCCGTGGCGTAGTTGAAGTTCGGGTCGGTCGAATAGACGACGCCGAGTCGCTGCTTCCAGTCGTTATCGGGTTTCATAATATTCATTGTTATATTTTTGCAAAGATAGCGAATCCTTTTGTATCTTTGTCTGTTTAACGGCTTGATTCGGCCGATTTAGGAACATCGTTAGTTTATGGACATTAAGAAATTCAAACTGTGGAACAAGGTGACGGCGCTGGCTGTTCTGGCCATCTCCGCGTTCACCTATCTCTCCACAATCGAGCCGACAGCCTCTTTCTGGGACTGCGGAGAGTTCATCGCGTCATCGTACAAGCTTGAGGTCGGACACCCGCCGGGAAACCCTGTCTTCCAGCTCATAGCAAGGTTCTTCACCATGTTCACAGGTCCGGACAAGGCCGCTGTGATGGTGAACTCGATGAGCGCGGTCTGCTCGGCTCTCACCATATTCTTCCTCTATCTGACAATCGTTTTCCTCGTCAAGAGAGTGATTGTGCCGAAACGTGACGGCGAGGGCGGAACCGGGGAGTATTCACTTGGCCAGGCCATAGCCATCTACGGCAGCGGAGCCGTCGGCGCTCTGGCTTATTGCTTCTCGGACACGTTCTGGTTCTCGGCCGTCGAGGGCGAGGTCTATGCGATGTCGTCCCTGTTCACGGCGATGGTCGTGTGGGCGATGACAAAGTGGTACGAGGAGACCGACCGCAGGTACGCGAACCGCTGGATCGTGCTGATCTCGTTCCTGATGGGACTCTCCATCGGAGTCCACCTGCTGAACCTGCTGGCGATTCCGATGCTGGTCTATATGTACTACTTCAAGATGAGGGAGGACAAGCCATATTCATTCTGGGAATATGTCAAGATTCTTGCCGTCTCGGTGGTGATCCTGGCGTTCATCCTCTTCTTTATGGTGCCTTGCATCCCTAAGATAGCCGCGTATTTTGACCTGTTCTTCGTTAACACTCTCGGGCTTCCGTACAACACTGGAGCGGCCTTCTTCATCGTGGCTCTTCTCACTGCTTGCTTCTGGGGCCTTTTCAAGACCCTCAAGACAGAGAGGGTGTTCTGGAACACGGCTCTGCTGTGCTTCACCACGATCGTGATCGGATTCTCGGTGTTCAGCATCGTGATCATCCGCTCATGCGCCAAGACTCCGACCAACGAGTACCAGCCTGACAACGCGTTCACCCTCGTGCGCTATCTCTCCCGTGAGCAGTACGGCTCAACCCCGTTGCTCTACGGCCAGTACTACGGCGCTCCGTACGAGCTTGAGCAGAAATCCTATTGGGCTCCTCTGGACGGCAAGTACAAGAAGGCCCCGAGCCCTGTGGACGTGAAATATGACCGTGCCGGAAAGATGCTGTTTCCGAGAATGTACAGCAACGATGATAGGCACATAAAGTTCTACGAATCCTACACCAACGGAAAGGGCACGCCGGTGCCGGGCGCTCAGTACAAGAAGCCGACACAGGGTGCGAACCTGTCATATTTCTTTGATTTCCAGCTTGGATGGATGTACTGGAGGTACTTCATGTGGAACTTCGTGGGACGGCAGAACGAGATCCACACGCCTTCCGCCGACCTGTTCACGGGCAACTGGGAGAGCGGAATCCCGTTCATCGACAAGATTCATCTTGGCGACCAGAGCAACGCTCCGCAATGGCTTCAGGACAACCCGGGCAAGAACCACTACTTCTTTCTGCCTCTTCTCCTTGGACTCATCGGTCTGTGCTTCCAGTTCGACAAGGACCGCCGAGGCTGCTGGCTGACATTCCTGCTCTTCTTTATGACAGGAATCGCCATCGTGCTCTATCTGAACCAGGTTCCGTACCAGGTGCGCGAGAGGGACTATGCCTACGCTGGCTCGTTCTACGCCTTTGCCATCTGGATCGGATTCTCCGTCGCTGCCTTATATTCATGGATCACTTCCGCGTTGAAGGAAAAGCATACTGTCGCTGTGGCGGCCGTGGCTTCCGTGGCTTGCCTTTTCGTGCCGGCGCTTATGGCGGAGGAGAACTGGGACGACCACGACAGAAGCAACCGCTACACCGCCGTCGAGGTCGCCAAGAATTATCTTAATTCAGTGGAAAAGAACGGTTTACTGATAACCCACGGTGACAACGACACCTTCCCTCTGTGGTACGCCCAGGAGGTCGAGGGCTTCAGGAATGACGTGAGAATATGCAATACATCCCTCCTTGGAACCGACTGGTACATCGACCAGATGAGGTACGCGATCAACAACTCCGCTCCTCTGAACCTCTCGATCGGACAGGAGCAGTACCTCTACGGAACCAATGAATGGATTCCTATCGAGGACAAGCGTGGCCAGGCTCTGCTGCTTTCGGACTGCGTCACAGTGTTCAAGCATCCTGACGCCAAACTGGTCTATCAGGACGGGCGCAAGACGGATTACTGGATTTCCCGCAAGATGATAATTCCGGTCAACAAGGAGAACTGCCTCAAGAGCGGAATCGTGAGCGAGAAGTTCGCCGAGCAGATTCCGGACTCCATCGTGATTGAGATCCCTAAGAGCAAGAATTTCCTCAGCAAGCCTGAGCTCTTCCTGCTTGACTTCCTCTCCACCTACCAGTGGGACAGGCCTTTGAATATGCTCAATCAGGGCGGAGACCTGAACATCGGTCTGCGCGACTACCTGATGTACGAGGGCTTCTCCTACAAGTTCATCCCGATCAAGAACAAGCCTCAATCCCTTGAGGTCGGCCTTGTGGACACCGATGACCTGTACGACAAGATCACGGACAAGTTCTGCTTCGACGCCGTTTCCCGTGAGGACTATTGTGTTGATTACCAGAACACCTACACCTTCCTTGGCGTCATGTCTTTGAGGAATATGTTCGTGTCCGCCGCCAACGCCTTCATCGCCGCCGGGGAGAACGACCGCGCCGAGCAGATGCTTGACAAGTGCCAGCAGGTTCTCAAGCCGAAGGAATATCCTTATGACAACTCTATCCTCGGCTGGGGTTCCAACGCCCTCTTCCCGATCGAGATGGTCAAGGACTACTACGCTCTTGGCAAGCCTGAGAAAGCCAAGGCTCTCGCCACGGAACTGACCAATGAGCTCACCGAGTCCATCAGGTTCTATCTCGACTTCTACCCGATGTGCAAGAGTGACTTTGAATATAACTGCAACCTTATCTACTACATGACAAACGATGTCATCCGCAAGGCCGGCGACAAGGACTTCGCCGACGAGATTGAAAAGACCCTCGCCGCCTTCCTTTCCGCCCAGTCATAAGATGTTTCGGGAATCCCGATAGCAGTTATCGAAACAAAGGGATGATAATCCATCCCAATCCGCAAGTGGTGTTATAATTTTGCGCCGTCAAAAAAAAAGAGCGTAAGATTATGACACCACTTGAAATTTCCACGGCTGCTATGAGCGCCAATTCCGGATCACTGATCATCGTTTGCGCGGTCGCAAGCGCGGTTATCCTGATCGTTTCCTTCCTGCACGAAAGGCTTAAGGCCTTCAATGCAAAGCACAGCATCATTACCTATTCCGACACCCTTGTAAGGCCTGTGTCCTGGAACGGAGGCAGGGATGGTGTGGATGCTGACGGAGTCCCTTTCTACGGATCCTTTGAAGAAGAGGATTCAGACGCGAAGGCTGATAACGTTGTGTCCATCCACGATGTTGTAAAGAAGGAGAATGAATATGGAAACTCAGGAACTCACGCTGCATAACGAACTGAAGCGCAAGAGCATATTCCTGAGAGACTACACCACCGAACTTTACGCCAGCGGGGCAACGACAATCCGCATCGAGAAGAACCTTGGCAGAATCGCCGAGAAGTGGCATACGAAGGCCGACTTCTCTGTTCTTCCGACCTGCATTGTCCTGAACCTTTGGGACGAGAACGAGGAGAAATCCTACACGGTGACCGGAAAGATTCCGGCCGACAGGATCAACTTCAACACAGTCTCTGACCTGAGCAGTCTCAGCTGGAAGGTGGTCGAAGAGGATTTGGATGTCTGTAAGGCCACGGCCAGGTTCCGTGATGTTCTTGAAAAGAAACGCCTCAACCCTTGGCTTGTGCTTGTGCTTGTGGGACTTGCCAACGCATCATTCTGCGAATTGTTCGGAGGAGACTTGGTCTCGATGCTGATTGTGTTCATCGCCACTATCGACGGATTCTTCCTCAAACAGAAACTTCCTGCCAAAGGCGTTGATTTCAGGATAGTCATCGTCCTTGCCGCCTGTCTCTCGGCTGTGATAGCCTGCTCAGGCTTTGTCTTCGGCTGGGGAAAGACCCCGGAGATAGCCCTTGCCACAAGTGTCCTTTATTTCGTCCCTGGAATTCCTTTCTGCAACGCTGTCTGTGACCTTATCTATGGCCATTACATCTGCTGCATCAGCCGATTCCTGCACGCCGTGATCATCACGGTCTGCCTGTCTCTGGGACTTTGCATCGCTTTCGGGCTTTTGAATATTCAATTTCTGTAATGGAACTTTTTTTTCTTATCATAAAAGACGGTATCTTTGCCGCGATAGCGGCGATAGGGTTCTCAAGCATCAGCAATCCGTCACCGAGGGTGTTCCCTCTGTGCGCCCTGATCGCCGCGGCAGGACATATGACCAGATATGTGTTGATGAATATATGCGGCTTCCAGTTGGCTTCAGGCAGTATGCTTGGCGCCCTTGTCATCGGCTTTCTGGCTTTGCCGGCGGCCAAGATGATAAAGACACCGGCGGAGTGCATCTCGTTCCCGGCTCTGCTGCCGATGGTTCCGGGAATGTACGCCTACCGGACGATCCAGTCCTTGATGCACTGTCTGGGGGCATATTCAGAACCTACATTTATGCACTACCTGTACCTGTTGAGGTTCAACTGGATGACTTGTATGGTGACCATCATCGCGATGGTGGTCGGAGCCTTGCTCCCGATCCTGCTTTTTCAAAATTTTTCGTTTAAGGTCACAAAGTAATGGAATTCAGACAACTACGTTATTTCGTAAAAGTCGCGCAATTGTGCAGCTTCTCCGAGGCCTCAAAGGCTTTGTTCATCTCCCAAAGCACTTTGTCCCAGCAGATAAAGCAGCTTGAGGATGAACTTGGGGTGGAACTTCTTGTCCGGGACTCAAGGCACGTCGCCTTGAGTGACTACGGGGAGCAATACCTTCCGTACGCCAAGCAGGTTCTCAAAGATGTGGACGCAAGCGCCGAGAGGATGAAAGACGTGAGGGAGCTGAATATCGGCACGTTGAATGTGGGAGCGACCTACACGTTCTGCCCGCTGCTGGCGGACACGGTCCGGGAATTTATGAAGAAGTACCCGGGGATCAAGCTGAAGGTTTACTGCCGTTCGATGGAGAACCTTATGGAAATGCTTGAGCACGGGCAACTTGATGTGGCTCTGTCCTACAAGCCGTTGGAAAGCTACGAGGACATCGACTCGCACATCCTGTTCAACAGCAAGCTTTGCGTCATCGCGGGGAAAGACAATCCTGTGGCCAAGATGGAGAGCATCCGTCTGACGGAATTGGAAAAGCTCCCGCTAGCGCTGCCGGCCAGAGGATTGCAGGCAAGGAACGCTTTTGACAGTCTGCTCTACGGCCAGAACTTCAAGTTTGATGTCCGTCTGGAAATCAACGATCTCAGCATGCTTCTGGAAATGGTCTCCAGCACCGGCCTCGTGACGCTCCTTTCCGAGGCCACTGTCTGCGGCAACAAGGATTTCGTCGCCCTGAGTCTTGATCACCCGCACTCTGAAATGCAGGGATCATTCCATCTTCTCAAAGGCACCTATTGCAAAAACGCCACGAAGGAGTTCCTCAAGATGCTGGTAGAGAACAATTCCTTCACGCTGGTCATGGATGCCATAGCGAACCGGTAGGGAATCGCCGTCAAGCATGGGCTGCGCAGGTGCTTCGGCAGGTGCTGCGACCGGGCTGTGAGCGGTGTCTGGCGTGTGGGCATAGGAGTGGTGTGGAATGCAGGGATAAGGGGAATGGATGGCGTGGCAGGTAATAAGTTGAGTGTCAACGAAATAAGCATTCTCGTGGTGAGATATTGGGCACCACGAGAATGCTTATGTTAGTTATTGTCAAGTGGTTAGGTGCCACGGGTTGGACTGGTGTCTTTAGACCAGAGCCTTCACCTGTTCGGCGTTCAGCGGGATCATCTCGGTGATCGGCTTGTACTCGTACTGGTCAAAGTCGTTGATCTGGGCGAAGCCGGCGGACTTGTCTCTTCGGTAGTAAATGTACATCAGAAGTCCGCCTGGAGCTTCTGGGACAACCTTGTCAGACTTGCCTTCGAGGAAAGACACGAGTTCTTCCTTTTTTGTCTTCGGGTAGTTGGCGGTCTTGCGCTTGAACGAACCTTCCTTGCCCTCGATCACGTATGAGGATTTCATGGCGAGGAAGAGGATCACGGCGAACGCTATGAGAGTGCATCCGAGGATGAACATAGAGTCGGAGCAGAAGAGCAGTCCGACTCCTGCGGCAAGGAACAAAAGTGTGATGATGAAGTCCTTTGCGGATCTTGTTTTCTTGATATTTACGGTTTCCATTTGTTTTCAGATTTAGATGCTGTTCCGGAGAGAACACAATACTCCCCGGAAAAAGTTGTCGTGTAAAAAATATGGTTGCATCACCTTGTTATTATGATACATTATTCGCCGTCCATAGAGGGGGCGGCACCCTTGTTTTTTGATTGGTGGGTGAGTCATGTCACCCGGAATGGAAACAGACCGCTAAAGACGCAGCTTCCGCAGTGTCGGCAGGGAATGTCTTTGCACGTTAAGATGACAGAACGCCTTTGATTCAAGAATCCTGAAATCAAGCTCTGTCCTGCGCGCACCCCTGCACGGACTGCCGGAAGCTCCGGTGACTGTGCGGATTACTGTCTGCCCTTCGGCCGTCGGGCTTGTCAGGCAGACTGTGTTGAACTTTATGAAGTAATGTTCAGATTGGGTCGGGTCTGTAAGGCTGTCGGTGGAAGTCCGGACGGTCGTCCCGGTGTCAGTTCCGGCAAGGAAATTGACCCTCAGCCCCTCGCAGAAGAAAGCGAGAGCCACAAGGACAACGGAAACCAGGCAGAATCTGACGAATGACTTCATAACCTCTCTACCTCCTGAGTCTTACGAATATACTGAGCGGCAGGTTCTTCCCGAACTTGTCCCTGAGTACAAGCTCTCCGGATTCGAGAGCGGCGTCCGGCGCAAGCCCGAAGGCCTGACGCACGACCGTCTCGCCGAGAATGGCCGAGAATCCGTTCGAGTAAAGGTTCAGAACCAGGAAACTGTTCTGTGGCGCGAGAATCTTTCCGACGGTCTTCATCATATCGAAAAGACATTCGTCCAGTTTCCATTTTTCCCCGTCCGGGCCGTGGCCGTAGGCCGGAGGATCCAGGATGACGCCTTGGTATAGATTGCCGCGTTTGGCCTCACGGTTCGCGAACTTCATCGCGTCCTCGACCACCCAACGGATGCCGTCAAGACCACTGCGGTCCTGGTTGCCGTGAGCCCAGGTGACGACCTGACGCACTGAATCCAGATGAGTGACATCTGCTCCGGCGCACTTGGCAGCCAGCGATGCCGCTCCCGTGTAGGCGAACAGATTCAGAACCTTAGGCTTGGAGCCTGTCTTCGCGGCGATGTCCGAAGTATGCTTGAATATGTAGTCCCAGTTTGCGGCCTGCTCCGGGAAGACTCCCACGTGCTTGAAGGACGTGAGCCCCAGCCTGAGGCTGAACTTCGGACCTCTGTTGTAGCGGATCCACCACTGATCCGGCATATTCCTAAGCCTTTCCCACGTTCCGCTGTCCTCCTTCCCGGCCTTGCCGAATCCGGCCCCCGGCGTGAAGCGGGTGTGGGCGAGCCTGTTCCACTCCTCGTCGGTCATGCTCTTGTCCCACAAAGCCTTAGGCTCCGGGCGGGCAAGAACATATTCACCGAACCTTTCGAGCTTCGCGCCCCTTCCGGAGTCGAGAAGTTCGTAGTCCTTCCAATTCTGTGGATTAAACTCGATCGTCATAGCGTGCAAAGATAGGAAAAAGAAAGTCTATTTTATCCTTTTGCATCAGGATTTAATCGTTATAGTGTGACGGACTGATGTCCAATCCGCTGAATTTTACTATATTTGCGGTCGGAATAAATCGAAATTATTTTAATATAATAAGGTTATGCAACAGCACATTGACACCTACGACTTCAAAGGTAAGAAGGCAATTGTCAGAGTGGATTTCAACGTTCCGCTCGATGAGAATTTCAACATCACAGACGACACCCGCATCCGCGCGGCTCTCCCTACACTCAAGAAAGTGCTCGCCGAGGGTGGTTCCCTCATTCTTATGTCCCACCTCGGACGTCCTAAAGGAGTTGATCCTAAGTTCTCCCTCAAGCATATTCTCGGTCACGTTTCTGAATGCCTCGGTGTTCCGGTTCAGTTCGCCGACGACTGCCAGAAGGCTGACGAACAGGCCGCCGCGCTCAAGCCAGGTGAGGTTCTGATGCTTGAGAACCTGCGTTTCTACGCTGAGGAGGAAGGCAAGCCGAGAGGACTCGCCGCCGACGCGACAGACGAGGAGAAGGCTGCCGCCAAGAAGGCCGTGAAGGCAAGCCAGAAGGAGTTCGTGAAGAAGCTCGCTTCCTACGCCGACTGCTACATCAACGACGCTTTCGGTACCGCTCACAGGGCACATGCCTCCACAGCGCTCATCGCCGCCTACTTCCCGAACGACAAGATGTTCGGCTACCTGATGGAGAAAGAGGTAAAGGCCATCGAGAACGTTCTCCAGAACGCCCAGCATCCTTTCACCGCCATCATCGGTGGATCAAAGGTTTCCAGCAAGCTCGGTGTCATCAAGAACCTGCTTGACAAGGTTGACAACCTGATCATCGGCGGCGGAATGGGCTACACCTTCATCAAGGCCCAGGGCGGTCACATCGGAAAGTCCCTCCACGAGGACGAGCTTATGCCGGACGCTCTTGAGATTATGAAAGAGGCTAAGGAGAAGGGTGTAAATCTTTCACTTTCAGTCGCTACGGTTTCAGGCCAGGAGTTCAGCAACGACACTCCTCGCAAGACATTCGACATATTCAACATTCCTGATGACTGGGAGGGAATGGACGCTTCAGAGGCTTCCCTTGAGAACTGGAAGAAGATCATCCTTGCTTCCAAGACAATCCTTTGGAACGGTCCTGTCGGAGTGTTTGAGCTTCCTAACTTCGCTCACGGAACCGAGAAGATCGCCGAGTTCGTGGCTGAGGCCACCCAGAACGGAGCCTACTCTCTCGTCGGTGGCGGCGACTCAGTGGCAGCCGTGACAAAGCTCGGCTTCGCCGACAAGGTAAGCTATGTCTCCACGGGTGGCGGCGCAATGCTTGAGGCCATCGAGGGCAAGGATCTTCCTGGCATCGCGGCTATCCGCGAGTAGCCGGCGGCGCGACCGTCACGCCCCTTCCTCTAAATTTCTCGGGCGAAGGGGCGTAAGAATCGCAGATTTTATGTAAGTTTGTACGAAAAGTGATTTTTAGGTTATGGATCTTCTGTTCGTACATTGGAATATGAATCCGGAGATATTCAGGATTGGATCGTTCGCCGTAAGGTGGTATGGTCTCCTGTTTGTCTCCGGTTTCATTCTTGGTTACTGGATATTCGCGAGGTTCTTCAAGAGGGAAAAGGTCAACGAGGCCCTTCTTGATCCGCTTCTCTACACCTTGCTGATTGGCACTCTTGTCGGGGCGCGTCTCGGGCACTGCATATTCTACCAGCCGGACTATTATTTCGGCTCCTGGAAAGGTTTCCTTGAGATCTTCGCCGTCTGGCACGGAGGACTCGCCAGCCACGGGGGGGCGCTGATGCTGCTCCTGTGCATGTGGTGGTTCGCAAACAAGTACGGGAAGAAGAACCACATCGATTTTCTGTGGATTTTGGATCATCTGGCCATAGCCGTGGCGTTCGCCGCGACTTTCATCAGACTTGGAAATCTTTGTAATTCAGAGATCTATGGCGATGTGACAAGCCTTCCTTGGGGGTTCGTCTTTGAGCGCAGGGGGGAGACCGAGCCGAAGCATCCGACCCAGATCTACGAGGCGCTGAGCTATCTGGTCCTCGGTGTCGGGCTGTTGTGGCTCTATGTCAAGAGGCTGGACAAGATGTACAGGGGTTCCTTCATAGGAATATTCTTCATTGTCTGCTTCGGGATGCGTTTCCTCATCGAGTTCATCAAGGAGCCGCAGGTGGATTTCGAGAACACCATGGCGCTTGACATGGGCCAGCTGTTGAGCATTCCGTTTGTGCTTCTCGGCATAGGACTCCTGGTCTATTCCTATAAGAAGAAGATTCCCGCGGCCGCTGTCATCCCCGACGCCAAGCCCAAAAAGTCCGAGCCCACCCACTACGCCAAGAGTCTTAACGGATAGACACTCGGAGCGAAGCGACGCAAGGGGTCTGGGGAATCCGGTCCCCAGTGCCCCCACCGGGGGCTGTCACGCAGTGACTGGGGGGTGGATGGTATGGTTAGTTTTGTATGGTTGAATAATGAGATGGCATTATTTTGATGCAATAGGATGATAAAAGCGATATTTTTCGACATTGACGGCACCTTGGTGAGTTTCAAGACTCACCGGATGTCCGAGAATCTTAAGGAGAGACTTTATGAGCTTCAGGCCAAGGGCGTGAAGCTTTTCATTTCAAGTGGACGGGCAAGGCTGGTGATGAACAATCTGGACGGCTTTCCGTTCGACGGCTATGTGGCGATGAACGGGGCGGAGACGACTCTTGGCAGTGAAGTGATTGACAGTCACCCGCTTCCTAAGGCGACTTCCCTTCAGGTGGCCGAAATCGCTGAGCGGGAGAAGGTGTCCTGCTGGGTGTTCGCCGACAACGTGGCGGGGATCAACCATGCAAGCCCGCAGGCGATGGAGATCGCAGAGATGATCAACCTGCGCCCGCCTTGCTTCCTTGACCTCCGGCAGGTCGCGGAGAATCACACGGTCTATGAATATACCATATTCTTTGATGACGAACAGGCGCGAAGGCTGCTTTATCCGGTGCTGAAGAATGTCTCCTACACCCGCTGGCACCCTTATTTTCTGGACATTGTGCCGGAAGGCCTGTCAAAATCCTACGGCGCGGCGCGCATCCTTGAGCGCATCGGCGTGACACGCGAGGAGTGCATGGCGTTCGGCGACGGAGGCAACGACATCCCGATCATTGAATATGCCGGGATCGGTGTCGCGATGGGCAATGCCACCGACGATGTGAAGGCCGCTGCGGACTATGTCACTGACACTGTCGATGAGGATGGAGTCGTCACCGCGCTTCAGCGTGTTGGCGTACTCTAGGAAACTTGGAAATTTTTCAAGTTTTTCAGTGTATCGTTTTATTTTATTAAAAATAAATCACTTGATTAATCCGCTGCTTTTTGGGTGACGGATTTTTTTATTATATTGCTTGAAAAAATGACGGTTTTTGCATAGCATTTGCATAATGGCTTGACGCAATTATAGAGATTATGGCTGAATTGACAAAGGAAACGATAATGATGACGGCGAACGGACTCTTCTCAAAGGATGGAGTCCGCGAGGTGTCCATCGATGACATCTGCCGCAAGCTCTGCATCTCCAAGAAGACATTCTACCAGTACTACGCCCAGAAGGAGGATCTTGTCGCCGACGTGGTGACCTACAATGTCGAGAGGAAGAAGGATGAGTTCGAGAGGATGGTCGAAGGCAAGAACGCCGTTCAGGTGCTTAAGGCCATGTTCGCCCTCGTAGGCAGGAAAAAGACCATGGACAAGGACAAGAGGATGGTCAAGGACATCATGAAATACTATCCTGAGACCTTCATCAAGCGCGCCGAGGATCGCTCCAAGGCACTTCACAACTTCTTTGTGGATTGTTTCGACACCGGAAGGAAGGAGGGACTCATCCGTTCCGACATGGACGTTGAGGGGGTGCAGTTGCTGATCTACATCATGCACGAGGGCATGGCCGAGTACCTTGACGGCGGCCACCGCATCGAGGGAAAGAAGGTCTCGTTCAAGTCGCTCTCCGCGGCCTTCGAGGACATCGTGACAAGGGTGCTGCTCACGCCGAAGGGTTTTGAGGAATATTCATCAACAGATAAGTGTAAAAATAGTTAGTATAGTATGAAAAACAGATTGAAGTATCTAGTTCTGACCGCCGCGGCCCTGCCGCTTGCTCTGGCAGCGCAGGCCCAGTACCGGAATGACACCATCCCGAAGGAGTCGCCCAAGGACACCTCGCTGGTGACCCTGACCTTGAACGACGCCCTTCAGATCGCCTTGAGCGAGAATGTCGCCGTGAAGGTTGCAGACAAGGAGATCCAGCGTACGGAATATGCCAAGAAAGGCACCTACGCCTCCCTGTTCCCGCAGATCAACGCTTCGGGAGCCTATCAGAGGACTATCAAGAAACAGGTTATGTATATGGACTCGGACAGCGGTTCGGACGAGGAGGGCGGAGGCGGAATGGGCTTCCTGAGCTCTCTGGGTCCATACTTCATGCGCATCAATGAGCTTTCCGCCAAGGCCGGGATGGATCCGGTGAAGATTGAGCAGACGGAAGGCGGTTCCGGCAGCGGAGGATTCGCCGTAGGCCGCTGGAACACCTACAACTACGGTGTATCGGCCTCGATGCCGATCGTCAACGCCCAGCTTTGGGAGAGCCTGAAGATCTCCGGCCAGAGCGTGGACCTCGCCGTGGAGAAGGCCCGTTCCTCAAGGCTGGACATGGTTACCCAGGTGAAGCAGGCCTACTACTCCGTCCTGCTCGCCAAGGAGGCGTTCAACGTTTACAAGGATGTCTACGAGAACGCGGTTGACAACTTTGCACAGACCGAGAGGCGCTACAATGCGCAGAAAGCCTCCGAGCTTGAATATACAAGGGCAAAATCAACGGTGGCCGCCGCCATCCCTGACGTCTACAATGCCGAAAGTTCGGTGATTCTCGCCCTCTGGCAGCTCAAGGCCGTGATGGGAGTGGATCTTGACAGGAACATCGACGTGTCCGGCTCTCTGGAGGACTTCTCCAAGGAGATGTTCAGGGACATCAACGAGAACAGCGACCCATCCTTGGAGTACAACACCACCCTTCGCCAGCTTGAGATCCAGGCCGAGCAGCTTGCCTCGACAGTCCGCATGCAGAAGGCCGCCTATCTTCCGAGCATAGCCGCGAACTTCTCGTACAGCATGATCGCGATGACCAACGACTTCAAGTTCAGCGAGTACCAGTGGTCTCCTTACTCCTATGTGGGTGTCAGCATCTCCATCCCGATCTTCTCCGGCGGAAAGCGCCACAATGACGTGCGCCAGACCAAGGTGCAGGCCGCCCAGCTCGACCTCCAGAGGATCGAGACCGAGCGCCAGCTCAAGATCGCCATCCGCCAGTACCTCAACACGATGGAGACGAACATGAAGAGTTTCAACTCCGCCAACGAGGCCGTGGCCCTCGCCCGGAAGGCCTACGACATCGCCGCCAAGTCCTACAAGGTCGGCAAGAGCACTATCACGGAACTAAATGACGCTCAGCTGACCTTGACGCAGGCCAGTCTGGCCCAGTCGCAGGCTGTCTATAATTTCGTGGTGGCGAAGTCCAACCTCGAGAAGACCCTCGGCTACGATTTCATCGACGAGAAGGGAGACATCGACCTTGAGAATATGTAAAAAATAAAAACATCAAGAATATGAACAAGACAATCAGGACTATGATTTTCGCCTCGGCCACCGTTCTTATGGCCGCTTGCGGAAACGGCAGGAAGGCAGACAACGCCGGGGCTTCCGCCCAGGTTGAGGAAAGGACTACCTTGATCTCGACGACGGTCGCCACAAGGCAGGAAGTGCCTCAGACAGAAATATATTCATCATCCGTACAGGCTTTCGCCGTGAACAACATCGCCCCGCAGACCGGTGGCAGGATCAAGACCATCAAGGTTGATGTCGGCAGTTTCGTGAACAAGAACGAGCTGCTGGCCGAGATGGACGCCGCGCAGCTTGATCAGGCAAGACTCAAGCTTGTCAACGATTCCACCGAGCTCAGCCGCCTGAGAAGCCTTTACGAGGAAGGAGGTGTGTCAAAGTCTGATTTCGATGCTGCCGAGATGGCTTGGAAGGTCAGCCGCAGATCCTACAACAACCTGCTTGAGAACACCTGGCTCCGTTCGCCTATCAGCGGAGTCATCACCGCGAGGAACTACGATCAGGGCGACCTTTATTCCGGCCAGCCGATCTTCGTTGTGCAGCAGATCACTCCGGTGAAGCTCCTCGTTGGCATCTCCGAGTCAGATTACACCAAGGTCAAGAAAGGCGATCAGGTCGAGATCACCGCTGACGCCATTCCGGGAAGGACATTCACAGGCAAGGTCAACAAGGTCTATCCTACAATCGATCCTACGAGCCACACATTCACTACGGAAGTGCTTGTCGGCAACACTGACAGGACTCTGCGTCCGGGAATGTTCGCGAGGGTGAAGGTCGAGTTCGGCGTGAACAACAGCATCGTTGTTCCTGACGAGGCCGTCGTCAAGATGCAGGGATCGGGCCAGAGAAGTGTCTATGTAGTTGGTTCCGACAACACTGTGAACAGCGTGATCGTCAAGGTCGGCCGTCATTTCGACAGGTATTACGAGATTCTCGAAGGCCTTAATGAAGGCGATGTGGTAGCCACCAAGGGTAGCTCCAGCCTCAAGGACGGGGCCAAGGTCGAGATTTCCAAGAACAACTAAAGAGTTTAAACTATGAGTATATACAGATCCGCGGTGAGGAAGCCCGTGACGACAGCGTTGATATTCGTAGCATTCGCTGTCTTCGGAATCTTCTCACTGATGAACACCTCCCTGGCGAACTTCCCGGACTTCGACGCCAACGTCGTTCTGGTGATGTCGTCCTACCCGGGAGCGAGCGCTTCCGACATCGAGAACAACCTCACCAAGGTGCTTGAGAACACCTTGAACGGTGTGGAAGACCTTAAGGACATCACTTCCAGATCGAAGGAGAATGTCTCCATCGTTGTCCTGGAGTTTGAATATGGTACCGACATCGACGAGGCCTGCAACAACATCAGGGACAAGCTGGATCTTGTCAACTCGTCGCTTCCTGACGGAGCTTCCGTACCGGTGCTTTTCAAGTTCGGTATGGACGACATGCCTGTGCTGATTCTTTCGGCGAAGGCGGACAAGAGCCTTATGGGCCTTGACAAGATCCTCGACGACAAGCTTGTCACTCCGCTTGGACGTGTGAAAGGCGTTGGTACCGTCAGCGTTTCCGGCGCCCCTGAAAGGGAAATCCATGTCTATTGCGACCCTAACAAGCTGGAAGCCTACGGCTTGAGTGTCTCGGGAATATCCCAGATCATCGCCGCGGAGAACCGCAACGTGCCTTCCGGCAGCATCGACATAGGCACCGAGTCATTCACGCTTCGTGTCGAGAAGGAATTCAAGGATCCGTCCGAGCTGCTGGACATTGTGGTCAGCACGAGGAACGGCCAGACTGTTTATCTCAGGGATGTGGCCACAGTCATCGACGGTCTTGAGGAAAAATCTCAGGAGTCTTTCACCAACGGTGAGAGAGCCGCTATGATAGCTATCCAGAAACAGTCAGGAGCCAACACCGTCAACGTCATCAAGAGTGTCAAGGAGAAACTCAAGACGATTGAGCCCACACTTCCGTCTGATGTGAAAATCACCACCGTGGTCGATAGCTCCACGAACATCCTGAACACCCTTAACTCCTTGAAGGAGACGATCATCATCACCCTTCTGGTGGTCATGCTCGTGGTTTACATATTCCTTGGCCGCTGGAGGGCGACGTTCATCATCGTGCTGTCCATCCCTATTGCATTGCTCGGGTCGTTGATCTACCTTTACGCGACAGGCAACACATTGAACATCATATCGATGTCGGCCTTGTCCATTGCGATCGGTATGGTGGTGGACGATGCCATTGTGGTGCTGGAGAACATCTCTACTCATCTGGAGCGAGGTGAGAAGCCAACGGAGGCTGCCGTCCACGGCACCTCGGAGGTGGGTATCTCCGTGATCGCCTCCACCCTTACGATGCTTTGCGTGTTCCTGCCTCTCACCATGGTCTCCGGAATGGCCGGAATCATGTTCAAGCAGCTCGGCTGGATTGTCAGCATCATCATGATCATCTCCACGACCGCCGCGCTTACCCTTGTCCCGATGCTCTGCTCCAGAATGCTGAGCAACAAGCCTAAGAACGGCAGGCTCCATAGGGCGATCTTCGACAATGTGGAGAAGTTCCTCAACAAGATCTCAGATGGCTATGCCAAGATCATCGGCTGGTGCATGGTGCATAGGAAAACTGTGATATTCAGTGGTTTTGCTGTCTTCGTGGCGGTTCTTGTACTGCTTGGTCCCAGTGTCAAGACCGAGTACTTCCCGCACTCCGACGAGGGGCGTCTGACCGTCTCGATCGAACTTCCGGTGGGTACCGAGCAGACTGTGACCGGTGAGTTCGCCAAGGACTTCGCAGCCAGACTCCGGTCTGAAATCCCTGAGATCCAGGTACTTCAGTACCGCTTCGGCCAGGCGAGCACCGACAACGTCTGGGGAAGCATGCAGTCCAACGGTTCGTACATCATCTCGATGAACATCAACCTCGGTTCCATGGAAGACCGTAAGCGCTCTTCTTCCGAGATCGCCGACATCATCAGGAAGGATCTAAGGGAATATCCTGAGGTCAAGAAAGGTACGGTCTCCGAGGGCATGGGAGGAGTAGGTGGAGCTGCGTCCGTCACTCTTGAGATCTACGGCTACGACTTCGACGAGACCGACCGTGTGGCCAAGGAGATCCAAGGCAAGATGCTGGACAACGAGAACTTCACGCAGGTTGTCCTCAGCCGTGATGACTACACTCCTGAGTATCAGGTGGATTTCGACAGGACAAAGCTGGCTCTCAACGGCCTTAACTCCACGACGGCCGCAGCGGCTTTCAGCGCCGCGATGAACGGTTCCGTGGGATCCTTCTACCGTGAGGAAGGCGAGGAGTACAACATCCGCGTCATCTACGACAGGAAGTTCCGTACAAGCACGCAGGACATCGAGAACATCATTGTCTATACTCCTGCCGGCAAGGCCGTCCGCATCAAGGATTTGGGGACCGTGGTCGAGTCCAAGGTTCCTCCTACAATCGAGAGGAAGAACCGTGAGAGGTACATCACCGTGACGGGCATTGTGGCAACCGGACACGCCCTCAGCGAGGCTGTGGCCACCACGAACGCCATCATCAAGACCACCGACATCCCGAACAACATCTCCACCGACATCTCCGGAGACTTCGAGGACCAGCAGTCCATGTTCCTGAACCTCGTCGTACTGATGGCTCTGATCATCATCCTTGTGTACATGGTGATGGCCTCCCAGTTCGAGTCGTTCATGAGTCCGTTCGTGATCATGTTCTCCGTGCCGTTCGCGTTCACCGGTGTGATCCTCGGTCTATGGGCCACGAACACCGCGCTCGGCGTGATGGCGATGATCGGTATCATCATCCTGCTTGGTATCGTAGTGAAGAACGGTATCGTGCTGATTGACTACACGATCCTGATGCGTGAGAGGGGCATGAGCGTTGTCGATGCCTCCGTCACCGCGGCGAGAAGCCGTCTGCGTCCTATCCTTATGACCACCCTCACGACAGTGCTCGGTATGGTGCCTATGGCTGTCGGACGCGGAGAAGGTTCCGAACTTTGGCGCTCACTCGGTATGACGGTCTGCTGGGGTCTGACGATCTCCACGCTTGTCACCCTGGTGCTCATTCCGACGATCTACTGCTCCCTCGCCACCGCGCAGGAGAGGCGCAAGGCCAGGAAGTTGGCGCGGATCAAAGGTTGATTCCTGTTCATTTGACATTTTATTTGCGAAAGATATATGAAATCGATATTTATATCATATAATCAAGCCTACGGCAACGAGATTGTCGAGCTGCTTGAGGGGTTCGGCCAGAGAGGGTTCACCCAGTGGCTTGACATCCAGGGCAGGGGAGGGGTTGATGGAATCCCTCACTACGGTGATCATGCGTGGCCTGAGCAGAACTACGCCATCCTGACGATTGTCCCTGACGAGAAAGTCACTCCGATCCTGGATGCGCTTCGTCAGAAGGATAAAGCCTATAAGGATCTTGGTCTGAGGGCTTTTGTCTGGAACATCGAGCAGACGGTCTGATGGATCCGGTCGCCGTGTCCGCAGAAGCGCCTTGCCAAGTCGTAAGCGTTTTTTGCTGAAGTCGGCGAAATTGTTATCTTTGTGTCTGGAACGGTAATTGCGGTTACCGTCCCGGACATTTTAATTTTATTGATTATGGAAAAGATAGCTTCTAACGAAAATTTTGCTGAGATACTCTCTGACAGCAAGCCTGTTCTGGTGGACTTTTGGGCGACCTGGTGCGGCCCTTGCCGTATGCTGGCCCCGACTGTGGAGACCATCGCCTCTGAATATGACGGCAAGGTCACGGTCGTGAAATGCAACGTGGACGACTGCGAGGATGTGGCTGCCGAGTATGGTATCAGGAATATTCCTACCCTGCTGTTCTTCAAGGGCGGCCAGGTGGTGGACAAGCTTGTCGGCAATGTGCCGAAGAGCGAGATTACCGCCAAGCTGGACACTCTTGTCTAATCTTATCTAAAAATCTGAAAAAATGAAAAAGTTTGTATTCGCTGCCGCCATTGTGGCAACCACAGTGTTTTGCACTGACGCTTCCGCCCAGCGCTACAATTCCGCCCGTGTCGGATTGATGGGAGGATTCACCTCATCCTCGACCTCGATCAAGAACATGGATTCCAAATCCGTCTCCTTGTACCATGTAGGCCTTACCGCCGAGATTCCGCTTTTTGGCGGATTCGCCATCCAGCCGGGCCTTCTCTATCAGGTGAAGGGAATGTCGGCTGACAAATTCAACAGCTCTACCATCTCGGAATCCTTTGGGTCTTTCGAGACCAAGGTAGGCTACCTTGAGGTGCCTGTCCAGGTGCAGTGGGGGCTGGATCTTCTGGCTTTCCGCCCTTATGTCTTCGCGGAGCCTTTCGTGGGCTTCCGCCTCGGACAGAGTACCAAAGGCGAGGTCGCCGACAAGCTCAAGGACAATCTTAAGAAAGTCGAGTACGGTCTTGGTGTTGGAGCAGGAGTGGATGTCTGGAGGCTTCAGCTTTCTGTCAAGTATTTCTGGAACTTTGGAAAGATCTATGACAAGGATGGCAATGTCGGCCCGATCGGCGACACAGTGAAGGACGCCGTGAAGGACGCTGTCAACAACGGTAACAATTTCAACGGTGTCATGGTGTCCGCCGCGTTCTTCTTTTAATCGCCGGAAGTGAATGAATGAGGAACGGAAGGTCGTGATTTACTGCTCGGCAAGTTACGACATCGACCAAAAGTACAACCAAGCTGCGCGGGAAGTGACCCGCGCGGCTTGTTCGCTTGGTTACACGATTGTCTCCGGAGGTGCCATCAAGGGCACCATGGGAGCTGTGGCCGATGAGGTCGCCCGTTGCGGAGGCCGTCACATCGGCGTCCTGCCCCGCTTTATGGAGCAGTATAAATTCCCGGGTCTCGATCAGGTGATCTGGACGGACACGATGGCCGAGCGCAAGGAAAAGATGCGTGAGGGTACTTGTGCGGCGATAGCCCTGCCGGGTGGCATCGGCACTCTCGATGAGGTGATCGGGACGTTGACCCTGGCGAAACTGGACAAATACGACGGAAAGATCTATGCGTTGAACCTGGACGGATTCTACAATCCGTTGAAGGATCTGCTGGACCACTATGTGAAGACCGGAATGCTTGACGCGCGTTCCAGGGGACTGATCGAGTTCCAGGACACTGTCGCCGAGCTGGTCGGACACCTTGACTGATAAACTGAAAGACTGATGACTCTTGACGAGATAAAGGAATTCCTTGGAAATGACTGGAAGGAGACGGACGGACTGATACGTTCGTCCCTCAGAAGTGATATCGACCTGCTTAATACCACGAACGAGGCGATCCTGGAGCACAGCGGAAAGCAGTTGAGACCGATTGTGTCACTGCTTGTGGCCCGCGCCTGCGGGAACGGCAAGGCCAACGAGGACAGTGTCCGTTGCGCCGCTGCCTCGGAGCTTCTGCACAACGCCACACTCCTTCACGATGATGTCGCCGACAGCAGCTCCGAAAGGCGTGGAGCCCCGACCGTCATGGCGATCCTCGGAGGCCCGGCGTCTGTCCTTCTCGGGGATTATTGGCTGGTCAAGGCGATGGATAACATACTCGCATCCTCGGCTCACGGCAATGAGGTCATCAGGATATTCTCAAAAACTCTCAGCAGCCTTGCCGAGGGGGAGATGCTCCAGCTTCAGAAGGCTTCGAGCGGGGACACGGAGGAAGAGGACTATTTCCGTATAATCTACAGCAAGACAGCCTCTTTGTTTGAATCGACCTGCGTTTCGGCGGCGATCTCGGTGAACGCTCCGGAAGCGTGGGTGGAGGCCGTGCGGAACTATGCGGTCTCACTCGGAATCGCTTTCCAGATCAAGGACGACATATTCGATTACACGGGAGGAAAGAAAATAGGCAAGCCTGTGGGCATCGACCTTGAGGAGCAGAAGATCACACTGCCGCTTCTGGGTGCCTTGGAATCAGCGTCCGACGAACGCGCTTCCCATATCAGGAATATGCTTTTGAATATTCAGGAACATCCAGAGTACAAGGAGGATATAGTCGCTTTTGTCAAGGAGGAAAAAGGCATTGAATATGCCGTCTCAAGGCTTGATGAATATGTCGCCAAGGCTGTCGGCGCACTTGCCACGCTTCCGGATTCGAGGGAAAAGGACTATCTTGTGAAGATCGCTGAGTTTACCGCTTACAGGGACAAATGAATCTGGACGGAATCATAGGGAATCACGATGCCGTCAGGGCGTTGAAAGGGATGGCCGAAAGCGGGCGCATTCCTCATGCCATGATGCTTTACGAGAACGACGGGTGCGGGGCTATGGCTCTTGTCCTGGCGTTTCTGAGTCAGATCATGGGAGACGAGCATAAGGTCTGCGGGTTGATTCATCCTGATGTGCACTATGTCTATCCGGTCGCGAACGGCTCGAAGGTCACTGAGAAAGTCGAGAACCTGAGGGCTGAACTGTTTCTTGAATATTGGCGTTCCTTGATGGTCTCCAATCCTTATGCCCTTGAGAATGAGGTCAGCTCCGCTTTCGGAATCGAAGGCAAACAGTCTGGAATCAATAACGCTGAGGCTAAGGAAATCCTTGAGACCGTGTGGCTTACCTCGGTAGAGGGTGGCTGGAAGGCTGTCGTTGTCTATCTTCCCGAGAAGATGAACGCCGCTTCCGCCAACCGGCTTTTGAAGGCAATCGAGGAGCCGCCGGAGAAGACTCTGTTCATCATGATCACCCACGCTCCTGAGAAAGTGATGCAGACCATCTCGTCAAGATGCCAGGCGATCCGTGTCCTGCCATATTCAAAGAATGAGATAGTGGAGATTCTTACATCCCGTTTCGGGAAGACTCTTGACGAGGCTTCGCAGGCTGCTTTGGTCGCTGGTGGCAGTGTAGGGGTCGCGTTGCGTTATCTCTCCGGGAAGGAGGACTATCTGCGCCAGATGGAGATATTCAAGGGGCTTGTTGACGCGCTTGCCGCGAAGGATCTTTCCGCCGCTTTGGGTTGGGGGGATGCGATGGCCGCGCTGCCGTCGCGTGAAAACCAGAAAGCTTTTTGTAAATTTGCAGGTGAAAGCCTTCGCAAAGTGTTTTTGATTCAGCAGAACCTGCCTCAGATCGCCGGGGTGTCGCAGGAGGAGAAAGAGTTCTTTGTCCGGCTGGCATCGCGTTGCAGGAAAAGTTTTCCGAGGATGGCGGTATCGTGTCTGGACAGGGCGCAGATGCTGATTGACAGGAACGTGAACCAGAAGATTCTTTTCACCGACCTTGTCGGGCGGTTGTATTTGAGTTTCTGACAATAATATTGAATACGTATGGAAAATATTGATAACGAGACAATAAAATTTGACTGTAACCGTGGCTGCACAATCTCCCAGGATCAGGAGACCGGGGAATATGACTGCAATTACCGTCAGGGTTGCTGTAAACTCAAGGATTACGACTGGCTTCACGGCATCCGGCAGGAGCAGTACAAAGATCTTTTCGAGGTGCGCTTCAAGAACACCAGAAAGGGGATTTACGTCAACGCTTCCGGACAGGGGATCAAGGCCGGGGATCTGGTCATAGTCGAGGCCATGAATGGTCATGACCTTGGAATCGTCACTTTGGAAGGCCCGATTGTGGGACGTCAGATGAAGTGTAAGGGTGTTGATCCTGAGACAACACAGTTGAAAAAGATCTACCGCAAGGCCAAGCCTTTCGACATCGCCAAATGGCAGGAAGCCATAGCCCGTGAGCAGGACACCATGATTCAGGCGCGCAGGATAGCCGCCGAGCTTGGTCTGGACATGAAGATCGGAGACGTGGAGTTTCAGGGTGACGGCACAAAGGCCATTTTCTATTACATCGCCGACGGGCGTGTGGATTTCCGCCAACTGATCAAGGTCTATGCGGAGGAATTCCGCATCAGGATCGAGATGAAGCAGATCGGGGCACGTCAGGAGGCCGGCCTGATCGGTGGCCTCGGAGTATGCGGACGGGAATTGTGCTGCGCCAATTTCATTACGAATTTCCAGTCGATCTCCACTTCGGCGGCCCGTACGCAGGACCTGTCCCTGAATCCGCAGAAGCTGGCTGGTCAGTGCGGCAAACTGAAATGCTGCCTGAATTATGAGGTCGCCAACTATCTGGACGCCCAGTCCCGTATTCCTAAGGTTACGGAACCGCTTGAATTCCAGGATGGCCTGGCCTATCTGGCCAAGACTGACATCCTTCAGGAGATAATGTATTTCACTTACGAGAAGGGCTCTCTCTCGAATCTCTATCCGGTGGCCGCTTCGGAGGTTGCGCAGATCATAATGATGAACCGTAATGGCCAGAAGCCGGAGTCTTTGAAGAGCGAACCGGAACCTGTCGGCCCTCAGTTCGTCTCGGCCGTCGGTGATGACAGCATCACAAGGTTCGACAAGCCTAAGAAAAACAAGAACAAGAACCGTAACAAGAACAAGGTTAAGCCGGTCGCTGACCAGGCCGCCCGGACTGCCGCTCCGGCGGATAACGCCGAAGCACCGTCCAAGCCAAGATCTGAAGGCGGTAATTTCAGAGGCCGGAACAATGGCCCTCGTCGGAACGGAGGGAGCGGACGCCCTCAGCAGCAACGTCCCCGTGGCGACAGAAAGCCTGAACAGAAGCCTGTAAAGACTGATGAGTAAAGGTTTTCTTACACTTGTCTTGATGATGGCCATGGTGTCATGCGCGCGTCCTTCCTCCTACGAGCCGTTTGTGGTCAGGGAGAAGGCCGAGTATGGCGACACCTACATATTCAATTTGGATCTTTCTGACTCGACCGTGTCCTACGGATTGGATTTCTACACAAGGTTGGAGCGTCCGGCGTTCGGGACTTTTCCGGCTGACAGCATCTCGCTTGATCTGAGGTGGATTTCTCCATCGGATTCGCTCATCCTGTCGGACACTACATTCATCCGGGTTGCCCAGCCGGTGGACTCATCGTACTATTCGAGGGATTTTATAACTGACTATAAGCCTGTTCTGAATCTGCCGGAGCATGGAATGTGGCGTCTCAAGGCACGGGTGTTGAATGATTCGGAGGCGATACGTGGATTGGGTGTGATATTCACAAGAAAGGAGAATGGGACACGATAAACTTAGAAAATTCGCGGAGAACGAAACTTTCACCTGCCTTCTTCAACCAGAGGCATCCTCGGTGCTGGATAAGGTCGAAGGCAGCAACAGCTTGATACTCAGAGAGCATCCGATCAAGGGACATTGGAACGAGAGGATGTTCGCCACCGCGCAGCCTATAGTTCTGGAGCTTGGCTGTGGGAAAGGGGAGTACACGATTGATTTGTCCCGCCGGGAACCGTCGCTCAATTACATAGGAGTCGATATCAAGGGCGCGCGTCTTTGGAAAGGTGCGAAGTTCGCCACGGAGAACAAACTACCTAATGTGGCTTTCCTGCGCACCAGAATCGAGTTCATCGAGGCTTTCTTCGCTCCGGAGGAGGTTTCGGAAATATGGCTGACGTTCTCCGACCCTCAGATGAAGAGCGAGAACTGCCGCCTGACGAGTCCGCTTTTCCTTGAGCGCTACCGCAAGTTCCTGAAAAAGGGCGGAATAGTCCACCTCAAGACTGACAGCCGCTTTCTTTATGAATATTCCAAAGCGGTGGCCGAGCAGAACGGCCTGAGGATTCTGGCAAGCACCAATGACCTTTACGGGACAGGCAGACAGGATTTGTCTGATTGTGCGTTACGTTCTGTCGCTGGTGAATCCGCCATCGATGCCTTGTTCGAGGTGCAGACTTTCTACGAGAGGATGTTCACAGCCCAGGGCTACAAGATCACCTATCTGAGTTTCGTGATAGACCACGACGGCCCGTACATCCACCCCGAGTTCGATTCCGACTACTGGCGATCCGTTGAAGGTCCCCGCCACTTCTCACATCAGCCGGAAAAGAAACGGTAACCGCGGTCACTAAGCCATCTGGTCACTGAGCTTGTCGAAGTGACCAGATGGATGATGCTTCGGCAGGTTCGGTGACCGTCGCGGAGAGAAATTTAAACCTCCCTCCAGATGTAAACCTTGTCTCCGCGCCGGATCTTTTTTCCACCCGGTGTGCGGATGTCATCCGGGAATATTATAGGAATGGAACAAAGTGTCCCTTTCCCCGCCTCGTCCGTTGGCTTGAGATCGACCCGTATCTCGCTGACATTCTGCTCGATCACACCAGTAGTCTCTCCGATGATGAGAATGTCATCACCTTTTTTCAAGGCCTCCGACTCCACCAATACCTCAGCCACCGAGATCCTGTCGAACCAGTTGGTGATCTTTCCGCAGTAGATTTTCTTACGGGTGGCGTGGCTACCGTACACATCGCTCCATTCTCCGAGTCTGGCACCTTGATAGTACCCGTCCCAGAACCCTCTGTTGAAGACTTCTGACAGTTCCTCCTTCAAAGAGGCCGCCAGTTCCGGAGTGTAACGTCCCTCGCAGACAGCGTCAGCCGCGCGGCGGTAGCACTCCGCTGTCTTTTTGACATATTCAGCGCTCCGTGCCCGTCCCTCGATCTTGAACACCTTCACGCCCGCGTCGATGATCTTGTCCATGAACTCGATGGTGCACAGGTCCTTGGGCGACATGATGTACTTGTTGTCGATGTTCAGTTTCGTGCCGGTCTCCAGGTCCGTGACCTCATAGCCCCTGCGGCAAAGCTGGTAGCAAGCGCCTCTGTTGGCCGAAGCCCCGTAGGTTTGGAGGCTCAGGTAACATTTCCCCGAAACCGCCATGCAGAGCGCTCCGTGGGCGAACATCTCGATCCGCACAAGATTACCGGAAGGACCTTTGATGCCCTCGTTCACGATCGCTTGATGGATTTCCTTTACCTGATGCAGGTTGAGTTCCCTCGCCAGCACGATCACGTCGGCGAACTGTGAATAGAACCGCAGCGCCTCGACATTCGACACGTTGAGCTGGGTCGAGATGTGCACCTCCAGCCCGATCTTCCGGCAATATGTGATCGCCGCCATGTCCGAGGCGATGATTGCGTTCACTCCCGCCGCCTTGGCAGCGTCCAGTGCCTCCCGCATAGGAGCCAGATCTTCCCCGTAAAGAACGATATTCAGAGTCATATAGGTCTTGACTCCATATTCCCGGCATATTTCCACAATCCTCGGCAGATCGTCCGGCGTGAAGTTGTTCGCCGAATGCGAGCGCATATTCAGGTTGCCAACCCCGAAATAGACGGAGTCCGCCCCGCCTTGTATCGCGGCGTGCAGGCATTCGAAATTGCCGGCCGGCGACATTATCTCAAGTTCCTTCTTGTCCATTGTCTCTGAATATTATTCCTCAAAATTAGTCCATAAAATCGCCAATCCCAAATTTCCGATTGGCTTTTGTTCAAAACAGCGTTCAAATTCAGATATTTTCACTAATATTGCAGATTGTGGCGGACAAATTCCGTGACACAATGACACTATGCGACTTAAAATAACCCTTGAATATTTCACCTCTCCGGGAGAGGAACTGATTCTGGTTCTCTCCGACGGAAAATCAATAGCGATGGAATATGCCGCCGGAGGGCGTTGGGAGGCTTCATTTGATGTGCCTTCAGACACGCCGGCTCTTGAATATTCCTTTGAACTTCATCGTGGCGGGCAGTGTGTGCGCCGCGAGTGGGGACACCATTCGGTCCCTGAGCCTGTGGTTCGACAGGGCTCACCAACCATCGAAGGGGCCGGCGCTTCGACATGCTCAGCGACCGGCGCCCTTGAAATCCGTGACCGCTGGCAGGACCGTCCCGAGGATTCCCCGTTCTGGACCAAAGCCTTCACCGATGTGATATTCAAAAGAAAGCAAACCTCGCCAAAGCGTTCCGGCAATGTGGCCTTCACCGTTCCGTGTGCCAGAATCCGCAAGAACGAGACCTTGGCGATCACCGGCAGCGGCAAGATGTTCGGAGACTGGAAGAAGTTCGTCCAGTTGAAACCGACCGACGCTCCGCTTTGGAGCGTGACGTTGAATGTCAAGGAGCCTTTTGAGTACAAGTTTGTCATTCTCGACGCGAAGACCGGAACTCCAAAGATCTGGGAATCCGGCACGAATCATCTTTTCACCGAGGTCCCGGCCAACTGTGATTTACTGGAAATAAGGGATATCGTCCCTGAGTTCAAGACCGTTCCTTGGCGTGGAGCCGGCACGGCGATCCCTGTGTTCTCCCTCCGCAGCGAGACAAGCTTCGGCGTGGGCGAGTTCAAGGATCTCAAGAAACTGGTTGACTGGGCCGCGCTCACAGGCCAGGGCATCATCCAGCTCCTGCCGATCAACGACACCACGATGACAGGAACATGGACGGATTCCTACCCTTACAACGCCAACTCGACATTCGCCTTGCATCCGCAGTTCATACATCTGCCTGACGCCGGGGTCAAGGCCGACAAGGGATATAAAGTCCTCCAAAAAGAGCTCAATGCACTTCCTGTCGTTGATTATGAAAGGGTTAACAAAGAAAAGAATCGCCTTTTGAAAGAAGCCTTCGAGGCTGGCGGACAAGAGGTCATGTCTGGAGCGGCCTACAAGAAATTCTATTCCGCCAACAAGGACTGGCTCGTTCCTTACGCCGCTTTCTGTACGCTCAGGGACATCAACGGTACGCCGGAGTTCGGGAAATGGAAATCCCTTTCTGAATATTCAGAAACCAAGGTCAAGTCATTCTGTCGCAGGCACAAGAGCGATACGGATTTCTACTGCTACGTCCAGTTCTGCCTTGACGCTCAATTGAAGGAGGTTGTTGAATATGCCCACTCGAAGGGCGTGGCCATCAAGGGCGACCTTCCGATCGGAATCAGCCGCACGAGTGTGGACGCCTGGCAATTCCCGCATCTGTTCAATCTTGACTCTCAGGCCGGGGCACCGCCTGACGCTTTCGCTGCCGATGGCCAGAACTGGGGTCTTCCGACCTACAACTGGGAAGAGATGGCCAAGGATGGCTACGCCTGGTGGAAAGCAAGGCTCAGAAAGATGAGTGAGTATTTCGACGCGTTCCGGATTGATCATATTCTTGGATTTTTCCGCATCTGGGAGATTCCGATGGGAGTCAAATCGGGATTGCTGGGACATTTCAACCCTGCGCTCCCGTACTCCGCCGATGAACTCCGTGGTCGTGGGTTCAATCCTGACTCTCAACTGTTTGTGCCGGATCCGCATCGTGATGGATGGTATCATCCGCGCATCGCCTCGCAGAACACCGAGGACTATCAGAGGTTGAATGATTCTTTGAAGAATGCCTACAACGATCTCTACAACGATTTCTTCTATCATCGGCACAACGGTTTCTGGAAAGAATGCGCGATGAGGAAACTGCCGGCGCTTCTGGACTCCACCGGAATGCTGGCCTGCGGAGAGGATCTGGGCATGATTCCGGCCTGTGTTCCGGAAGTGATGAAGGAACTGCACATCCTTTCGCTTGAGATCCAGAGGATGCCGAAGTCTCCTCAGAAGACATTTGACGAGCCGTGGACATATCCTTATCTGTCAGTCTGCGCGACCGGCACGCACGACACATCCACTTTGCGTGGCTGGTGGGAGGAGGACCGAACGATGTCCGAGCGTTTCTTCCATGAGATCCTTCACTGCGATGGGACGGCTCCGTACTTCTGCGAACCGTGGATCTGTGAACGGATTGTAAACCAGCATCTGAACTCGCCTTCGATGCTGTGTGTCCTCCCGCTTCAGGACTGGATGTCCATCGACGGTGAGGTCCGTTACCAGGGCAAGCCGGAGGATGAGCGGATCAACATCCCGGCCATTCCCCGTCACTACTGGCGCTGGAGAATGCACATCACCCTTGAGGATCTCCTGTCCCGCACCGATTTCAACCGCACCATCCATGACCTCATCTCTGATTCCGGACGAGGTTAATTCCCCGCCAATCATGATTTTCACTCGGTTCCCGAAAAATAGTTGCCTACTATTTTTCGGGAATCAGCGTTTTTTTGTATCTTTGCCGAAAAATAAGGCGTTATGAAGATCATAGGAAGGCAAGCGGAAATTAAGGAACTGGAGAAGCTTTACGGCAATGGTCATTCGGAGTTTGTTGTGCTGTATGGTCGAAGGCGGGTAGGGAAAACATTCCTTGTCAATGAACTGTTCCGTGATCGTATCACATTTTCACACACCGCTTTATCTCCGATTGAAATCAAAGGGAAAGAATTGATGAAAATGCAGCTGCAGAATTTCACACATTCTCTTCTGAGGTGTGGTGCGGAGATCTCTTCGCTTCCGACAAACTGGTTAGAAGCGTTCTTTATGTTGGAGAAATTTCTTGAATCCAAGGCTGATGGCCATCGGATGCTCGTCTTTATGGACGAATTGCCCTGGCTTGACACTCCGAGATCCGGGTTCGTGACGGCGTTTGAGGCCTTTTGGAATGGCTGGGGCGCGAAACGTGATGATTTGATGTTGGTCGCTTGCGGCTCTGCAGTATCGTGGATTTCCGATAAGTTGATAAATGGTAAAGGAGGATTGTTTGACCGTATCACATTTGAAATCAAGTTGGAGCCTTTCAATTTACGGGAGACAGAGGAATTCTTTCAATCAAATGGCATCCGGTTTGACAGGTACGACATCATACAAAGCAATATGATTTTCGGAGGGGTGCCGTATTATCTTAGTCTTTTCGCCAAGGATATGAGCCTTGCTCAAAATGTTGACTTCTTGATCTTTAATCGAAAGGGAAAGTTGACTAATGAATATGACAGGCTGTTCGGTTCCATATTCACAAATCCTGATTCCGCCGAGAAACTGATACGGTTCTTGGCCGGCAAGCGTATCGGCTACTCGCGTGAGGAAATCCTTAAAGGTACGGGAATAGCTGACGGCGGAGAATTCTCCAAATTACTACGCTCCCTTGAGGAAAGTGACTTTATCTCAAAATTCAGGTATTTTGGAGAACCGCCAAGAAAATCCAGATATCGGCTGATTGACGGCTTCTGCCTTTTCTACAATTATTTTTGCAACCGTAAGAATACGGACGATGTTAGTTACTGGCAGCATAATCAAAATAGCCCTTCCGTGAATGCGTGGAGAGGATATTCTTTTGAAAATGTTTGTTTTGGACACATCGCTCAGATAAAGTCCGCATTGGGAATCTCAGGGGTGCACACAGAGACATATTCTTGGATTGGAGCCACCTCTCAGGTGGATTTGCTCATAGACAGGGATGACCGTCTCATCAACCTTTGCGAGTGCAAATATTCATCAAGAGATTTCATTATTGACAAGGAATATGATGCCAAACTTAGAGAGCGTCAGGCTTCGTTCATTGATGAGACAAAAACTAGAAAGTCAACAATGCTGACCCTTGTCACAACATTCGGGTTGAAATACAATGAATATTCAGGGCGTTTCCAGAATGTGATAACCTCAGATGATTTGTTCAAGTAAAGTCGTTGGAGAATGCTCATACATCTCGAAGGACAACAGGCGTTTTTTTGTCGCAAGGCGAGGAAATCTTGTCACAGAGGTTGAATATTCGTAAATTTGATGCCTTAAACATAATTTTTCAGTATGGCTAACATTGGAAACCCATTCACTCCAGTGGAGAAAAAGGCTGTTCTCTGCGGCTCCGGGGAAATCGGAAAAGAAATCGCGATCGAGCTTGAGCGCTATGGCGTGCACGTCGTGGCGGTGGATAAATATGCTAATGCTCCTGCTATGCAGGTGGCTCAATCATCACACGTTCTGTCAATGCTTGACGGGGATGCCCTTGCGGAGATGATCGAGAAGGAGAATCCGGATCTGATTATCCCAGAGGTGGAAGCGATCGCGACTCCAAAGTTGATAGAGCTCGAAAAGAAAGGCTATACGGTCATCCCGACAGCCAACGCCACTTACCTGACGATGAACAGGGAAGGAATCAGACGCCTTGCGGCAGAGGAACTCGGGATTCCTACCTCAAGGTATGAGTTTGCCCAGACGGAAGATGAGTTCAGGGCCGCCGTGGGACGGATCGGTTTCCCTTGCGTGGTGAAGCCGGTGATGAGTTCTTCCGGTCACGGCCAGAGTGTGGTACGTAATGAGTCTCAGGTCGCCGAAGCTTGGAAAATTTCCCAGGAGGGCGGACGTGCCGGTGGCGGGAAGGTCATCGTTGAGGGCTTTGTGGATTTTGACTATGAGATCACTCTGCTGACAGTCCGTCACTGCGCAGGAACAACTTTCCTCAAGCCTGTGGGGCATCATCAGGTTGATGGCGATTACCGTGAGTCCTGGCAGCCTCAAGGGATGAGTGCGGCGGCGGAGAAGAAGGCCCAAGAGATCGCGGGAAAGATAACTGACGCTTTGGGAGGCTACGGAATATTCGGAGTCGAGCTATTCGTCAAGGGTGAGGACGTGATATTCAGTGAAGTCTCTCCAAGGCCGCACGACACCGGAATGGTTACGATGATCTCGCAGGACATGTCTGAATTCGCACTCCATGCCCGCGCGGTTCTGGGTCTTCCTGTTCCGGAAGTACGTTTCTACGGACCGTCCGCTTCGAAGGCAATTGTCGTCGAGGGCGACACAACTGAATATGAGTTTCAGAATGTTGACAAGGTTCTTGAAGAGCCCGGAGTGCAAGTCAGATTCTTCGGAAAGCCTGAGATCAGAGGGCACCGCCGCGTCGGAGTCATCCTCGCCACGGACGAGACTGTCGAGAAGGCTCTTCAGAAAGCAGAGAGGGCATATTCAAAACTCAAGGTGAAGGTCTATCCGGAGGTCTTATAACGCAAGTCTTCCTGTCGTTTGACGTCCAAAACATTCCACTTTCGCGGAGTTTTCGTTCAAAGATATCTGCTTTGTTATTAATGTTTTAAATGTGGACAACTGCTTTGGTGCTCCACTTTTTTACCACTTGGCGGCGCGCGTCTTAAATGGTTTTATAATTTTGTGGACGATTTCGTTGTTCCGGCCTTTCGGAGCAGCGTTGGACAAAATTAATTAACCATTATTTTTATGCGCAAACTAATAGTATTCTTGATGCTGCTGCAAGGCTTTTTCGCCTACGCGCAACAGCGTTCTGTAAGCGGAACTGTCAAGGATCAGAATGGCCAGCCGGTCGTCGGTCTCACTGTTTTGGAACAGGGAACCGGAAATGGAGTGACCACTGATCAGGATGGACGCTATGACATAAAAGTGTCATCTTCCGAATCAATCTTGGAATTCGCTTCTCTGGGTTATTCCACGGTGAACGAGAAGGTAGGAGGACGTTCCGTGATCAACGTCACCGTGAAAGAGGAGGCTATCGCCCTTGACGCGGTGGTGGCCATCGGTTATGGTTCGGTAAGGAAAAAAGATCTGACCACGGCGGTCTCGACTGTCTCCACCGATGACATCAGCCTCCGTCCTGTCCCTACGGTTTCTGGTTTTATTCAGGGAAAGGTCGCCGGTGTGACCGTACAGCAGACGTCCGGTACTCCTGGCTCCGGAATGACCGTCAGGATCCGCGGCAACTCTTCCATCACTTCCGGCAATGACCCGCTCTATGTTGTGGATGGTGTTCCTGTCGGTACAGGCAACGGTTCCATAACCTACCTTTCTCCTAATGACATCGAGACGATGCAGATTCTCAAGGATGCCTCGTCGGCGGCCATCTATGGGTCAAGGGCGGCGAACGGCGTTGTCCTAATCACTACGAAGAAAGGCTCAAAGGATGTCGGCCCGCATATCAACTTCACTTCCTACGTGGGTCTGGGCAAGGTGTCAAAGACATTCGATGTCTTGAATGCGGCCCAGTACAAGGAACTTATGGACGAGATAGGTGCGGTCAAGCTTCCTAACGGGCTTAAGGACGAGACGGACTGGTTCAAGGAAACCTACAGGACCGCGGTCTCGCAGAACTACCAGCTGTCCGTCTCCAATGCCAATGACAAGTCCAAGTACTACATTGGTGCTGGTTATGTAGACCAGGAGGGTATCATCCGCACAAGCTATTATAAGAGGTACAACTTCAGGGCAAGCATGGACTCGGACATATTCAAATGGATCAATGTCGGCGCTGATGTCACATTCTCTCATTGGAAGCAGAACGGCATCATCTCCGGTACTGGCTCCAACAGGGCCGGTGTCGTGATGTCCGTCATCAACACCCCGACGTACGCTAAGGTCTGGAGTGAGGAGAACCCTGACTGGTACTGGACACAGTTCTATGGCGCTAACGTCACGACTCCTGCGGAGAACATTGCCCGTCAGGAGAATTTCTACGACCAGAACGACAGGCTCATCCTTACGGGACATGCCACGATAAAGTTCAACAAGCGCCTGAACTTCAAATCGACCGCAACCATGGACAGAACCTGGACGTTCAATTACCAGTTCCTTGATCCGATCAAGACCGCGGAGGGACGCACGCAGCACGGCAAGGCGAACACCACGAGAGCGGACAACAGGGTCATCGTTCTGGATAATATTCTTACATACAAAAATACTGTGGCCGGGAAGCACAATGTCGAGGCCATGGCCGGAACTTCAGCGACTCTCTCGCATTGGGAGAATCTGACCGGGTCAAGGCAGTACTTCTCAGTAGATTACGACAACATCCTTTATGGCTTGAATGGAGGTAACTCGTCCGGACTAAGGGGTAATTCCCAGGGATTGTCCGAATGGAGCATAATGTCCTATCTTGGCAGAATTTCCTACAACTACGACAGCAAGTATTACCTGACAGCGAATATGCGAGCTGACGGCTCGTCAAAACTCGCTCCGGGACACAGGTGGGGCTATTTCCCTTCTGTTTCCGCGGCGTGGCGTGTCTCAGGCGAGAACTTCATGCAGGACATCGATTGGATAAATGACCTGAAGATCCGCGCGGGCTGGGGACAGCAGGGTAATCAGGGTGGTCTGGGTGACCACGCCTGGGTACAGAAATACAGTCTTATTTACTATGACTGGACAAAGTCGGAGAACGCGCAGGCGACACCTTCCCTTGGAGGAAAGAGCAACATTGGCAACAGGGATCTGACGTGGGAGACAACCACCCAGACCAATGTGGGAGTTGATCTCTCTGTTCTGGACAGCAGGCTGAACTTTACCTTGGACGGCTACTACAAGTACACCACCAACCTTTTGATGAATGTGCCGCTTCCGTCTCCATATTCAAACATAACAAGGAACGAGGGCGAGATGTCCAACTGGGGTCTCGAGTTCGCGGTCTCTTCCGTCAACATTGACAAAAACGGATTCCGCTGGAACACGGACCTCAACATTTCGATGAACCGTAACAAACTGGAGAAACTCACTCTCCAGCAGGTTTATAACTACATAAAGCCTTCTGACATCCAGAGTGAATATGTAGTCCGGATGACTCCGGGCATGCCGCTGTCTCAGTTCTGGGGCTACAAGGCCAATGGGGTTGACCCTGAGACAGGTCTGATGATCTACGAGGATCTGGACGGCAACGGAAAGATCTCGGATTCCGACAAGACTTGGATCGGAGACCCTAATCCAGACTTTACTTTCGGTATGACCAACAACCTGAGCTACAAGGGATTCAACCTGAGCTTCCTGGTCACCGGCTCTGTGGGCAATGACATTTACAATGCTTCTAGAGTCGATATGGAAGGCATGGTGAACGGTTACAACCAGACCACCTCTGTCCTCAGGCGTTGGAAGATTCCTGGACAGATCACCGACATCCCTAAGTCAAACGAGATGTACAACGTCAAGGTTTCCTCGCGTTGGATAGAGAACGGCTCTTATTTGAAAGTCAAGAACATAACCCTGTCCTACGACTTCGCAGGCCCGAAACTCAAGCGTCTCAACATCACAAGGATCCGTCCTTATGTGACGCTCGACAACATGATCACGTTCACCAAGTATTCCGGCTATGACCCTGAGATGAGCCAGTGGGCCAACGCGATCCATTTCGGAATAGATTGGGGTACATACCCTTGTGTCAAGACCGTTACTTTCGGTGTCAATGTTGATTTCTAAATGATGATGAACATGAAAAAGACTTTAATTTTATTCTCTTTCTTCGCTTTGACTCTGCTTGCCTCATGCGATCTTGACCTTTATCCGGTCACAGACTACAACGAAGGCAATGTTTTTGTCCCTAAGGACACCACGACTTCGCAGTACACCACCGCAGCGCAGATGGAAAACCTTGTTAAGGGATTCTATAGCGGTGTACTTAAGAACGACAGGATGCAGAGGCTTCAGTTCATGGACTGGCTCGTGTATTCAGAAGTCCGTGCGGACAATGCCTACAACGGTTCTCCGAGCACTGCCGAGCTGGTCGGAATCGAATCCAACAAGATTGACGGATCGAATCAGAATGTCGATCGCGATTGGGATGACTTCCAGCTTGCGATAAATGCCGCCAACCAGGTCATCTGCAACATCGACCGCATCCAGAAACTGGATCCGTCCATGACTCAGGCACAGCATGACAGTTGGCTTGCCCAGGCGGACATAATCAAGGCTTTCTATGTGTTCAGGGGCACGCAGCTTTTCAACACTATTCCTGTCATCAACTCCATTCCGAATCCTATCACAGCGGAGAACGTGGAGGAGGTCTATCCTTCCTACTATCCGTCCCGTCCGGCAAGGGAGAATATTTATGCCCAGATTGTGGAAATGCTTGAGTTCGCGGCACAGAAAGCTCCGGATCTCAGCGCGGAAGACAAATTCGTTCTTTCCAAGACATTCGCGAAGGGTATTCTTGCACATGTCTATGCCGAGAAATCGAACATCCAGGATTGGAGCAAGGTGGCTCTGTGGTGTGAGGCTGTCGAGAAGGACATGAACGTCAACTCAGGCAGCGCCGAGACACTGAGAGCATCCCTTTGCGACAGCTACAAGGACTTGTGGTCTTATGATGTGTCTGCCAAGACCGCCGCGAAAAACACAAAGGAGTCCATCTTTGAGGTGACATTCACCTCTTCGTCAGGCAACTGGCTTCACATGATGTTCCACAGAAACCAGTTCTCACCCGGCGACAACTACACATGGTCAAAATGGATCACTCCTTCGAGAAATCTGATAGCCGCCTATGATGCGGAAGGTGACACGGAAAGAAAGAATGTCAGCGTCCTGTGGGATGCCTGCGGCTGGAGCCTCTACTATCCAGAGAGTGAATATGCTTTCATGGGTAAGATGGAAACCAATGCGACGAGCATCATCCTCATGCGACTTGCGGAGATCTACCTGCTTCATGCTGAGGCTCTCGCGATGACTGGAGACAGTTCCGGAGCCTTGAAGTACGTCAACGCTGTGCGTCAGAGGGCCAAGTTACCTTCTGTCAGCGGCCTTTCAGGAGACCAGCTGATTGACAAGATCCTTGACGAGCGTCGTCTGGAGCTGGCTTTCGAAGGATTCAGATTCTTTGATCTTGCCCGCCATGACAGGGTCATCGATGTCCACAACAATGTCTGGAAGAATGATTCCTACTATCTCTCGAGAGATCCGCTGGATCAGTACAGCATATTCCTTCCGGTTCCTACGACTGTTCTGGACACCAACCCTAACATCGAGCAGAACCAAGGCTATTAATGAGCGTGAATGCTATGTGTTACGATAAACTGATGATACTCGGCACGCTGCTCCTGTGCTCTTGTTGCGGCAAAGGTTCTGGAAACGCGGGTGGACCTGATGTCCCTCCTCCCGCACCGGAGCCAAGCCAGACGGCGGTGATGGCCTATGTGACAACCGCTGACAAGACCAGTCTTTTCGAACCGAAGGAACTGGAACTTCGCAAACCAGGATCGATGTCTGTCAATCTGGTCACTCTTGATTCATCAGTGACTTATCAGACTGTCGATGGCTTCGGCCCGGCTTTGACTGGCAGCACTTGCTACAACCTTAGGGCTGTTATGGAGCCATCGGCAAGAACAGCGCTTCTCAAGGAAGTCTTTGATCCAAAGGAAGGGCTTGGATTCAGCATGGTGAGGGTCACTGTCGGCTCTTCGGACTTCGGTCTTGACGAGTACACTTGGTGTGACAGGAAGGGCATGGAGAATTTCGCGGCCCATGAATATGATGTCCGTGATCTGTTCCCCGTCTTGAAGGAGGTGTTGGCGATCAATCCTGAAGTCAAGATAATCGCCTCGCCTTGGACAGCGCCTCGCTGGATGAAAAGGGGGGTCTACAACGACAAGGACTACTATTCCTGGACAAGCGGAAGGCTCAAGCCGGAATGTTATCAGGACTATGCGGAGTATTTCGTGCGTTGGATCAGGGTGATGAAGTCCCAAGGCTTCGACATCTATGCCGTGACGCTCCAGAACGAGCCGCTTAACAAGGGCAACTCAATGTCGATGTACATGACTTGGCAGGAACAGCGCGATTTTATCAAGACCGCTGTGGGGCCTGCTTTCAGAAAGGCTGGCTTGGACACGAAGATTCTGTTGTACGACCATAACTACAACTACGACGGCATCGCCGGACAGCAGGGCTATCCGATGAATATTCTGGCCGATCCCGAAGCCGCGGAATATGTGGCCGGCTCAGCCTGGCACAACTATTACGGTGAGCCCGCTGAGCTGGACAATATGTTGAGACAGTTTCCTGACAAAGACATCTATTTCACGGAGGCCTCGATTGGTGGATGGGCTCCGGATTTCGGAACCTGTCTTCTGAAGGACTTCGACAACATATTCATCCAGACCCTTTCGAGGGAGAACAAGGGTGTTACCCTTTGGAACCTGGTCCTGGATGAGAATTATGGTCCGAAACGTCCGGGGGGCTGCCAGAACTGCTATGGCGCGGTGATGATCGACTCCAGGACAGGAAAGGTGACTGACCGGAAGACCCAGTACTACAATCTGGCCCACGCCTCCAAGGTGATCCGTCCCGGAGCTCGCAGAATCGCGGCAAAGGGCAACCTTAAGTCAGGGCTCTCTTGTCTTGCCTTCCTGAACCCGGATCATTCGTACGGCATTATCATCGAAAACACCAACAGCGAGGACTTCCCGTTCACGTTTTCAGATTCCGGACATTCCGTGAAATTCACGGCTCCGGCCAAGTCCATCGCATCAATAAAATGGAATAATTAAACATCAAATGAATATGAAAGATTTTTTAAGATATTCTCTGATCGCCGCCATCGCGGCCACGTCCTTGACCTCCTGCTACAAGGAACCGGAGTTAAAGGTCACGGACAAAGGTCCGGAGATGACCTGTGAGATCGCCCAGTCAGCCAACATGGGGGAAAACCTTCCATTCAAGGTGACGTTGAAGGACAACATCGCGCTTTCCACGCTCCAGTTGCATCTGTTCTTTGACGGGACGGAAGTAAGCAAGAAGGTCATCAGGACAAAGGAAAGCGGAGTCTTTGAGGGCACTCTTGAGATCCCTTATTACGCTGACATCCAGGACGGAACCGCTGACCTTACTGTCACCGCCCAGAACATAGAGTTCGGACTGACAGAGGAGAAGAGGACGTTGAATGTCACACGCCCTGATTTTGATTATCTGACCTTGACTACTTCCGATGGCAAGGAGGTCAGGATGGACAAGGTCGGAGAGTATGAATATTCCTGCACCTCCGAGTTCCCTAAGGAACTTAAGGCGAAGATTATCTCCGCTCCGTTCGGCTCGACCGGAGAACGTCTGACTTTCGGTTTTGACGGAAAGAACATAGCAGTTGGTGGCAGCGATTATATTCCTTTCACTTACGGTTATGCTGGGGAATATACCGTCACTCTCAACACAAAGACCCTTGAGGGGGCTCCTTTCGTGACCCTGTCCGTCAACGGAGAGACACCCGTGGCGATGGAAAAGGCTGAAGAGATCCCGGCGGGAAGCTATGGCGTGAACATTCCTCTGAAACGGGGCGAGACACTTTCCATAATGGGATTCGACCTTTCGGACTGGACAATCGATTCCGACTACCTTGAGACAATTGACATCAATAAAGGACAGTTCAAGTTCCTTCCTGTCTCTGGACAGTACAGGGTTGTCCTCCAGACTTCAAACAAATTCATCAGGATAAACCCTATGAAGCCTGGCGCTCTGACTGGCAAGGATTATTTCCCTGTCCTCGGCGATGATTTCTCAGGAGGGCTTTGGGCCATAGGTGACGAGACCATCGGAAAGCCGGAAGGCTCCGGCCATGGATGGGCTCCGGAAGTGGGAGGCCTTTGCTGCGCTCCTATCAGCCCTAAGGTCTTCCAGCTGACCCTTGTGGCGGGACACGGACTGGGCACAAAGGCGGGAAGCAACTTCAAGTTCTTCTTCCAAAGGACTTGGGGCGGTGAGCTCAAAGGCGCTTCCTATTCGGAAGTCGATCTTCCTGCTGAACTCGGCATGACCGCTGACGGCAACATCGGTGTCGCATCGGATCTTAAGGAGGGGGACCGCTACCGCTTTACCGTTGACTTCGGCTCGGCCAAGAAGACTTCCGGTTCGGCTGAGGGAGTTAAACTTGTCGGAGTGAAACTGTAATCGGATTCAGACAGAATAATATTCAAAGTTATGATTAAGAAATTAATATATTTTATATGCCTTGGCCTTGGTCTTCTCAGCCTTGGCTCGTGCGACGACAAGGTCGCCAAGGGAGACACCTATCTTGATTTTCTGGATGATCAAGGAAAGAGAGCTTCCACTGTAGAATTTACCAGAAGTGAGGGAGAGCACACGCTTGACATGACCTCAAACACAGACTGGACAATCACAGTGCCTTACGAGGCGCAGTCCTGGCTGGATGTGACTCCGACAGCCTCGTCCAATGACCGGAAGGTGACGATAAAGGTTTCCGCAAACGACACTTACGAGCGCTCCGCTGTGTTGACCCTTAAGGTTTCCGGTAAAGCTGGAGGCCTGATGGTGACTGTGAAGCAGGACGGAGACATGCTTCCTGCCGAGCCTCTGCCAAGCAACCTTAAGGATGACTGCATCCTTGATGTGCGGTTCAATCAGGACGGTTCCGCGGTTGACGCTTCCGGAAAAGGCGTTGAGGTCAAGACTGTCCCGGGAGTTGGACTTGTGACCTACGAGAGCAGGGCGACAAGATCCTACGTGGCACATTTCAACCAAGAGCCTGGGTCCGGTTTCTCAAGCGGCTATTACCGTGTGGATTACTCTGAGGACTCCGATCTTTGGAAGAAACTTGCGGACGGCCATTCATTCGAGATCCTCGCCAGATTCGATGCTGACATCGCGTCATGGAACAAGGAGATCAAGCCTTTCAGCGCGATGGAGGCTGGTGGTGTCGGATTCCTTATATCGAAGGGAGGAGACCAGTTCCTGACTTTCCTTCCTAATGTGAGTGAGGACGGAAAAAGCAAGTGGATATGGGCTAAGAGCGGAGTGACACCTGATTTCGGACGCTACTACCATGTCGTCGGTGTCTGGAACAAGTCCGAGAAGAAGGCCTATGTCTATGTAGATGGAGTTCTTAAAGGTACGGCTGACGCCCCCGGCAATCTCCGGATTCCGGGCAACGCCAAGGCTCGCTGGATCTGCATAGGCGGAGACGCCGGCCCTAACGGTGCGCAGGCTGCGTGGAAAGGAGACATCGCAGTAGCAAGGATATTCGATTCTCCTCTTACTCAGGCTCAGGTTACAACATTGTATGAACGTGTCAAAGGCTATGGACTTCCTGTCTCAACCATTAATGTTGAAAATGTAGTACTTGCTTCAGGAATCGATGTTAAGGCTGGCTCGAAATATCCTATCCTCGGAACTGGATTCAAGAGCGGAGATGTCATTTCATTCCAGTCTGTGACCGGGAAATATGTCCAGACCGCTGAATGCGAGGTCTCTGCTGACAAGGTTGTCGCTACCCTTCCTTCCGACATCGTGACTGGTTCCTACAAGGTTGTCCTTCAGCGCGGTGGGGCGTTCTGCCCGCTCGGAGCCGCAGATCTGACTGTCACTGACAATCCTGTGGCTTTGAAGACCCCTGATGTCGTGGCTCACAGGGGATTCCACAAAACCGCTCCGGAGAACTCCCTCGCTGCGGTCAAGGCCGCGAAGGACCTCGGTGTCTTCGCAGCGGAGATCGATGTCTGGAGAACGACCGACGGACATCTTGTTGTGAACCATGACGCCAAGATCAACAACCTTGTGATCCAGAACTCTACCTACGACCAGCTAAAGGCTGTGAAACTAGCCAATGGGGAGGGACTTCCTACCTTGGAGGCAATGTTGGATTGCATAGGAAAAACATCAGAGACCAAATTGATAATTGAAATTAAAACCCACAATTCCCCGGAAAAGCAACTTGCCGCCGCCACCGATGTGATATCGCTGGTGAAATCTAAAGGGATGGAATCAAAAGTTGAGTTTATTTCATTTGATTATGAAACATGCAAAGGCATCGCTGCAGCGGACAAATCCTTGTCCGTCGGCTATCTTAACGGTGACAAGTCACCGGCTGAAGCAGAGGCCGATGGCATAGGATGCCTTGACTATCAGATGAGTGTATATGATTCCAATCCATCATGGATCAAGGATGCTCAAAGCCGGGGACTTGTGGTTAACGTGTGGACAGTCAATTCTGATTCCGCGATAGTCTCCGCTATCGCAAAGGGTGTCGATCGTATCACGACCGACAATCCAGAAAGGATAGCCGAGCTGTATTCGTTGCTTTTCAAGTAGAAATGCCTTTGTCTTTGTTTAATCATTAAGTTGATTGCCTATATTGGGGCGGGCCAAAAAATTTTTGGTCTGCCCCGTTTTAGTTATTTTTGCCTTTGATTATTACTGAAAGTAAAGACTTCATGAACAAATTGGTCATATTCACTGTGTTCTCGCTGGCAACCTCACTGACGGCATGTTTGAGGAATGAGGATGATTGTGTCGCCCGGTTGGACGAATCCCTCAGGCTGAAAGACTCGTATGAAGCTGCGTTTCTGAACAAGGTTGACGCATTGAAGAACATGCAGAGAAATTATATGCCATTCGAGGTGGAGTACCAGCTCAACAGAAAGATTGCGGAGGAATATTCCACCTATAGTTTTGATTCCACCATGGTCTATCTGGAGCGCAACCTGATCCTTTCCACAGTCAATGATAATGAGACCCGCCTGACTGAGACCAATCTTATGAAGGTCCAGGAATATATCCGTGCAGGCTACCATGTGGAAGCGTCGAACTTGCTTCAGACGATCTGCCCTGAATGTATCGCACCGGAGCTGAGACGCCTTTGGTTCACTGTGAGGCATTCCCTGGCCGGAGAGATGATGTCTTATTCTGGTGGATTGGATCTGTATGAGGTCAAATTCGCCGAGCGCAACGAGATGCGTGATTCTTTGCTGAGGTATGTCGAGCCTGGGTCTTTTGACTGGTATAACCTGAACCGTGAGGTTGCCTTGTCGGCCAAGGATTCTGTGTCGGTCCGCGAATTGACAGAGAGAATGCTTTCACAGGCGGAGGAGTATTCCAGAGACTACGCCACCGCATGTTGGTACTATGCGGAAGGTGTCTCTCCGAAGGACGCGTCTTTAAAATTGGAATGGTTGTGCAAAGCTGCGATTTCCGATGTTAGATGTGCCACAAGGGACTACGCGGCTTTGAACGAAGTGGCACGGATCCTGTTCAGAAAAGGGGACATAAACCGCGCTTTCCGTTACGTCGCTGATTATAGCCTTCCGGATGCGTTGGCTTTCAATGGAAAGCTGAGGCCTTGGCAGATCTCCTGTTTTTTCCCGATGATCGAGCGTGCCTATGAGGAAAGTTTGACGGTACAGAGGCATAGAATGGTGGCCTCGATGGGAGTTGTCAGCGTCCTGCTTGTGGTTCTGGCGTTGCTCTTGGCTTCCCTTTATCGCCATCATGTTGTCCTTCAACGGACAAATGCCAGACTCAAGTCATTGAACGTAAGGTTGGAAGAGTCTGACAAAATCAAAGAAGAGTACATCGCCCTGTTCCTTGAAAAGGTCTCGGACAACATAGACAAGAACAGGAAGTACCAGAATCATCTGCTGAAGTACCTTCATCGAGGCGCCACAAAGTACCTGATTGACGAGATCAAGTCGCTACCTCCAATAGAGAATGACATTCGCCAGTTCTACAGAATGTTCGATGAGGCGTTCCTCAGTCTGTACCCGGATTTTGTCGAGCAGGTCAACTCTCTCCTTGTCGAGAACGGGAGAATAACCTTGAAGGATGGAGACAGCCTCACCCCTGAGTTGAGGATCTGTGCGTTGATCCGTCTCGGTGTGACGGATTCCGGAAAGATAGCGTCGCTCCTGCACTATTCGGCGAACACTGTTTACAACTACAGAGCCAAGATCCGTAATAAGAGTCTTGGCCCGAGGGACCAGTTCGAGGAATGCGTCAAACGTCTGTCAATGCCTGATGTGGATTAATAATGCTGACTTTGCGATAACCACCGATGTTTCGCCTGACTTCAGGCGAGTCTTGGCAGAACGTCATCCCAGACCTGAAGCCGATCGGTCTCATTGAGGATTTCGTGGCGCATTCCCGGGTAGAGATGTAGGTCAGTGTTCTTGTAGCCGACTTTCTTCATTAAGTCAGCAGCCTTTCTGATAGACTTGTCTGAAATCCGGCATGGATCTTCTGCCCCGGAGATGAAATGTACCGGAAGACTTGGGTTCGACATCTTCCAGCCTTTCGGACTGTAGCAGTCCTTCATCAGATCCAACAGATTCTTGAAACCGTTGACTGTGAATGTGAACATGCAGTAAGGGTCTTTGTGGTAGGCTTCCAGAGTGTCCTTGTCGGAGCATACCCATGCGGATGGATAGCCCTCATCCTCAAAAGGCTTGTTGAAGGAGCCGAACGACAGATTCTGGAGAAGGGGGGAACGGTAATGCTCTCCTTTGAACAGCCCGATCAGGCTGGCCAGCAAGCGTCCCGCGCCGCCGGCCGGATTGTAGCTCGGGCATCCGCAGACGAACAGAGTGTCGATGCTGTCATCGTAACGCTTTGTGAACGAGCGCACAGCCATTGACCCCATGCTGTGTCCGAATAGCGTATATGGCAATGCTGGATAAGATGCCTTGATCTCATTCTGAACCAGTTTGATGTCCTCCACAAGAGCCTTCCATCCTCCTTTGTACATATACCCGAGATCCTCTTCGTTGAGCACGGTCTCTCCGTGCCCCCGATGGTCGTGGATGGCGCAGACGTACCCGTGCGCGGAAAGATATTCCATGAAAGGAATATACCTCTCCTTGTGTTCGCACATTCCGTGAACTATCTGCACAATGCCTTTGGGCTCGCCGACAGGCTCGCTGATGAGCATCGCCAACCGCAACCCGTCCGAGGACGCCTCGATTCTCCGCTTTAGCATATTCATTGATTTTTTATAACTTTACATTGCCAAAGATAATGAAAATGAACAAGCCGGACAACATTGAGAAGTATCAGGGAAACTATTCCGAAAGCGGTTTTTGGAACAAGGTGAAGAAAGTAGCCTTGAAGGCGGGTGCCAAGGTCATCTATGTGGCTTTGATCCTTTACTATGAATTGGCTGATCCGAATGTCAGCCCTAAGGAGAAGGCGATCATCATCGGAGCTCTGGGCTATTTCATTCTCCCGCTCGACCTTATTCCGGATGCAATCCCGGTCTTGGGCTTTTCTGATGACCTTGCCGCTCTCGTGGCCGCCTACGGTTATATAAAAGGGCATTTGACTCCCGAGGTCAAACTTCGTGCGCGGAAGAAGTTGTGCGAGTGGTTCGACATCGATGACGGTACTTCTTTGGAGCCGGATGACCAGTAAAGTCTCGTAATGGTGGCGAAATCTAATATACGCAAGACATAACATTGAGATAGAGTATTCTGACAGTAGCGAAATATTCATAAAATGCCGCAGTCGTGATGCTGTTGGCACCTGAATGCCGCGAAAAGCGTTGAATATGCTCCTTTGGTGGATGCGTATGATGGTGTTGATGCCTGAGGTGACGGGGTAGCGAATAAGTCGATAAATCAATTTAATAATTGTCAATAGGTCGAATTTATTTGTAAATATGGGGATAAACTCTACATTTGTTCCGAAAATTACAATAAAATTCGACTAAATGAAAAGAATGATTGTACTTGCGGCCGCTATTTGCACCGCCGCTTTCACCGCCAAGGCCGGCGGCTATGTCACGAACACAAATCAGAATGTGGCTTTCTTGAGGAATCCTGCCCAGAATGCCGTCATAGGAGTTCAGGGAGCGTATTTCAACCCTGCCGGAATCGGTTTTATGGACAACGGTTGGCATCTGGCGTTCGATGTCCAGTCGGCCTTGCAGAGAAGGTACACGACTTCCACCTACGAGCCGCTCAAGTACGGCGTGGACAATGAGGGAAGAGGCTATAAGAAGTACACGGGCAAGTCTTTCGTGCCGGCCCTTCCGCACCTGAGCCTCGCGTTCAAGCACGACAATCTGTTCGCCTCCTTCCATTTCGGAGTCGTGTCGGGAGGCGGAAAGGCGAAATACGACCAGGGACTCGGCTCTTTTGAGGCTCCGGTCGCGATGATTCCAGCTCTGATCAATAATTTGGCTGGGACTCAGATGGTTACCGGCTATGATGCAGACATCAATCTTACCGGAGAGCAGTACAACTTCGCCGGCCAGCTGAACATCGGTTATAAGATAGGCTCGAAGTGGAGTGTCTCCGCCGGCGTGCGCCTGAACTACATCTCCAACTATTATGTCGGAAGCCTGAGGAATATCCAGTTGCAGTACGGAGGCCAGATGCTTCCTGCCGCCAATGTGCTGGGCGCGGCGGTGTCAGCGATCTCCGGAGGACTGATCCCGACTGAAACCGCTGTCGGAATGGTCGGCGGACTTGTAAGCGACAAGGAACTTGACGCGCATCAGAAGGATATCGCCTGGACACCGATCCTGTCCGTGGACTACAAGACCGGCCGGTTCAACTTCTCCGCGCGCTACGAGTTCAACACGAAAGTGCGCCTGAACAATGACACGAAGGCTAACACCACAGGAATATCCCAGTTCGATGACGGCAAGGAGATCGCCGCCGACATCCCCGGCAACATCAACATCGGTGCTGAATATTCAGTGAAGCCGAACTTCCGCGTCGCCCTCGGCGCAAACTACTATTTCGACAAGCAGTCAAAGCAGTACAACAACGAGACGGACTTGAACGATAAACAGAACTATCTGAAGCACAATTCCTTCGAGATTCTCGGTGGCCTTGAGTATGATCTCAGCGATGTAGTGACCCTCAGTATCGGCGCCAACAGCAGCACGTTCGGTTTCGGCAACGACGCGAAATACATCTCCGACCTCAGCTACACCACCAGCTCCATCTCGGGTGGCCTTGGCGCAAGGTTCAACGTCAACCCGAAAGTCGCCATTGATTTAGGAATATACAAGACTTTCTTTATGCACTTCACCAAGGAGCAGGCCGATTATGGCGGAAACGGAGCCCTTATCGCCGCGAAACTCTCCCCGGTCCTCGGCCAGCTGGCCCCCGCTGTTCCCGGCCTTGCCGAAAAGCTTGACATCAAGAATCTCCAGATTCCCGGCCAGGACGACTTCTACCGCACCAGCATCGTCGGCGGCATTGGAGTGACCTTCAAGTTCTAGTGAATCGCCCTTCGGAAGCCTCCCGATCCGTAATCTTGCCCTTACTTCCTATGACGGAGGAAAGGGCTTTTTCTATCTTCCGCACGATCGATTCTTCTCCGGCAAAATCCCAATTCCCCGGACAAACCGATAATATCACAGCGTTTCTCCGGTAAAAAGCCGTTTCGGTGGATATTTTTTGACACAAGAATTTAAAATGGACCAAATATGAAAGACCATCAGTAATGCGACAACTTTGAGTACTGCGTTCATCTCGAAAAAAAGAACGATAGGTTACTCCTCCGTGTAGAAGCGGATGATGCGTTCGATGGCTCTTTGGCAGACCGGACAAAAAGCTTCGGCGGTGTTGGTCCTCATCCGGCAGTCCTCGCACGGGCGCCAGACGCCTTTCGTCTGGTAGCCGCCGCCTTCGACAAGCCCCACGACTCCCTGGTCGTAAAGATCCTTCCACTTGCTCTCGAAGTTCGCTTTCGTGGTGATGTTCTGCTCCCAAGGCTCGATGTCCGGGTAGTAATACTCAACATACTGGTCATCGTAGGCATATTCATCGGTCAATCCGCCGAAGCTGTGGCCGAACTCGTGGACGACAACAGGACCGAAAAGATTGTGGTGGGCGGTCGTGAGAGTGTACGAATTGTAGATGCCTCCGCCGCCGTAAGTGTCAGTGTTGGCGAGGATTATGATGTGCTCGTAAGGGATTCCGGCAAGCGAGTCGTGCATCTTGAACAGGTGCAGGGTCGTGAGGTAGCGGTCGGAATAGAACGTGTCGAAGTGCGAGTCCACGGCCGTCTTTTTCCACAGCCCCTCACGCGGCACGCTGACTCCGCTGTCCTCGGAAGGAGACGCGACCGCGACGATGTTGAACCGATCCTTCATCGACTTGAACGGCTCGTGGCGCAGAAGGTTCTCCACCGTGCTCTCGGCGTCCTTGAAGAATATGTCCATCTCGCCTTCAGTGTAGCCCTCAGCGAGAATGGCCACGTCGATCTTCTCCTTGGAGTCCCCGCTGTGAAGCAGCATTCTTGTCTGCGGCTTTCCTCCGACAGGCCTGATCAGAATGTCCTTAGGGTCAACCGGATGCGTAAGCTTTGCCGCCACATTTTCGTGAAAGTCATAGAGTTGCACGGTGATCTCCGCAGGAGCCGCCGGCATCGGCACCAGAAAGACGTTCTCGAAACTCTTGCGGACCCTCGTGGCCTCCTCGGTAGCCTGCCATTCCTGGAACAGAGTGCAGAACGACATCCTGTAAAGAGTGTCGCCCGTGGCCTTGTCCGTCATTGTGAGCTGCCCGTTACCCCGCAGCGGAACCTCTTTCAGATTGGTGCGCCGCCCGTACCATCCGTGGGCGCTAAGCAGTTCAGCCACAGCGATGTCGCAATCCTTGTCCGACCCTGTGAATATGTAGTCGATCCTCAGGGTCTTATCCTGCAGTCTTCCCTCGTCGAACGGATTGGCTATTGCCGCATCAGGCCGCGGCCCCGCATTAATCAATCCCGGCAGCGCCGCCGCCAAAGCGATCAGTAAAAATCTTCTCATCAGTGTCTTCGTTAATATGTGGTTTATTCATTATTCCTTGAAGTAGACAGTGATGGAGAAGGTGGTACTAACGTTCATTTTCAATCCGTGGTAAATGCCGTCCTTATTCTTTTTGGACATATCCATTTCTCCATTAATGTCATAATGCGTCCCTTGGATTAGCGCTGCTGTCTCAGCCCCAAGATCCGCATGAGCAAAGATAATAAAAATTATTCCGTCTCTGAAAGAGCAACAGGCTACTGCAAGAAGGCTATCAGCATTCAAGCAAAAGCATACGATGGAAGAAGCCTTTCTGAGGTCTCTTCTTTTACAAAAAGAATTCATGCTTAAGAGCCTGTTTATCTGACGGATATCGGTCTTATAAAAGCGGAGTCATGTACAGCGGAAGATAGGTGAGCCCATCTTTCTGCTCCACATCATTGGTATGCAAGACATAGGGCGTAGAAAGATACTGGCCATATTTCTTGATACATTTTTTGATGGATGTGAGCGTATAGTTTGTGCTGCTTTTTACCTCTATGGGGGAAATGTTATGCCTGGAAGTGACTACCTCCTTTTGGATAAGGAAATCTATTTGCATGCGGTTCTCCGCCTCTTCCTTGTCGTAGTTGTTATAGAAAAACAGTTTACTTCCAGCGGTCTTAAGCATCTGAGCAACAATATTTTCCACTAACATTCCCTCGTCGATTTCCAGCTTGTCAAACATGAGTTTTTGGTAGATTTCATCAGTGACGATACCACGGGCGCTGAATGCAAGGGATATGAGCAAACCAGTGTCGCAGAAATAGCATTTGAGGGTGGTTCGGTCTTCGTTAAGCTGGAGCCCGATGTTGGGCGCGGTGGTGTTGTAGCAGATATTTACCAACTTGGCGTCATCCAACCAGAAGAAAGCGCTGTCATACTCACGCATACGAGCCTCATCCTTGAGGGCCGTGAGTGTAAATTGTTTTTCTTTCTTCTGGAGTTGGCCGGGAATGGCATCGTAAATGGCGCTGACGCGGGTCGTCATGCCCCCTGCGTATTTCTTAATGTCGTTCTTATAGAGGCGTAGAATCTGACGTTTGATGGCATCCACTTTTGTAAAGTCCCGAGAGGCAGCGTATTCGGCTACGGCTTGCGGCATTCCACCAACAATGAGGTATTGGCGAAAATAGTGCAGCGCCTCTCTGTGGAAGTCACCCATGGGCTTACATTTCTCAAACTGCTTCCGAATATAAGGCATCAGGACTTCGTTGTCCATAGCCCAAAGGAATTCTTCAAAGTCCATGGGGTACATATCTATACCGTCCTCCTCGGATGGAATAACAATGTTCTCAACATTTTTCTTGATAGATATGAGTGAGCCTGTCTCCAGATAGTCGAAGCGACCGTCTTCCACCAGCGCTTTGATGGCCTCGCGGGCTTTAGGACATTTCTGGACTTCATCAAAGATAATGAGGGATTTTCGAGTTGCAAGCTTTTTCTTATAGTGGAGCTGGATGTTCTGGAGGAGCGTATCGATATCTTCCAGATACTCATCGAACCAGCCTCTGACTCGCTGTGGGGCCTTGCTGAAATCGATGAGGATAAATGAGTCATATTCGTTGCGGGCGAATTCTCGAGCGATGTAACTTTTGCCAACACGGCGTGCACCCTCAATCATAAGGGCTGTAGCGCCGTTTTTCTCTCGCTTCCACTGAAGTAGCTTATCGTAAATCTTTCTTTTCATAATCACGAATCCTAAGGTTTTACGGAGTGGTTTCATACACCTTTCCGTGATTTTTAGTCACGGCAAATATACACCTTTCCTAGATTTTTACAAAAATCTACGAGAATTAAGGAGTCATCTGAGGTATGTTTCACTTTGTGTTGACATGTCCTTGCCTTATTATGAGTGGTTACTACTTATTTGTCTTCCAATGGCAAAGTTACACTTTTCCCAATGAATAATGTTCAAGCCAATCACCAGCCGAAGATGTTGCGGGTGATCCACCAGATGATTACCAGGATGCCGATGGTGATGATGACCTGGACGCTGTTGAGGGCGTTGTAGAACTTTGGAAATCTGGACTTTAGTGGAATTGAGGCCAGAAGGGCGGCGATGTAGGGGAGGCACAGCACAAGGAAGGCGTTGGCCTCAAAGGCTTTGTGAATATTGAGGTTCAGCAGGTTGTGTACTACCCGCTGGCTGCCGCAGCCGGGACATTTCAATCCTGTCAGTTGCAGGAATATGCACTTGGGGAACCAGGTGCTGTCTTCGGGGCTGAAACGTGAATATGTAAGCACCAATCCCACACACGCTGCCGTGAGCAGAATGTACAGGATTGGTTTCTTGTAGGAATCTTTGTTCATCTGCCTGATGAGATGATTCCGGATGGAGGGATCTTAAAAATGGGACAGGCCTAAGAGCCAATGACAGAGAAGACTCTAAAGATCAGCGAGCCCGGCCATGACTCCGCAGGCCAGCAGGATGATGTAGAGGATTATCCAGAACAGTCCGCAGCACAGTCCGATTATGCTCCAGGTCTTGGCCTGCTTGCTCGCATCCTTTGCCTCGGCGTAGTTCCCGGCTGCATATTCCTTGGAAACGTTGCTGGACTTGATGATGCCGACGATTCCGAAAGGAAGGCAGCAGAGTACGGTCACGATGATGGACAACGCCAGGTAGGTCGGCGGGCACGGCGGCACGGATGGCTGTTGGTAATTCTGAGACAGGGGAGTAGGCGCTGCCGCGTCTGGAAAGTTGGTTCCGCACTTAGGGCAGAAAGACGCTTCTTCAGGAACGGCTGTTCCGCATTTAGGACAATATTTCATAATGTTTGCTGTTTGTTATTTCAAGGTCTGTCCGTTCCCGTCAACGTAAGTGTTGCAGGCGATCATAATCAGGTCTATGAGTGCCCAGATTCCGCATCCACCCAAAGTGAGGAGCATAATGATGCCGGTGGTCGTGTTCCCGGTGTAGAATCTGTGTACACCCAGTCCGCCAAGCACGATGCAGAGGATCAGGGCGATAAGCCATCTGTCCTCCTTCTCTTTGGTGGTCTGAGGGGTGTTGAAGGTCTGCCCGGCGGAGTCAGGCTGGGACTGAAGCGGTTTCCCGCAACTTGGACAAAAGGAGGAATCCGGCTGGACCGGCGATCCGCAATGAGGACAATAGTTCATTTCTGAATATGGTAATAAATATTATAGGTTCTATAGTCAGAATAGTCTTCTGGCTTTCAAAGCCTAAAGTTAATCATTATCGTTGGAAAATCCAAAGAGTCAGTGCCTTTCGTGCACAGGCTCGCAGGTGAGGTCCACACCGAGCTTCTTGAAGACTTTCTTGTCGATGTCGCTCAAAAGGACCGTCGAATGGACCTGGCAGCCTTTCAGAAGCGGTAGTGTGTCAAGGGCCTTGCGGCAGTTCTCGTCATCCGGACTCAGGACCGAAAGGGCGATCAGCACCTCATCCGTGTGCAGACGCGGGTTCTTGCCGTGCAGGTAGGTGACTTTCGTCTTCTGGATCGGCTCGATGAGCCTTCCCGGAATGAGCTTGACGCTGTGGTCGATCCCGGCAAGATGCTTGGTGGCCTTCAGAAGAAGCGCGGCGCAAGGTCCGAGAAGGTCGGAGGTCTCCGCGCTCAGGATCGTCCCGTCGGACAGTTCGATGGCCGCTGACGGATTGCCTGCCGTGGCCTCACGCTGTTTCGCCGCGACAGTCACGCGGCGATATTCAGTAGTGATCCTTGCCTGTTTCAGGAGCAGCGCGATTTTTCCGACCTCGCTCTCGTTGTCCTCTCCGTCAGCCATTTGGTCGAGTGCGGAGTAGTAGCGACGGATGATCTCGTCGTTGGCGGCCTTGCAGCAGATGTCGTCATCGCTGATGCAGTTGCCCACCATATTCACACCCATATCGGTCGGCGACTTGTACGGGTTCTCGCCGTAGATTCCCTCGAACAGGGCGTTCAGCACCGGGAATATCTCGATGTCCCTGTTGTAGTTGATGGCAGTCTTGCCATAGGCCTCCAAGTGGAACGGATCGATCATATTCACATCATTGAGGTCTGCGGTGGCGGCCTCGTAGGCGATGTTGACCGGGTGCTTCAGAGGAAGGTTCCAGACCGGGAACGTCTCGAATTTGGCGTAGCCCGCCGCTATTCCCTTCTTGTGCTCGTGGTAGAGCTGGCTGAGGCACACGGCCATCTTTCCGCTGCCCGGCCCCGGAGCCGTCACGATCACGAGCGGACGGGATGTCTGCACGTAATCATTCTTACCGTAGCCCTCTTCGGAGTCAATCAGGGCTACATTGTTCGGGTAACCCTCGATTGTGTAGTGGTAGTAGGCCTTGATGCCCATCTTCTTGAGCTTGGCCTTGTAAGCTTTGGCGCTGGCCTGACCGTTGAAATGGGTGATCACCACGCTGCTGACAAGGAAGCCCCTGTTCTGGAACTCCGTGCGGAGCCTCAGGACATCCATGTCATAGGTGATGCCGTAGTCGGCCCTCACCTTGTTCTTCTCTATGTCATTGGCACTGATGACAATGACGATCTCCGCGCAGTCGCTGAGCTGCTGGAGCATCCTCAGCTTGCTGTCCGGCTGGAATCCCGGCAGGACCCTGCTGGCGTGGTAGTCGTCAAACAATTTGCCTCCAAGCTCAAGATAGAGCTTGTCCCCGAACTGGGCTATGCGTTCCTTGATGTGTTCTGATTGTATCCGCAGATACTTTTCGTTGTCGAATCCGTACTTCATAACGGATAACAAAGGTACGAAATCTATTCCGCAGCGGCAAATGAAAATACACAATCACAGCCTACATCAGCGTCCGGTATTCAGATTCCGGGCAATGTAAGCTGTTGAATAATATCCCACCGAAACGGTTATAATCTCACATCAATAAGATTCGGGTAATGATCCGTGAGTTTGATGGTGTATTTCTCCATAATGCAGTCGAAGACCTTGACCTCGGCCTTTCCGCTCGGGTCGAAGATCAGGCAGTGATCGATCGCTCCAGTGGCGCGGTCAGGTCCACGTCTGCGGCTCTCGACCGAATATCCGTCCCCAGGGCTGCATATGTGATGTCCGTTGTGGTTGTCGCCATAGACGGTAGCGGCCTTGTAGCAAGGCACATAACCGCCCTGGATAAGCTGCTGGATCGGAACGGTGTCCTCCTCGCAGTTCATATCCCCCGTCACAAAAACAGGAATATCCCCGTATTTGGCTCTGATGATGTCGGTCTCCGCCATCACCAGACGGAGCTGTGAGGCTCTCGCCATCGTGCTGCCCGGCTTGGACTTTTCGCTCTTCCACCAAAGGTGGGTGCCGATTATCGCGAATATCTTCCCGTCGGCCTTCCTTTTCAGCACAGCCGAGGTGAAGGACTTGGATCCGTGGTTGCACCACTGCTCGGGAGTGTACTTGTTGTAGTTGACGTACAGAGGCTCAAGCGTCTTGCTGTTGTAGAAGATCGGAGTGTTGTTCCAGTCCTTCTTCGATTCCCAGGCGATGACATAGCCGTCTTTCTGCACCAGAGGGTAGAATTCCTTGTGCATATGGCTGGAATATTCCTGAAGCGCGAAGACATCAGGAAGGTAGTCGTTTACGAGCCTGGCAAATTGCGGGGCCCTGTTGCAGTCACGCGGATCCTCTCCGATTTCCTTCCATTTCGGAGGAATGGTGTCCTTGCTGTAGTCCCAGATGTTGTCGTCAAGGATGCGAAGGTCAGCGCCTTCCGCGATCTTGAACTTAGCCTCGAACGCTGGGCTCTTCTGCGCGAAAGCGAAAGTTCCGCAGAGCAAGAGTCCGAATGTCAGCGTCGAAGCCGCGATGATTCTTACAATTCTGTTCATTATTCTAATGTTTTTTAGAAGCTGTTTTGACTCGTTGGTTTGAAAATTTGTTCACCTCAAAGAACATTTCAAACTTATTTGTGTTCCGGGAATATTTCCCCAATGCAAAGTTAACCCTTACTGATCAGAAATCCAATTTGGCCGCGCTGATTTCTGCTGAACGGCTTTGACATCCGGAAGGGAATCACTATTTTTGCCGCGGAGATATTCATTGACAAGGGTGGGCAATCACCCTCGAACGGATTGTATTCGGCAAGTGATTGCCTGCTTGCGGAATTTGAATATTCAAGGAATATGAGAAGTGCCATCTATGGCGCCGGTTCGTTGGGGACCATTCTGGGCGCGTATATTACGAAGAACGGAGGTCAGATTGACCTCATCAACCATAACAAGGCTCACGTCGCCGCCTTGCGTGCCGAAGGTGCGAGAGTGGTAGGCACCGTGAATTTCACTCAGCCGGTGACCGTCCTGACAGATGAGGAAATGACTGGTGAATATGATGTCATATTCCTTATGACCAAGCAGTTGCATAATGCCGAGGTTGTGAATATGCTCAAAGGTTCCCTCGCTGAGGATGGTGTGATCGTCACTCTCCAGAACGGGTTGCCGGAGCTGCTGATTTCCGAGATCGTCGGTCCGTCCCGTGTGCTTGGCTGCACTGTCGCCTGGGGAGCCACGATGCTTGGCCCGGGAGTCTGTGAGTTGACCAGTTCGCCGGACAGCCTCACTTTTTCGTTGGGCGCGGTTTCCGAGAATGTCAACAAGCATTTCGCTGAGGTCAAGGCCCTCCTTGAGAAGATGGGCCCGGTCGAGGTAGAGGAGAATTTCCTCGGAACCCGCTGGAGCAAGCTCCTGATCAACGCCGCGTTCTCCGGAATGAGCGCTGTCCTGGGCTGCACTTTCGGAGAGGCCGCCTCGGACCGTTCCTCAAGGAAGGTCGTGCAGGCCTTGATCAAGGAATGCATTGATGTCTGCCGTAAGGGCGGCATAACCATCGAGCCGATCCAAGGCAAGGATGTAGTCAAGCTTCTGGATTACAGCAATCCCGTGAAGAAGTTCATCTCCTTTATGATCATCCCGATAGCCATCCGCAAGCACGCCCGTCTGAAAGCCAGTATGCTTCAGGATCTTGAGCGCGGCAAGAAAACCGAGGTCGATTCCATCAACGGTGCCGTCAGCGCCTACGGCCGCAAAGTCGGTTGCCCCACCCCGATGAACGACAAGGTCGTGGAGATCATCCACCGCATCGAGTCCGGCTCCCTTGCCCCCACCTTCGACAACCTCCGCCTCTTCGCGTAGCCGCACTACACTGTTGCGTCTGCTTTCCTTGTTGAATGCGTGTGCTCCCTTGTTGTATATAGGTGTGACAATGCTAAACTTCCCGCCAGTCTGCTCGGGTGGGAGCTTTTGCGTTAGTTTGCCCGGTTAGGTGGCAAGGGCTTTGATTTTATTGCCATACAAGTTTTGGCAAGAGTTGTCGTGAAATTCCCCTCGGTAGAATTGCAACGAGAAAATGACGTGCTTTTATAATTACTTGTAAGTCAGTTGATTCGGTATCCGCCTTTAGCGGATTCCCGCTGAAGATAAACCTCTATATCTCTCATTAACAATATATTATCTCCCACTCGCCTGAAACGTCTCCCTAATATATGTAAGCAGATCCATTGAAAACGACAATGTCTAGCCCTTTTTTCAAGAGCGGCTTTAGCACTGATCCGTAATAGCTTGAATGTCAGCAAGTGAAACGCCACTCCTTGATTCATAGGGATATACAGGATTCTGCCCGTCATTTTTGACTAGCGGGAATTACGAATATATTCATTTTTAGTTTCTTATGGATTCTTGATTTTTTTCATTTAGGTTTTGATTTATTGGATGGATTTTCAGTGGGTTATAAGAATGGAAAAAAGGACGGCCTCGGATGATGTTGTCCCCTTATGCGGAATCGTGGGAGATTATCGAACTTTTATCGAGGACTTCAAGAGAGAACTGGAGTTCGTGGAATGGTTGGAAGGAAGAGTCTTGATGAAAAAAGTCTACGATATTACTTGATAATCTGAAAAGAATGGCTATCTTTGCATTGTTCTCATACGAGTTAGGAAGACAAGTAAAAGCAAGCATCTTTTCCCTAAAAGGGATGCTTGCTTTTTTTATTGTCCCATACCGAGGGGGTACTACAACAAGGACGGTTGTTCTCTCAATTTCCTAACAATAAGTATGCAGAATGAGAACAAGCCAACATCTTGTGATAGTCGCCATTGAGGTGGAGGTTATCAGACTTGTCCGGGTGCGAGCCTACAAGCGAGTACGTTTCGGCAAGGTTGAGAGAGTCCGCAGCCACTACAGACGTTATTAGGGTAATGTCTGTACCCGGCTGCCACTCTGAGCCGTAAGGCTCTCTGCTTCACCCCTCGGTTTTTATATGTCCTTAACATACAAAATACCGTTTTGCTATCATTTTGCAGGATTTGCTGTCCAATCTATCTTGATGTATTAAATCATATCTGAATTTATGTCCAAAAAAGATGGTGATATGTATTGAAAACGTATCACCTTATCTTTTTGTATTAAAATCTTCATTCTGTCTTAACATTCTTGATGGAGACTGTGTTGTCTGAAAAATATACATCACCAGAAGCTTGTTCGAGAACCAACGCCCCGAAAGAATTAGTAGCTCGATATTTGAGTGTTACTTCATAGCATCCTTTCGAATAGTTGTAACTTGATGTATAGTTTACTTCTTCGTAAGATTTTGCATTCTTTAGATTATCTTTGAGGTAATCTTTGAAATAGTTTTTTGCTAGTATTTGATGAGTGGTGGAATTGTCGTTGTAGTTCTCCGATGCAGAATCTTTGCCCCCACCTATGGATATGATTATCGCAAGTATTATTACTCCAATTACTGTATATAAAAGGCATCCTCCCTTTTTCTCTTTGTTTGGCAATTGATTATCCATAGCACGTACAATTTATCAAGTTGATGCATTTCTGGCTTGTGCTAATATGGCATATTTTCTTATGCCATATTATGGACTGTATCCACAGCACACCTAAGGTGCATATTCCAATCATATTATATTACCAATTATCTTCGTCCTTGGCTTTCTGCACAACTTTATTTAATTCTTCAATATGATAAGCCATAAGCAGAACAAGTTTGTTAAAAGTTTCTTCCGCAGGCTTTTTCGCTATATTTGTTTTCCACGCATCGTGATTTGGATTTATTGGAGAAGCATCTATTGGATTATAGTACTTCTTATTTGTCCCTTGTATGTTTGCATTGATAATACTATTGCACGAAACAGATACTTTCATCCTGTCTTCTTTGAAACGAACTTCTATTGTTAGTTCTCCTTGTGTGTACCACATTTTCATAGAGTGAAAGGCTAATTCTGGAGTAATGATTTTAACGACATAATAATCATCTGTGGCGTTCTTCAACGTTTGATTAGAGTCATTAAGCATTGTCAAGAAGTAACTTTTGACGGCAGCTGAGGCATCTGCCTTGGTTATGCTGAACGGAATGACCTTTTCAACAACAACTTTTCCATCTTTTACAGTATACATATCTTCGGTTACCTGAGCGTTCATTGTCAGAATAGCCAAGATACAAGAAAGTAATAGTGAATAAAACTTTTTCATATTTGAACCCTTTTATGCTGTTCTAATAGTTATTGGCAAAAATAGTCATTTTCACGATAATCCAATCATTTTTTTGGGGGGGGGGAGAAATGATATGTGTGCCTTTACGTATGATACACTTTTTGCCGTTGTAGGGGTGGCTTTCAGAGAGACCGTAGTTTTTCAGATAGTTGTAGGAAACGCCTATGGTGTCCCTATCCCAATTGTCGGTTTGGGCTTTGATGTTTCCGTAGTAATAATGTTGTCCGTTCAAGGTGGACAACGTTCCTTTCTTGTTTATCCATATCGCAAAGGTCGGTAAAGTTGCAACGGAAAAATGGCGTGTCCTATAAGTGCCTGAAGGTCAGTCGATTCGGCGCTTACCTTTATTGTGCTTTCACTAAAGATATACATCTATGTTCTTCATTAATAATGTGTTACCTTCCACTCGCCTGAATGTCAAAGTATGAAATGCTCCCGTTGATTCATAAAGACATATAAGATTTAGCCAGTCTAAAAAGGCAGGTGGAATTCACAAACATATTAAGAAACTATATATGTCAGTCGCAAAGTCATAAGATTCACGGATAAATGCGGTTCCTTGTCCTGATTTTGACTCCGCTATACGGAAGCTCTTTTGATAGTTAGGAAAATATATTACCTTTGTGCGGGTAAAAACAAGTTATACCGGTTATTTAAAAATCTTATTTAATCTTATGAGAAGAGTTATCTTATTGATTCTGACCACGCTCTGTTGTATTCCTTTTGTGCAGGCGCAAGATATCATAACCACAAAGGATGGCAAAGATATTCAGTCAAAGATTCTTGAAGTCAATGCAAATGAAGTCAAGTACAAGAAATATAATAACCTTGACGGTCCGACATTCACATTATCGAAGTCGGAAATACTTATCGTCAGATACGAGAATGGCGAAAACGAGGTGTTTCAAGAACATAACAACTCTGTGGACAAGAAATACAATACAACCGCCGAAGTTGTTGTTGGTATGAGGTATCGTGAATACAAAAATCTGTATAATACTAAGGAATATGTGCCACAGCGTGATGACCCTTACAGCCGTGCCTGGGCGGGAATCGCTTCATTTATCATTCCTGGTTTGGGGCAAGGAATAGTTGGGCAATGGGGACGTGGATTTGCTATTATCGGTACCAATGTTGGTTTATTGGCCTTGCAATTATCCGATACGTACATTTACGATGATGGCACAACTGAGATGGGCGGTTTGGCTTTGGGAGCGTTTGCGGCTCGTCTGGCTTTGAATATATGGAGTATTTGCGATGCTGTCCACATCGCGAAAGTGAAAAATATGTACTATCAGGATCTTAGGACGCAAAGGGCAGCCTTCGATCTTAAGGTTGAACCTTATTTCGCATACACTCCTACAAGTGTGCAAGGATATTCTCAACCTACAGCAGGTCTTTCTCTCAAACTGAATTTCTAAGCATTGATCCAAAGAATATGCAGGCGAGCCGTTGGAAATCCCAATGGCTCGCCTTTTTTAGTCTTATATTTAAGGCTAACCCTGGCAGCGATCGGTAATTGATTGAATATCAGTTGATGACCCTCCACCTCTTGACCCATAGAGACATACGAGATCTTGCCCTCCCTTTTTGACTGGCAGGAATTACGAATGTAGTCATTGTCAGTTTCTTATGGATTCTATATTCTGTGACTTTCGTTTTTGGGGGATTGGATGGATTTTCAGTGGGTTATGGGAATGAAAAAAGGACAGCCTCGGATGAGGTTGTCCCCTTGTGCGGGTGAAGGGACTCGAACCCATACGCTTGCGCACCAGATCCTAAGTCTGGCTTGTCTACCAGTTTCAACACACCCGCAAAGCCTTCCGGCAGGGGAATCTAGATGATGATAGGGATTCCGCAGGGAGTTTGGGCGATTGGAAGCTGCCTTTGCTCCGAGTCCGAAAGGTTTGCAAAGATAGTTGAAATCTGTTAATATTCAAATATTATTTTTCTGCCCGTCGCGCTCTGCCGCATCGTTCGTTCCGGCTGGTTCAGCGTGCGGAAGATGTGAGCCGGCACCGTTGTCACCGATGTTACCGGCGCCGGTGACGGTCTCAAGGGCTTTGAGGGTTTTCTTTTCGTCGGCGGAGAGGTCTTCCGTCAGGGAGGCGGAATAGTCAAGTTCCTTCTTTTTGTTCTCTATCGCCTTCTGCGACAGCTCGTTCTGCTTCAGAGCCTGCTCCACGCCCTTCTCGAATATGTTGTGGATGGCGGAGGTCAGGTTTAGCGTCAGGCTGTTGACCTGATCATTGAAAAGAGGGATGTTGCGGCTCTTGTACTTTGTCTTGCCGAGTTTCCACTTCCAATTGTCGAAGGTGCCGTTCACGTTGATGCCGAACTTGAACGGAATCGGCGACTTCAGGGCGGAAAGGTGGTACTTGAACCGCTGGTCGAAACCCTGAAGGCCGCTGGCCGCGATCGAGTAGCGGTCGATGTTCAGCAGGAACGGGAAGATCTCCATGTGGTTCTCCTTGATGATGCCGCGGATTGACAGGGATTTTATGAAGCTGGAGTCCTTGTCCTTGAACATCAGGGATCTGCGGAGCTTGTTGAGTTCGTCACTGTCGGTCAGGGACAGGTTCTTGCCGTCAATTTTCACTATGCCGCTCAGGGTCGGCAGCACAATGTTCATGGATGTGTCGATCGAGCTTGTCGCGGCGATCTCGCAGTCGAGCAGTCCCCTGAAAGCCTTGAGCATAGGCACGATGCTGTCCACTGCCGGGAACAGCTGGATAACCTTCTCGGCTGTGATGCCGGACAAGGTGAGGTCGAAGCCGGCCTTGAGGTCTTTCTTGGTGCGGGTCGAATAGAAACCTTCGAGGTACACGTCGCCCATGTTCGTCGTCGCGAGGGTGTTCGTCGCCTGAAGGCAGCGCTCTTTCATCACGATGTCCGAGGCCACCCAGGATGTCTCCAGGTTTGAGTATCTTATCTTGTTGGCGCTCAATGAGATCTTGGCGTTGAGGTTGGACGGCAGCACGACCAGCGAGGTGGAGGCGGTCGTGTCCGCGGCTGTCATCTCTTTGACGGTGTTGAGGTAGGCGTTGTCATCAACTCCGGAGAGAGCCGCGTTGTGGCCTATAGGCGTGAATTTCTTTCCGGCGTTGAGCGCGATGAGGATCTCGTTCATGTCGATCTCGTCGGAGGTTATGCCCAGATCCAGGTTGAGCCTGCCCTTGCCGGAGACAAGAAACCTCTTGAGACCGGTAAGATGGCCGGTGGCGGAGATGTCCGACACCCCGGATTTGAACGATAGTCTGTTGAGGTCGATCGTGTTGTTGGAGAACTTCCCGCTGAATCCTGTTATCCTGTTGTCGAGTGGATAGTACGGGGTGATGACAAGACCTTCGGCGAGGTCGATGTTCCCTGTGATGTCCCAGTCTCTGATGTAGTTCGCAAAGGATTCACCAAGTTGGATCTTGATGTCGCTCTTCTCGAAATCCTTTTCGGAAAGATAGTCCGGCAAGGTGGTTCCGGACGCATATTTCCCGAACACTTTCCTGAGCAGGGAGTCGCGTTTCACTCCAGGGTAGATCCTTTGCAGGGAGTCCAGCAGGTGTTTCCTGCGAAGCTGTCTCTCCGCGGAGTTCGGATGCGCCTCGACCGACAGCCTCGCATCTTGTCCGGAGAACCTGGTGACTCCTTCGCGGAGAGTTATATTCTTGTTCCTGCTGGACAGGCTGATGAACGGCACGCTATGCGTTCCTGTCTGCTTAAGGCTCAGTTTGAATGTGTTGACAGAGCCGATGGCTCCTACGAAACAGGAGTCTATGTCCATCATTCCGATGGAAGCGATGTCAAGATGGCCGTGGATCGGGTGGCGCTTCGGATCAGCGGACATCCTCTCCTTGGTGTTGTGTGCCGAAAGAGTCAGACCGGTACCCCGTATGAACGTCGAGGCACCATATTCAGTCAGCATGCTGTCGATCGCCACGGAAAGTCCCGAGTGCCTGTGGCCGCTACCGTCGTGTCCGTCGTGGTCATCCTCGTCGTGGTTGAAGGCTCCGAGGCTGATGTCCGTGTGGCCTAAGTAGGCGAACAGGGTGTCTTTCGGAATGCTGATCCGGATGCCGTTGCTCTCCAGAAGCCCCTCAAGCCCGATCTCGGAGAAATTGAACGCATCCAGTTGGGACAGGCGGAAGTCACCTTCGATTATCCCCTCAAGGTCGCCGTGGACAGAAACCCCGAGGCTGTCAGGAAGGTAGCAGGCCAGCGAGTCCAGGACGATGTGGATGTCGCTGCTGATGTCGAACTTCGGATCCGCGCCAAGAAGGTCGTCGGCTGTCCCGCTCATCATCACCTTCATCCCGTTGACGCTGAAGCAGAAATCCGGCACCTCGGCGGTGAGTTTTCCGTCTTGGCTCGTGGCCGTGATGTCAAGGTCGAAACGTCCGTCGCCGGAAATGCCCTCCCAGCCGATCCTGGAATCCGGAACCTGGATCCTCACCGAAAGAGGAGGGAGGCTGCCGGTACTCTTGTCATAACTGCCGTCGCAGAATGCATTGACGGAGAGCGTTGCATCGGTGCGCAACTTCTTAAGAATAGGGAAGTTGTCTCCGAAATGCCCGGCTATCTCATTGATGGAGGCGTTTTCCGTCGCCACAGATCCCTTGATGTGAATATCCTTACCTGAGAAGTCCGCCTTCCCGTTGGCCGAAAGCCCGACGGTGGCTACCCGCGCGGTCATATTCCCGACCGTCACGCACTTTTTCCCAAGTTCCGGGAATATGTCGCCTTCGATCTCGACCGGAATCGACATCCTGCCGGATGATTCCATGCCGAGGAACAGCCTCGAAGAGAGGTTGACATCGAAGTGGCCGGCGCGTTCCTTGATCCCGAGCCGCTCTACCCCAAGGGCTACCGTGTCCGCAGGAAGCCGCCCCGCCACGAACAGCGAGTCCATCTCAAGGCTCACCCCCTCGATCTTGTTCCTCTTCGCGTCATAACGCCCCTTCGCGGTGAGCTGCTTTAGGAATATGCATCCGAATATGGTGTCGGAGGGATTCGTGTAGACTATGAATGGCCGTCCTCCGAGGCTGACCTTGCCCACCGAGACCGGCGGCAGCGTGGAGGCGATGGTGTCGCCATCCTCTTTCACGGAACCGTCGCCGAACATGTTCCAGTTCGCCGTGGTGGAGTCGTACTGGTGGGCGAATATTCTTGGATGATCAAGAATGGCGTGGCGGATCCTGAGCCTGCCTGTGGCAGCGGCAAGGTAGTTGACCGAGACGGAGAGCTTTCTGAAGTGTGCCAGGGTGTCGGCTCCCTCTCCGCGCCCTGATTTCAGGAGGTAGCCTCCCGGAACGTCCAGAGAGTCGAACGAGGCGAACCTGTCGTGGGGGTAGGTGATGGAGAAGTTGTCGATCGTGACGTTGAGGTTAGGGAAGCTCTTGAACATGGAAGCCTTGATGCCGGTGAACGTGACATCCCCGTCGACATATTCCTTGGCCACATCGTTGACGACTCTCGTCAGTACCTTGGAGTTCAACGCGATCTGCAGGACGATGATGATCACCGCCCAGACGCCGAAGATTGTCCAGAGTGCCGGGCGGAGCCAGCGCCGCGCCCCTTTTTTGACGACATCCTTTCCCATAATCTACAAATATAGCTATAATTAGCCGGATTCAATACTGCTGATAAGTATGCGTTAATAAATTAGTTGGTAATCTTTGATTGTCTTTTCGGTCTGGCGGTTTTTTCTCATCGGCCATGTGCCATCGGCACACTCCTTCTTCAAAAAGAAATCTATCTTCGAAAACGCGGCCAAAACTTTACCAATTAATGATTTAGGATTATTAAGTAACCTTCAAAAAATAACCTGCCTCATCTTAAGGAATCTTTTCGGTCTATATCTGTTTTCTCATCAGTCATGTGCCACCGGCACACTCCTTCTTCGAAAATAGATCTATCCTCGAAAATCTTCTCCTAATCTGAAGCAGGTTATTTTTTTCACGTTACTAAATACGAAAACCGGACCGCTGGGCGCGATCCGGTCATGATTGTCTGTGTCAGTCTTGATTACTGCTCGTCGAGCAGCTGGAGGTGCTGAACGTAGATGGCCTTCATCTTCGCGGCTCTTCTCTTTACAGAAGGCTTCTCGAAGTTCTTGCGGGCGCGAAGCTCACGGATGGCACCGGTCTTCTCGAATTTTCTCTTGAATTTCTTCAGAGCCCTTTCGATGTTCTCGCCTTCCTTGATAGGAACTATGATCATAATGCTGTTACCACCTCCTTTTTCTCTTTTTCGGAATCATCGCGGCAAGTTATGCCGAATTTTTCCGCTCGCTTTCCAAAGCGGGTGCAAAGATAGGAAAAAAATGTTAATTTTGTCAAAACAAAAATGTTATTTCGATGGATAGCCCGTTTTTGTACAATAGATACGTTACCGGCCAGCATTTCATTGGCCGTAAGGAAGATTGCGCCATCCTTGGTAACCTTTTGACACAGAGTGAGAATGTGGTCGTCTGGGAGCCGTTCGGCGCAGGAAAGAAATCTCTTGTCCATCAGGTTTTCACCAAGATGAAAGTGAACGGGGATAGGTTCACGGTGGGGGAGATGACAGCGTTGGACATCAGGGAAGGCGAGTCTTTTGTAAAGAGGCTGGGAGCCGCTGTCATAAGGCTGGTGGCATCCACCCCCGACGAGTATGAAAAGATAGTCACTGCCTATATGGAAGGCACGCACTGGGTCTTTGACCGCAAAGCGTTCTCGGATAGGGACATAATCCTCTCCACGAACTGGGATCTGGACGACAAGGATCTCAAGTCCGTCCTCAGACTGCCTTACGTCCTTGCGGCCGAGAGGGGAGAGAAAACGTTTATGATCATCGACGAGTTCCAGAATCTGGATCTGGCCGATGACGGCGAGCGGATCTTCAAACTGATGGAGGAAGTGATGGACGAGGCCAAGGCTGAAGGCCTGAGAATCTTCTCCTATATATTCATAGGCTCGCAGGTCAATGCGATGGAGGACATATTCATAAAGAGGCATTTCTTCTACCGCAGGGCTACCCGCTTGAAACTGAGCAGGGTGGATGAGAGGGAGATTGTCGAGCACATCATCAAGGGATTCCTCGCCAGCGGTAAGGTCATCGACAGGGACCTGATCAGCGGAGCGTGCCGCCTCTTCAAGTGCAATCTTTTCTACATCAATCACTTCACCTCTGTCTGCGACTCGCTGTCCAAAGGCTACATAATGGAGCCTGTCCTGCTGGAGGCCCTTGCGACCGTGATGGCGATAAACAGAGGCCGCTTCATCTCGATGATGAACGACCTCACCACCTTCCAGGTGAGCCTGCTGAAGGCGATCATCGACGGCTATTCGAAGTTCAGCACGGCTGAGGTGATCCGGAAATATTCCCTCAACTCGTCCGCCAATGTGCGCCGCCTGAAGGACGCTCTGATGAAGAAGGAGATTCTGACTTTTGTCGGCGAGGATGCGAAACCGGTGATTCTCGACCCCTTGTTCGAGTACTGGCTCAGGAACTACTATTTCAAAAAGAATCAATAATTTACGAATATGCGGTCGTGGCCGCGCGCAACCTTTCAAAGGAGGATGAATATATGAACTCAGCGAAAAAGAAAATCGCCGTTCTGACGGGCGCCGGAGTGAGCGCCGAGAGCGGACTCAGCACATTCAGGGGCAACAACGGCCTGTGGGGTGAATATGATCCAGAAGAGGTCGCTTCAATCCAGGGCTGGTACCGCAACCGGGAACTGGTCCTGAATTTCTACAACGGTCTGCGCAAGAGGCTCAGTGAGGTGAAACCGAACGCCGCGCATTACGCCATCGCTGATCTGGAGAAGGAATATTCAGTGACGGTCATCACCCAGAACGTTGACAATCTGCACGAAAGGGCCGGCAGCACGAAGGTCCTGCACCTCCACGGCGAGGCGACGAAGGTTCGGCCCGAGGACGGTGAATATGACCGGTCATATTCAGAAAAAGAGGTGGTTGACATCGGTTACGATGAGGTTCATCTGGGGGACAAGGCTCCGAACGGCAGCCAGCTGCGTCCGCACATCGTTTTCTTCGGGGAGGCCGTCCCGAACATCGAGAAGGCTATCGACATCGTCTCCGCCGCCGACATAATGTTGATCGTCGGCACATCTTTGAATGTCTACCCCGCCGCCGGCCTTTACCGCTATGCCCCGAACGGCATTCCGATCTACCTGATCGACCCCGAGGATGTGGCCATCGCCGACCCTCGCATCACCCAGATCCGCCAAGTCGCCACCAAAGGCATGGAGACCTTCCGCCGAATGCTCGGACAGTAGGTTTTTCAAGAAGGCATATTTTCACCAGAGTCAGTGGCGCATCCGGCACGCCTCATAGGCGGTGCCTCCGGCCACAATCGTCACCTGCGGAGAGGGCTGCGCCAATGAGCGACGTTTTCGCCCCTTTTCGTTGCCTGTGAGTGCCGGGCGACACCCTTGGGCGACGTTTATGCCCCTTTCTGTCGCCTGTGAGTGCCGGGCGACACCCTTGGACGGCAATTCCGGTCGCATTCGTGGCCCAAAGGGGGCGGCGTTTTGTTTCGATGAGATCATTTCTTGTCTGTCAGGTGTTAAAAACCGAGGAATTTTTGTAAGTTTGTGCGGAAATGTGACCAATTAAGGATGAACTTGTTTCGAATATTCAATAAAGTGATTCTCGTTGCGGCGGTTCTTTTGGCCGGCTGCGAGGAGAGAAGTGTGCCGGCAGGATTGAGGGCACCTGTCCTGCCATCGGCAACCGCGCAGGTGCAGGATCTCCGGGTCACACTCACGGCGAAGTTCAAGACCGAGGAAGACATGGCCGCCGCCATTGAATATGGATTTTATTTCGGGACTGATGAGTCTATGATGGAAAGGCACAAAGTGAGCCGGCCAGACGGGTTGGGATATTCCTTGACAATAGAGAATCTTGAATATTCCACCTCCTATTTTTATAAGGTTTGGGTAGGTAACGGACGCGACGAGCAGGTCTCCTCTTTGCTGACGGTTCAGACGGGAGACAAGCAAATTGAACCTGACCCGCCTGTTGATCCTGATCCGCCGACAGAAGGGATCATTCAGTTCAAGGACCCTGCCGTGAAGGCTCTTTGTGTCGCTAATTGGGATCGGAATGGTGATGGCGAGTTGTCTGTGGCTGAGGCGGCTGATGTGATTGATCTAGGTCTCGTTTTTGAAAGCTCAGACATTATGTCGTTCAATGAGTTGGCCTATTTTACCAACCTGCGTGTCTGTTCTTTTGCCTTGTGCCATAAGTTGTCCGAAGTCAAATTGCCGGACAGTATCATTCAGATTACAGCCAGCGGTTTCAGTGAATGCTGGGAGTTGAAACTGACCAGTCTCCCTAAGAATCTTACCCAAATAGGAGAATATGCTTTCCATCAGTGTAAAAATGTGAGATTCACTTCTTTGCCTGATGGCCTTGAGACTATTGGGTGGTGTGCCTTTGCCGGAGCGGACAACATTGCATTGACTGAGTTGCCGTCCAACCTTATTTCAATAGGCTCGGTCGTCTTTGAGGGCAAGCAGAGTGTCCTTCCCGAGGACCTTCCCGCTTCGTTAAAGATGATAGGTGCAAGGGCATTTGGTAAGATAAGGAATTTCAATCCAAAGAGCATTCCGTCAGGAGTGTCAGAGATAGGAGACGGCGCTTTCGATGGCTGCGAGGCTTTGTCTTGGACAAAACTGCCTGATTATCTGGTTAGAATCGGGGAGAACACATTCCGTAACTGCTGGCATTTGGCTGTGACTGAATTGCCTTCCGGACTTAGGGAAATAGGCAATAATGCCTTCGAGAATTGCTATCTTCTGAATATTACAGAGTTGCCGGACGGCCTTTTTACAATCAGTGATGGTGCGTTCAAAAACTGCGGAATAAAGAACCTTTCAATCCCGGCAAGTGTCGATCATATTGGAACCGGGGCTTTTTATGGCTGTTATCCTTCCATCGTCAAGATTTACGCTTCGGAGCCGCCGAAAATGTTGGATACCTATCTTGGTAATAGAGCAGAGACTATTTATGTGCCAAAACAATCTATTCAGAAATACGAAACCGCAGCAAACTGGAGCAAATGGAAAGGTAAATACAAGGCCTTGTCTGATGACGACACGCCGGAACCTCCGGTTCCTGACGGAAATAAGATTCAGTTTGAGGATTCCGCTGTCAAGGCGATTTGCGTTTCTAATTGGGACAAGGATGGCGATGGCGAATTGTCATATGAGGAGGCTGCGGATGTCAGGACAATCGGAAGTGCATTCTCTCGCAGTACAGACATCCGTTCATTCAAAGAGTTTGAGTATTTCACAGGACTCACAGCTGTCCCGGACGATGGATTCTCTGGCTGTAAGTACCTGATTGATTTTAAATTGCCTGCCAAGGTGATCCGAATAGGGAACAGTGCGTTCTCAGGCTGTCCCAACTTGTGTCTGACACAGCTGCCTGATGGTCTCGAAGACATAGGGCATAGTGCGTTTGCCGGTTGTGGAAACATAAGATTGAATTCGCTTCCAGAGACGTTGAGGTCGATAGGCGCTTATGCTTTTTCTTCTTGTGATAACGTGAACTTGACCAAACTTCCTCCTCTTTTGACTTCTATTGAGATAGGAACCTTTGAGGAAAGCAATGGGGTGCTTCCTGAAGAGTTGCCGTCCGGTTTGGTCTCTATAGGCCCGAGCGCGTTCAGATGTATAACTAAATTGAATCTCAAGAAGCTTCCTGACGGTTTGACGTTTATTGGCCTCCAGGCTTTTGAGGAGTGTGAGACACTTGCCTTGACTGAACTTCCGTCAGGGTTGACCACTATTGAGCTCAGAGCGTTCAAACGCTGCGGGAATCTGAAGCTGAAGAGCCTTCCGGCGGGGATTACAAAAATTGACAAAGAGGCGTTTGCGGGCTGTGTCTCTTTGGAGTTCACCTCGCTTCCAGAAGCTTTGACGGAGATTGGTAAAATGGCCTTTATGAACTGTGCGTTCAGGCAGTTGACCCTCCCTGCGGGAGTTGTCCGGATAGAGGAGGATGCTTTCAAGGGTTGTGAGTCGATGAAAGCAGTCAATATCTTGGCGGAGGATCCCCCTGTTATGGATGATATTTATCTGGGTGAATATGCTGATGTGATCCGAGTTCCGGCAGCTTCATTGGAAAAATACCGCACAGCTTCCGGCTGGAGCCAATGGAAAACCAAATTCCGCCCGATCGCCGCTGAGTAGGTCACGCATCCCCTTGCCCCAAGACAGAATTGCGACTGGGACCCGCCCGGAAGGCTCCGTGCGGCGTACCCTGCGCAATTCTGTTTCCGGCCATTTCCCCCGATTCCTCCTGCGGCACCGCCAACGCCGTTCCCAGCCCTTACCCCACACGTGTGCAGACCTTGCCGTTTCCCTCATGAAACAACCTAGGCAGCCCTCCCGTGCGTAACCAAGTCTTCCTCCACCTTCATTTGGACCAAATATGGACCAAAAATCAACCAACTATTCACAAAATAAATGAATATATTTACAGCGTTATAAGAAACGACTCTTTCAAGATGCCTGATTATGGCACTGAAAAGAGCTTATTTTGTAGAGTAAAAATAATTGTCGGATTTTCTAACAAGTTGATAAAGAGAATCTAACTAAAAAAGCAAAGCAACTATGCTGAGAGGAACCACATTATTCCGTTGCCCCAACTGCGGTCACGTCTTCAAAGCCCTCGACATCGAAGACAACGCCACCGCCCGCTCCACACCCATGCCCTGCCCCCGCTGCGGTGCCAAGAGTTCTCCGGTCGGTATTATAGACAGTTTTTGTATGCTTTGGAACAGAAAGAAACATTAAAAAACTAAGGTTAAACTTTCCTGTCCCTTATATATTTTATTAGTTTACGAAATTGATTTTACTATGTATTATATAAAACAATCAAATAATTGCAATTTTAGGAATCTGGAAGTATCTGAAGAAAAAGGCGGTGGCAATCTTTCTAATTATATCTGTTCTAAAGATAAAGATAAACTTCTTTACTTAGTTCAAGAATTGAGAAAGACCATAGATGATTTTTGGGATTCAAAAGATAGAAAGCCTTTTGAAAAAGATAAGAAGTATTGGTGGGTGACTGTGGATGAAAAGGGGCATCTTAAAACAATCCATTGTAAACAGGACATAATTACAGATAAGAACGGTTCTCCAGATAAAAATTATTTTGAATCATCCGCTGATGCTTATCTATTGTTGACGCTAATTTGTTCTAAAGTAGCAATGATACTTATATAGTTACCCTTATATAATTATAATCTGCCGTTTATTATTGCAGTGTATAGATTTTTAGAAAACAGGTGGATCTTTTTGCCGTTTCGCAGCTATCGTTGGAATAATACATACGTAGGCATTATGCGTTATTTCTCTCTCTTTGTGTCTTTGATATTGCTCTTGTTATCTTGCAATCGAGAGCCTGTGTTTCAATGGCATAGGACTGCAGAAGGATACTATGTGTGGGCGGACGAAAAAGATTCTTTATTAACCTATTCATGGGATGGTGAGACAATCAGTAACGTTGCTCATGGAATGGGACTATTGACTATTTCAAAATATGGAACTGAAGAAGAACAGAAAAGAATATGTTTGCAATACGGAGCAAAATTGTCAGACATAAAAACAACGACTGAAGGGCAATCATATATAGGCAGAACAGAAGATGGTGTTCTGTCTGGCTTTGCGGTTTTGATTAATGGAAAAGAAGTTTATATAGGAAACTTCTCGAAAAGCCGCCCAAATGGAAAGTTGGATTTGTACAAAAATGGAAAACTATATTATTCTGGTGAGTGGAAAGATGGTGTAATTACTGGTTTTGGCACTTTATATCCTGGCGGTAGTGAAATAATGATAGGAAGATGGGAGGGAGGAAAACTCGTTGAGACAAATGCGACAATTGAGACAAATGTCGGTCGTTATTCGGGCCAACTTGTTGATGATATGCCTAATGGATACGGAATAATGGATTATTCCTCCGGGGCAAATTATGAAGGTGAGTGGAAGAATTCCAAGTGGGAAGGAGATGGCGTTTTGACAACGCCCTTTTTTAAGTATTCAGGAGAATGGAGTAATGGCCTGCCAGATGGAATAGGATTGATTCAATTTGCAGATAGCACATACTTTGAGGGTAATTGGACTGATGGAAGGCGTGATGGCTATGGTGATTGTCTGTTCGTGAATAAGGATTATTATTCAGGAGAATGGAGTGAAGACCTTCCAAATGGAGAAGGTACGTATTATTATGCGGATGGAAGCGAGTATTATGGTACTTGGGAGGATGGTTTACAGCACGGACAAGGTTGTTATAGGTCTTCAAAGATAGAATATGAGGGCGATTGGGAGGAAGGATGGGCTAATGGAAAAGGTCGTGCAGAGTATATAAATGGAGATATCTACGAGGGCAATTTCGTCGAAAATGAACGATATGGTCAAGGTGTTTATTTCTATGCTAATGGTAACTCATACGAAGGGGAGTTCGTTGATGATACGTTTAACGGTTTGGGAATCTTCCATTTTAACAATGGAAGCAGATATGAAGGCGAATTTGTTGCCGGAAAAATATGCGGGGATGGAACATATTATTATAAAGATGATGATGGATTTATTGCAGTAACCGCAAATTGGGATGGGAGTGACTCTTTCCCTGAAACGGCAAGTATTCTGTTTCCCAATGGTGATATTTTCGAGGGACGTATTGTTAATGGGATTCCGTCAAGTGACGGAATATGGATGGCTGGAGAAAAATCAAAACTTAAGGATTTTGCGGCAAAGGCAAGTGATTTCTATAGTACTCACGAAAAAACTATTAATAACGTTGTAATGGGAGTGAGTGTAGGTCTGACTGTGGTCGCCGTTGTCGCAACTCCGGGAGGTTGGGTGGCCACTGCAGCCGTGGCGATTAACACCACAATTAACGTCTTGGACGCTGCTTCAAGTATCGCCAACGAAGCGTATAATGGTAATTATTCTGCTGCGGTTGGAGAAGTCGCTCTTAATGTTGCGTTTATTGCTGCTCCTGCGGTTTTGAAAAAGCCTGCTCGTAAAGCTGCCGCTGTTTTAAGCCCTATTGCAAAGAAAACTGGACGAGCGATTAAGAATGGGCTTGTGGTTATTGGCAAAACTAAACCTTTCAGGAAAATTGTACAGATAACAAGAGAACAGACTGGGAGAATAACAAAAAGAATAGTGAAAACGTCGGGACACTCTCTGAAGCGATCTTCTGGTCCGGTAAAAAAATACAAGTCTTGGTTTTTGTCTCAACGTCTAGCCAAAACTCTTCTCCAAAAGGAACTGGATGCTATAAAAAAGAAAGGAGCAATTAAACTGACTGCAACTGAATTAATGCAACTGTCAGAGAATCCCAAGGAGTATATTAGGCATTTTATTCTGGCCAAAACAGGAGATAAGAAGAATTTTCAAGAGTTTTTCATTCGTCTTGCCATGGGAGATAAAGCACAAGTGAAGCAATTGTTGGATATTCAGGAAATAAGAAAGTATGTAGATAATTCAATCCGCCATTATTCGGGCGGGGGGGGGATGCATGAGTGGCTATTAACCAGTAATTTTCAGGATTATTTACTTAATCCAAAATGGGGTGATGATGGTCCATATCTGGCAATGGCGTTGACAAAGCTGATTCAAAAAACCAAGGCGATTAATTTTAAGAATGGTTTTGGCCATCCTGCGGCTGGTAGGCCGAATACGTCTGCTAGCGTAGCGTGGCATAATGAATTAGCAAGACGAATAGCAAATTGTTCATCAAAAGAAGAGTTGTTCCTAGCTGTAAAGAAATATGCAAAGGAAACATTAGATAAAGAATCTTATGAAGAATTCAGGCGTATATTCTGGGATGTATTTTCTATCGCGAAATAATATAATATCATAACATTATGGAAAATCAAATTGTATCTTGTGCGAAATGCAAAAGTCAGATACCTGCTTCTGTTGCGAAAAAAACTTCAAAAGGGTTCTTATGCACAAATTGCGTGAAAATGCGTAGAACAAAAAGACTTGTTATTTGCGGTTTACTTTTCGTTACACTTGTGACTATTGGCTTGATTTATTTCGTGATTCAACAGCACCAAAAGATAACCGGTTTCAATGGTGTTGGTAATGTTCAAGAAGCTATTGTAGTTAAGGTAAATAAACCGGAGTTTTCTTTATCAAACATAAAAGCGGCTAACAATCCTGATTTGAATGGAACTCCCATTGATAATGTGGAATCTTTCCAGCGTGCATTTGATCAAGCGAAACGAAATTCAGAAGTTGAATATTCTTCATTGGATAGCCTATCTTCCGGAAATGTCGTAGTGGTTATCCCAAATATTGTCACTTTGTTTGCATTCAATTCTTCCGTGTTAAACGATCAAGCAGCCTTTTTGATTAAAGAATATGCAAAAGCATACTTGCAAACAGACAAGTCTTCAATCATCAAAATAGAGGGGTTTGCATGTAATATAGGCTCTGATGAAGTAAATGACTGTATATCAGCAGAGAGGGCAAACGCTGTGAAGGTGTTGTTAGTGGATATGGGGGTGCCTTCAGAAAAAATAGTTACCGCATCGTACGGAAAACGAAAGAATAATTCAATCAGATACGATTCGATGGCCGAGTACAGGCGAGCCGTGATTTCGATTCAATAATAACAACGTGCGCATTGGATAGATCGATAAGTTTGAGAATCAATGATATTTATGTTTAATTGTATGATGATACCAAGAGAGAATGACTAGATTCACATAAAAGGCGAGCCTTTGAATACATATCATTAGCGGATGAAAGTTTGTTTAGATGCAGAATACGTATTATGTTTGGAGGCAGACACAACTCCACTAGACTAACGTTATGTGACGGGCCTTTTGCGAATATAGATGAAATCAAGCTGTTATGCCACAACTGGTAACCTGCGGAAGCGAGTTTCTGCGGATCAATGCGCAGAAGAATAGTATTGAATATTCATCTAACGGGGGGAGGACTTGGCACAACAGGTTCTGTATGAGTTCGGTGGGGACGTTCCGGGATCTGCTGGTGATGGGGGCGGACTTGTTCGCGGCGACTTCCAAGGGACTGTATTGGTCGCGGAACGGCGGGGCGACTTGGGTGACGCGGTACAATAATTCGGCGGTGGGGGAGTTCCAGACCCTGGCGACGGACGGGGCGGTGCTGCTGGCTGGTACGTCCAAGGGGCTTTTCGCCTCGCGGAACCAGGGGATGACCTGGGAGCGGCGGAGGTAGGAATATTCACGATTCACTGGAGACGGTTTGGAATATGTTGTCTTTTTCGGAGAAGTTGGCCATTCGGCTGAGGACCGGGTGGTCGGATAGGGTTTTGTCCAGCATCGGCTCTCGGGAGGAGGCTGGGATCTACATCCGGGCGGGGCTTAGGGAGGCGGTGGTCGGAGGGCGGCCGGCGCTCATCCGGTCGGACATCGACTGGTCGGCGTTCAATTGTAGGAAGGATTGGCTGAAAAGCAGATTGGCGGACTGGGACAGGTGGAAGGACTACAATAATGCCGATCTGATCGGGGAGGGTTATCCTCCGCGTGATTCGAATGGTGATCCGTACGAGCTGCATCACATCGGGCAGCGGCAGGATTCGCCGTTCGCGGAACTCACTTGGGCTGAGCACATGGGGGACGGCAATAATACAATCCTGCACCGGGCCGGCAAGGAGTCGGAGATCGACCGCGGTGAGTTCGATGATGAGAAATCCGCCTACTGGCAGGCGAGGTTTAGGCGCTTTTCGCAATCGGAGCTTGACAGAATATATTCAAAGAAATAAGTGCCGCGTGGCTCGCTCTGCACCCACTGGCGACGAATTCCTTCATATTCGTCGCCTCAGAGTGCGGCCCTGCGCCCTTGGACGACGTTCTTGCCACTATTCGTTGCCTAAGAGTGCGGCCCTGCGCCCTTGGACGACGTTCTTGCCACTATTCGTTGCCTAAGA
>ENA-OUQO01000019-OUQO01000019.1-human-gut-metagenome-genome-assembly--contig:-NODE-19-length-118409-cov-16.943094_pt1 | contig 118409 bp, 100 predicted proteins | sample MGYA00237944_ERZ548825 | MGnify/ENA primary metagenome ERZ548825 (study PRJEB26490, sample SAMN05194700) | human gut metagenome | biome: terrestrial biome; feature: human-associated habitat... | reverse complement strand
CCTTTCGCAGTGCATCCTCCGGCAAGGCGAACGCCTTTTTCGCGCCGGAGAGCTTATACGCCGTGCGCAGGATGGATGAAAAAATGCTCATGCTTGATCTCCTCATTTCCGCGCCGTGACGCATAGCCAACTTTTCTTTTTGTGTATCTGAACATCGTGAAAGCCCGCCTGCTCCAGATACGCTTTCAGTTCTGCGTCTTTATAGATGGTCATACCGCCGATGATCTCCGTCCATTTCTCGTCCCTGTCCGTGTCGCCGTTGCTTTCGTTGCAGATGAGAAAGGTTCCGCCGCTCTTCAGCGCCCGTCCGACCTCGCAAAAGCACTGCGGCAGATCAGGCCAGAAGTAGACGGTTTCAAAAGCCGTGACCAGATCGAACTGCTCCGATTCAAACGGCAGCTCCGCCACGCTCGCGCACAGCACATCACAGCGTCCCCTCGCAACGGCGGCTTTGTTGACCCTTTTTGACTTTTCAACGCTGACAGGGGAATAGTCGATTCCCCTCACAGTGCCTTTCGGACACAACTTTAACAGCTTTTTGATATTCGCCCCGCCGCCACAGCCGCAGTCCAGCACCTCAGCATCCGGAGTAAGCTCCAAGAAGCGAAGTCCCCACCGTGCCACGGGGCTGTGACCGAGATTCATCAGGGCAACCATGATTTTTCCGCCAAGCCCCACGGGGTTGCGGGTGTTTTCAAAAAATGACATATCACACCTCCGATTTCACACATTCGGTATAAGTTAACGGGAAGGATGCTTTCAGAACAACGCTTTTTCGCACCGTCCAGCCGTTCTGCTGCAAAAAAGTCAGATATTCCTCGCTCGTCCACCTGCTGTGGAGAGGAAAGCCCGCCAGCTTCATGAAAAACGCTCTCACCTTGCCGGAAAACGAATTTCCCGCATGGGTGAAGGTCGGCGCAATCAGTACGCCGTCGTCCTTCAGCACCCGGCGAATCTCGGCAAGGGCTTTCTCCGGCTGCGGCACAATGTGCATGGCGTTTGACACGATCACCGCATCGAAGGATCTGTCAGCATAGGGCAGACGGAACATATCCTGCACCGAAAAGTGTAGCTTTGCCGAGCGGTTATCCCGTTTTGCCTCGGCGATCATCTCTGCAGAGGCGTCCGTCGCCTCGATGTGTGCCGCCGCGTTCACGATATTTTTTGCAATCAGTCCGGTGCCCGTCGCAAGCTCAAGTACCGTCTTAGCTTTCACACTCGGTCGGATAAGCTCATACATTTTTTCGTATGCCGCCCGATCTTTTCGCATAAAGAGGTCATACCTACCGGCATTTCTGTCCCAAAAATTCTTGTGTTCTCGCATCGCTGCCAATCCTTTTTCTGTCAAATTTGTCTAACCGATATATACACATCATGTAGTTAGACACGACTAACTCACACATCTTTGAAAAGCCGCATCTCTGCGGCCTTCCGCTTATTCAAATAACTCCCTGCAAGCGCCATGCACCAGCGTTTCCAGCACCTGCGGGTACAATTCTCCGATCTGCTCCTTATGGGAGACGGTCAGAATCAGTCCCCTCACCGTCGCAGCAGCCAAAGACACACCACACTTGGGCATAAGGTCATGCTTCTCCAAAAGTTGACGGATGTGCGTCTCGCCGTCGTGGTAATGCACGTTTTTGACATCCTCCGGCAATCTCTGCAAAAGCAGCTTCGCATCGTTTTCAATGAAAACCATGTCGCCGGTATCGGACAGCCGTTTGCAGACAGCAAGAACCGCCTTTGCCGCACGTTCTGCGGCCGGCAAGCCGGCATTTTCGCTCAGTGCCCGATCGGCAACTCCGTAAAGCTCGGAGTGAATGCCCTCCAGAACCGCGAAAAACAGCATTTCCTTGGATTCATAGAATTTATAGAACGAGCCTTTCGCAATGCCGACAGCCTTCGTCAGCTGATCCACGGAGGTTTTCTTCATCCCCAGCGTGACCGCACAGCGCCGCGTTTCCTTCAGCAGCGCCTTGCGAAGCTGTTCTGTTTCGTATTCGGTAAAAGCCAAGATTGAACCTCCTTGAAATATGACCATTTCGGTTCTTTCGGTCACATTATAACATATTGAGTTCCTTTTTTCAATAGAAATCTGAATTATCACCGCAAAAAATAAAATGAGGATGTTTTTTCCGTCAAGTAATACCAAACCGGCAGAGAAAAACAAAAAAGGCGGCAAGGATTTTACTCCCTGCCGCCCAAACCACATCAGAACATCTGAACAGAAGAATTGTCCGGTTCTGTGTGGCTTTTACTGTACTGTCCCTGCTTCTGCGCAGGCTGGTTTGCATTTTGCTGATACCACGATGTGAGCCAACCGTCATTACCCGAATGATCTGACCGCATTGTCTGCGGTCTTTTATTTTGGGGTTAACTCACCGCCGAAAAAAGCTGCGCCCGGGCAACTCAGTTCACCATAAATTATGATCAATCCTTCGCCCTGATAAGGCATCCGACGAATATTGCTGCCAGGAGAACAGTAACAGCAATTGCTATAGCAGTAACATATTCAAATCCATATAAAACAGGCGATAGCGAACTTATAGCTGCAATTCCCGAGACGCACATAATCGCCGTGTTCAGACCTCGGCTGTATTTAAACCAGCTAATAGCTATCAGAATAATCAGCACACAGGTCAGGACTGCGGCAATCAACGGTCCGAAATTTGCATAGCCATACGGCACAAGGCTAAAATAGGAATAGGTTCGCACCCAAGGCTCGCCCTCAGGATTCATAAATCGCAGCACCACACCGTTTGGCAGCAGTTCAAAAATCAAAGCAATCCCTGCTAAGAAAGATAAAAGCAATTTCCTTATCTTCATGTCACTCCTCCTTATTGAATTTCGGTTCCGCCCCACTCCACTACCGTAAAACCGGAACGCTGTACTGCATTCAAATCCTGCTCCGGCAAGGAGATATACGAATCTGCCTTTTTCCAAGACATAAAAACACGGATCAGCCTATCCGGTTCAGGGCTTACTTTAAGCTCGGCGGCGTTTGTATAAGCGTCAGTCTGGAAAGAAATAATGTTGTATGGGTTTTGCTCCATCTGCGGCAGCCAATACACGATAAACTCGTTTGCTTCACGGCGGGTAAGACCCAGTTGCTCCAAGGCACCTTCCAAAAATGCAGCGGTATCCTTGCCCTTTACACAAAAGCCTTTGCTCATATCATACTTCGCGTAGGTTTCGCCTTCCCAGTAAAGATAATTATAGGTTCGTCCGTTTTTATCGGTCAATGTTCCGTCCGCCGCCGCCGTGACGACCCATCCATTGCTATACTTCGGATAGGTGCAAGTCAGTCTGCCGTCAAGAGTAAGCTCAACGGAGACGTCTGTTTCCTCTTCGGGATACAGATAAATGACCGGCTTATATGCAACATTGGGTTCCGGTTGCCAGTCGCTTGCCTGTACAGTCAGCATATCCGCTTCCACGCGTTCATTTTTTTGGTCATAATAGGTGTTTTCATAGGTGCAGGTGATCTGATCTCCGACACACCACTCCTCTGAAAGTTTGCCGTTTAGCTTAATTTCATACGGCATTGGGATAACGGGGCTTGCAAAAAAGCAATTGGAATAGATCTTTGTGATCCTGATATGACCAAAAAAGTCGTAATTGACCTTTTCGGCCGTAGATTTATCAAGCCACTGCTCGGTATGCTCCATATGGCGAAGGTCATCGGATAATTGCCAGCTTGTCGCATGGATCCGAGCAGGGTAGGACTCCATAATTTCGCCCGTATAGGTCACCTTGACCACACTGCCGACCTCAACATCAAGCTTTTCCAATTCACTGATGCCAAAAGAAATCTTATCGCTGCTTTTCAGCTCGGCGCTATCTGAAACCGGCTGAACAAGAGCGGATGATTCACCGACTTCAAGTACGGTTGCTGTAAACGAATGCTCCGCTTTATCTTTCTCCCGTGTCCATAAGCTGTCGATAGATCTGAAATTATTCGGAAAAAGATAAACACGCAGCTTATCGTAGGTGCTATCCCCGGTCAGCCTGTTCCATTTCACGATTTTATAAGTCAAAGCGGTATATTCTCTCGTTCCGCCATCCTGACAAACACCACTGGGAATCGGTATGAAGAGAACTGCAATAAGGACAATAACGATGGGGATCCATATTTTCTTTTTCATTTTGCCGCCTCCTTATCGACGACTTTGCCGTTATAAGAAACCGTTATGCTCTGTACTTTCTCGGACCTGTTCTTTTCATAAAAGCTGACTGTCCATAAGCCTTTTTCCGAGTCGAATATCGCATCGGTCCGATCATATTTTGCGGTAATGCCCTTCTTTGCAATTTCGATTGCTTGGGATTTATCTATGATACCGTCTGCAATTTTAACGGTGCCGAGTATCTGCATAGCTTCATCACCATACCGGTTCCACCATTTATCCGCTCCTTCATTTATTGCCACATAAGAACCGGGCATATCGGTAAAGCTGATAAAATCCCATACCTTCTTATTACCGTAAGTGCCTTTTCGTGCTTTATATGCACCGACAGTGATTTCTTTCTCTTCAAGATCGGTGCCGCAAACACCGAATGCGGTATAGCACCATACTTTTATTTTGCCCTCGTCCTGATCTGCCGGCCAAAAGGAAATACAATATTCGTTGGCATTATCACCATGCTCCGTCTCATAATTCCAGTCGTGAGGGATCGTAAGTTCGATATTGGAATAGTTCCCGGACTCTCGTGCCGTGGTTGGCTGTGTCTTGGGGTTAACACCGTCCAAGCATACGATCACATCAGATTCGCTCGCCACATCAATGTCCGCTTCAGGTTCAATCAAAATGTGCCATGCAGCCATGTCACAAGTACCGGCCTCCGGAATAATGGAACGAATGCTGATATACAGCTTCCCATCGGAACCTAATTTGACATTATCGACATTATGTCGGTTTGATCCGCTGCCTTCTTCAAGAAGAACCATTACAAGAATCTGCTTTTCAAAGTATGCCTCATTGTATTTATCGCAGGCGTCAAGAAAACCGATGGTGCTGTCCGAATAAACTTTGTCTTTACGCTCCAGGTCGTACTTATCTTTGCTTGCATTATAGTAAGCCTTCAGTCCATCAACAGAGCGAATGATCTTAACAACGGGATAGTCCGCATCTTCACGATACCCGTCTGTTCTGATATATTGAGGCTTAAAATCGATAAAGGACTTTTGTACTTCTCCGCCGGAATCTCCGGTGCGGGTAACAGTAAACTCCGCCCACAGCTTGCACTTTCTACTTTCTCCGCCGCGTCCCTTATCGTAAACACTGCAGTCAGTCACAAAACGGTACTTTCCGTTTTCGGAAATATCAAAAGAGTTTGACAGAGTATAGCTTTTTGTTTGAGTGGTTTTTCTTCCTAATTCATAGCCTATGGCAGTAAAGTAAAGACCGTTGATTGCACAGCTCGACCATTTACCGTTCTGCTCACGCTCAATATCGTAGCTTTCCCCATAAACCACTTCATAAGAGGTTTCGTTGACCCATCTGACATTTAACTGTGTTTTTCCTTCATCCTCGGCAAGATTTAAAATTCTGACACTTACACCGTCAAAATCCGTATTGGTCTCGCTGATTGCAACTTTGAGTGTGCCGGATCGGCTATCGCCGTTTTTGCTTTGCCCATCATCCCGGCTGCACGCAGTGAGGCAACCAAGCAGCAAAACAGACAGTAACGCAGAAATTACTCTTTTCATTTGCCATCCTCCTTTTTGAGCACTACTCCCAGTGCCTGTAACAGCTGCACATATTGCTCCTCGGTCAAAACGGTTTCTTTCTTTGTTGCATTGTCTATAAGAATGTGGTCATTCAGCATATAACAAGTTTGATCGCCACCGGCTGCCGTAAATATGATCATATATACGGGTGCCGCATCATATGCATCGCTGCCGGAGGTCTGTTGCCATTCCTGATCTTCGGTTTTATGCTCGCCGGCCTGAACAATGTTATTAAGCATCGACTGGACCAAACGATAGATTTCTGCAATTTCTGCCGGATCGTCCTTCAATACCGCGGTCTGATCTTTGGCTGCACTGTTCTTCGTCTCTATTCGTACATATCCGTTTTGGCTATATGCAGCACCGGAAATATCTTCTGCACGCTCAGCCGTTGCACCGGAGTTCTTATTGTTTACAGGCAGCATTGCCGGCAAAACCATTACAGACCATACCGTTATGATCAGACAAAGCGGTATACACACCGCAAGCGCACGGCTGCGAGCTTTTCTGCGCTCTTTTATTCTGTTTTCACTGCGGCGGAACACCTCCGCTTTTCTTTCTTCAAAGCTTCTCATAATAACAGCTCACCATCCTTTCCAAGAATGATGCGAAGCTCCTTTTTGGCACGATACAGAAGGTTATCCACCTGCTTGCGGCTTTTCTTCATGACCTTTCCTGCTTCGTCATAAGACAGATCTTCAAAATAAATCAAATGAATGACAACACGCATATCATCCGGAAGTGAGTCGAGAGCATTGTTTACGATTCTTTTCCGCTCATTCTTCAAAACGGTTTCTTCCAGTGCCTCCAGTTCGGCCGACACTTTCTCCGCCTCGGAAAGCTCAACAAAATCAATGATTTTGCGACGCTTTATGTAATTCAACGCTCTGCTGCGACCGAGCATGAACAGATAGGTTTTCAGTGTCACCTTGAAATTGTACCGATGTTTATTGACCACCAGATCGGAAAAAGCATCGATGGCAATATCCTCGGCCGCATGGATGTCATGCACATAACGGTCGATGAAGAACACAAGGCCGTCAAACAGTTCCTTCATTATCTCGTCAAAGGCACTCTCATCACCTTCAAGGAAACGGCGGTAGCTACTTGCGCCGTTATCCATAGGAGTTCCTCCTTATTGCGGGATCACGTCTGATCCCTTCACTTATTATACAATCGGGCAAAGCGGCATTCCTTATAAAAAACGCAAAAGCCCGTAACTTTTTTGCAAGCTACAGGCTTTTGTCGTCATCCGTATATGGCTCTCGGGTGGTCGACGCTTCCTATAACCGCTCCGGGAAGTCTATTTCTAAAAATAATTATAGCACAACTCCGAGAGTTTTTCCACTCCTATTTTGAGAGCATCTCATTTCTTTACCATTTCAATTACCCTTCCTATCACGACATAACGTGCATCCTCATACTCATAGCTGCAAGTGGACAATGCAATAAATGTATCTCCGTCCTGCGGTATGGTTCTGCTTTTAAAACTCGACCTGGTGCAAAGCTGCCTGACTTGCTCAGCTGACAGTTGCGTGTCATACACTTCCCCTGCGGGACTCGTCACAAACCCGGCTATCAACTCTATGCGGAATGTGCGCTCCGGTGTCAGATAATACAAAGTCGGATGCTCGTCATAATAGTTTTGAGATTTATACCTTACGAGCGTTCCGAACATTGATCCGTTCTTCATGTTATGCCCGTAAATGATATAATTGCCGGAAGCTGCGACTTCCTTGCAGCGGTAATCGGCAAAAAGTGAGCCCGCCGCATTGTAGCGGCCGTCCGGAAGGCGGCGCAGATAGCGAAGATTATCCTTGCTTTGTACAACAGGATAATTGATCGGTGTCCCTTCGCAATAAAGCCAGCCGACTGTATCCGGATATTCTGCGGTCAGCTTTTCAAAAGCAACAGATGCCAGAGAATCCGTCTCCGGATCTTCTGTCGTTTCCGTTGTGTCGTCGGCTGTTGAATTTAATATCGGCTCTGTCGCTTCCGCTTCCTCTGACATTGCAAATTCCGAAAGCTCGTCATATGCGCTCTCGGCTTTGAGTTGATCGAGATAATAATCAAAAATCAGATATCCCGATAGTATCATTGCCAGTCCGAGAGCAACACAAATGACAAATAAAAATACTCTTCTCATTTTTCCTCCTTACAGCAAAAGCGTGTATGGGTACACCCCCACACACGCTTTCTTCTTCAAAATCAATTCCTATTCAACCCGTACGGGATTATTTTTTCAAATAAGACACACAGACCGAAATGTTATCGGGACCGCCCAAAGCATTGGCAACCTTTATGATGCCGTTACAGGTATCAAAGCAATTACCGCACTCAAAGATAATCTGATGAAGCTGATCACTGTTGATAACCTTGTGCGCCCCGTCGGTCAAGAGCATCACGATATCTTCGCTTTGCACCCGACCGGCACGGATATCGATTCTCGGATTTTCAAAACCGAGGGCGGATGTCAAAAGGTCCCGATCCGGGTGCTGGAATATTTGCTCCCGTGTAATCTTTCCAAGCTCGCAAAGCCTTTGGGCTTCGGTATGATCTTTGGTCAGCTGCTGCATTTTCTGATTGCGAATCAGATATATCCGGCCGTCTCCCACATGAGCCATAACAAACTCATTTTTCTCGGTTATCGCCGTTAGATCCACGGTTGCAAACACGCTGTTAGTATAAAGCTCCCCGTTTGCTTTTTTGAAAGCAAGCAGCACACGGTTTGCACAATGGAATGCACCGGAAATCATACGCTTGATTTCGGTAATACTCATTCCCGGCTCCGAATAGCTGTCAATAAAGCGTTGAATCTCATTGACCGCAAATGCGGCAGGGTTGAGAATGTCACTCCTGCCGTTGCCGTCGGCGATGATCTGATAGCTGACTGCGTCCTTAACCCAAGCGTGCGCAAAATCCTCGTTTTTCTTTTCACTTGCCTCCGCTGCTTTTCCGGGATGCGTTGCGAAAGCGTTATCAATCGGCATTATCTGATTTCCCCTCCTTTTCGTGCCGTCTCTTATCAAAACGGTAATTTTCAAGCTTTCCGGAAAGCTCCGGGTATGCTGCATTCATTAAATGAAACAGCGACTCGTATACGATATCGACCAGCATCTTCAGTTTGTATTTTGATAGGGTTTTGATCCCGTAGGTTTTCGTAAATGTTCTGCAAATCCCCTCGCTGTCAAGCTTCAGGACTTCTTCGCATAGATAGCGAAAGCAAACGATCGCCCTGTGCTCAACCTGACTGTTTTTCAAGAAATATCCTCTGGGAAAGTTTTTTCGTTTTCCCGATAATACATCATGGTATACCTTGATAATCAGTTCGTCATCGCCCGGTCGCTTATCGGGGAAAACATACCAGAGTAAATAAAAGAACTCTCCGTCATTCATCTCGGGCGGGCGATCCGCCTTTTCGACCAATACGGACAGTTCATATTCATTTATGAAGTCGGCAGTCAGCGCAGCTTTTGCGACCTCATACTCTTTCATTTTCAATTTGTCCAGGAATAAATACCTGAGGATCTCTGTGATCCTCCTGCTGTTTGTTGTCGGCATCCAGAAGCCTTCCGGCCACGGTTTGCCGCTCAGCACTTCCTCATAAACCGCAGCAGATTCACCGTAGTTTCGGGCAATGCTTTCCGCCATACTATTCCCTCCTTGTACAGGAGAGAAAATTTAAAAGCCATATCATAACATCCATCTCCTTTTTCAGTTAACACCACATCCTTTCCATACTTCGCATATTCACCTCGGTGTCATTGGGATTTATCCTTTTTTGCCCCGGTCAGATAGCAGTAGATCATCACAGCAACAATTGCACCGGCAACCACGAAAGCCATCGGCTGTCTGAATCGTATCGCCACAAAGACATTTGCCGCTGCTGCCAAACCGAGAAGTAATAGTTTCAGTTTCATATTGCACCACTTTTTATATTTGTTTTTGTGTATTTCCGTTATTCTATTGTATATTATAGCACAATGACGCTTGTTTGTCAATGCTTGCGGTTTTACTTTCGCTTGAATAAGAAATCAAACAATCGGGGTTCCCTGTTTTCATCAAACGATGTTACCGCAGTATGCTCACCGATATCCAACTCCAACAACCGCTTTGCCACGGCACGAACTGCATTCGCAAATGCTTTTTGCTTATCTCCGCTTCTCGTATTCCCGTAAAAAACAGAGTTGCCCCCGTTATTTACATTCGTGATTTCCCGGCAGTCCGGTATTACTCCGATCAGCGGCATCTGCAGCACTCCCGAAAGTTCCTCCGGCGTTATATTGAACGCAGGGTCATATCGGTTGATAAGCAGTTTCATTTTGTTTCTGTCAAAGGCGTCAACATTCGAAAGAATATCCTCAAGCACTCCGTCAATTCTTTTGGCTGACACAACATCGCATGTTGAAAGTGCCAGAATATCCGTTGCCGCAAGTATTGCCGAGATCGTGTAATCCAATATGTTCGCACCGGTATCAACGATAATCACATCAAACTCACACAGTTTCAGATTCTCTATGATCGTACTCACCGTGCGATAATTGATAGTGATGCCTTCCGTTTTGATTTCCGGCGCCGTAAGCACATACAACCCCGATTCGTGCTGCTGCAAATAATTCTGCTTGATATCCCATTCGGAAAAGAAAACGGTATCCATCTTTTTTGCTTTTTCATATTGTTTGGAAATATCGTCGGACCATTGCTTGATATTCGGCTCAAGCGGCAGACCGAGCAAAGATGAAATATCCGATGAGTCCAAATCCAAATCGCAAAGGCAAACTTTCGGCCGGTACAGCTCCTTCCCTTTTTGAATACTGAGACAGGTCATTGCAATGGCAAGTTCCTTTGCTATGGTTGATTTTCCGACTCCTCCCTTCTGGTTGTAAATGACGACGGTATGCTGCGGCGTCATTCTTCCGGCACGCTCGGATGTTTTTGAAAGCTGCACATCCTTCAGTCTGTCCTGAAAGGAACTTTTGCGAATAACCGGTTCCGGCTCGGGTTTGTCCTCCGCTTTCTTTCCTGCGGAAAAAGGATTATCCACATCCCGGGAAATATCGCTGTTTGCAATGTCCTCGATCTCGCCGTCCTCATAGGAAGACGAACCGCAGATCTTTTTGAGCAGAGCGTCCAGCTCTTCATAAGAGTACGGATACGGCAGCAGTTTTGCCCGTTTGGCAAGTCTCGTTCTCATAAGCTCATCCCTTGTCGATGTAGCAACGATCATTTGCGCTGAAATTGTTGAGAACTGTTCCAAAGCCTCCTCGCAGGTGCCGTCGATCAATCTGTCCGAAATCACAATAAAGCTGACATCCTGCATCTTTTCCAATTGCTTTACGGCTTCCCGTATCACCCCGCAGCCGCCCTTATAGACAAATGCGTCATTAATGGTGAAGCACCCCTCCATATCTGAAAGGACGCTGCTGTTCGTCTCTAAAAAATAGATTCCCTTTAACATTCGGATTCCTCCTTTTTTCGGTTATGTACTCAGGGCTTTTTAAGGCCCTAAGCCGTTTATTCCAGCAAGCCGATTGCCTGCTTCTGAATCATACGGGTTTCCAGTTCAAAGTTGTTCGGCGGATCAATATTGAGAGGTTCCACACGGACAAGAACCGGCTCCACATCCTTAAAATCAAAGTTTCTTGAAGACCGGCAGACAAACCAGCCGATCGGACTTCGAGGAAACCATTTCAGAATGTCACGGTCATCGTAACGCTCTTCTCTGCCGATTTTACGAATAATGATAGTGACATCGTCCGGACGGGAGATCTTTCCCGCAAAGATAAGGCCGGAGTTGGCAATGACCGAAGACGGCATATCGGCAACCTTTTGCGTAATACTGAACACAAACAAGCCGAGTCCGGCTGCCTGGTCAAGGATACGCTCAAATTCCGATTGACCGCCGAAGGACGGCATAGAGGAATTCCCCGTGCCTGCCGTATCGGAGCCGGTCAGCACTTCGTTTGCCTCCTCGATGACAAGGACGGTCTCATACTGGTCATCTGCCAAAAACCCGCCTTCGTGTCCCTGCGCATACTTGAAAAAGCCGGAGGTAATACATCCGAACATAAAGTTGCGGAATGTCGTTTCAAGCCCGTAGCTTTCCAGAACGATCACATCGTCCTTGCCGATCAGCTCATCAACGCCGATGCCGTCCTCCTGTCCGAACAGGCGTGTTTCAATCGAGAATTTGCGCCCGAAGATCTGCATACGGTCAAGAACGCGGGTGTATGCGTCTCTCGCCTCATTGCCCATTCGTCCCTTGCCGGATTTCAGCGGATCTTCCAGATCAAGTTTGATCTGATTCATCCGCTCGTAGACCTTGGGGAAGGTCACCTTTGCGGAACGCTCCGGAACAAATTCACGCCAATTTGGACTGTCTTCAAATACGCCTGCTTCATCGTAAAGCGCATACAGCGTTTCTGCAAGAATCGCCTTGCCGCGTTCCATAAGACCGTAGGCACGGCAGTAGATCTCTATAATGCCGTCAAGCCAAACCTGCGGATTTACATTGTGCGGAACTTTCAGGATATTCAGCTTGATCGGCAGAAATTCCGGATTACCGAGGCTGTAAAAATGGAAACGCTCCGGCTCCACAAATTTTGCGAGAATACGCCAATCCTGTTTCGGATCAAGTGCCACGATACGCAGACGCTTGCCGCTCTTACGGCGCACCTTGGTAAGCTCCGAAACAAATCTTGTTGCGGCGACGGTTTTACCCGAACGGGACTCTCCCGTGAAAATGCCGTGCATCAGCTCGCTTTCTTCAAGCCGGTATTCAAACGGTGTTTCATATCCGGTAGAAGGCGTCCAGCGCTCACCGGAAAGCACCTTCCCGATATAGATGTCGCCTTTTTTCATAGACGGAACTGCGAATTTCGGCACATCTCCGACATCGGCAAACACACCGCCCTCGGAAATACGGGGCAGGTGCGTATATGCCGCAAATTCATCGGACAGCAAAATGGTAGAATACCGATACGATTCCATCCTGCCGCCCAGCCCCTCTTTGCGGTTGTCCGCGCTGAAAGCATAGAAATGATAAATCAGATGGTTCTGCTCCTCCGGCGTCAGGTCCAATATCTGCAGTGGGCAGATCATTGCCTCGGTGTTTGCCCAGGCGGATTTTGCAAGAATCGACGCCGCCGCGAGGCTCTCGGTAGAATCGGTAGCGATATACACATCCGTAAAGAATGCACCGTTTCCGCGCAGAGCCTTCATAAGGCGCATATTCTGAAAATCAAGCAAGGTCAAAATATTCTTGACCTCCTGATCAATCCACTGATAGCTCTTTGCATAGCCGATTGCCGGACCAATACCCATACTGGTCGTTGAGCCGTTTGTGATGGTACCGCTGGTCCCCATCGCCTGTCCTACGGTATGCCCGATGCTCTGCGAGGTGCTGTTCCCGTGAGAGGTCCCTGTTGTTGTACCCCAGCTCCTGCCGTTTGTATCGGCTGTACTGTGCGTAAAGGAATCGGTCTGCGTTGTTCCGTGGCTGACAGAATGAGATGTCCCGTCGGTTTGCGAAGAAGTTGTTCCGGTACTCTGACTTTGCGAAGCACCTACCGTGTCACTGTTACTGAACGATTCATTATGGGAAGTGCCGCTGCTCCAATTCGTCCCCTGACCCGTAGACCAGCTTTCGCCGGTCCCGACAGTAGAGTTGGTTCCCCACGATTCGCCGTTGCTGTGGGAAACGCTGCTTGAATTGGTTTGCCCGACGCTGGTGCCGATCGTGCTGCCAACCGTGTCCGAGCTGCCTGTCGTTTGCCCGAAGGACTGCGATACACTCTCATTCCAGCCGTTGCTTTGCGTAGTGCTTTGGTTACTTCCCCAGCTTTGCGAGGTTCCGGTCGTCGTACCGCTTGAAACGGAATGTGAACTGCCGTTTGTCACGGAATTGGAAGTACCGAAGCTGTTTGTTGTCGAACCGCCGACAGAGCTTGTAGTTGAGTTATTAACGGACGAGCTCTGACTCCATCCCTCCGAACCGCTTGTTCCGGTCGTTGTACTGCTGGAATCGCCGGAGGATCCGTTAATAACAAAAATACCGCCGCTGATCCCCGAGGTCGTCCCCTCTGAAGAACTGTTGGACCAACCGGACGAACCGCTTGTTCCGTTTGTTGTGCTCGTCCCGGACGTCGTACCGTTCGACCAGTTTGAACCGTTTGATACGCTTGAGTTCGTACCACTGCTCGCAGAGTGATTTGTGCCGTCCGTAACAGTCGTCGAAGAGGAATTGTTTACACCGCTGGTATAGGAAGACCCTTGCGTAAAGCTTTGACTTCCGGATACACCGCTTGTTGTGGAATTCGTAACCGATTCGGAAGTTGAATCCGTATGCGACCGGCTGAGCGACTGCGATTGCGAAAAGCTGTTGGAAACGCCTTCGGAAACCGTATCGTTTGTCGACTGGCTGTGAGATACGCCCTGACTTTGGTTTTGGGAAACCGAATGCGACATATTCTCGGAACCGCCGAAAGACTGATTGGTTCCGTCCCCGACCGTTGTTCCCGTACTGTGACTTTGATTCTGCCCGAGCGTCTCTGCAAAGCTGTGACCTCTTGAAAATCCCTGACTTGTACCGTTTGTTTCGGTCCTGCTGGTTCCGAGCGATTTGCCGATAGATTCCCCTACCGTATGACTGACCGACTCGCTTACGGAATTGGCAACAGACGAAGAAATACTCTCTCCCGTTGTGTTCGTAACAGAGTCCGCATCTGTATAAGAATGGCTCCATCCCTGACTTGCGCCGAGGTTTGCCATATACATCATAGGAATACTGATAGAGAAATTCATCGAGGTCATTCCCTGCAGCTGTTTATTCCATTTGGTCATTTCCTGTGCCGTCTGTGCCAGCCAGCGCTCCAGATGTTCCGATTTTACCGGGCTCGATATGATTTGCAGGATATATTCCTTGTCGGACATACCTGCAATATATTCCTCGGTCGTATCCTGTGCGTCGGGATTGACCGACTTATTGCCCATTCCCTTACTGCCGACATCGACACCGCCGTCCTTAGCCTGCGGAATACCGCGAAGCACGGTCATCTTATCCATCATATACATCTTCTCCGTCAGCCATTCCAGCTCGTCATAAGTCAGAATACGGTGTTCCAGCACTCGGTAGGTGCCCTGCAGGGTACTTGACAGGGCAATGAAATCGTTATCCGCAATATATTTTGCCTTTTCGGCCGTATCCGCCACACCCTGCACACCGTATAAATACATCATACCGAGAGGCACGGGATGCAGCAGGTTTGCGATTACGGTGAGCAGTTTGATATTGCGTTCCCACACAGCCGCCAGCACCTGCGAGTGCATAGACATAAAGCTTTCGCTCTGCTTTGCGTTTTTCGGAAGTCGGATAATACGGGTAAGCTTGATTGCCTTATAAAAACGAACCACATTCCCACCGGGTTCGTGCATTTCAAGCTCATACATCAAATATTTCATGCTCTTGCGGTCGTCCGTGTATTCCTTCCAGTTGCGCAGTATCTTCAAATCGTCGTCGTGACCCGGCTTTGACTTTCTTAATATGCTTGGAAGATTAAGCATAGCATCTCTCCTTTCCGTTTAATATGGTTTGGTATTGTCCCGAACATCCCGTATCTCTCTTGTCGCACGCTGCTTGGAGCGTGTGCCGAAGAATTGCGGGATTTTCTTTGCCTGAAAGATAAAATACGCAATCGGGTATGTGATCGCAATGATCCACAATAGGTTTTGCAGCCATCCGACCACCGCCGTCGCAGATGAAGACGCAATTGCCTGATTAAAGGCAGCCGTCAGATTATCCGCAGAGACACCCGACACCGCAATAATGACATAGCGATACAGAAAGAGGATCCCGACATATCCGAGAATAAACCACTTTGTATGCCGTATGATCTCCTCACGCTGGCTGGGAAGTATCAGCGCAAAAACCGCACCTACTACCCACATAGCACCGGTCAGAGGCGTTATAATCTTGCTTCCGAAGCCGTAGTAGGCAGAATCAAGGTACATCCACAGCGCAAATGTGATGATATACACTAAGAGATTAAGCAGCATCGGTACATAGGTTTTAATTGTCGGCGGACTGGAATAAACCAGCTCGCCCTCGCTTCTCGGCACATAATGCCGCCTCAGCATAAGCATCCCTCCTTTGAGATAAAAATAAATGCAGAGGTCTTGGTGTTTTCTCCTTTGCCTCTGCAGCGATATTCGTATTCATATCAGAGAATCTGTCTCTCATTTTTGACTTCGTTGTTTTTGGTGCCGAGCTGCTCTGCCAGGAAAATATATCCGATCGAAAGCAAACCGGCCACCATCCATATGTTCCTCCACAGGAAGTAAATGATTTCGAGGAAACCGTTCCTGTTAAAGAGGATAAAATCCCGAAAAAAATCCAACATCGGTTACTCCTTTCCCGAACCGGCGGTTTCCTTGCGCCTGAATTGCACAAGGCACAAAGGTTCCTCCGATTCCATATTATATATCAGAGCCCATTTCCCATTTGCCAAGTCGTAGATGCTTGTCAGATAAACAGTAATATTAGACTTGGCAAGTGCAAACGGTCCGCCGCAGGAAGCGATCCACTTCTCAATCTGCGGCTTTAATTTGTCCAGCATAATATCTCTGGATGGTGCAATCACATACAGGTTTTTTGTAATGGATTTTAGCTTATTGCACTTATCATTGAATTCCGACTGACGGTGATTGCCGCAGTCCACCTCATAATAGTCGATTACCCCGTCTCCGCAGCATACGATGTCCGGAATACAGCGTTTTCCGCCGTCCAGACTGATCGTATTCGCCCTGCGGTGCGTTGAAACCGACTTATATTTCTTCGTGTCCCTTAATATCCTTGAAGCGTCCTTAATGGTATAACCGTGCTTGAGATTGTCATGCTCACGGATAAGCGCACGCATTTCTGACTCAACGGGCGGTTTCCCGTGCTTCTCTACATAAATCTGACTGCCGAGCTGCGTCAGTTCAACGCCGAGGAACCATCGGCTGCCGGTCTTGATTTTCTCAGCCGTAATAAGGCCGGAAGCCAGCATACCGTTATGGGCGTTATACACCGCAGAATCGCTTGTTTTCTTCTCGGCACAGCGAACGATTTCCGCACGAACTTCCGGATATTCCGTTAAGCCTTTGGTGCCGAGAACATCAAGGTACTGCCACATCAGCTCGGTCATTGCCTTTTTGATTTCCTCAATATCGACCACTTTAAAGTTCTGCTGACCGGACACAACCGTTTTGGATTTACTCACTGTTTCAACCTCTTTGGTCAGGTTGGTCGTCATATCCACGATCTTTTCGCCGCTTTCCAACGCCTCCGTCTGAGCAAGTGCCGGACGGGCATCCTCAACCGTAGAATCCGTATCCACCAGATATGCCGCCGTGCGGTCGTTATCCGGATCAGCTGGAGTCTTTCCCGAGAAAATCTCCGCCGCATTATCAAGCATGACTTTAAGCTGCGTTACCTGGTCGGTAAGTCCGGCGATCACGGTATTCTTGTCGATCAATTTCTTTTTCATCATATCGTAGATTTCTCTTGACTTCTGCTGATTTTGCTTATGTGCCTTCTGTGCCCGGTCAAGCAATTCTTCAAGCGTCATTGTCTGCAAATCCCTTGCCGTAATATTGCTGTATGCCAGCTCGTTTTCAAGCACCTTGGCGCAGAACGCACGAAATCCGGATATAATGCGCTGCGTATCGTCAGTAGCCTCACGGATATACTTATCCATCCCTTTGATCTGCTCGTCCTTCGCTTCGATCTGACTTTTCAGGCGCATAATGATCAGTTCAAGCTCCCGTACGCTTTTCGCCATTTTGATCACCTCGCCCTACTTTGTTTTCAAATACGCCGAAGCGTCCTTCTCAAGTGCCCTGTCACTCAGGTTCCATTCCCGGATGAATGTGCTGTCCGCCTTTGCTCTGTCGCAAAGGTTTGCCATATCGGCACGAATTGTATCGAACGCCGCCAAAGATTTTTCCCGCCAGATAAGAGCCGTATTAACGCTGTCGGTATTGCCGGTCTTCAAGCCCTCAATGATTTTTTGCAGATAAACGGCAATATCGTTGGAAAGCAAAGTCTCCATAGACTGCTGCAAAACAATCTGCTCATCGCCGAGTTCCATCGCCGTTATCTTCGGAATCATCACATCCAGACGATCGTCCAGAATGGTCGAATACTGTGTAGCAGCCTCCATCTCCGTAATGTCCTCATTTGCAAGGTGAATGTCCACGACCGTAATATCCACCACAAGATTCTCAATCGCCTCATACTGCTTTAAGAGCGTTCTGTAATCATCACGCACGGCCATATATTCAAACGACAACACAATAGGCTGCCTGATGCCGTTTTCGTCAATATAATAATCCGAAACAAGCATGGCAAAAAGGATAAACACAAGGTATGCGCAAAGAATGCCGAGAAAGATACGAAGACGATTCTTTTTCAAAAAGTGCCGGATTCTACCCATCTTCGTGACAGGCAGATCTTCTTCCTGCTTTTGGAGTGCGGCCGGTGTAATGTTTACCGTTTCAATGTTCCATTCTTTTCGCATAGCCGCCTCCTTTACACGCTCTCATCGAACACGCAGTTAAAGAGGTACTCTACATCCTGGGGAACGATCTCCGCAACCGATTCCGTATAATCAAGTCTTGCCGAGCAATTCTCACAAATAACAAAACGAGACATTTCCCGTGTTTGCAAGGCTCCGGCAATATACACCTGGGAGGACTTGCGCAAATGTTTCAAATCCTCATCCGCCTGTGAACCGAACGATTTGATCCACGGATAGTCCGACTTAATCACACCGTCGTGCTCCTTGACACGGTATTTACGATTGATAGCGATCTGATACTGCGTAAGCGATACGCCGCTTCCGCTTTCCCTGCCGATTACATCGGTGCATACCGCCCCGATCACACTCAGGTTATTGGCAAACTCCGCAAGAGCCAGCGCCTCATATTTTCCTTCAAGGCATACCGGTTTTCCATAGGATATCACCTCGGTGATCAATGATTCGCATTCGGTTATCACGCCGCAGTTGTCGCAGCGAAATTTCTTCGGGACCATCTTTGTCGTAACCATACCGCGCACCATCAAAAAGCGGCCTATCTGCAGTGCTTTAAAATAGTCCTTCGCTTCCTGCTCGGTCAAACCGTAGACATTGATGTGGGGATAGTCGATTCTTCCGTTACGCCGCACCGTTTTCATAACAAACGCCATACGGTAGTTCTGATGTTCTTCATTGAAGAAAACGACCGGCACCTTCGAAACCTCTCCCACAAGTGTAATTGAATTTTCTCTTGCCATAATAAAAACACCTTCCTTTATTGAAAATCTGCCCTTACCGCAGTCAGTACGGTATTTCAGTTTGGCAAGAGCTATGTAATGCCGCCGTCCGGCGGCTTGTTTTCGTATTAAGACTTCGGACGCAGATCAACGAGACTTGCAAACTCTTCGACAATAGTTTCCGAAATGGTCTCTATGGCATCAATGTTGTTTTTGAATTGCTCCAAAAAGCCGTTGTCGTCCGAATCAAAATCATAGTTTGCATAAAGAAGTTCCGCAACTATAGCCGCCCATTTTTTATGAATCGGAAAAGCCTTTTTGTTCTCAGCAAGCTTATCGACATTGATCCATTTACGGTAATTTGCAAGAAAACAACTGTACAGGGCATTGAATCTTTCTTCTCTATCCAACTTTTCTTTTCCGCCCATCCAGTCTTCTACCACCTGCATGATTTTTTCATCTTTTGCCTTTACGGCACCCTTGCATGTTCCGTCATCCTGCAAGAGATACTCTGTTTCTTTTCCAAGTTCCTGTATCCGACCGAGCGGATATGAAAAGCAGACAAACGGCTTTGCCTTATGAACCCTGCAATGGTACAATCCTTCTGTTTGACCGAGGAACGGACAACGCGTACCGGTTACGAAACCGTTCAGCTCATACACCGATCGAAATTGAATTCTCATTAGCGGCAGCTTCGAAGTATTTCCCGTGTAAAATTCGCAATACTTTTCGATAAAATCCGAAAGCGTCATTTTCTTTTCTCTGCACAGCCGAAACACATCAAAGGGATTCAACAAAATATCATCTCTGTTCCTGCAGCATTCACCGCATTGCACACAGGCAAAATTGAATTTCTCATTTCTTTTGAGTAACGGCAATTCCCCTTTCACATACATCTTCATGAGTTTCTCTTTGTAGTTCTTTTCCTCGTTCATTTGCAAAACTTCCTTTACAGCAATCTACATCTCAAGTCCGGATATTCAACTCCTCCTGATAACTTTCAATGTGCGTAAGGGATATTGAAATACGGCATCCTATTTGGCAAGTAAATTATAAAAACTGTTGTTCGGCTGCCTCAATGCGCCTTTTCGCAACCGAAAAGTACGCAGGATCTTTTTCTATGCCGATGAACCGTCTGCCCGTTTGGGCGCAGGCCACGCCGCAGCCTCCGGCACCCATACAGTTATCCATAACAAAGTCGCCTTCGCTTGTATAAGTGCTGATCAGCCATTTCAGCAGTTCAACCGGTTTTTCGGTCCTGTGCAGAGCAACACTCGGATGCGCTTTCGGCACACGGATAATACTTGTCGGGTACTTTTGCGTGCTGCCTTTTCGCAGGTCATCGGTCATATGAAACCGACCGTAATTGTTGTTCTTGTGTTCCTTTTCTCGATAGGCAGTCCCCTTTCCGTGAAGCGGTTGTCCCGTTGTAAACTGCGGATGATACTCCGGCATCTTTTTATAAAAAATCGCAATCTGCTCATGCTGCCTGAGCGGCATACGGCCGGCATTGAGAAACCCGGTCGTCAACACCTTATCCCACACAAGATCATAGCGAAACATTTTTCGGTTTGACTGCACCAGCTCGACAAAGAACACGCCTTGCGCAAATAGTGCGATACATCCTCGCTCCTTAATCACTCTTTCATACTCACGCCACAGCGGCTCAAACGGTATGACAACATCCAGCCGGTTCTGCGTCACCCCATAAGGCAGATCGCAGGCAATCATATCAACGGAATCATCGGGAACTGTCTTCATAATTTCCAGACAATCGCCGAGATAAAGTTCAAAGCAAGCATTACTCACCCCCATAATCCGAATATGTAAGCGTACAGCGAAGGCACGGCGTGGCGCACCTCCGCTGTACTGTTACCGAATTTCAAGGAGATTCAATTGAGCTATATTAAATCAACATAGGCCACGCCTTCACTATGCCGATGACGAAAAGGATGATCCCGGTCAGGATGACAACCTCCGCCGCAATTACAAAGGCGTATTTACGGAAGAAGCTGCCGCCGGTCTTACGAACCGGCAACATACAGATGATCAGGGCAATGCCGAAAAGGGCGATTACCAATCCGACCAGGATCCACAGATTCAGACCGGAGCAGATCCATTGTTCAAGCATTATTCATCACGCTCCTCTCTTTTCTGTTCATTCCGGAGGTCGCGGTTTGCCGCAACCTCCTCGATATGAGCCAACTTATATCGTTCTGTCTTTGCCTGCTCATGCAGACCTTCGTTGCGAAATTCCTCCATGTCGTTTTCTATCGGCGTATGCTCCTGCTCATATTTCTCCATGATTTTGCGGATTAGGAAATACACCGCTATCAGCAGCAGAGCAAAGATCAGAACATCCATGATAATAAAGAGTGCTACATACACACATTAGCCTCCTTTCTTCGGCGATTCTCTCCGGTATTCTGCGTCTGTTTCCGCACGGTTGATCTGCAGCACGCACATAACGCAAAATCCGAAGATGCCGCCGGCAATAAATGATACGATTCCGATTATGATTCCCACAGTAGCTACCCGTCACTTTCAGGCTTTGCATCTTCTTTTCTTATCAAAGAACAGAAGTCCTGCAAGCGTTCCGCCGGACAATGTGAGCAGTCCGAACCACAGGGGTAAATTGCTGTTGTCTCCGGTTTTCGGAACATCGGGAATCGGTTCGTTTTCAACCGTAAATTCAAGCACCTGCCCGTTTTCCGTTACAGAAAACTCATGATATCCGCTTTCTGCAATATATCCGTCAACCGTTGCGATTTCCTGCCAGAAGTAGTTACCGTAGGCAATATCATCGAAACGGAGCAATCCGTCTGCGTCCGTTTTGCCCTCGGCAATCAGATTCTTTTCGGCATCGTATATCGCAAAGCTTACTCCGGCAAGCGGTTTCCCGGTCGCTTTATCCACCTTGCGGAATTCAACAGATCCTTTTTTCAGGTTGTTTACAAACGCAAGGGTGCTGTCTTCACCGGCCTTGATCTCCACCGTCTGACTGTCCGGCAGCACATAACGGATATTGCCGTCGCTTTCCTTTTCATAAACCGTGTAGTTGCCGGGACGCAGACTGACATTGATCTTGCCGTCCGCATCGGTCACATAGGTCTCAGAGAAAGCATTTCCGAGAAAATCCGTGCCCTCGACCACAAATTCAAAGCCTTCCACAACCCCGTCTTCGGAGGATTTCTCGATAATAAGGTTGCCGCGCTGTGCCCTGTTGAAGAAGCCGATGCCGGTCTCATTTTCAACAGCAACCGTCTCACCGTTTTCTCTGATTTCAAACGGATAAGCATTTTCGTCCTTTTCAAAGCCTTCCGGTGCAACCGTTTCAAGAAGCAGGTATTTCCCGTACGGAAGATCCTTCAGTTCGTACAGACCCTTTTCCGTTTCTGCAAGGTCTGCGACAAAGATATCTCCGTCATCCGGCTTGCCGTCTCCGTTCACATCCAGGTAAACGACAAATACAGCACCGGTCAGCTTGTTCTCGGGATAATCCGCATCGAACTTGGTCAACAGTACATTTCCCTTGATATGCTCGTTTGTCATTACGATCTCGATTGTTTCACCGTCGGAATCGACATACACATGATGCATCTCCAATGCAAGGATAAATCCCTCCGGTTGCTCAATTTCGGCAACGATCCAATGACCGTATACCACATTTTCAAAGCCGAACGCACCGTCTTCACGGGATACATCGATCATCAGAGCATTTTCCTTGGTAAACTCGGTTTCATCCGCCCCGAACAGTCCGATAACGGCACCGGCGACAGCTTCTCCAGCTTCGTCAACCTTGCGGCCGCTGATATTTCCGTATATCAGCTCGTTCAGGATAGGCTCGCCGCTATTGGCTTTGATATCGACAACGGCAACATCCTGACCCAGATATTCGAAATCAACCGGATACTTTGTGTCATTCGGAAGATACTCCGGACCGGCCGTTTGCAGTTCCCGAATATAATACTTTCCAAACGGGATATCGGCCGTAAAGCTTACCGTGCCGCCGACTTTGAGCTGAATTATTTCAATCAGCCCATCTTCGGGAATGATACTGCCATCCGCAGCGGTCAGTTCTTCATCAGCAAACAGGCCGAAGGTTACGGTTCTGTCGCCGTCAATGCCGAAAAGCTCATCAGTCTCAATGATTTTTTCAAGGCTGAACTTCACCTTCTGCCGCTCGTTATAAAACAACGCCGATACATCGGCAATCTCGACATACTGTCCGGCATAAACAAGCTCAACGGTTTGTTCACCGGAAAGCAGCATTCCGTAAGGGCTCTGCACTTCAACGATTCTGTATTTGCCGAGATACAAAGCCTTGCTCTGCGCTTCACCCGTTGCCGAAGTGATAACGGTGTCAACGATATCGCCCTTTTTTGCTCTAACCGTGCCGTCAGGAGTAACGATGTCCTCCGCCGCAATAATGTTGAATTTAGCACCGGCAAGGCCCGTCACCGAATAAACCGGAAGATAAGCTTCTCCGTTTGTCTGAACGCTGCTGAACACCTCACCGGTCTTTTTGATATTGATGACGCCCTTTTGCGGTGTGTTCGGGAAGTTAACCACAATCAGTGTGATGCCCTCATCGTACACAGCATCGTCATCGTCAATCTTAAATTCAATCGGCTCGCTGTGAAGCACATACCCGTGCGGCGCCTGTACTTCCTCCAAACGGTAATAACCCTGGTTGAGCTTCTCCGGCGTAATAAGATAACCGTCAGCCGAGGTGTAGAATGTGTCTACCTCCGTCAGCGTCGGATAGGTGTACTTCATTACGATGCGGTTGCCGTCAGCGTCATAGAGATGGAACGCAGCTCCGGCATATGGGATCTGCTTACCCGTTTCGCTGTCCACCTTAACAAGTTTCAGATAGGAAGTAAACGGAGCGTTGTTGATCAGATACTTATAAACCTCGCCGTGTGTGTTGATATACACCGTAAAGGCAGGCATATATTCGGTATCTTCCCAACCAGAGATCTGACGAACGGTATATTTGCCGTAAGGCAGATCCTTGCTTTTTGCAAATCCGTCCTCATCGCAAACGAGGATATCCCTTTCACTTTCAAAAGCATTCTCATAACTTCCGGCGGATGTCAGGAATATCTCAAACTTAGCGCCTTTCTCAGGAGTTTCGATCTGAGTTTCGCCCGTGTCGGCGTGTTTGATGATTGCAATAGAGCCTTTGATGATATCTTCATCTACGCCGTTTACCGCCGTATTGTTCTCAACCGTATAAAGTCCCGGCTCTGCTCCGATGTGATGGCTTGTCTGATCCAAGAGATAGCCCTCGGACGGGCTGATCTCTTTCAGTTCCCAATCGTCGCCGCAGATATAATAGGGGGTAACAAAATAGCCTTTGCTGTCGGTCGTGAAGATGTCGATCAGTTTACCGCCTTTATAAATGCCGTATTTCGCACCGGCGAGGGATGCGTCACCTTGCGCTCGGCTTGCGGTTTCGGAGTCGGATTTGGTTACCTCTACCCTGAATTTTTTGAGGATATTTGAGAATTTCAAAGTGACATCCCCGTTATCAAGGGTAAAGTTCTGACTGCCCGGCTGCACGAATTTCACCGGGGTTTCCACTTCCTCAACCGAATAGTGAATCAGCTTATCTGATGTGTTGTACACCGGAAGAGGCTCTGTTATAAAAGAACCTGTTGCATCAGTTGTAAAGATGTTTTCGTAGCCGTTATCCGAAGTGACTTTAAATTTCTTTCCTGCAATGTCTCCGTCCTCGGACACTTTCAAAATGCGGGCAGGCTCTTTTCTTGTGGTGTTTTTGAAATGCAGCGCCACCTCTCCGCCGTAGATCAGCGTTGAGGTCTGACCTGCGACCGCTTCGTAACGGATCGGCGTATCTACCTCGTCCACAGTGTAGGTGATCAGCCTGTTCCGACTGTCATACACCTGCAACTTTTTGATTTCGATTACGCCGTCTGCATTCGTCTCAAAGGTTTCATCATAACCGATGACCGAGGCGGTAACACGGAATTTCAGTCCTGCAACCAATCCGTCGTCGCACGCCTTTTCAATACGCAGGTCGCCCTTTTTCAGCGTATTGGAGAACATAACCTCAGCCGTTTGCTTACTGCTGACGGTTACCGTTTTTGAAGCAACCGGAACATATCTTTCCTCTTCAAGCTCGGTCACCGTATAGGTTCCCGGCAAAAGGTTTTTAGCGACGGTTCCGTTGCTTGCGGTAGTTACGGTCTCATCCACCCCGTTTCCCGTAATACGGAAACGAATACCGGAGATATTGCCGTCCTCGGCAGCCTTGATAATCTTTGCGGTTCCGTAGGTTTCGGTCTGCAAATTCACGGCAAAGACCACGGGGTCATCCGAGCCGCACATCATCGTCTGTTTACCGGGACGCCCCCAGATCAGGAGATCGCCGTTTACCGCTGGGACATTCTTCTTCATCCGAATGTTGACGGTATCCGCAATCATTTTGGACGAAGTAAAGGTATATTGATTTCCGCTCCTTGTTACCGTTACACCGTTTGCACTCACAAGCACCAAATCCGCATAGGTGTTATTGCTGTCGGTAACCGTGAGTGAATACTGTCTGGTTGACGGATTGTATTTAAGCGTCTGAGTACTCCCCGAGAACGAGGGTACTACAAGATGCTTTGCACACTGCTCCAAAATCCAGTTGTAGCACTTCTCAGCCGGTCTGCCCTGAATCGTCTTTACATAATGGTCTGCCGGTATGCCGTTGTTTTCGACAATTCGGGTCGGGCTTGTTCTGAGCTGCTGCTGATACTCCCAAATGATAATCTGCGTAGCCAGAGCATAGTCATCGTTGTTTGTTCCACCAACCGGAGTATTCAACCCCTCCTGCCAACCGTATACCGTTGTAAGCATAATGCCCTCGCGTGCAGCTTTCGGCAGGTTCTGAAAATATCTGCTGTTGCTGCCGCTGGAAGAGGTGTATCCGTTGTTTGAGGATGTGAAATCGATTCCGGACTCAACGCAATATACCGTATGCTCCGCGCCGGCGGCATTAGTAAAAGTAAACTTTCGTCTTGCGTTTCCACCCGCTTTCGTGTGCTTTGTGATGTTGCCGTTGCTGTCGTAGGCAATAAAGTCGATTTTGCTTGCGGAATAATACTTTCCGCCGTCATACCCCACATACGCGCTTCCGAACTTTGAGGAGCACACTTCCCCCTCCGTTCCCCAGGCAAATGCGTTCAGCGGGACCATCCCGATGACCATGATGAGCGTAAGCAAAGCCGCTGTCATGTGTTTAAGTCGTGTTTTCATTCGCTGTACCGTCCTTTCTTTTTTTTGCAGTGTCTTTCAATTCGGCACTGCGTAAACTTCAAATTCACAGAAGACAATCTCTATGCCTCCTTTCGCTTTCTTCGGAAGAGGTCATTGCCTCAAGCGCTGCCCGGACCTGAATATCCCACAGCAACAGCCTGTAGTTGATATACCGAAATCGCTTCCATTCACAGCGTATAAATCTTGAACCTCTTCTTTCTCTTCTGACATGTTTGGGCACTTTCCAAAACCTCCTGCATTTGATTACATTAGAACGCAAAAGCCCGGTAGGTTTTGAAATTTCAAAATCACCGGGCTTATACAAATTCTATATGTAATTGTCAGGCCTTACAGGCTGCAAGGATTTCTTTTATCAGTCCGTCGACGGGTGCCTCGCTTGTAAAATCACTTTCACCGACAAGCGACCATACGCCGATGAGCAATCCCTTTGCATTGTCGTAATTCAGGAGAATTCCGTTTTCTCTGCAAAACCGAACGACATAAATCAAATTGTCGTCCATTGATTTCGCATCAACTTCGTAGTCACAAAGTCTGTATCCTTCCGCTTTAATAAGTTTCCGAATGCTGTTTCTGAATGTCATTCGATTCGCCTCCTTTTTCAACACCCTAAAGCATGTCCAATGTGCTTTGCTTTTTCAAAGGTCAGTCCGCATCTGCCTCATAATACTTTTCCAAAATAGCTTCCTGCAGCTCTAACCGTGCCTTTTCCGTGACAGGATACGCATAGCCGACATACTTGCCGTCCGCAACCTTTTTGTTCGGCATCATGATGGATAACCCATTGTCGCCGCGTTCAAGGATTTTGATGTCCCTGATCTTGATTTCGTCGTCCAGCACTACACTGGCAACGCCGCGAAGCGTCTGCTGTCCCTCAATTTTCTTTACGGTTACTTTGGTAATGTTCATACGCTGTCTCCTTTCATATTACTCTGCGAGTTTCCCCTCAGGCGTGCGAGAATATAGTGCATAAACCCGCAATTGTCAAGTACCCATTCCGAAATAATCGAATTTTTTATTTTGATTTTCGGATAAAATCGTTATGTCATTGCTCAAAGCGGTTGATTTTCAAAAAATGTTGTAGTATAATGTACTGAGAATTGCGTCAGGAGGATCTGTTATGGCGACACTAACCCCGGAAATCATCCGTGCCGAGTTTATTGGGAAATCCGGCACATTCCAAGCCGTTGCAAAAAAGCTGTCGGTAAACGCCGACGAGCTTGAAGCATATTGTCTTTCGCTTTGCAAACAAAATCCGGACGAATTCAGCTATAAAACCTTCCTGACAAAATCCTGGTTTGAAGAAAAGCTTACCGAATACGGTTCACTTGTCGATGTCGCAAACCATACCGGGATACACTACCGCACGCTTTGTCATTTCAAGAACAAGGTTCTGCCGAACAAACGCCGTGACCTATCCCGTGAGATCTCGCAGGACGATTTAAGGCAATTTTATGTTCAGCAAGAGCTGACCGACAAAGCAATTGCGTCCCTGTACAATACGAGCACCTATAAAATCAAGTATCTTCGCCAAACCTACGGTATTGTGCCTGCCGAGCGAAAGCCCCTTTGCGAAAAACTGCCGATTGAACTGTTCTACAGGCTGTATGTTGTTTCAAAATTGGGACTCGGTCAGATTGCGAGCCTATATAACACAAGCCGAATAACGATTGCCTCCCTGCGAGACCGTTATGCTGCTGAGCAGCATCCTTTGTCGAAGAAAATCGCCGATACAAACAACACCGGCAGTTATCCTCGCTTTCTGGAGGAACTGACCCAAATCGTATCCAAAGAAGAGTTAATCAACGAACTGCGCACAAAAACGGTTTTTGAAGTTGCGGCACAGCATAATCTGATTGCCCCAACCGCCAACAGCCTTACACCTCTTTCAAAGGAATGGCTTGAAGCGGAGTTGTTGACTAAAAACATTGCAACCATTGCCGACGAAAACAACATGACCCGTTCCCGTATGTCGATTCTTGTCGGCGAATACGGATTGGAAAGCTCCGTTCGCTCGGAAAGAGTAACGGAAGAATTGCTGCGTGAGCTTTATATCAACCGTTGCTGGAGCGACGCAAAAATAGCAAAGCATTTAGGTATTGCTACAGGCACCGTCAAACGCATTCGTTTAGACTACAAGATTTACAGCAGCGGACGCCCGACTGTCGAAGAAAGAATACCGCCGGAGCTGTTTAAGCGTCTCTATATTGATGAAAAAATGAGTTTGCTGCAAATCGGTGCCGCCTTCGACATTGCCGATTCCAAGATCCGCAACCTACGGCAAAAATATATTTCGGATGGGTATACGGAGTTTGCGCACAGGACATCCGTCCGTATCTGCCCGGAACGACTTGAATACCTTTATAAGCAGATCCATCTGAATTTGCTGCAGAAATAATCCGTAAAATACTTGACAAACAGGTTTTTATGTATAATAGTTCTTCCACTTTCGAAGAAAGGAGGAACGCCTATGCGTAAAACACTTATATTGTCCCTGTGTCTCGCACTTCTCTGCGGGCTTGCACTGGGCGGCTGCGGTTCAGAGACTCCGAAGAAAGATCCGCAGTACAACACCGCATACCCGTTAGGGACAGCAGAATATCAGATGACCGTCAATCAAAAGCTGGCGCCGTTGATTTCGTCGCTTCAGCCGCTTGCCAACGCAGAAGCATTCAATAATGCGGACCTTGAAAGCGCCATTGCAAAAATCGCCGATGTATCCGAAAAACTCGCCGTCTTAAACCCGCCAAAAGACAAAGCGGTTTATCACGCAGAGCTTCTTACCGTGCTGCAAACGGCAGCTGATTGGCTTGAAACGCAATATGAAAATACGGCAGACGCATCGGACAGGGATTTTTCCGTTATACTGAAATCGATTGAAGATGCCTTCCGTGTATCAGTGAATTGAGCACCGGGCAACAATGTATGTCGGAACAAATCAAAGCCATTCTTGACCGTTGGAACCCTATCGGTCTTGACCCGCTATCACCCGATGAATATCTGCCTGTTGCGGAACAAATTGCCGATAGCATCAACGAGCACTTCACTGTGCATTCGGTTTGTATTGTTCTGCGACGCTCTCTGAGCATCTACGGCGTGAATTTTTGCCGGACGCACAAGGACTGTTTAAGTATCGCCGAAGAGATTTTGTCCTTATATCGGGACAGATAATCTATGTAGGGCAGCAGTGCCTCGGCGCTGCTGCTTTACTTTTTTATGCCGCCCTATTCCTGATCGCAGGAATAAGCGTACTGCTCTGAAACTGTTTGATAAACTTCGATTCCTCTGTGTTGCCGATCGAAGCATTATGGCTTTTCCGTGCCTGCACAAGGCTGCCTTGGCGGTCAAATTCCATTGTAATGTACGGCTCATCCGGCTTGTCGGCTTTCCTCATAAAAAAGATGATAGAGGAACCGGCAATGACCCTGTCGGCATAGGAAGCTACACAATGATGCATCGTACTGCCTTCATAAATCAGCTCGTTAAGTGAATGCGGAAACCGAATCAGATACTCTTCGGAGCTCATATTCACATTACTGTACTCACTGCATTTCTTTGCAAAAGCGCTTGTACGCACAGCATCTCGCCTCGCCCGATAGTTCGCCGAAACAGCATTGTGGAGTTTTACGATATCCTTCGGGAACTTCTCAAACGGAATCTCCATTTGTCTGCACATGCGGATATAATCCCTTTGATAGCGAAGCAGTTCCGTTTTTCTTCCGTACCGATCGTATCCCGAGACAAGCTTACATACCTCGCGGAAGCTGTAATCACCCTCATTCAAGAAGTAAAGTACCTTTTTCGTTGCAAGCAGATAATGCGGGAATATCGCCATGTACCTTTCAAAATCCTCGCGGCTCATGTTCGGTACTGCCCGGTACAGTCGCCCAAGTACCATCATACGCTTATCGTCCATCTGCTTATCTGTTTTGATGAACTCGCGTATAAACGACGGAAGTCCGACTATGCTTTTCTCTTTTGTTGCTTCCGCAAAAAGCTGCTTGATCCGTTTGTTTACAACCTGCGGCGAATACTGCATGATATCCCGTACGATCACACCGTATCCTGCTTTAACGACCTGTTCAAGCTGCGGATATTTTGCGAGATAATAGAAGTACTGAATGACAACCTTAATATCCAATGCCTGTTTTTCACGTCTTTTATCATACAGCATTTCACGAAGCCCGTTTCCCGGATGAACCTTCTCAAATGCCTTTATCAGCTTTTGAAGATACGGTTCGCAAAGCGGCATCCGGGTTGATCGCAGATGATGGATCGGTTGTGCTTTCTTGCCCGGCGCCGGCTGCAATTCAAGTCCGTTCTCCTTTGAATAGCGGATATGGTAAAACGGTTCAGGCTCATACTCACCCGTTTTTGCGTTCTTCACGAATTCATACAGTGTAAATTTCACGGTATCCTTCCGCACGCTCGCCGGACCGATCAGGCAATTCAACGCCACTGCATTGTGTTCTTTCTGATAATTACCCGAATAGATATTATGGCACTTCGGGCAGGTTATCTTACCGTCCCAGCGATAAGGATTTCCACTGAACACGGTCCCACACTCCGAGCAAATCAATAAATAGTTTCCAAAATAACTGTTTTCCTGCGGAACACAAACATAGAAAAACTTCAACTCGCAATTATATCTGCGTAAATACCAACAGTTCTCTTTTGCAAATGGGAGTAACAGTTTCTTGCCTTTGTGGTTTAAAATCATTTTGATTCCTCCTGATAAAATAAAAATCTTACGGGAAGAATCTGTTTATAGTAAAAGCAAAAAGCAAGTAAATTGCTTGCAAAAGCGCACCGAAATCAGGTACAATACTTATTACAAGGAGGTTTTGACATGAGCATTAAGAAACAGCTTACCCCTTCTGTATTCAAAAAAGAGTCGGAGACTTTGAGCCTCAGCGACATCGCCCGGAAATACGGCGTTTCCAAACAATATATCACACAGCTGCACACGGAATACAAAACACAATACCCGGAGCTTTTCGCAGAAACCGAAATATCCCCTGATTGGCTCAAAGCACAGCTTAACAGTCATACCATCCTTGAGATCTGCAATATGACCGGAAAATCGTATCACACCATCAAAAAACTAATGAGAGAATACGGTTTATCCAAACCGACGGCAACTGCCGCCTTTGACGAAGACTATGTCAGAGAACAATACATCACACACTGCCGTTCCGATAAAGAGCTTGCGGCACATTACGGCTGCTCTGTCAGCCTCGTCAAAAAATTCCGATACGAGCACGCTATTTTGAAAACCGATCGGCAGCCCCTCAGTGAACGGCTTACCGAACCGGTTGCACATCAGCTCATAGAATGTGGCCGCATGACGCTTGAACAACTCAGCGAGCAATTCGACGCGACACCCGGAGAAATCACCAAGGTGTTAGAAAGCTACGGACTCAAAGCTTAAAGCTCTATACAAAAAAAAGCACGAACGAAGCCGCAAAGGCATTGTTCGTGCTTAAATACTTTTAAGATATTTCCCCGGAGGCATAAAAAGGCCGTAGTGAATTTCGCCCGGCAAACTGCCGGAGCAATACTTACTCATTCGGTTGTTGTAATCAGTCCTTTTCATAGTCCACCTCTGAAAGGGCTATTTCCGCGAATTATCCGATTTCATCCTTTTGATTATGTACAGCAGATGCTTCATATCTTCTTCCGTCAATCCTCTGATTTCTCTACGCACTTCTCTTTCAAGTGCTGATGCCGTCGGTTCTTCAAAGAATTCTGCCGGTTCGATTGAAAAATACTCGCATATATTCAAAAACATTTTCATCGACGGCAACGACCGTCCGGCGGTAATTCCTTGGATATAACCCTTGGATTGTCCGAGTTCCAGACTCAGCTGATATTCCGACAAATGATTATGTTCCACCCGCAATTGTGTGATTTTATCGCGGATATCTTTCTCCGTCATATAGGCTACCTCTCTTTAATTATATTTTACACCAAAATAATGAGTCGCTTGACCACAATCAGCGGCGATTTTTTATGTATTACTCCCCGATTTGACTACAACAAGTAGTGTTTATACCGTTTGTTGTAGTTTTATCGGAGAGATTTTGGTGAGTCACCTGTGTAGCCATATGAAAAAACGGTCTCTTCTTCACATAACGCCACTACTCCGAGGGTGTTTTTCGCTGTACTGTACGCTGCTCATTTCGTTTTCTCCTCTTCATGCCACTTTGTAGTTCAGTCTGTATGTGCCGTTACCGCAAGACACGTACTGTTCCTTATGCTCGTATATAGTCGCTCTGATCCGCTCTTTATAATGCTCGTTTCCTTTTGACTTCGGGTGCTCCGCAAGCATCGCATACAAAGCAGTCAGATCCGTTTCACCTCCTACCGATTCCATAGTGAGCCGTATCAGATGATGCCAGGTCAACGAGGCATCGTCCTTCTTGGATACATCAAACCTGCCCGAAAGGGTCTTTGAAAAAGGAACCATCAGAACATCCTGTTTATGAAAGAGCAGCAGATATTCCGTGACGATCGGAACGAACGGTTTTGCGTAGGTACGATTGTCCGAAACGCAATTGAACTGTCCCTTCACAATAAAAGATTCATACTCGCCGAGCTTCATCATATCGGTCTGCATACTGTAAAACTGTCCTTTCAGCCGCATATCTCCGACAAGAACGGCAAGCCTGCCGTCTTTGCGGAGTGCCATATACAGCTTTTTCAGCACAAAATTCAGTTTTTCAATAAACTCCTTATAGCTGCCGCACCTCGACAGATCATCGGGATGCGGCTTTCCCCACATATTGCCGGAATAGGCGATCATCGAATGGTAGGGCGGATGAAAGAAAATCATATCGGCCGATTCGTCCACTTCGTCACGCAGAGCGTTCCAATTGCCTCTGCCCTGCGGAGCGTTTGGATTCAGGTCATACAGAACCGAGCGTATTCCGAGACTGTCCGCCGCAAACTTGGATGTGCCGCTGCCCGACATCGGGTCGAGCAGCGTGAAATCCGAAACGCTCTTTCCGTAATAATGCTTGGCATCAATAACATACCTTGCCACAGCCTCAACCACTTTCGGGGAGCAATTCCCTCGCCAGGCGTTGCTTCCGCCGTGGCCTCTGTCGGGAAAGGCGACAAAGCTTGTCAGGTCCTTGCCGACACGCCGGCGGAGATTTTCCGTTCCCAGCGATTGAGCAATTTCCTGCCAATCGTCACCAAACTCTTTCTGCAACACCTCCACTGCCCGCATTCGCAATTCATTCTTCATAAATTTGTCCTCCGCTTCTTACAGCAGCCCTTTCTATTTTATCATATTCATTTGTCAGAATTTACGAACGGTCAGACTAAGCGGCTTTTAAGTTAGTTGTCGGAATAAAAATCGGTTTCTCTCTTCCGATGTCGCAAAGGCAGAAATTGTTCCGCCCGGAGATCACTTTTACCTTGTGTCCGCTCAGCGATCTCACCGCACCGTCCTTTTGACGAATGACAACATTCCCCGTTACATAGGCCTTAGAGCCGTTTTTGATTTTACGCATAAACATTTCCTCTCTTTCTTTCAAACCGACCGGATCGGAAGCCCGATTTTTCAGCATATTTCAGAACCTGCTGACGGTCGCCGCAGCGAAAGCCCGAATACTCAAATGCGTTGTAGACCGTCATAATATACAGGGTGTCGGTGCCGACATTCACGGCAAAAGTAATACCGGAATCTTCATCGATCAGAATAACATCCTCTCCTATTTTCACTTCGTTCATCAGATGGTCCGCAACCGCTTCGTCGCTGAACACCTCTTCGATCCGGTATTCGAGATAAGCAATATCCATATCGTCAAACCGTGACCTCAGCCTTTGCTTTACATGGGCGCCGTAATCCACATTGATCGGATAACCCAACATATTAACCTTACACATATGTAAACCTCCAAGATATAAAATTACCCCACAGGCTTACATCTGCGGGGTTTGCTATCCCCGCAAGTGTGCGGAAATATTAAGTTGTGTTATGCTCCGAGCCGTCGTTTCATTGTCACGCCGCATTCTCTGAGCTTTTTATGCCGGTGGAAATACCAGTTTTTTTTGACCATGCATTAAGAAACTCGATCAGCGCTTTTTCCTGCTCCGCCGTCGTCATTTCCCGGATGCTGCGATTAAACTTTCCCCTGATCTGGCGAAGAGTGCCCTGCATATTGTACTCAATCGTCAAAAACGGTCGTTCCTCACACTCTTTCCTGCGCAGGAACAAGATCAGACATTGACCGTCAAGTACGCTTCGGATATAGCCTGCGACGCAATGATGCTGCCTTGCGCCCTCTTGAGAGATTTCCTTCGGGGTATTCGGAACAATGATCTTATACCGTTTGTCTTCAAACTCAAGATGCTTCCACTTCTTCATCATTTGTGAGAACTTTTTCGTGACGCCGTTGAACTCATATGACCAAGCGTTGTTACGCATAGTCAGAACATCATGTGCCTTTTTCAGACTATCCGGGAATTTATCCTCCTGAGTTTTCGGATAATGGTGATAAAACAGCTCATAGTTCCTGATATAATCATGCCATTGCGAAATAGCCTCTTCGCATTCGCAGCCCTGGTCAAAATATACCGAATCCAAATAATCCATAACCTGCTTCAGATCAATGCCGAGATTTTCGATTATCTGCCCGACGCTGTAGCTGCTCGCTTTCGCATATTCGTTGATCCACCTGTAAAACGAATCGGCGTCAACCTTCGGATCATATGCATTGATTGCCAAGAGCTTTTGAAAATCATCGCCATACAGTTGGTCACGCTTGGCGAACTCAAAGTTTTCCTTGCTGAGGCCGAGCTTGCCCCAAAGATGCTTGCTGTTCGGATAGACCTTTATCTTGTCGCTGCAAATCTGACCGACCAACTGAAACATTCCGATTTTCACAAGCGTTTCGATAACCGGGTAGCTTTTAAGCGATGTCAGGTAGTAGTATCCGTACAAATAGCAGCTATCGTCTCTCGTGGAATAATCCAGATACTCAAACAGCCCCATTTTGCCGATATCGGTTTTCCGCAGCTCTTCTTCAAGTTCCAGAAAATCCGCATCGGAAAAGCCGTAGCACTTGAAATCATACTCTTCGCTCCAGCGCTCATTACGGTAAACAACCAACTTGCTGTAGTCGTCTTTCAAAGAAAAGATCCAACGGCTCCGTTCTATGACTTCATTCTTACATTCCCGAAATTTTCGAAAAGCCAGATAATCACCGTGATTCTCAAAATAGCATTTATCCTCCTCCACGATTTTCGGAACCTGATCAACCGGATATTTTTCAAAAAATTGTCGCATCTCAACACAGGGCTTTGAGTAATACTCCTTGCTGTTCGCCAGCAATTTAAGCCATGCACGCAAAACATCTGCAATGCCCTCTTGTGATTCCGCGAGCTTTTCAACCTCCTTACTCATATAGCTCTTTCCGACACCAGGAGCGTGGTACTTATACATACTAAACCAGTCCCCCGGTTTTTCCGTTGAAGATGTCGTCAGATCTCCAATGTCATTTTCATAAAGTACGGCATAGTTATCCTCTCTCTTCTCGGGAACAATGAGACAACGATAAATCCTCGTCTTGTTGATTTGTCCTTGCTTGAGCTTGAAGTGAAGCCTGCGGGCAATGAAATACCGCTTTCCCTCCACTTCTACGGTTTCAAATACCGAAAATGACGGATCAACGGTCTCCCCGGAAGAGGCAAGTACTTTTTGATACCCCCGATATGCTTCGTCAAGGGCATAGAGCTTTTTAGGAGAATAGTACGAATTGGTCATCAAGCTGATTGAATGTCCACAGTTCGGACAGACGCAAAGCTCCTCATTATATTCCGGGTCATTCTCCGCTTTCACCACAAACCCATGCCCGCATTTATCGCAGGAAAACTCATATTCCCTGTCCGCATTGCGATGATATATTTCACGAACAATACGGATTGCCGGCAGCGGTGAATACAACGAATTGAAAAGAGCCACAATCTCATCTTTACTCTTTGCCGATTCAAGAATTGCCGTATATTCCTTTTTCCTGAGCATTTATGATTCCTCCTTACTAATTTTAAGATTGCGGAGAAAACATAAATCGCAGCACTTCATTTGGCAAGAAAAAAGCGCCGGGATCTCTCCCGACGCTCTTTTGCTGTTTATTCTTCTGTCAGACATTCCATAACGATGGTTGAAACCAAAGCGGATGCTTCAAAGCTTTTCCGTGTGAAACCGACAATGGAATCATACAGTGCTTTGGAAAGGATGCGCGGATTGTTTGACTTGTCATCCTCACATACACCGCGAAGTGCATTGCCGGTCGAATTATCTCCGCCGCCGTTTACCCAACAGCGGATCCAATCGTCACACCGTTCCGTAAATCCGTCAAGTGTCCGATCGGGCAGCTGCTCAATAAACACATCGAAATTCAACAGCTTTTCAACCTGAATTTCGGCAAGCCCGGCACCCTCAAGTGCTTTCACGATCTCTTCGCTGCCGATATTGTCCCCGATTGCTGATATAGAGTAATCATAACATTGCACTTTCACGACGCTGTATCCTCCCTATTTTCATACCTTCTGAGCACACGGTCATAATCACCGCAGACATTCCACTTTTTCGAGTAATACGAGATAAACGGTTTTCTCCGAATTACCGTACTGCCTTTCACAAATTCACCGGGTATTGGTTTTCTGTCAGCGTCAAGATCTATCTCCCGAAGCTGAACCGTCTTGTCTGTGGTTCCGATAACCTGATATGCCGCAATCGCACGCCCCGTACCGTGTGGACCCCATACAAGTATATCATCTTTTTTGTAAGGGTGCGCTTCCGTCTCCGATTTTATTTTCTCCTCGGTTGCCGAAATTATTTCTTTGATTTCTGCATAATCGTAGGTGAGAATCATATCGGTGTCCAGGCACTTGACCAAAACCGTTTTGGGATTTGCTTTCAGGACCTTGGCTCGCGAGCAATGCTTAACTTTTATGATGTATCCGGCCTTGATATTATCACGGCTGAATTTATAACCGCCGAGTTCTTCAACGCAGTTTTCAAAAAAGCCGAGCTTATCGATCTGCATTTCCAAGCGTTCCAGCATATCCTCCTGCCAATCGTTTACCTTTTCCGCGGTATATCGGCCGCTTTTTGATTGGTCAGACTCAGGGTCATTCAACGCTTCAAGAAGCTTCTCATAATAAATGAGATTTGACTTTAGCTTATTGATAGCGGAATTGCATTCCTTGATACGGTTATTCAGGTATCCGAAATCCTTCAGCTTGGCATTTTCAGCTGTCGCCTGCGCAATTTCCGCACGCTCTTTAAAATACTCGCTTTTACGATATTCTTCCATGCCCTTATCGTATCGCTCATAAATTCTTCTGCGTCGTTTTGCAAAGCTCTCCGAGCCGGCGTGCCCCGGAATGATCGGCTGCGTAAAGAAGGCAATATCTCCCCTGCGTTCGTCAAGCTCCTTTTGCAGTTCAGCGCCCCGTCGCTCGGCATTCTCCGCATAACCCAAATAGCGGTCTGCTCTTGCTTCGGCCCGATCCGTCTGACGCTGCAATTGTTCTGCATAGGTCAACCGTTCTCCGACCTTTTCGCCTTCGGTAAATCCAAGCTGTTCAGCAGCGTGCTTTGCACTGTAAAGATTCAGATACTTTGCCCGGCTCACCCATGCCTCGGCTTTGCGACTGAACAGATAATTGCTCCGAAGAATACGCTTTTTGTCTTCGGGCATTTCCTGATACTCCGATTTTTCAAAATGCAGCTCTATCTTTCCTGTCTCTCGGTTCAGAATATATTTCTTTTCCATATCTCTGCACCTCCGAACTTAAGGCAGTTTGACGCCGTTCAGGCGAAAAACGATCTTGCTGCCGTCGCCGTTGTAATCTCCCGACACGGTAAGCCTTGCATTGTCGGCCTTTACATATGAACCTGTCAAGGTCACGCCGGCAAGCGAACCACCCTCAGGATAATAAAGGAGAACCGAGCCGCCGACGGAATATCCGCACAGTGTATCAGATGCAACACCGGATTTAGTAATCCTGCCGTTAAATACAGTCGTCTGGACCGGAATTACTATCGTTTCCTTGCCGATTTTCGCAGTAACCGTAGAATCTCCTACCGAAATGACGCTCACAGCATCTCCGGAGGAAATTCCGCCTGATGAGGTATCATCTTTACCGCTTCCTGGATCATCATTCGGCTTTTCCTGATCCTTGCCTGGTGCCGGATCTGTCCCTGTGTCGTTCTTATCCTGACTGGGATACTGGTTACCATTTCCGGCTTCGGGCGGTGTGTCTTGTCCATTGCTGCCGGGATTACGATTATTATTGCCGGGATCACCGCCTCCGTTTCCGCCGATACCCGTGCTGTCGGAATCAGATGTTCCTTTTTCGGAGTTAGCGGTATCATTTTGGGAGTAAGAGGTATCTTTTTCGGAGGGAACGGCATTCTCCTCCGAGGAAGATGTTCCTTGGTCTGCTTCAATCGGATACACTCCCGGACTACCCATATACCTTGTAGTAGCGACCGCGATCAGAATGATCGTCAATATCGCTGCGGTGAGAATCACAATGACCTTTTGAGTCCTTGTCATCCTCTCGCTTGACTTTTTGCCTGTGTCTTTTGTTTCCATTTGAACTGCTCCTTTTTCTATAAATTTTGGGTGCAGTAAAAATGAATCAAGGCTTGCTGTTTGGCAAGTAAAAATGAAAATACTTGCTTTCGGATCGGTCGTATATCACAGTATAAGCGCAACGCTGCAAATAGATTAAGGAGGTATCCAAATGAACGAAAAAGACACCACACAGGCAGTTGCGAAGCACTCAGAACGAAATCACTCAAAAACGATGAAGGAGAATGTAAAATGAACTATCGAATCTATCAGATCCCGTTAAACGAAGAAAACCGAGATTATGTGTTCGAGCGCAAAGAAACTCTTGAGAAAAAAGGAATGTATCCGCCTCCCAGAAGCTTATACAAGCTTGTTTACGAAGGCGAATGCGAGATGATCAGTCCGGTCGCCGTATTTCAGTTGCACAATCAAGATGACAGACCGGCACGGAAAAGCATTCGAAGTATGTCTACAAGCGACATTTTGGTGTTTGAACATAAGGGCGACACATTGGCATTGTTCCGCGATTATATCTACTTCTGGCCAATCCTGTTTTCGGACGATAGAATTGAAGATATCGTCTCCGAATACTTTGTCCGTAATAAAACCGCATATGTTCGCCTGAAATACGGCGAGCAAACCGTCGAAGTCGATATTTCTCAACTGCAGAACGGTTGCAAGTATTTTAAGAATGAATGCGGAGAAAAAATCAAGCTCGGTCTTTCGCAGATATATTCCGTTCTCCAAGCCGCAGCGATCGTTCAAAATGAAATCAAGTACAACGGCAAACCCAAGACAATGGAGGAATGGGAGTCTTCCGGAATAACAGCTTTCGACGATTATGTGGCTCTCGGCGACGAAGTAGACGAAGAAATCGTTGATAACTTTCTCGGTATGGTCCCTCCGGCGTGCCACACCAAGCGGCTTATGCAAATGGGTGAAGCAGATCAGCATCTGCCGAATGCAAACGGCAACTACGAAGCCACCTATATGACATTTGAAAAATCAGACGGGCAGTGGTATTACAGAGGATATTGTTTTCTTTGCGATACCCGTAACAAAAAGCGCTTTCCGACCTTCCCCGAAACATTAGCAAAACTGATTTAATGCGTTTTTAGAGCCGATCACCTATCGGCTCGCCTACATATCGGCAATATTGATAATGCGTTTCCCTTTCCGTCTGGCTTTTTCCGTGTATGCGTACGCCCCGCCGAAATGATTTACTACATAGCATATTACTGCGTCCGAATTGTCTATCATCCAATCGTTCCGTTTACATATGGCAAACCTCTGAGGAACATTCTCAAGTCCATCCGGATAAATGGTATCTGCGTATTGGTCCGGCAGTTCAAACTCGTATTTTTGCCCTGGTATATACGCAAGGACTACCGAATAGTCGACCTTTTTCCCTTTCGAAATCAATTCCTTCATTATTCCACGAACCATTCCGTCGAACTGTCCGTGATTACCCACATAAAATTTGACTTTGGCGGACTCCTCCATCATTTTCTCTACTTCCGATTTTATTTTCGGTCGTATGCCGAACGGACAGTTGCTGTGTCCGAAGAAGCAACAGGTCATCTGACCACTTCCTATTCAAAAATATTTGTTTTTCAGCGCCTAATTAAGCTATATTCCATTTTACATCACCATTATAACATATTTCAATGGTTATGTGCGTATAATTTACTAATAATCCGAGAATAACAGCGTATACCATATGAATAATTACCTCCGATTTTGCTTTACAATATAGTAAGCACCCGGGAGGTGAGAAAATGGTAGACGCAAACTTTATCAGAAACCGAATTACACAGCTTCGCTTGCAAAAAGGCGTTTCGGAATATCAGATGGGATACGACCTCGGTCACAGCAGAAGTTATGTTTATAATATTTCGTCCGGCAAGTCGCTTCCGCCCTTGCCCGAGTTCTTGGAAATATGCGATTACTTCGGCATTACACCGAGTCAGTTCTTTGATACGTCCATCGAAAATCCTGCATTGCTGCAAACAGCGATCGAAGAATTGAAGAAGCTTAACGATGACGATTTAATGCTTATTATCGGCAACATTCGGAGGTTGACCAAGGATTGATAAAAACAGCGATACAGAAGTTCCGTATCGCTGTTTTTATCTTTACACAATGATGCGAAAAACCCGATGAGAATCAACAAGTGACTCTCATCGGGTTTTGTTTTTTTATATTATTTCTCGTTTTTTACCGTGCCGTCGTGATGATTCCGTTCTCAACGGTCACGCCCCAAACTTCCTGTGCTGCGTCGGCAGGTTCTGCCTGGACCGCCTCGGCAAATACCTCGACGACCTGATATATCGTAGTTCCGCCCAGCAGTTCTTTTTCCGCAAGCGTAAACGGTTGGCACATCACGGGGGTATATCCGCCCGGTTCGACCGGCGCGGTATAATAGTAGGTGTGGTTGCTTCCGGCAATCCAGCCGTCATTCAAGGTGATATCCGGATATACCGACGGTTCGGCACCCGTGACATTACCTTCCGCATCTGCGAAATAGGATATCAGTCGCACACGCAGATATTCATTTACCTTGCCGTTGTTTTCGACACGGATATCCGATTTTTCACCGCCTTTTGCCGTTGCTTCGGTAATATCCTCACCGTCCAGCTTTTCATACGCGGTGCAGGAGACCTCCGCCGGAACAAAGGTGTTTTTGACATTCGCCTTTTTAAACATAAACGCAAGGGTGACACCGACCGCTGCAACAGTAACCAGCGCTGCCGCTGCGATCACCCATTTTTTCAGTTTTTTGTGCATGGGAGCCGTCACCCCTTTCTGTTGGATATCCTTCGGCTGTTGCCGTTGAGCCATGTTGTCTTCACAGCTGCTTCGTCAAATGTAACGGTACTGCCCTCATTTTCAACTGTCACATTCTGCTCCGCGTCATCATAACGCCACGACCAGTCGTTTTGCTGTGTAACGGTATATTCTCGACAGGGCAAATCTTTAATCGTTACACTACCGTTGCCGACAATCGTAACATAAAGCACATAATCGGGATCGCTTACTGCCTGAATCTTATAAACGAACACCTGCTTGCCGTTGCTTTCATCACCCTCGCCGTTCTCACGAACTACAGTCAGAGAGCCGTTATCCGGCAAAAACTTCGCATAGAATACATTCACCTGCGGCATAACGTCCAGAAGATTGCTGTTCGGCAGGAGATGTGTGCCGTTCACCGTGCCCTTTGTGCTTGCAGGCAGCGTGCACGCTTCATCCAGATACCAGCCTTCAAAGGTGTACCCATCCATGGCAAGGGCTGTCGAGCCCTCAATCTCACCCGCCTTTGCATCGAACACCTCAAGTGTTTTGCTGAGCGCGCCTCCGCCGTATTGCCACACGCGGTATTCGATAGTCGTCTGCACCGGCGTGTAGTAAAAGATGATATAGTTCTGATCGTTATTCGAGCGAATCAGTATTGACTGCGACAGTGCCGAAATGCAGGTCATACCGCCGATGGATACATCCGCCGCCGATTCCGTTACTGTAGCTCCAAACTGTGCCTGCCCGGCCTTTGTTTCGTGCAGGACACCATTTGATCCGTCGGTATACTGCAAGGATTTGAGATCGCTGATATCCGTGCCGTATTGCAGATAGTAAACGCTGTACTCCTGCATGTTTCGGGTATAGAAGATATAAAGCTCCGTACCGTTTGACGACACCGTGATATTGAAACTCCGCTTACCAGATGCATTGGTGGTAAGCGCTGTTTCCGTCGATCCGTTGATCAGCGCAGTATCCTCCACCGTAAAGCCGCTGAACGCCTGCGGCGGGATCGCACATTCCTGCCCGATGGTCCCGATACCCTCGGTATAAGCCGAAGATTCGGTATAGTTAATATACTTTCCGTTTTGGTATGTTTTTTCCGTACCCGCACCGAGATTCTGCAACATATAATGCACGGCGTAATATGCACTGGTTGTGTTCTTGGTATAGTAAAAAATGATAACATTCGTGGAAGCACTAACATACTTTCCGTCTTCATCCTTTTCCACCGCCAATATCAGCCGCTTGAAAAATGCGTCGGGAATATAGTCCGGAACTGCAACAAAACGCTCGGTCACCACACCGTCACCCGTGGATTTATACGCTATTCCGCCCTGCGCAACGGTGTTAATCAGCACGCCCGTATCGGCATAGCGGTATTCCACGCGATAGTCCACCGTTTCCTTATATACATAAGTAAAGGTAAATACGTTATTTTGAGGTTCTTCCTTATTCTCTTCGTACTCCATTGTGATGGAATGGCTTGCAAAGGTCGGGTAATATCCTTTGTTATAGGCTTCGTGAAGTTGGTTATACGGATCTCCAACTTTCGGAGAGAATGTCCGTGTGCTGCCCTGATAAGCAAAGCCCTCGGTATCATCCGCAATACAGAGATGGAATTTTCCGTCCGATTTCAAATAGACGTAGGTACGCATTTCCGTGCCGTTTGTCACTGTATAAGTCGCATTGTCCGCAGCTGTACTTGCAACGGCGGCAAGCAGTTCTGTCCACTCGTCGGCCGTTTCCGGATTGTCAAGCGCATAATGAATTCGATACGGTTGTGCCGTAAGCGAGCCCCACGCGGCAAACACATTCAGATCACGAATCACCGGCACATCAAGCGGCGTATAGGCATATCGTTTCCCGACATAGTCGTAAAACCATCCGCCGAACGAATAGTGATACTCGGATTTGTCTGTCGGGTTATTCACAGAACCGAGTACCTGACCGTGTTTGACCTCATAGGTGTATAGCAAACCCGATATGCCGTTGTTATCCGCTTCATACCGCAGAAGGTCGTCATGCGTTTGAAAGAAGCGTACCGTGTGCGTTTTCGGTGCCCATTTTGCATACAACGCAAAGTCAACAGCAGGCATTTTATATCCGCTGCCTGCAACATACTGCGTTCCGTCCACACATTCGGGGCTGGCGTACCAACCATCAAAATAGTACGCATTCTCCTCCAGTGTATCGGGATAGGGCGGCTCTCTGAGATTTCCGTTGCCGTCCGTCATAAAGTCGTCGATTTCACTGTCAAACTCAAGAGTATCTGAGTCAAACACTTCGCCGTGACTGTGCAGTGTTATAGCAAAATCATCTCTCGTATAGAAAAAGCGCATGGTAAACGAGTCGCGTCCGTCGTCAGTGTCGCTGTTTTGGAACTTCTCGTATTGGGTTCTGGTTTCAAATTTGAAACCGTTTAAACTCGTCTGCGTCTGACCGGACATTGCCCCTCCGGACGTCAGCGTGTTGTCGTCGCTTGAAACAAGACGGTTATACAGACGATATATCTGTTTGTTATTTGCCTGGTAATAATAAACCTTGTTCGTATCAGGATCGGTATAGGTGCGGTCTGCGAGATTTGTATTTCCTGCCGCATCCATAATCTTATTATACAAATCTGAGCCGGTTTCCACCTCATGACTGAATACCGGTACAAATAAATCATAGATCCATTCGCGCGGAACACTCCAATTTACATTTGCACCGTTATCAAAAAACGCAAGGAAGTAGGTAGCATTGGATCCGGTTACCTCTTTTTGTCCGACGGTCGCCTTGGTATCTACCTGGCGGGGGATATTTGGGTCTGTGGTATAGTCATATGTCGTGCCATTATATGTTCCGAGCAGCAGTCTGTCGTCCAGCTTCTGATAAAGACCTTTGATGGTACTGTTGCTGTTGTCAATCGTATACTGAACCTTATATTCACCATTCCACCCGGAAAGATAAGCATATTTACCCCAAAGATCCTTGCCGTTATCCTCCAGATTATCGGAAGCTCCGTTGGTGGTATGACTTTCAGGATTCTTGACATTGACCTTGCCGAAAACATCTGCCGGCCAAAGCTCTGTAAGATCCGCACCGTATTGGGCAGTTACTTCAAAGTAATAATAATTGTATCCGTTATTGGAATAACCTCCTGTGACATACTCTGCGCCTTCCACATTTGGACTCTTAATAACCGGCAGCGCTTCAACTTCGCCCCAATCAGAGACATTGTTCAGTAATTCGTCTATTGAGTAATTTCTGGAAAACCAACTCGAATAGGCCAGGTTACCGAATCCGTATGTACTTCCGCCGACGACATAGTATGCGCCGGTGCTCTGCAGCTGTTTTGCATAGACAAAGCGCAGAGTATAGTACTTTCTTGTGTAATACACATTGAGCACGGTCGATCCGTCGCCCTTTACAACTACTGTCATATAGTTGTCTGTGTTATTGGTATCAATGACATAGTGCTTTGCGTGCAAAGCATAGCAGCCGTTCGGATCATGAGTGTGATTCGGATCTTCGGTTATATCGATACCGCAGATCGGTGTTATCGAGTCAAGCAAGGGAGCGTATCTTACGCCGTCGGCTGAAATTCCGGTAGGCGAAATTGTGATACCCGAAAGAGCATTCATTTTTCTTGTGCCGATATAGGAATAGCTTTCGTCATCGGCGTTTTCCAACCAATATGCAACGTCATAGGTAGTGTTTGCCTGCGTCCAAAGCGCACGGTATGTGCAGTTTTTATCCGGAACCGTTGCAGGCAAGGTATCTGCATTATCATCGTAGACTCCGTCTACAAGCTCATCCCAGCCGGCAAATACATACCCGTAGCGCGTAGGCTCGTTTACAAGGAAGGGTGTTCCGTATCTTGCATAAATCGGTTCAACGCCATAGCCGCCGTTGGTATCGAATTTAATCATCCGGTAATTGCGGTCATAGTAGCATTCAAACACGGTTGAACCATCCGCCGCAACCGCTTCCGGGTAATGGTACAGCTTTGTAAAGCCAATCGTGGCGTCTTCCCCGATAAGCTCCGCCAATTTTTCATTTGAGATAATCGTCCCGGTCTTTGCAGTAGCGGTTCTATAAAGCCCGACATCCTCGGTATACTGATCATCGTGGATATTCTGAAAATAATACCGCACGGCATACGGGACATCAATGGCAAAATAATAGACATTCACCACATACTGCTCTTCCGTGTCATTTGTGATATTCAGTTCAATCGTCGCAGCCGAATCCGGGAAAAGTGCGGAGTGGTCAGCACCGCTTGTATCGGGCAACGTTTTCGATGGATTGCTTTTGTCATACTTCGGCGCATAACCGAGATAAGTCGGCGAAATGACCGTTGCGAAATAATCCTCTTCGCTGACATTGACATGACCCGTATATGCGCTGTAGATCGGAAGACCTGAAACGCCGTCCAGATAGTTTATGGTGATACCGACCATCTTTTCATCGCCGTTTTGCGTCGCAGCTCTTCGAATGCTTTTCTTGGGAGAAACCGCTGTTGTCACCTGCCCTTTTGCCTCGCCGCCGATAAAGCTCGGCATATATTCAACAGTGACACAGACGGGGTCGGATACGCATTCGTCTCCGCCCAAAGTTGCACGGCAGCGGATATAGGTACTGCCCGAATTATCAAGCAAAGCCTCTAACATTGCATAGGAAACCGAAAGGGTCTCGGCAGTGCCGTCATAAATACTGATCCACAGTTCTTCCACGGGGTCCGCAAGTATCTGCCACTGATAGTTTATACCGTCAGCGATCGGTGAACATTCAGCGGTCAGTTCCGCTCTCTCGTTTTCGGGCAAAGTAAATTTGTCAATCGTCTTTCCGTCGTACTTTATCGCTACGGATTTGAGTTCCGAACCCGTAACCGCCATTGCCGGATATACCGGAAAACATCCCAACAGCATAACAAGACAAAGAATCAGCGAAAGCAATCTTCTGTGTCTGTCAAATATAGTACTTGTTTTTTCGTAGTTCATGGTATCACCCCCGTCTCTGCGAATCTTATCTTGCTTTTACAATATTCCATACGGCTTCGGCACGCTGGAGTTCGGTATATTCCGGATGTTCGGAATAACCGTAATACTGCACCGCCGTCGCTCCGATATCAATGGAAAGTTCGGTTGTTAAATCTTCCGTCAGCTTTTCAAGCTGTGTGCGTGTAAGTTTCCTACTGACAGTGATAGTCCCCCCGTCTCCGAGAACCTCTGAATCAAATTCGGTGTTTGCGCTTACGATACGGTAATACACCGCGCCGCCGTTATCACCGGAAAGAAATATCCAATCAGTGCCGACATTCCACGAAAGGGCTTCTGTATCATCTATTCGGCAGGCATATGAATGTTCGTCGGTTCTCGTCCAGCCGTTAGTTTTGATTTCAAGGAAGATATAGCACGCCATCTCGCTGCCTTCAAAATGAACGGTAGCGTTCTTTTGCATATCAACGCCGGGCAGGATAATCCACTTGTTCTGCTCGGTGAAATTACTCGTTTCCGAAATCGAAATATCTTTCATATAGGCAACTCTTGCGGAGTCTGCAACAGTCGTACCCGTCACATACCTTGAAAATGTAACGCCCGAAAGTAAAATTGCTATCAGTAAAAGATACATCAAAACAGCGGAAAACGGCAGTTTAATTCTTTTCTTTTTTGATTTTTTGATTTCGTGTTTCATTTTCCGCCTCCTTTTCCAATGGTTCAATGTACTTCTTTTTTGCTTTTCAAATACTCGATGATGCTCGGCAATTCAACAATCAAAACCGTTAAGGCCAGGAAGCAAAGTATACCGAGCGGTGTTCTGATAAATCCTATCACCGCGCCGACCTTCGGAATCACGCATATCACTTTGCCTGTAATGGATTCCTGCTTTACCGGCATATCGTCTGCCGTGTTGTTGGCGTCCCCTTTTGTACGGTAGCCTTCTTCGTCAGCCGCAACAATTCGGTGTGTTACGGATGAGCCTTCCGATTCAAAGGTTATGATATCTCCGATAGCGTAACGGCTATGCTTTCGGCTTATAACAACATCGTTCGGTTCAATGTCGGGCGACATACTCCCCGTCAGTACAACAGAGGAGGAGAAACCGAAAAAAGTGGGATTTGTCTGCCTGAAAATATTTCTTGCGGCGGCAAGATATATATTCCCGACCAGCACAAGACCTATGAGCACAAGCAGAATGACACGCAGCGCTTGCCACATATAACGAAGAAATCGTTTAATTTTCATCCCGACTACTCCGTTTTCTTGTGACAGCCAAAATCACCGTCATACTACCGCTGATAATCATTAAAACAACATACCCGCCGATCATCGTATTATCTCCGGTCTTCGGTGACGGACCGTAATCGCCGCCGTCGTGTATAACAAGATAAAAACCGAGCGTTGCTTCATCGGCTGCTTTGTTCCCAAGATATGTGTCGATCTTATCACGGGATTCGGTATCGTTAGCATCTTCAAATGACCAAAACCAGTTTATATCAAAGTCCTGCATTGCGTTTGCAGCAATTGAACCGCCGACCGCACGAATTACCGTATCTTTATTTATCTTATCGGGCAAAGTAAAATCCGATGTATCCGAAAACCCGTCGCCCGAAAGGCTCGCGCCGATATCAAGATCGAGTGTTGTAGATAAACTGTAAAGAACAGCGGTATACCTGACGCTGTTTTTGCTGTTGTTTTTCAGACGGACAATACTGTCCTTTTCCGTACCGGGCGCCAATACCTTTTCAACGTTTTCTGCATTGACATTCTGATACAAAGACTCAAAAAAAGAAAGTGCCGCAGAGCCGTCAGGGCGCACTGAAGTATCCTTATCCCAGACAAGTCTCCCCGTCGTATAGGTAAGGATGTGTTCCGGTCTCTCTGCGGGTACGGCATAGGTAAGACCTATCATCACCGGCAGCAGTATGACCTGTAATATAAAGAGTATCAGTATGGCGGGAAACAGCCATTCCCGCAGTTTTTTTGTTCTGTTCATATGCGCCACCTCGTTTGAAAGCAACCGGACTATCCGGTAAAACGGCAGTGTTACAGGGGTTCGGGACATATGCAGAGCTCTCGGCAAACAGATGTCGGGAACATTGCATACAGCCCGAAGATATCCCCCGCCCGCCACATGACGGGGGATATACAACTGTACAAAAGCCGTAAAATCAAGCTCTTAGTCGATCTGAGTTACGGTGGTGGCAAGCGTAAGACTGACGGTTGCGGCTCTGCCTTCAGCAGCCTCATTGCCTAAGAAAGTATCTCTTACATTGTTTGCGGGCTTATCGGGGTCTGCACCCGTTTCGAAAGGCCACTCCCAGGAAATCGCAAGAGTGTCGGCAGCCTTACCGGAAAGATCTGTGCCGGGAGCATAGTCCTTGGTATATGACGCAACGGCATTTACAAGAGCAGCCTTCATAAGATCAGCCGATGTATAGTCTGTACCGATAATTGCCTGATTGCCTTCCGGAGTCTTGATCTTGAATACCAGAGGGCAGTAGAATTTGCCGTCGGCGTCCTTCCAGTTTTCAAGCTGCAGGCTGGCAGCGTCCAATTTGTAGGATACTCTTACAGCCACCTCGGGAGTGCCGGTAATGGTAGCTGCAACAAAATCGCCGTTACTTGTCGTGCCGGGTGCAACGACCTTATCGGTGGAAATTACCGACTTGGCAATCGTTCCGACCACAGTTTGATCATTAGTGTCGTACTCCTTGGCAAACACATCTCCGTTCGCCGTAACAGTCACGCCGAACTTAGCAACACGGGCGGAATCCGTGCCGCTGCCGCTGGTTACATACTTCGCGAAGGTGCCTCCGACAAAGCATGAAGTGATAAGTACGAGAGCAAGCATGAGGACTGCTGCTCTCAGCGTCCAATTCTTTTTTGAAGTCATGGAACATTCCTCCTAATGTAATAATTGTTGAGACGATAAAACACCGTCATTTGGATTTCGTGAGACGACAGAAATCGCCTCAACGTGAGGACTTACCCTCATATATATCACCGCTTCGTCCGGCTGTGGCACCGGTTTCGCGGAAGATACCGTTTATTATGTTTTGCCGCCGTCTTCTTTTTCGGGGTTCTTTTCTCCCGCAGCGGCACGGAGCCGTTCAAGCTCGGATTTAAGCTCCTCGGTTTCCTTATCCTTTCTGCCGGAGCTTCTCTGGCGGCGGATAATGTCGTAGATGATAAAAGCGCACACCGGTATGCCGATAAATACCGCCATACCCAGCGGCTTTTGCAGGAACATGGCGAAATCTCCCAGCCCCGGAATACGCCCCTTATACAGTCCGAATACAGCGTCCTCACCGACTGCCGGATCTTCCGTATTGTTGGCGTCGCCCTTGGTAATAAAGCTGCGTTTACCGTTTGCGTCAGTTGTAACATCGACAATACGGTGCGTCACGGCAATATCACCCTCCATAAAGGAGATAATATCGCCTTTTTTCAGTTCTGCCGTGTTCGGTTTAACCGTAAAAATCAGGTCACCGACCTCAATGTGGTCTTCGGCGCTGCCGCTCATTGAGCCTGACTGCACGACCATAGGTGTTACGCCAAATACCGACGGCGGCGTTTCCGGATTGATGACCCCTTTTATAATAATCGTCAGATTGCATACGAGCATAAGTGCAAATATGCAACACAGTACTGCGCCTGCAATGAATAGAATTTTCTTTGATGCTTTATTTTTTGCCATTCAGTTGTTCTCCTATCAGATAGTTTTTGATCTATGATTTTGAAGTTTTGCTGAGAAACACTGCTTTGCCTGAATATAATCGCAGGCTTCTGCCCCAAACTACTATAGAGCTTAGAAGCACTCAAACGCTGTTATGTGTTTGCCCTGACCGTGCTTTTATTAACAGCACCAACCCACGAATATATCGGTATAATTTTGCTGCAAGACCTTGACGACGGCATATAAAATATACCGACTTGCTGTTTTCGCAGAGTTCTGTACTCTGTTAAATGAAGCTGAGAAAATGGCGCTATAACTCTCTTTGGCAAACATTCGGCTTTTGAATAACACCGAAATTTGACTGCAAATGTTCAGAGTCCCACGGCAGTCAGCTTGTCCATATTCGAGCGTTTCAGCTCCATAGACGAGTGGACGTATCGTTCCAGAGTGATTGTCGTATTGGAATGACCGAGAATTTCGGACAGCGATTTGATTTCAAATCCGACCTCAACGGCGCGTGTGGCGAATGTGTGTCTGAGCGTGTGTGCATGAACTCCGTCAAGTCCACACTCTTTGGTATATTTCTCAATTCGGTACTGCAAAACTCTCGGCTCCATATAATCCTCTGTTCCTGTAAGGATAAATGCCGAAGTGTTTTTGTCGGCAAAACGTTCGCAGAGCCTGATTACGTGGTCTGTCAACGGAATAGTACGCATAGAGGTCTCGCTTTTCGGCGTGCTTACCACGATTCGGGTACGCTTTTCGTTATCTGCTTCGGTATTACGAAGTCGTTGAAGTGTAGAGGATACACGCATTGTACGTTCTTTCAAATCGACATTTTCCCATTTGAGGGCACATAATTCACCAATGCGCACGCCCGATAAAAGCATAAGCAGCACACCGAACTTGCATTGGTCCGTCTCGTCCAGAAGAAATGAAACAAATTGTTCTTGCTCATTACGAGAAAGCACCCGCATTTCTTTGCGTTCCCGTTTGGGATAGTTGATTTTTACTGTTGGAAACAGTCCGGGAAACTGCTGTGCGGTATGGACAATGATGCTGTGCAGCATAACTAAAATGTCATGTACCGTCTTTGCGGAAAGCTCGCTTTCAAACAGCAGCTCTTTTGAAAAATCATCAATAAGACCTGTGGTAATACCAAGCGGAAGGCAGTCTCCGAGTTTTGGCTTTATGTGTTTTTCCAGGATAGCATCGTATTTCACATAGGTAGATTCCTTAATTTTGGTTTTTCGAAAACGCAGCCATTCATCGCAATAAAAAGCAAACCGACGGTGTGACCTTGATTGCTGCGCGGGGTTACCGCTTGCAATTGTGGCCTTACATTTTGAAACCTTATCTTTAGCTTCTTTATAAGTTTTTCCGTAGCAAAAACCGTATTTTGCTTTTCCTGAAAGTTCATAGCCTTTTATATATCTGCCTTCCCAGCGACCGTCTTTCCGCTTAAAAATGTTTTCACCTTTTCTCATGTTGAAACCTCCGTTTTTATTTTTGAATCGGTAGTGTATGTGTAAAATTATATACATCACCGAATAAGTGCAAATGAAGCGACTGTTTATCTGACTGCGAATGTGTCAGAGCGCGGTTGATATTTGCCGGAATTATTTGTGTTTCGGCACAAATAATTGCGAATTTTTCGTGAAAAAAGTCGCTTATCCATGTTTTTGACCTTGATTTTTTCGCGTTTTGAAGCTATAATAGTACTTAGAATTGGGATAGTGTGCGTTCTAAGAGTACAGAACTCTGCGAAAACAGCACGATAGAATCAAAGCAGCCACAGTTGCCAAACCGTGGCTGCTTTGATGTCTTAATAAAGCGATTTCTGCATTCAATCCGTTCAAGGGATTCGTGAAGTATCGTCAACCGGTCAACAAATCTTTGCTTTCGTCGTTCGCCGACCATTCAATGCTTTTCGCCTCGACATAATCAATGACGCTTTTAAAAGAATCCTCAACAGCCTCAAGAAGATTGGTATTGTTAATATTAAGCGGACAATGCACACTCTTCCCGGTTTTATCATTCACGATACTGACGCTGATTCGGTTCTCGGATTCTATTTCTGTTCCACGGATCTGTCGGTACAATTCAAGTGCCGTATCATCTTCCATAACGGCTTTGAGCGCCTCGTTATAATACAATGGCTGCTCACCGCTGTAATGGCTGATTTCAACAAAGCCTTCCTCGTTGATTCCTTTGTCGCAGACTATCGTCGCCTGAACATCACCGATGACATCAAAACTGACTGTATATCCCTTGTAGTCAATCTTTATGCAGCCTTTTCCGTCATACCAAAAGCGATCAAGATGCCTGTCATCGAAAAGACTATGTTCAAATTTGCCGCCGAGCTCTGTGATTTTTGATTTCAAGCATTCCAGTCTTGCAGCAATCCTTTCCGAATGGCTTAGATTTCCGTTTGTTCCTTTTTCGTCTCCCTGATCATTTCCGGCGAACGCAGGTGCAGAAGCAATAATATCCTCAATTTCAAAGCTATCTGCTTCAGAGACGGAGCTGCACATTTCACAAAGGATATCAAGGACATTTTCCGTAGAACAAAGCTCCTCGATTTTTTCTTTCGGAAGCGCCTCATATACCTTAGGCTTTTTAATAACGCTCAGTATCGTCATCATCATTCCGAGTTTATCCGACACATCATCGATGGGCGTCTGTTTATGAAGCAGCTCCCGTTTCATATAGGCCGTGCATTCACCTCTCAGCTTTTTCAGTAATCTTTCGTGAGTAACTTCTTTTTTCTCACCGCTGTCTATGATGCAATAGCGTGACGGCTGAAATCCCTCGCCGCAGAACGCCTTATAAATTCTGCCTGCGATATACTGCATTCGGTCATAGGCTGCTGCCGATTCATCCAAAGTCTTACCCGTCGCGATATGGACAATTTTATAAGGCGAGTCTTTTGTAGCACCCACAAGAACTTCAAGCTCGATGTAGATACCTTCGGATCCGCCCCACTGTGCATAGCAACGAATATCTCCCCTCGGGAACAAGGTATCCGGCTGCGCATCGTGCGTCGGCAGGAAATACTCCTCCGGACAGATCCCCTCTTTTTTCAAATATGCCTCAAGCTCGTTAAATACCTCAACAAGCTTTCTTTGGCCGACATACCGTACATATCCTTTTTTCTCGGGTATCTCTTCCCAAATCTGAGTTTCAATTACGCTCATCATTCATTCCTCCGTATTCTCCTTGTTTTTCTCTTCCTGAGCAATGCGCATATCTTCGGCCGGATCTTTCGAAAAACAATACACATAAAAATTGTAATCTCCTGCGCCGTAGTAGCACCTGATAAAATACAAATAGTGCTCCGTTGCGATTTTGAATCCGTACATTTCATCGCTCCAGCCGCCGGTCACCCGATTTTGCGGATGCTTCAGACACACCATTCTCATAGCGTGACGGTTTTTCAAAAGCGGAAATTCAGAATCGCTCCGAAGTTCATCAACGACCTGTTGCAGTTCCTCTTTGAAACGCTCGTTTTTAAGATTTTCGTAGCACGGAAACCAGGTCGTAAAGAAACCTGTTCCGTTCCGGTCAAAATCGCCCCGTACATGACCGATTTTGTGTCCTTCCTCGGGGTCCTCTTTGTTCAACGCAAAGAGCAGCCTCCGTTCCTCCGGCAATAGCTGTTCAGGTATATAGTTCATGATCTTTTTCCTTTCTGAGCACGCAGCCCGCTGAATCAATGTGGTAATACCAAATACATTTGCCCTGTAATTCCTTTTTCAAACATTTCAGATGGCGGTACAGGCTGTCCTTTGAGGTGATAACATACCCTTCGCCCGTCACCTCATATTTCCCGTTATCTGTTTTTTCGACATAAAAGAATCGCTCATCATCATTGCCTATAAGGGGTTCCAGAAGGAAATTAAACTTCCCGCCAAAGCCTTCATTGTAACCGCCGGAAATATAATATCCTCTTACTGTTTTGTAGCCGCTTCTGTTACCGATAGAACCTCTTCCCATACCGACACCCCCTTATGCGGAAATCTGATCAAACAGATTCAACTGAAAGCTCTCCGGTTTCAGTTCTCTTGAGCGTTTCAGACAATTCTCAAAGTTGTCCAGATAATTGTTGTAGCAATACCGGCGCTGCGTGAGAAGATCGTCCTGCTCGATTGCCATTTCCAATCCGGTCACATATCCAATCACATTGAAATAGCTGATCTTTTCAAGCTGTTTGGGACTGAATACATTCCTGATTGCCAGCAATTCAAGATATGCAGGATACCCTTTCATCCTTATGAGAGCTTCTTTTGCACCCTCACGGATTTTATCCGGCTGCGCCATATAGTCGATATCCATTAGGGGCGGCAGTTCCCTTTCCCAGCACTTCGGGATTTCCAAGCCGTTCTGCTCGCAAAGCTCACTTATTTGCATTTTATAGTAGATAATGTGGTTGCGGATCAGATTCATATTGCAGCCGTCCGCCCAAAACGGATCTTGTCCTCCGAACTCACGGTAGGACTGCCAACTTTCAAAGCTGCTTTCGTGATTTGCGACCGCTTCGTTCAGCAGCTCTTCCGGGGATTGTTTCCGAGACCTTTTCTTTTTCGCATTTTCGCTCATCTCTGATTCCTCCTTACTAATTTTGAAAAATGCAAAGACACTGTGAAAAGCGAACCTGCTTTTGGCAAGAAAAAAGCATCTGCCGAAGCAGATGCCAAATTCAAAACACCGTCAACACATCGCCGTTTCCAGAGGAAAGCTCGCCCCATTCAAACTCAAACCAACTTCGCATGGAAGTCGTCCTTCCGTCCCAGAAAACCTGCGCCTTTATGGTGATCATTATTTTCCCCATATCGAAAAAACTGTTGCAGTCAGCCGCAATCAAATTGCCGTACTTATCGTAGCCGTGAATCAGCAGAAGCTGCTCTCCCCGGTTTGTCAATATGCTGACCTGAACCGCCCTTCCGTTATCCACATCACCATATATCTTTTCAAGCTGACTCAACGGTGCGTTGGCAACGGAATAACGCTCATCCGGCTTGTTGTCATACTCGGCGGCAACAGCTTCAATCAGAACATCTCTGTCTTTGGGCTTTCCGTCATCCGAAAACCGAATGCGGCAACTTCCGGGCACATTCACATAACAGATACCGCCGGTCCGTTCGAATTGCGCCTTTGTCCACTTCCCGTCTGTCAGGACATATGGCGTTCCTGTTTCATCGGAAAATGCAAACCACCCGGAATATGCAGAAACCACATACTCGCCGCGAAAGTATACAACACCGCTTTGCGAATTGGATACGATCAACCGCACATTTTTGTATTCTATCGGAAGTTCTCCGTTGATGATGCTCTTTCCCTCGTAACCGTCGGAAATTCCGTTACGGTCAGCGTCAATATCCCTCGGATACGGATCCGCTCCGTTTTTCAGCCCGTCCCCGTCCCAGTCAGCCTCCTGCTCCATCTCTAAGATTTCCGCAAGCAAAGAATTATAGACGCCTGTCAGATTCATTGCCGGCGCAGATACCTCCGTATTCGGCTCACCGAACTGCAGAAGTCTTTCGGGGATTCGAAGGACGGACAATAACAAGGCGACAGTCAACACTCCCGCCAATGCAATCAACCACTTTCTCGATTTTTTCTTTTCCCGATATGACTGCTGTACACCCGGTGCTTCACGCTTTATCCTTGCCCAAGGGGACATTTCCTTTTTCATCGCATTCCCCCGCTTTCCTTAAAAGACTTCAGCCGTAGTAGCTCGGACTCACATTCTTTTATATCCGCCGCAATCTCATTGTATTTTTTGTTGGCCTCAACCTTACGAATGTACTCATCCTTAATCTTTTTCCCAAGGTATTTATCCTTCAGCTCGCCGTTCTCGTAATAGCGATAGTAAAGATTCGGACCGTGATAGTATCCGGCGGCACAGACTGCGCAGTTCGGACGGCTGCACCGGACATATTTCGAAATAACCGTTCCCGTTATTTCCGGATAATGTTCAAGTTCAGCAATCTGCTCTCGCAGCAGCATAAGATTGGTTTCAAGATTATCTATCATCGCTTCCAGGTACGGCATATGCACACTCCCCCTTGTTTTTGGTGAGAGGATGATACATAGATACCGGATTGTCAAGTGGTTCGAAATATTTTTTATGCTCAGGATAATAAAAGAGCGCCCGACAAACAAAAGTCGAACGCTCCTTGCTTTGTTTTACTTACACAGGGAAAATGCCGGACGCATATACTCAATAGCTCCGCGTGAAAGACCGTTTTTCGCTGCGATCTTTTCCCAATTTTGCTTCACCGTTTCAATGCATTCAGAGGCAAGCCTTTCAGCCTGCTCCTTTGTCAAACCATAATAATCGGAAGCCTCAATTGCCAACTCTAACGAGATTTCATTGCTGTACTCATTCACATTCAGAGCCAGTGTATCTCCATATGCACAAGGGTTTACATCATATAGCGGTGACAGACGCCAGCCGTTCTTTTGCAGAATAAATCCGTGATTGCGAAGATGATCGTCGGTGTTCGTAATCGCCATCGAAAAAACGATACGCTTCCAAAGCTCTTCTATATCCTCTTTCGGTGCGGCACCGTTTGCTTTCAAAAACGATACAATATCCAGGTATCCCGATCCGTCCTCTGCCGACGCTCCGTCAATTTTTCCGAGCATAGTCATGGCGGATGAAAAATGTTTTCTCTGAGACCCTTCGCGGTCAAACCGTTTTGTCAGAAATGTGCTGCCGAGTTTTGAAAAGCTTTCAAGACGGGATTCCGGCACATTCAATCCGCAAAGCCGAGCCAAATCATGTGCGGTCTTTTCCCACGCACCCATATTGTATTCATCTTTCCTCGACGGGAATTTTGCAATCCAAAGAGAACCGTCCGGTGCCTGCACCGTAGCCTTCGGACGCGCTCCGCCGAGAGAGGAACCGGGCTTTATCAGCTGATTCAGCCATTTTTCCTGCAATGTGGTTTCTTCATTTTCGAAATTTCGGGACGCCTCTTCCAAGGTGCGCAATGTAGCCCAAGGCGGCGCAGCAGTCTCTTTGTCGTCCGACAAAAACATTCCGTCAGGATCTGCTTTGAAACGGATCGCACCCATACGGGTTTCGTCATATACTCCGAGCAGATAGTCTCCGGCATTCAGCTTGCGTGGCTTGCGGCCTTCTCTGTCTGCCGCAAAGCGCTCTCTTCTGTCCATAAGAACTCTGCCCCACCGGTCCGGCGATGCATCGGAAAAGATACCGAAAGTCATTTTTTGCCCGGTCGGATATTGCCGTCCCTGTACGGGAAGCAAATCCGGATCCAGAATAAAAGCATTGCGATGCCCTCTGAGCCATTCTTTTTCAAATTCGAACGAATGATGTTCGGCTCCTCTGGATATTTCAACATACAGCCGCCCCAGAAGAACAGGTTCTTCCGAACTGAAATTTTCATAAACATAAATTGTATTCGACATATCATTCTCCCTTTGGCGCACGCTTGCGTATCGGCAAATTCAGATCCTGCAATGTTCTGCCAAGCGGATCGTTCTGCGCAACAAGCAAAAGATCTTTGTCCATGTCATTCAGTGCATGGAGCACCGAAGCATAGATCCCGATAGCAACAGACGGATCTCCCTTTTCCACTTTCCACAAAGTAGCCCGACTGATTCCGGCACGCTCCGCAGTCAGATCGACTGACAGGTTGCGGCGAAGTCTTGCCAGCTTTATTTGCTCGCCCATCTTCATCAGTATATCCAAAGTTGCCGGCAAAACGGTAACAGCTTTCTTTCCCATGTCGCTCACCTCCGATAACACTTTTAATTATATGCTATTCTTTCCGCTATGTCAATATTTATAAATGTTATTTTTGTTTGAAATAATAATCGGGTGAGATTGGGTGCGCCCGGTGTCTCATCGGCTTTTATGTATGCCGCACCTCTTCCGTGCGGCAGCTTTTTACTCTTTCGGCGGATAAAATACGGCATTTACGATATTCTCCTGCAAGAGACAGCCTGCAATCAGCGGAAGCTTTTTCGCATACGGCGTACGCAGCATAAAAATATCCAGCCCGTTAAACCGTACACGGTCCAGTCCGTCCATATCCTTGCAAATTGCATACAGTTTCAGCAATCGTGCGTACTCATCTGCCGAATACTTTTTCCTGCGGGCGGCAAAAGCCGCATATCCCTCTTCGTCCGGTCTGCTGTGGTATCGAATAATCGCCTGAGCAATTCGGCGGTCTTTTCTGTTTATCGCAAGGTCTTCGATTTCTATGCCCTCTCGTTCTATCCTTTCAACAGACGCCTTTCCGTGACGATGATCTTCCTCGTCGTCCGTTCTCCCGATATCGTGCAGAAGCGCAAAATAAATCAGAATGTTCTTATCCCTCTCCGTCAGGTCATCGCCGCTGTTGTAAAAATAGATCAGGGATAGTGCCAGCACCCGTAGTATGTGTGACCGGCCGTGATATTCAAATATACCATCTGCCGGGTATCCCAACTTTTCAACCTGCGGTCCGTATTTCATCAATTCCGGAAGAGCTGTCGAAAAAAGTTTCAATACAATATCGTCTTGCACCGGATACATATCAAGCGGACGAATGTTTTTTACCTTGCCCCGACGAACAATGATTTCGTTTTCATTGTGGAAGCCGGAAAGGAATTCAACCACATCGTCGGGGTCAACTTCTCCGGTATACAGCGCCTGCCCTCTGCCGTTGTGATTTGCAAACCACAGTGCGCTGTGCTGGCTCGACGACCACGAAAGCGCCCGCTCCGGCTTTTGCGATAATGTTCCGCTCCCACGATATACCGTTACCCTGCCGTTCTCATTGAGCGGCAGATTTTCGGGCTTCGGAGCATGAGCAAAAACATAGTCCAGCACCTCGTCCTTCCATTGTCCGTTTTCATAGTCAAGGTTTTTGTGGATCTCTTCCCAGACGCCGTAAACCTGCTCCGGCTCGATCTCTTTATACCGTCTCTGAAAATCAAAAATTTTCAGAGGGCATGGGACATCACGGAGATAAAAGGTGTGCCAATCCCGTTTTTCCAGTGCGTCGTTCTTGGCGGCCATCGTTTTCATAGCGGCAATTCCGCCGTGCTTATCAAGCAGCAGATGCTCTGTCAGATGCACATCAAAGTAGATGCCGTTCTCATAATCGGCATAATAGACATTGTAGATAAATCTTGTGGGATCGACAATAACCTTATCGATATCGACGCCCTCAGCCTCGAATATTTCCCGTGCCCGCTCGTAACTCAATTCTTCATCAGCGACTTTTCCGATATTGTCGGGTGTAAGCTTTTCGATATTGACCATACTTCCTCTGACCTGCTGCAAAAGCGAGCTTTTGCTCACATTCCCGCTCCCCTGAATTCTTTCTTTGTTTTCCATTCTGCATTCCTCCTGTATTTTAAAGATTGCAGAATGAATATTCTCGCTCGTATTTCAAAAAGCAAGTAAAATCAAAATCGCTCCGTTTTCCGGCGGCACCCTCTTTCCTAACGGGACCGGCGAGCGGTATTCTTTTTTCAATAATTTCATTCTCAAAACCGCTCGCCATATGCTCCTCGCTTTGAAATGAAAAAATGCCCGTCATTTGAAAATGAAATCATATATAGATTTATCATAGATTTCTTTGCAGATTTATCCCGTCCCTCTCATTTTCAAATGATACCGCTCCCTCTTTTTCGATATGACAAATGACAGGGCAGCGTTTCGGAATGAAGTTCATTTCGGATAGCCTGCTCATTTCGGAATGAAGGGGAATGTCCGTCATTCCGGAAGCCTTACAGATTTATTGCAGAAGGTCTTGCAGATTTATCGGAAAAATCATTTCGGAATGAAAGCAGAACCGTCATTTTCAAATGAGGGGAATGACCTTCATTTTGAAAGGCATTCAGATTTATTTTAGTTTATTTCTTAGATTTACGGCGTATCTTTTCGGAATGATTAGGGGCTCTCTCCGATATGACCTCTCTTCTCTATGACTGCCCGCTCCCTCATTTCGGAAGCGGGGGGGGATTTACTTCTTATCATAACGGAAGAAATCTCATATTTTTATCATTTGAAAGGGAGGATTTTCAGGCTTAAAATCAATGCTGTGAAATGGTGTAAAACCGTTGCCTGAATTTTTTGAAAGAGTGGGCATTTCCGGAGAGAAAAATCATTGCAAAAAAGCTTCCGAAACCTTCTCATTTCGATAGGAAAATCATTTTTAAGACTTTTGATAGAAAGTCATAAAACAGGGCAAATCATAGGTGAACTTCGTTTTTTTCGGGCTGAACAACGTTTTTTGCCGAGCGTATGCCCTGTTTACCTACCCCTGACACCGGTTTTTCAAAGGATATCTCTATCATAAATCCTAAAGGGGAAGCGTTTTTAAAAATTCAAATGTAAAATTGGTGCAATTCTCAAATGCGTGTATTCTTTAAGCTTGAGAAGATCGGTTTTTGCTAAACACTTCCCCGTTGCACGGACATTATTTTGCACCGATTTTGCACCGTTTTTTGCACCAACTTTACACCACCGCTTTGCACCAACTTTGCACCGTTCTTTTCCAAATCTGCACCTTTCAAAAACACAATAGTGCTACTTGCCGAAATCGGATAACAAACTGTATCGCTTATCTTTTTACTTGCCTTTTCGGTTCTTCTCTCCCATAACTTCTACGAAGAAAAATCAAAAAGTAAGGAGGAATTGAAATGCGAGAATACAGAACACAAAACCCTTTGCCGATTGCAAAGGACAAGGTCAAAGAAGTTTTGGATATTATGGATGTCGCAGAAGCATTTTCGGGACAAATAAACACCCGTCCGAAACAACCGCTTATCATATGTCCGTTTCACAACGACAAGCATCTCGGCTCCTGCCGGATCTACACAGACACCAACACATTCTACTGCGAGGCCTGTCAGACATCCGGAGATGCATTGAGGCTTGCCTCCGGTTATATGGACATTCCGCTGTCGAGAATGAATGAGCTGCTTGAAGAAATCGTCAGACGGTTCGGCATCAACAGAGAATCTGTAACGGTTGATTCTACCAAAAGGCCAACAATCAACAAAAAGCAATTACTGTCTGTCGAAGGCTACCGGTTTCTGAACTTCGGCAAAGAGTACTACGAAATCCCCGTTAAATTCGAGGAATTTGAGCTTGAAGAAAACGAGATCGAATACTGGCCTACCGCCTACCGAAAGGTATTCTTCCGCAGCCTTGCAATGAAAGATCCCAAAGAGCATGATTGGGTCATCTGTACCATCACACGCACACCTTGGTTCAAAGACAAAATGTATGTTGCGCAGTGTATTATGGAAAATCGCAGGGACGATTGCCGGTTCACCGAAGAAATCATCAAGACGAGAGAATTCCTGCTCTATGAAGCGGTACTCGACAAACGGGCTTTTCGTGAGGAAATGAATATCCGCAAGCGAGATTTGAAAGAAATGCTGGTAGACGCCGAGCTTTGGCCGTCTAAAGAAGAATTGCTGAAGGGTGCATAACCCTTCGGCATTTTCTTTTTGGTTTTAATCACTATTGACATTTGCTTTGATTTATGTTATAATGGGGTATAGAAAAAGAGAGGTGTTTTCAATGAAGATCGTAAAATACATAATCGTTTTATTCGTTGCCGCAATCGGCTTATATAATCTTATCGGTTGGTTCGGGCAGACTTCTTCCCTGCCGCTTTTCTTGTCCGTAGAGTGCTTTTGTCTGTGCGGTATTCTGGCACTTCACAAGGAGGGCGAAGTATGCGAGCAGGGGTAACATCGCTTTTTCGGTACTGCAACGACAACGGCCTTACAACGCTGCTTTCCGAATACAGTAAGGACAATCCCTACCCTTCCGATAAAATAGGCTTCAAGTCAACCATCCCGTGCAAATGGGTATGTGCACACGGACACATTGAATATGAGGCTCCCTATAACAGAGTGCGCCGTGGTTATTGTAAGACCTGCGGTCGTGACTGTGCCGGTTCACTCGGACAAAGATATCCGGAGCTTGCAAAATACTGGTCGCCGGAAAACGAGAAATCGGCTTTTGCTGTCAGCCCTCGTTCCTCCATTCCGCATTATTGGTGCTGCGAACACGGTCACAAATGGAAACGCACAATAGCGCAGCAGCTTGCGGCGTCATCTCCCTGTCCTTTCTGCAAAAGCGAAGAAAACTCCCTGTTTACCCGCAAGCCGGAGCTTTTGGACGAATGGGACTACGAGCGCAATTACACCGCTCCGGAAAATGTCAGCTATATGAGCAACACCGCATTTTACTGGATCTGCCCGGATGGTCATTCGTTTACGGCAACGCCTGCCGAGCGAGTGCGCCGAAATAAGGGATGCCCTGTATGTAAGTCGCTTTTGAAAAAAAGACCGGATATTGCGTATGAATGGCACCCGACAAAGAACACTTTCGGCCCCGAATCAGTAACTCCGATGTCACACAAGGAAGCCTGGTTCATTTGTCAAAACTGTCACAGAGAATACATTTGCGAAATAGCCGCCAGAGTTCGCCGCAAGGGGCCGCACTGTCCTCATTGCCGATGAAAATACCGCCGACCTCCATTTTCGGAAGCCGGCGGCTCTTTTATTGGTACGCTTCGTTGAAACTGCTCTCTATCCAAACATATTCCTCTCCGTCTTTGACAAGCTTCATATACCCTTCAATACTGCCGTTCTCATTTAGGACTGCGTAAATCCCGTTTTTTATCAAGCGGTAATTGGACGGAATCACATATTCCGGTCTTTCGTAATCCTCTACCCGGATAAACTCCGTTTTTGGATTTTTCATTGTTTCGGGCACCTTGCTTCCACAGCCGCACAGCAATGTCATCAGGCAAACAACTATAATAAACCATGTACTTCTCATAAGCCTCCTCCTTTCGCAGAGAATATAGCTGCATTTTCGCATTTGTCAAGCAGTAACCGGCGACTATTTTAAAAATAATCGCCGGTTATTTTATTATGCTACATACCGCAAGCCTTTATTCTTTGCCCACGCCTTAATAAATGTCCTCATATTGGGTATGTTCTCAGCAGGTCTGTTGGACATGCCTCTCGCCTGCACAATGGTGTCCTGACGGATCTCAATGGTGCAAAGCGGTGTATCCACATCCGAAGCCTTACGGATAAACGCAACCACGCTTTTACCTTCGGCAACCAGTTTACCGTAAGTGCCGACGCAGTGACTGAGCTTGCGTCCTTCCTCGTAAAGTTCGGAAATGTCGTGTGGGATCAAAACCTTGAAATTCTTATTTTCCCATGCGTACTTATCGTTCTTTGCGGCACGCTCGCGAAAGACCTGATTAAGCTTTTCGTCTTTGACCTGTGTAATCTTGCGTGCAGCCTTATCGTGCTCTCGTTTCAGCGAATTCGGATAAATGAGCTGCTTATCGGTAAGATCGCAGTCAAGATCTCTCAGCATCCTCAAATAATCCGCCCAAAGCTGAGCGCTTTCACCCACTCTGCAGCACTGTGCCTCGTCAACGTGTTCGAGATACTCACGGATCTTCTTTACCGTCATATTCGGTATCTTCACCCTGAGAATATCAAGAATATGCCGAAAATGTGAGCCGTTTGCGATCCACTGAAAATCGGCAAAAAAAGCTTCGCTGTCCTTTTTCAATACCTGCATATACGGGACAAAGCGTGAAAGACAACAACTCTCATTGATGAGACTTTGCATCTGCGTTTTTGTCAGCCGTTTCAGCCCCTGACCTTTGACATCCTTTTTCAGATATCCGGGGATATCTTTATCATTGGCATATATCAGATCTGTCACAAGCTCCGTCATACCCATCTTCGAAATCATTTCAAGCGACGGGATTTTTGCAAGTGCCTCAAAATAGCGCATATCGATCTTCGCTTTCCTGTCGCAGTACTCCACAAAACCCGTGCGCTTTACAGCCTTGTTGTTCATAATGAGTTGCCTGTTTTCCTTTGAGCAGATATATATGAGCTCATCCCATCTGGTATTTACATTGACCGGAATACCGAGTTTGTCTATGGCCTCGCCCGCAGCATTGAAAAATGTCGCCTTGCCGTCCAAAGTTACATACACATAAATCACCCGTTTGATCTCAAGCTCGAATGTTACTTCCGGGTCAACACCGCGAATCTGCTCGCCTAAAATCCGAGCAATATAATATCCCTCGTCAATACGGATCATCATCGTGCCGTCCTCATACTCCTGCGGCGCAATGAAATAATTGACACTGTCAATAGCCCCTCCCAATTTCGATGCGGTTTTGCCGCAGAGAGCACAGGTATGATCTCTATATGTGTAATTCCCAACCGTCAGCCTCTGATAGTATTTACCGCACTTTGTACACCAACCGTGAATACGGTTCGCTTCCGAGTTGTTGATGGAATACTCTTTTTCGATTACGACCGTATGCATTTTTCTGGCGTTCTCCAAATCATAGACCACAAGCGACTCATCGAACACAGGACACTTCACTTCTACTTTTTCAACAACTGTCCCCTGTATTCTCAGCTTGTCATATAATTCACACAGTCCCATCGTGTATATATCGCCTTCAATCAGTTCAAAAACCGGATGTTCCAAAACAGTTTGGTCCTGAATTCGGCACTGCAGCTTTCTCTGATTGCGAAGATAAACCGTCGTCGGCCGCTTTACACGCGTCCATATTCTGACGCCGCGCTCATCATATCCCTGCCGGCAATTATTAAACGCCCCGACCTCTCCGTCCGGCTGCACTACGACACAGGCAATATCGTATGAATAAGCATCTATTCCCGTCATCGTTTCGTCTGCCTTTACAGCCGAATCCTTAATCACGAGAAAACCGTCAATCAATTCCACAAAGCGAACGTAAGAGCAATCATAACTGTAATTCCTTTGCCTTATCTTTCTGTTTCCGCACTTCGGGCATTGAATAGTTCCTTCTCCGCTTAATTCAAAGTTTTCTCCGCATCGCAGGCAATGAAATGTCTCGGCATTGTATGTGGATTCATAATAGACAGCGCCGTCATCAGCAAGCGTTTTCACCACTATCTTTTCCTCTTCCGATATAACAGCTGTTTTCGGAATCACAGATTCCATTATTTTTTTGACCTTTAGCATATTGCTATTCCTCCTTAATATATCAAAGATTGCGAAGGAATAGTGAAATACAACGCCTTTCATGGCAAGAAAAAAGCAAGGCCGCTCGCCTTGCTTTAATATCAGTTTACATCATACATTCCCATCTTGTCTCGCAGTTCTCCGAGGCCTTTATCATACTGCGTCTGATCGATTGCGTTACGCTCACGGAACAGATCCAATGTTTCCTTTTGCTTTAAGAACAGCCGCTTTTTCTTTTCCTCCGGCGTTAATTTTTCCAATGTCATCGCCTCATCAATTTTCATGCTCATCATACTTCTCCAGGATATTTAATAGCCGTTTTTCCGCTTCGCTCGGCTTGCCAGAAGACATAGGGAAATTAAGTGTCATATACCGTGCTCCGGGTATCAGATTCAATACAACACGCCGACTGTCTTCCTTATCTGTTGACGCAACGCAGGAAATCGCAGCAAAATCGGAGTTAACAATCCACCTGCAAAACTTCTCTTCACTCATAAAGCCCTTGCCGGTATTTGTTACGGTATCGGGAAACCCATCGTCATTCCAAAGCGTACACTCAGGCTTTGTCAAAGCAGGGAGCGTCATAAAACAATAGATGATCTCCGCCGCCTTATGTAAGTTTTCAAAATCAATACTGTACATATCATCCGTTCCTCGAACATTTTTCGGCGTCAATGGCCAACACCATCATAAGAACACAAAGCGCATCCTGCGGATCTGAAACATCAATCGCATAGGTATCGGTCCAATTCCAAATTTCCTTTGATACCGTTGCAACTGTCTGACCGGAGGAGCCTTGAATCGTATAGTCCCATTCCAGCCAATCACCGCTTATCTGCCAGCCGTTGCAGTCGATATTGTATCTCGGTTTGAAAAAAGAGAATTCCTTACTGATACAGCCGATATACCGTTCACCGAGATACATTTCAAACTTCGGCAGCCATGTCAGTACCTTTTCCTTTATCATACCGAGGTCGTTTCCGGCAGCATCATAAATTCTGAGCAGATGCCCCCACGAAAGCTCACCTTTTACAACATAGACTGTGTTCCCTGCTTCGTCATAAATATCGTAGCTGTCAAACCACGAGAAAAATCTTTGCTTGAATAACAGTTTCATTCTGTTTGCCACCCTTCTATCCGATACGGATCATAGCCCCTTGCAATCAGGTCACGATTATCCAGCACATATCTGTACCAGAACCGATATGCATTGTCTTCAAAGTAATACATTCCTCGCCGGCTCACCGACGGATCTTCGCCCTCCGGTACATCACGGCACAGTACATCCATTGCAATCAGCACATTCAGATATTTATGGAGTTTACTCCGCTCCTCTCCGGACTCCGACAGGATATCCTTTGATTTGTGATTGCCGTATGCTATCGCACGGAGAATCGAATTATATACGGCAGGTCCGATCAATTCCTTTTGCAGCGCCATCTCAATATCGTTATACAGAAATCCGCTGCTCCTCAAAAACAGGTCGGCAATGTTTTCGTCCGCCGTTTTCCTGCCGTCGATATTGGAGAGGTATAGCGGAGTTCCTCCGATGCAGTCATACAGCCGACGTCTCACTTTCTCTTCAAAACCGGCTATAAATTCGCTTGCTTCTTCAAAAGAAAGCCCTTTTAAATTCAATCGGCAGGTCACATACCCGGAAAGCGGACTCCGAACATCCAGAACCTCACGGTCAAATGCCGTCATATGTCCGCAGCACAGGATGAAAAACAGTCGGCTATCAATGAAGTTCTCATCTATTGCCTCCGCAATAATCGAACTCAACTCTTTGTTGGTAAGGCAAGCGTCCGAATAGTTATCCATCACAAGAATCAGGCGTTCGTCATTCAGGCGGACACCGATATCTTTCATAGCGTCACTCCAGGTGCTTGCAGTGCTGTCTGCTATCCCAAAGTGCTCTGCAACCGCTCTTCTGAATGCTTCAAGATTATATTTGTCCGTCAGCTCTCTTGCGGAAAAGTAAATTGCGTCTTTATCCTTGATAAACTCGGAAATCAAGGAGGTTTTTCCGATATGCCTTCTGCCGTAAACGGCAACGCACTCAAACTTGCCGCTCTCATAAAGACGGTTTAATTCCAGCAATTCAGCTTTACGCCCTACAAACATCTTCATTCCTTCTATACATAAAATAAGATACTTTCGATTGCTCTTATTATAGCATTGTCAAGCCATGCCGTCAACAGCCGCACTGAAATCCCCGAAAAATTTCGATTTGCTACTTGCCAAACTGCAAAGTGTGTATCATACTGCTTCAAATTCATTGAAAAGGAGGCTTATCGCCTATGGTACAAAACGGCTATATACTGAATGTATCTACCGAAAAGCTCCCGGAATTTCTCACAAAAGTTCGGGAGAACCTGAAAGAGATCGTTCGGGAAGGAGTGCTATCTCTTGTTGCAAAATCAGCGGAACGGCTTTACGACATGAAATTTGTTGAAGGGCTGAAATACGAAACCTCTATCTTTGACCAGGCTGTCGGTATGGTATCCGGCAAGATTTCCGGCGTTGCACTCGGCGCATTTCACGACGATCGGTTCGATTTCCGTGCAAGTCTGATTATCGCAAAGCCAAAGGATGAAAATTCACAGTATGTTCTGCTCAATACAGAGAACTTTCTCATCCAGCACTATTGGGACGAGCTGCCCGAAGTTCAGTCATATAAATTCGACGCTGCCGTTGCAGAGGACGATCCGAGCTATGAAGAAAACGCTGAACACGGCCGCATCTGGCACGACATATTTGAAGATGCCGGTTGGAATATTCACTTGACCGGATACGCAGCTCAGTTATCCGTCCAACCCAAAGTTGAGGATATGAATATTTCCCCCGATGAATTAAAAGAATTCTTCTCCGACCCCGACATTCGTTCCGGGGAGTATATCAAAAACTCCGTCATCATCGGCAAGATAAAAGCAATGATCGGAAACACTCATATTGAACAAATCAACCCGTATACCTTGCTTGAATACTTTTTACGAGGCATTGCTTATGCGGATACGCAGAAGGGCCTTGCCGAACGCAGAAAGCTGTACAACCAAATCAAAACCGCCTTCGGTCCGGTTATGCTTGACGCAATTACGCTTTCCCCATAAACAAACAGCCTGCGGCTTCAACTTCAGAAACCGCAGGCTGCTTTCGGTTACATACCGATTACTTCAAGCCAAGGCTGCAAGCAATCGCATCGTCGATCGCACAGATAGTTTTCTTATCTGTCACTTCGCCGATCTTCTCGCTCAGTGTCGAAATATTGACCGTCACGAGCTGCTCGCAAAGCACTACCGACTCATTTTTCAGCCCGGTTTCCGGACCGATTATCACATGTGTCGGCATATTTCTTTTAATGCGGCTTGTGATCGGTGCCACAATAGTTGTCGGCGACATTTCATTCCCGATGTCGTTTTGTACGATCAGGACCGGACGCTTACCATACTGAACCGATTTGGATGTCACGGGCAGTACTGCCGAATAGATCTCATTGCGTCTCGGAAAGTAAGTAGATTCCATCCTCCTTTTCCTCCTCTCTGGTTTTGAGAGAGAATGAATAAGGGCAAAGATTTTGGCAAGTAAAAAAGAAAAGTTGCTAAAGCCATTGACTATAGCGCCGAAATATGATATAATTTTAGTGTAATCGAAAGTATACTAATTCAAAGAAAGGATGAATCATATGAAACGAATTATACTGTTATTCATCTGCATTCTGCTTTGCGCAAGCCTTGCAGGCTGCAAACTCAATTCGGGTTCTGTTGACTCCTCTCTGTCATTAGTATCCGATCAAAATAAAACCACCATAGAGCAGACTTCCGCAAGCTCCGCACCCGATACAAGCGAAGCAGCGGAAAGTTCAACCGAAGCGAAAACCCCCGCCGGTACTGCCATACCCGATACTGCGGCAGACAGCAAAAACGAGCCTGCTCAAACAACTCCCGGAACTACTTCTCCGGCACAGGGAGACCCACAAGGCGGCGGTGAAACAAAGGAGCCCGATGCTCCGAAAGAAACTGTGCCGCCGACACCAAAGGAAACTACATCCACTCCTGTGCCGCCAAAGCCGGAAACAACAGCACCCACAACAGAAACTTCAACATCCGAAACACCGACAGACCCCTATGCATATCCGTTTAACATTGAACAGATCCGCAATGACTGCATAGCGCTCGGGAAAAGCTATGGCTTTGCACTGAACGAATCCTTAACTCCCGTCAATGCAAGCTGGGCCGGTGCCGAGACCGCTTCCACCAATACGCAGGGCAGCCTCTTAAAGCGTATGCTCGGTGAAATGATTGAGTATTACAGCCCAGCTTACCGTGAAAGCATAGGGCTGCCCGAAATCAGCATTTCAGCGTTCAACATCTATTGCGAACAGACAGGAAACGGCAGCTACCGTATTTACTTTTTATTCCTCCTCTGATATAGCGATACCGCAGGACCTCAAAAAGAAGTCCTGCGGTATTTTTTATTCGTCCAGATCATAGGTTTGCAGCATCGGCTCGCTCACCTTTTCGTAGTATCGCTGCATTGCCTGTGTTGTCATTGCTTCAAGAAAAAGCTGAACACGGCGGAGAAGCGGAAACAGGTGCTTGTCTTGGATAAATACCTGCACCGAGTCAACAATGCGTGTACTTCCCTCTTTCACCATAACGCCACCGTTTTTTGTCACAAGCGGTTCACCCCAACCGTTTCCGATTTCAACGATAAAAGGAAAGCCCATATTGGCGGCATACGCCACACGAAATGTCGTAATTCTGCGTTCTGCAGGATTATCCGGATTGATATATTTTTCATAGTTCAGTATCTTGATGTCATTGTATACCTCCCGAACCTTTAAGGCATTTTCTTTTTCCTTTTGAGCGTCTGCAAGCAGTTTTTCCGCCTGAGCACTGCCCTTCTCAATCAGAGCTGAAAAATCCTGCACAAGCCTTTCAAACACTTCGGATAACTTGCCGCCGGCCTCCGCAAAAACTTCGTTTCGGCTGTCTGAAAACTGTGCTATCATCTCACGCATTTCGGCAATCTTTTTTTTAGGTACCTGTACCTGCTTGTACAGCTCGACAATCTGCCCAAGCTTTGCGACGGAAAAATCCATCCGTCTCTTTTCAACCGCCGAAATCTGTCTGACCTCATTCAAGCCTTCAACCAGGCGAATAAATTCTTCCGGCGAGAGATTATAAAACACATCAACTGCATTTTCACCGATCCCCTTGCTGTAATCCTTCATACCGACCCGTATACGGGATGAGCGCATATGCGGCCAAGCAAGTATCTCGGAATCATATCTCGTGTCGTCCAGAAATTCAAGCAGGGCTTTCTTTGTTTTATATACGCCGATTTGCTTGTAGTATGTCCCCAATCGTTATCACTCCTTCTTATTCATTCTCTGTCACCGGTTCAAAGTCAACAAGCATAAACTCCTGCTTTACTTTCCCGTTAAAATAGTTTTCGCACGGATAGCCAAGTGCGTCTATAACCTCCGGCAGTTCTGAGCGTATATACTTATCCGCCAGAGAAAATCCGACTGCGCTGTAGTTTTCGCAGAACAGTTTTAAATGACTTTTATCTGCCCCCATCAACATATGTCGCTTCGGCAAAAGGTGCATTCGCATTTTGAAAACAGGCTTCTTCACTCCTTCCCCGAACGGTTCAAGGGATTTCAGTTCTTCATACAGCGAATTTGTAAGTTCTGCCTCCGTAATTTCCGTGTCCCAATAGGTCATAGGCATAAGGTCTGTTTCGCTCAGGTATTCCGCTACTTGATTCAGGCGTGTTCTGAGCTGTGATAAAACCTCTTCGTTTTCGGGAATACTCATTCCCGCAGCCAATTCGTGTCCGCCGTATGCAAGAAAGAGATCCTCGCAGGTTTTCAGTGCGTTCAACAAATGAAAGCCCTTAATCGATCTGCCGCTTCCGGTCCAAACCGTTTTACCGCTGCTATCCTGCTTTGAAGCAAAAACAATGGTAGGACGGTTATATTTCTCTTTCAGATTTCCGGCAACCAGACCGACAACTCCTGACGGAGCACCGTCAGCCAAAAGGACAAGGATCTTATCGCCCTGTTCAACCATCTTCAAAGCTGTCTCTTCCATCCTGCTGCACCATTCCTTTTGAATTGACTTACGTCGGTTGTTGCAGTCTGTCAGGCGTTCAGCCAAAAAGCCTGCAATTTCCGGCCTGTCCTCCAAAAGCAGCAGCAAGGGCAGATCTGCCCCACGGACATCCAGCCGCCCGGAGGCGTTGATACAAGGCGCAATTTTGAACGCAATGTCCTCGGCGTTTATCCTGTCAAGTGGTCCATCATACAGTGCTTTAACACCTTCCCGTTTATACCAGCAGCTTCTCATTTGTCTCAGTGCCCGTTTGACAATGGAACGGTTCTCACCAATCAGCGGTGCGACATCCGCAATTGTACCGAACGCAGCCAAGTCAACCAGTTCCATCGCATAGTCATAATCGTCCACCAACGTCAGCATATAGCAGGCGACCTTCCACGCAAGGCCGGAACCTGTCAGTTCGTAAAATGGGTATGTCTCCCCTTCTATCCAAAGGTCAACAAGCGCATCTGCATCCGGCAGAACTTCTCCTGGTTGGTGATGGTCAAGAACAATGGATTTGCACCCCTGACGGCGGATTTCCTCTATTTCGGCTATCGCTTTGATGCCGTTGTCAACGGTAATGAACAGATTTGTGCCGAGCGCAATTTCTTCTCGGATCGCTTCCATAGATATTCCGTAGCCCTCGTAGATCCGATCCGGCAGTCTCGCCATCACATCGGCGCCGAGCCGTTTCAGCATCAAGTACAGAATTGCAGCACTCGTAACACCGTCACAATCGTAATCACCGAATACGCATATTTTCTCTTTTCGGTATATGTGATCCCAAATAATCTCCGACACTTTTTCAATGTTTCTGATCTTAGCAGGATCATGAACGGTTTCGCTATGCAGAAATTCTTCCGCCTGCTCCTTGTTTTCAACGCCGGCATTTGCCATCACCAGAGCCGTAAGCTTTGAGTATCCTTCCCGCTGCAGTCGTTGAGCGCTTGTCGGTATATCTGCCTTTTTCCACACGATAAATTCCTCCTTCTTGATTTTAAATACTGCGATAGAACTATGTATTACAGACATCTGATAGGCAAGAAAAAAGCCCTCTGCCGAAACAGAGAGCAATTTTCTACGCCGCACCGTTCAGTGCAACACCCTTTTTCTTTGACCACTCCTTCAAAAAATTCACAAGGTCACTTTCGCTCCTGTGATTGATAAGCCGATTTGAATTGGCACGGAGCTGCACGACAAATCCATTTTCACGATTGATCTCAATTGTAAAATAGGGCTTGTCCGGATCTTCGGTTTTTCGGATAAACATAATACAGGAAGTTCCGGCAATAATTCTATCCGAATAGGAACCGACGCAGTGGTTGAGCTTCCGTCCTTCTTCAAACAGATCCTTCATATCCTTCGGTGAAACGATCATATAATCGTCGTCCTTATAGGAATACAATTTACCGTACTGCTCGGTCTCCTTTTGGAAAATCTCGTCCTTCTTTGCGTCCAACACAAGCTTCTGCTTTGCGATCGCCCTGTCGTGCTCACGCTTCAGGCTGGATGGATATCGTGCCTTATTGTCTGTCAGATCCACATCTATCGTCTTTGCGGCGTGCAGATAATCCCGCCAGTCCGCAATTGCGTTTTTAGGCTCGAAGCATTGATTGACGCGCACATGCTCCAGATACTCACATAAGCGCATAATGCTCATCTGCGATTCCTCTAAGATACTTTTGACCTGAACAGCCTCTATTCCGTGCAGTTCAAGCCAGTCAATATCCTCTTCCCTCACATTTGAATCCATTCCGTACAGTTCCATAAACTTTTTCAATCGCGAATGAAAGTCCGAACCTTTCAGATAGTGTTTTATCAAGCGCTCCGGAAGGCCTAATACCTCAGTCACCTTATTGCGTTCAAGATGCATTATAAGCTCTGTGCCGTTTTGATTGCGGTGAATAAACTCATCCGTCAGCGTCTGGGAAAAACCGCGTTTACACAGCTGTTCGACGATCGGATAGACTGCCTGATACCGAATATAGTGAATAACATCCCGCAGACTAATCATATTGGAATATGGACTTCTATTCGTTTTTTCCTCAATATATTCACGAAGCCCGGTGTATTTCAGGCGATCCACATTTCCGATATATTCAACCCTTTTCACACGAAAATCAAACTTATCCGATGCGTAGTTCTTCTTTGTCAACCACACATTTCTTTCGCCGTTATGCTCACATGCAAGGAATTCCACCGTCGATTCTTTTCCGGCGCTCAGTTCTATAAAAGCACGATATAACTCATTACTTTCATAAGTCTCCGCGAAATTCTCGTCAAAGGCGGAATCCACGGAACACGCACGAATGAAAACCGTTTTATCGTCAAGCATAGAGATCACCGCCACCTGTTCGTGTCGCTTTGCAATGTTTGTATCGAAAAGCGGAGTATAACTTCCGCCGCACGACGGACACTCAAGCGGAGCGGTTGATCGGTAAGCGGAATCCATACTAAAACGAGCACCGCACGCTTTACAGCAGTATTCAATGTGATGTATACCGGTTATAATGTCCTCCGACACTTCATGCGCTAAAATCACATCCGGCGTCGGTTTGATTTCCGGCAACTCAGGTATCGTATATTTGCTTAACACTCCCTCTGCCTGTGCTTCACTGATCGGTTTGGACTTCACCGGAGTTTTGCTTCCCCAATAGCTATCAAAAGAGTGATACCACGCACTACAAGCAAGAGAAAACCCGTTTTTCATCCAAACAAACTTCTTGATGCCTTGGTCCGTTTCTTCAGAGGCGATTGTCAGGCAATTATATTCGCTGAACACGTTAGCAATGAGACGAGTCGTTCTTGTTCCGTTTTCGTTAAAAATAATCTTGTGTTTTTCAGAAATAAACCCATAGGCTTCCCTTTCCAAATTCACATCAAACGATTCCGGTATATCAGAGTAATGATATATAACCCCCGGTATATATTTTGCAATAATCAATCCGGGGGTCCCGTCAAGCTCCGCCTCATTGACATACACAATTCTGTATGCTGTTTCTACCCTCATCCCGTTCCACAGCATGAGGTGATAAAATGCTTTTCCTTCGTTTTCATCGGGTATTTTCGTCCCCTTAAACATTGTAGCATGGCACTTCGGACAAACAATATGATTTTCGTGATACCAATGCGATGAACTGCGGGTCTCCTCCCACTCGTGCCTGCAATGAGCGCAGCGGTATCGCACTTTTTCTTCATCCCCGATCCTTTTGCCGCTCAGCAGAACCGCCGGATACAATGTGTGTTCTCTGATGTAGGTCCGAGCCGCATCGTCATTCACCATTTCCGATATGCGCTCTGCAAGGTTTATTTTCTTTGCCATTGAATATTCCTCCTTTATAATTTTAGAATTACAAAAGGAGGATGATTGCCGTGCGGTTACGCGGCAAGTAAAAAGCGCCGCATTACTGCGACGCTTCTAAAACCTTACGCTATTATAGAAATGCACGTAAACCTTCTCTTTGAATTTGGTCTAAAACAGCCTTGTTGACCGTCGGTGTCCCTTTGAAATTGAATAGATACTTTTTATAGTCAAGCACCCGTTCCGTCCTGTTTCCCTTTGCAGGAAGAATCGTGAACCCTTCGGCTTGCAGTTTTTCGATACACAGGCCGTCTGAAACATATCCCTGAGTTGAAACAAGGCGATGTTTCGGGACCCTTTCTACAATGCGCGTCATATACTCATGATACCCCGGCATCGTTCGTAATGTGGCAAGGATGTCAAAATCAATATATGAGGCCCCATAAAGCTCGTTAAGATATTCTCGAATATCACAGTCCCGTGTAAGCCGTCCCTGCGGAACCTGCATCAGCATATAGTAATATATCTCCTGCGACAGTCGGATCTCTTTCCCGGCGGGTATCGTTGTTATTTTGCTCATTTCCAATACTCCTTGCCGATTTTCACTCATACATATCTTGTAGTGTAATAAGCTTCACTTCGCCTTTATCGCCAAGCGACTGCAGCCCTTTGGTAAAGCCGCTCTTTGAAAAGATATAATAGTGATACTTCTCGCCTTTTCCGAAAACCTCGGCATAGTGCTTCAAAAGTTCAAACTCGTCTACGCCGATAGGCTCATTGCGATATTTGCAGGAACCGATAATATATTCTTTTCCCTCAACCGGCGTGCCAACAATATCAATCTGAACTTCTTTTTTCTCCTTTGCGTCGTTCCCCCACCATTGACCGATATCCGAGAGAATGATCGGGAGATCCTCAGCATAGAGAAACAGATATTCCTTGCACATCTGCTCATAAACGAGCCCCATATAGTCTGAGAAATGCCGCTTGATCACGCCGTCATAAATTTTGTCGGTACGACCTGCAGTAATCGCCGAGGCGTTCTGCGGCACAAACCGATACCAAAAACGAAAGAAATTATCTCCGATTGCATAAACGGTTTTCCTTCCTGCCTTTTCGGTGATCGGTGTCTCCTTTTTTAAGATTCCGAGGTCAAGCAGAACTTTAAGATATTTAGCGCAAAAAGCCGATTCCAAACCGACCTTGGTTGCGATTTCATTTGCTTTGGACGCCCCGCCGGCAATTGCCGTAATCACAGAATTATAAATTGCCGGCTCACGAAGCTCCTGCTTCAAAAGATTTTCCGGCTCCTCATAAAGATAACTGGAAGTATTAAAGAGATTTTCTTTCAGTGCTGCATCAACATCGCCCTCAACATCCAGCTTATTAATATAATGCGGAATACCGCCCGTAATGCCGTAAATAAGCGCCTGATCCTCATTCGTAAGATTAGGATTAAAAACCGTCATTTCCTTATAGGTCAGCGCCTGAATCTTATATTGTCCTGTTCGTCTGCCGTATAACGGGCTTTCATACCCAAGCACCTGATACTCCATAAAGCTCATGGAAGAGCCGCAAAGAATAAGAAACAAATTGCCGTTCGTCCATGTATGGTCGATAATGTGCTGCAAGCGGGATGAAATCGATTTATTCGCTCTTGCGAGATACGGATACTCATCAATGACGAATACCAGCCTTTCAGTTTCAGCCATGCGTGTGATCTCAGCAAATGCCGCATCAAAGCTCGGATACACGGGGGCAGTTTCCGCACCCGGATGCTCCTTTTCATAAATCGCTTTGGAAAGCGCCTCAAGATTCTCTTGGGAGGTTGCATTCAACGCCGAAAAGAACACCGTAGGCTTATCTTTGCAGAATTCATTAATCAATGCCGTTTTACCGACACGGCGCCGGCCGTAAACTACAAGGCATTCAAATCCACTCCTTGTATACCGCTTATTCATATCGCCGAGTTCTTTTTCTCTGCAATAAAACATAAAAGCACCTCTTTACAAACTTATGAGTTACTAACTTACGAGTTTATTATACATCGCTTTCGAGAAATTGTCAATAGGTCCGCACCGGGAAACACCTTATTTGTTTGCAAAAAGAAAGCCGAACAACTTTGGCTTTGTTGCTCGGCTCACAGTTATTGTTTTGTTTCTGTGTGAGATTCGTTGAGTCTTTCGAAGAACTCACCCCACAGGTGTTCTTCCGCACGTTTTCTTATTACTACGGCTTCATCGAAATTATGGAAACGACCAAGCATAATATGCTTTTTCTGAAAGCGAATTTCAGCTCTCCACATACCGCTGCTTCTATCGTAATATACTCCACGCACTCCGCTTGTATTATTCCTTTGGATGGCTTCATTTGTAATGCGGGGGATAAAAGTTCCTTCAACATATCCCCTAATACGCTTACTGCATTTAGAGCAAGCAGCGATTCTGCCAGAATCACTCGAATATTGGAGTGACTTTGCCGTGCGATAAACAACCGCACCGCAATCACAAATACATTTCCATCGATATGCATTTGATCTGTTATTGTAATCAGCTCGTTCCAAGACAGTCAGATTTCCAAATCTTTGTCCGGAAATGTCCTTCCAAAGAATACATCCGCAGCTTTTAACGCTGCCTCTTTGCAAATTGCTTTGCCGTACATCCGTTTCGTTGCCGCAATCACATAGGCAATGCCAGATGTGATTGCCATTTTGCTTTCCGACATAGGATAGTACCGTCAAATGTCCGAATCGCTTTCCGATGTAATCTTTGAGGGGAAGAGAATGTAAACACCCACAGCTTTTCACCTTTCCCCGCATCAGTAATTTCAATCGCACATAAGCATTGTTACCGCAGTCGCATTTACAGTGCCATACAACAGAGCCGTCTTCCCTTTTATCGGTCGGTTCTAACGCAATAAGTTTGCCGAATCTTTGCCCTGTAATATCTTTGGCATACGGGGACAAAGCATTGCCCATCGTTTCGGAAAGCTTTTGGCTCTTTAAGCTCTTATCCCGCATCTTTAATTGTCTGCGCTTATACTCTGTTCTTGTTGCACCGCAGTGTCAATGCTTGTTTCAAGCACCTTCTCAGATCCAGTATCCCCATCGGAATGCGCTGTGGTATTTTCGGTGTTTTCCGGTTGAGCAGCGCTTTCCGGTTCAGTAGTTATGGATTCGTTGGTTACAGACTCCGTCGTTGCAGGTTCTGTATTCGGTTCCGGTGATGTTGTAACAGTCAAATCGGGATCGAAAAGTTCCACATCGGTATTTTGATTTGCAGATGTATTTTCATTTGCCGGCACAGTTACAGGCGCTCCCTCGGCTTGTACAGTTGCTCCGCCGCAGATTCTGTTTGCCTCTGTTCTTGTGGCACAGCTGCCCCAAGAAGGAATCAGAACAACATCAACTGTCCCATCTGCCTCAATTGAAAAAGTGAATGTACCGTTTGCAGAGATCTGATCGGTATAATATACGGTATCCCCAATTTTCATTTTGCAATAACCGGTGGCGTTATCAGTGCCAACGGTATTCAAAGTAACGACATATGTACCGCTCGTAAATGTGTACTTCGTTCTTCCATCCTTATAGGAGACACCGCTTTGCTCAATACCGTTACACAAAACCGTATTCGACATCACATAGCTCGATGCCGTAATTGTTTGCGTACCGGTGTCGACAGATGTAGTAAACCAAGCCCAGCTCATACCGCACAAGCACACCGCACACAGGCAAGCACCGATAACTGAAGGGGCAAGGATATGAAGAACACCGTCTCCCTTCGCTTCCTTTTTTGCATGTCTTGCACGGTGAAAGAAAAAGCTATATACTTTTCTTACATTTCGTTTGTTCACGAAAGGAATCAGGCAGAGATAATGGCAACGCAATTTTCTGCGCCAGTAGCGATATTCATCGTTATCGCCGGCACGGTGCATTTCCGAAATGTAATACTGTGTTTCACGGTTAAAATAAATGAAATACTCAACAATATTGACTATGATCAGCATCGCAACAATTGCAAACGCAATAACAAATGCTATAATCACGCCGGTTTCCAATCTGTCTGCATCTCCCTTCTGTAAAAGTATTCAGGCAATCAAAAGGCATAAGGCTTAACTTATGCCCTTTGATTGCCCCTCCACCCGAAGGTGGAGAGGACTTGAAAAAGGTTACTGAACCTTGCTTCCGTCAATAGTAACGGTGAGATGTGCTGCATCCATGCTGTTTTTGTTTGCCCACAGCGTGGAATTGGTGTTTTTGCCAGCGGCAAATCCGTTAACAGTAGCGCTGTTAACAGTCAAGGTATAGGTGGCGTTGTAATCATTACCGATTTCAATAGCCGCTTTTCCGGCAGTACCGTTGTTGCGATCGTTGAAAATGCAGTTGTTTACAACAAGATTAGTGGGCTTGGATTCAGTTGCCTGCCCATAAAGCAGGATTGCCTTGCCATTTGTATTGAATGTGCAGCCCTCAAATTTGACATCAGTACCACCCCAAGTCCAGATGGAATACTGGTTAGCCATATCGTTTTCAAAGGTGCAGTTGATGAATGTAGCTTTTCCGTACAGAGTCAACTTGCCCTTGATGGTGCAGTTTTTATAAGTCACTTCGTCGCAGACAATACCATCAAAGTTGCCCTCACCTGCCTGAATATTAAGATTCTCAAAGGTAAAGGTAGAGCCTCTCTGATAGTTCAACTGTCCGCCCTCTGCGCTGATAGCATTTGTGATAACATCTACAGTCTGGCTGCCATCACCGCTGAAAGTGATGTCGCGGCTCTTATCCCCCTCATTTGCAATGCCATTGTCAAGAGTGATAGTTTGCCCCGAAGCAATAGAAATGTTTACCTTCTTATCGGTAGCATTAGTGATTGCATCGTTTGCCTGCTGCTGATTAGAAACGATTGCGGGATAAGTAGCATCCTTATCATACTGATTGTCGTAGCTGTCTTTTTCATAGGGCGTCTGCGTTGCCACCACATTCAGGCCAAAGCGGATAGAAGCTGTCTTCTCGGTGGAAATGGCGTTGGCCTCGTTGCCCACCGTTTCGGGCATATAAACCTTCATAATCAGATAGTTGCCAACTTCTCCGGGGGCGAGGAACAAGTCATGGTCAAGAACGGTAGCATCCTTGAAATTTGCGGTGGTTGTGTAGCCGAGACCATCGCTCCGTGCGGAGAACGCCATATCGATGCAAATATCTCCGATCAGACTTGCTTCTTGCGAGAGAGTCTTTACCTTCAGATAGTCGGACAGCTTGTATTCCTGATTGAGCTTGTTAATGCCCGCCGTTTCATCAACAATATTCATGTTGATACTGTACTTCAGTGCCAGACTACCGTTGTTTTTGAACTTGAGTGCCACGACCTCAGTGTGACCCGGCTCCCACAGTCCCTTTTGGAAAATGTCGGTTGCTCCGTCGAGATCTTTCCATGTTTCTCCATCGAGAGTGTACTCCACCCCGATGTCCAAATTGCCCGCCTGGATCTTGTTTACCGCAGTGGATGCGGTGTCGGTGAACCACGCAAAGGTGGTGCCGATGAGCATTGCCACGCACATAAGGATAGCCAGTGCGCTGGATAACAATGCCCGTTTGGTAGATTTGCTACTTGTCATTGTGTTTTACCTCCTTATTCAATATTTTCAATGACAATATGTAAACACTGGTTTTACAGTGATCACATCATAGTTGTGTTGAACTACGATCCGTTTTTTTGCGTGAGATTTATATGGACAATCAAAAGGCATAAACATAACTTTAATTTATGCCCTTTGATTGCCCCTCCGCCCGAAGGCGGAGAGGACTTGAGATCTTAGTGATTTTTAGTTAATCAGCAACAACATTGAACCAGTCGCCGTCTTGCTCTACATGGTATCCTGCAGCAACTTCAACTTCGTTGTCTCCAAGGGTCGGGTTAGACGGGTCATACTTATAGAAGCTACCGCCCTTAACGGTGATCTTCGCATTGGAGCCATCCTTGCAGTTCAAGGTATTAGCGGGAGTCACGGCCTTGAAGGTACCGCCGTTGATTTCGATCGTAGCATTGCCGAGGGCATAAATCAGATCGCATACAGGGTCGTCGGCAGGTACACTGACCTGACGGAAATCACCGCCGTTGATGATGACCTTACTATCTCCATCAGCAGAAACAGCCATGGCTCCGCCGGTAGTGCCGCTTGTATCTTTTGTGTACACGGCATATACATCGGCATTGATCGTAAACTGAGCTCTTTTTTCCGCCTGTACTGCGCCAAAGCGTCCGTTCGCCTGCATATTCTGGGTGATTTCGTGCTTTCCGGAAGAAAAGCTGATTGCAGACAGAATGGTGGCAGCATCTTTATCGTATGTATTGTCAAACGAATCCGATTCAGACATTGCCTGTGTAGCGCTTACACTGATACCGAAGGAAACTTTTGCCGCCCAATACGGATCATTATTTTTCGGGTTAGCTTCGTTTCCGACTTCCGTAGGCATATAAAGCACCATTGCATAGACCTTTGTAGTGTTGGTAGCAAGGTCTGCACCGACAACACCGGTGTCTCCAATACTATTAAGCGTTTTGGCGCTGTCTTGCACAGCACTGATAGCCGCCGCACGGTCTGCATATGCAGCATCGGCTTCCGCTGCGCCCAGCTTCACATAGTCGCTGAGACTATATTTGTTGCCCAAAACATTTTTGCCGGTGCTATTGTAAAGGTTATAAATGCCGAGCGTATACTTCAGTGCAAGCGTTCCTGCGTTCTTGACGCGAAGATATACGACCTCTGTACGACCGGGTTCCCACAGTGTGCTGTCCTCGAACACCTTAGTCGTATCGTTCACCTTTTTCCATTCGGTGAAATCTTTGCTGTACTCCAATTCCACATCCAGATTGCCCGCCTGGATTTTGTTTACCGCAGAGCTTGCGGTGTCGGTGAACCACGCAAAGGTGGTGCCGATGAGCATTGCAGCACACATAAGGATTGCAAGTGCGCTGGTAATCAATGCCCGCTTGGTAGATTTACTGTTTGTCATTGCTGATTTACCTCCTTATTTAATTTTTTCAATGACAATATGTAATCACGGTCTTCCCGTGTTTACACCGTTGTGGTGGTGTCGGACGGTGTTTCGTCCGTTTTCGTCGTTTCACCGCTGTTTTGCGCCATCTGCGCTTTCATCGCCAGCAGCTCCTGCATCATACGCTGTGTTTCGGCACGGTCGGCTTCAATCTTATCCCGCTCAGCTTGCAGCTCCGCCTGCTGTTCAGCTTTGTATTTGCGGAACAGACGGATGCAGCGGATGCCCTCTAACAGAATGAGGAGCAGGAACGGAACGAGAATACAAACGATATAGCCGGGTGTGCTTTTCAAAAACTGAAAGAATGCACCCACCTTCGGGATACGGCTGCTGTATTTACCCAGCACATACGGATAGGTAACGACGGTTTCATCGTCCGTGTCGGTTGTTGTACCGTAGGTGACGAAGCCCGGTTCGCCGTTGGCATCGGTGGTACGCTTACGGATTTTATGCGTAACCGTTTCTCCGTAATTGGCTGTATTCTGCGAGGTATAGGCGATGATGTCGCCTTCTTTCAAGATGGAGGGGTCAACCTCTTTTACGAGTACCAAATCGCCCGCATTGAAGTCTGTCTTGCTCATGGAGTCGGACAGAACGATGAAGGCCTTATAGCCGAATAAATTACGGTCAGCACGGTCAAAGGTGGATACCGAAACAATGGTGAATATCATCATAAAAACGGCAAGCGCCACCATCAGCCACACAAATATACTTCGGATTATTTTTAATGCTTTCATTTGCTCACTCCTTATCGTTTCGGCATAGACGCAGGAGCAGATTCATTTCTTTATCCCGCTCCGGACTATACGATTCATCCGGATAAATGTGCAGCTTTATGTAACAGTTTCCGCAGAGCTGACCGCTGCCGACCTCATAATACTTGCGTTCGGAAACAGGCATATCAAACGGAACGCCGGTATCGCAGCCGCAGCATACACATTTTTCAGTACCGTTATCGGGCATCTGCCGCACCTCCTTTATCGTAGAGGTTGACAGTACCCCCCCCCGTTTTTTTGGGGTATTTTGCCATTTTCGTTTTTTGAATATTGACATTCCGGGATCATCCTTTTAGTTAAACAGCTTATTCGGGTTGTTTTTCGTTTGCGTTGCCTCGGCGCACAGCGTAAAGGTGAGGTCGAGGTTTTGGGTGTCGTTGCCGCTGCTTTCGGGGTAGTGGAATACCACGGTTAAATTGCGGCGCTGCCCGATTTTGAGGGTATCATCGGCGGCGACAACATTCTGCCGTGTCAGCTCATTCGCCGTGCCGGAGTATAAAACTTTATCGCCGTCCTTTATCGTCACGGTCAGCACATCGGCAAGCCCGCCCGAAACATTATCGAGATAAAGGCGGTAATACACATCCCAAGTGCTGTCATTTTCAATAAAGAAGTCCTTTACAACGGTCATTCCCGGCTCAAAGATAAATTCGTGTTCCTGAATGACGGGCTTGCCGTCGTTGAGATTTATTCTAACCTCGCCCGTGTGGAACAGGTTATTCTCAACGGAAACGGAAGCATACACAAGGGCAAAGGTGGTGATGCAAAGGCAAACGGCAAGGACGATGATAGCGATAATGCCGCCCGTCAGCCTTTTAGCGGTTTTGGTTTCAGCCATTTTCCTCATCCTCCTTACGCCTACGGGTTACAAGCAGGAGGATCATCATACTGCCGGAGCAGGCTGCAAGCACCGCCCACAGCAGAATATTTGAGGTATCGCCTGTCTGCGGAGAGTCGTCAAGGTTGCCTGTTTCCTCGACCCACCATTTGAAGTCGGCAATCAAGCCCTTGTTCTGATAGTCATTGCCTACGCTTGTATCTAAATATGCTGTAATTTCATAGTACAGCTCGTCGGTGGTAGATTTTTTGGACGCCAATTTGTGCGTCAGACTTTCGGGCATATCCCGCATAAGCCCGTCATACATCGTTTCGCCCGTGGAGAGCAAATTGACCCGCACTTTCAGCACCTCGGCTAATTTCTCATAACCGGGACGGACGGTGGCTTTGTAATGCACGGTGATTTTATCGTGATAGGATACCCGCACACGGAAGTATTTTGTTTCAACATCGCCGGGGAACATATTGCCCACCGCAAACGGCGTGTTTTCCTCCGGCTGCTTATTGTAGAGTTCAACGGTCGCTGCTTTCTTTACTTCGGCGGTCGTGCTTTGCGTAGGCACGGCAGAGGAAGAAGCATCGGCAGAGCTGCTCGGCGTTTGCGTATCGGAGCTGTCCGGCGCTTGGCTGTTGCTCTCGCTGCTGTCGGGCTTGGTCGTGTCCTCATCCGGCGTAATCAGATTATCCGGCACAGTCACGGTGGCAAGGGTATTGTTCGCTATTTTGTTGTATATAAGCGTACCGCCGAGGGCTAAAAGGCTAAGTCCGAGCAGACAGGCAAGAACGATGATGATTATTTTGATTTTCTTTTTCTGTTCCACTTCGGCTCACTCCTTTCGTAATTTCTTTATTCCTGCGGCTCCAGCTTGGTTTGCTTCACATAGCTTTTCACTACGGAAAAGATCAGCCGGAAACTCAGCACACCCGCAATGCTGTTATCCACCTTGGGGTTCTCAATTTGTTTCATCGCCTCACCGAGCAGGGTGTCGAGGATGTGGTGCAGCACCTTTTGGACATCGACCGAGTCCGGGAAAGCGGTTTTCATCTTTTCAAACAGGTTTTTATACCGTGCCATGTGTTCGGTATACGCATACTTCTGAAATGAAATGGAATAATAGTAACGGACATAGAATGTCAGCTCGTTGGGATGCGCCATTAAATGATCCCAACATTTCGTAAACAGCACACGGCAGCGTGATTCGTAATCGAGACTTTCGTAATTCAGTACGGTATAATTACTGAGTATCACCGATAGAAATTCCTCGTCAGCAAACGCAAAGGATTTGGCAATCAGATCCTCTTTGCTTGAGAAGCTCTGATAGATATACGAAACATTGATGCCGCACATTTTGCAAATTGCGTTTGTTGTGGTATTTTCAAGTCCCAGGGACGCAACAGTTTTAATTGCTCCATAGATCAACTTCCGCTGCGCCGTTAAATTTTTATCTTCTTGCGGAAGCATATTTTGCATCTCCTTAAAAAGTGTTTACTTATACCGTTCCCGAAAAAAGAGCTTTATTATCCACAAGGCTTGCCGCTCATAAGGGCATTTCGCAGAGTTTATTCCTCTGTCAAACACTTTGATAAAATCGGATTGTTTCGCATGTTTTGCGTAAATGAAGCTACCGTGACACAGTTGCTTGACTGCTTATAATCACATTGCGATTGCTGTCAGCTTGTCCATGTTAGCACGCTTCAACTCCATTGAGGAATGTACATAACGATTCAAAGTAATTGCCGTATTTGCATGACCGAGAATTTCGGAAAGCGATTTGATTTCAAATCCTACTTCCACGGCTCTCGTTGCAAAAGTGTGCCTGAAAGTGTGCGCATGAACACCTTCAAGACCGCATTCCGTGGTATATTTTTTGATGCGATACTGCAATGTTCGAGGTTCCATATAATGCTCCGTTCCGGTTAAAACATAAGCGTCCCTTGCTTTTTCTTCAAAGCGGCAGCACAGGGCTGTAAGAAAATCGGTCATTGGGATCTTGCGCAGTGATGTGTCGCTCTTCGGGGCACCTATTGTCACTCTTGTTTTCTTTGCGGCGCATGCCTCAATATTTTGAAGTCTTTGCATGGTTGATCCGACCGAAACGATTTTCTCCTTCGCATCGATATCCAACCACCTCAAAGCACACAATTCTCCTATGCGAATCCCGGTAAACATCATAAGAAGGACACCAAATTTGCACGAATCCAGTTCATCGAGCAGATACAGAGCAAACTGTTTTTGTTCATCGTATGACAGCACCCGCATTTCCTTGCGTTTGCTTTTCGGAAAATTGATTTCTATCATCGGGAAAATCCCGGGAAACCGGACCGCAGTATATTTTAAAATGTCCTGCAGCACGACCAAAATATCATGTGCCGTTTTCTCTGATAGACCGTCTTTTGAAATCAGCTCATCCGAAAACGCATCTATTATTGCCGCGTTGATCCCCAAAGGGAAACAACCGCCGAGCTTAGGCTTAATATGCTTTTCAATCACAGTTTTGTATTTGACATAAGTGGACTCCCGCACCTTGCATTTTCGGGATTGCAGCCATTCGTCACAATAAAATCCAAGACGGTGTCGTGAATCACCTCCGGATATATTTGCTCCGCCGACAAGGGCGGCTTTGAATTTTGCAACCTTTTCCTTGGCTTCCTTGTAAGTCTTTCCGTAACAAAACCCGTATTTAATTTTACCGGACAATTCATAGCCTTTGATGTAGCGAGCCTCCCAGCGACCGTCTTTGCGCTTAAAAATGTTCTCACCTTTTTTCATGTTGATGACCTCCAAAAATGAAATTTCGCCCCAAAGGGCAGTTATATTTTAGCGGATAAATAAAACGCTTTTTGACTGCTCTGCCGACTGCTGATAGCAGCGAAAAAAGCGTTTGCTTGAAAAAGTTGATTTTTCGCTTCTCTGTTTTCGAACTTTTTTCAAAAAAATCATGTGAAAATGCGATTTCCCCTTGCAATCCTCCGTTATTCGTGCTATAATACAAACGCTTATGAGGCGAGGTTTCGTTCACAGAGGAATAAACTCTGCGAAAAAATACGATTGTTTTTCAGCCATGATCGAATTGGTCTTGGCTGATTTTTTATGTGTAAATACAAAGAAAGCGCCGCCGAAGCGACGCTTTCCTTATGCTGCCTTTTGAAGCGATTGCTTCAACCTTTCACAAAGCGCAGTATTCCTTTTTGTCCCTTGGAGATTTCGAATGGCGTATTCAAGTGCCTCCCTATCGCCGACAAATATCAGCTTATGCTTTGCACGGGTCATCGCCGTATAAAGCAAATTTCTGTTCAACAAAACAGAGTGATAATTGGTAATCGGTATGATAACAACAGGAAACTGATCACCCTGTGATTTATGCACGGTTATCGCAAAGCTATGCTTAAGCTGGTCAAATTCCTTTTTCCCGTATTCCACGGGAATCCCGTCATAATCTACAAGCACCCTTCCTGTTTTGCCTGACACCATTTTTACAACGCCCTTATCGCCGTTAAAGATATTCTTATCGTAATTATTCGAGACCTGCATAACACGGTCGTTTTTACGGAAGCGATGCGCTCCGAACCGGATTTCATCCTTTTCATTAACCAAAGCATTTACCGTGTCCTGCAAATCGGGATAGATCTGATCAACGGAAACAAGTGTCTTGACCCTCATAGGAGATAATACCTGAACCTTATCCGCCCTTCTGCCGCAGGCCGCATATTCCTCATAATAGACCTTGAGCAGCATTTTCTTGAGACGATTACAGTTCTTATCGTCGGATGAATCCGGAACATTGTAGAATACACAGTCCGAATGTCCGAAATCAAGCTCCGTGTTCCCTTCAAGAACTCGATTGGCGTTATCCAGAATGGTCCTGCGGGCTCCGTGACGAAAAGAACGTTTTAGCGCCGTTACCGGAAACATTCCGCTGCTTATCATATCGTGCAAAACCTCACCGGGACCTATAGACGGCAACTGATTGACATCCCCCAAAAGCAAAAGCTGTGTATCACCGCGAACAGCTCTCAACAGCATTGCCATTGTATCAATGTCAACCATCGACAACTCGTCCACAATAACGAAATCATACGGCAGCGGATTATCCTCGTTCAGCGTGAGTGCCGGAAGCGCCGGATTATATTCTATCAGCTTATGAATTGTCTTGGCTTCCTTGCCGGTTGCCGCCTTCATGCGTTTTGCTGCCATACCGGTAGGCGCAGCCAGAGCAATCTCGGCACCGGAAATGCGGCATATTTTCGAAAGCTTTTCCATAACCCCGATAATAAACCGCAAAGTTGTGGTCTTGCCGCATCCTGCGCCGCCGGTCAATATAGAAGTCTGATTGCACAATGCCATTTCAACCGCTTCTCGCTGTAACGGATCCAACTCCACTTCAAGCTCTTCCTGAATCTCGGCAACACATGCCTCGATTTTTTCCTTCGGTACGGTTGCATACCTTGAATTGACCCCGAACCGTGCACGAAGAATATCGGCAACCGTCTTTTCACTCTCATACCGCTTTTTTGAGTACACCCGCTCCTCTTCCGTTACGATCTGGCCGTTTGAACGGCATCGGGCAACAGCGGCATCAATGTGCCGTTTACTGAGCGAGCCTTTGATTTCTCCGCTTTCTTTCAGAAAAGCATTGCAATCCTCGGGCAAGCGATTGATTATTAGAAATGTATGCCCTTTATTCCCGGCATAATCATTCAGGACATATAGAAGCGCCATGTCTACCCGTTTCGGGTCATCTGCGCCGAAATTCAGATCCTTTGCAATTCTATCCACAATCGCAAACGGGACCAGTTTGTTTTCACACAATACATACGGATTTTGCCGTATCATTTCAACCGATTCAAGCCCGTATCTTTCATATACCGCATCAACAATTGTCTCTTCGATATCGTACTTGGAAAGAAAGGTTTTCAGGTCAGCGGCTATGCGGTACTTTTTCAGTCCAACACTAAGCGCCTGCATCTCACCTTGCTTTGTTTCCCATACGCACAGCGTCTGCGGCTCGTTTTCAATCATCTGCACAACGCCGATGCCGTAGGTTTCTACCAGCTTCTTTGCCCGTGTTCTCCCAAACCCGTTTATACGGGCAATGATATCCACAAGGATACACGGCGTTTCGAAATCACATACCGTATACTTCTCGACCTTAAACTGCCACGGCCAGTACCGCCCGTTCTCTCTGTATTCCCACTCTCCGATGATTTCCACAATGTAATCCTCTTCAGCATTCATCAGATTGCCGACAACGGAAACGCTCATAGGATAGTCCGGATTTCGATACTTTTCGGGGATCGGATTGCCTTTTGCCACTTCAAGCGCCACGATTTTAAAACCGCTTTCCGTACGATGAAAAACGCGGCTGACTCTGCCTTTGATTTTCACAATAAAAGCCTCCTTACTAAAATTACTGAACTTGCAACAGCAATTTAGCAGGAGGCACATTCAAAAGCAAGTAAATTACATCAGAGCAATGCGGCAATCAGTTCGGCGGCTTCTTCCGCACCCTCAGCAATATCGGCAATTTCGGAGATATCAATGTCCGCCTCAACATTCATTTCCGGCTCAATCGGTTCCTCCGCAACATCCACATCGCCGAAATCTGCGTCAACATCGATCTCCGTATCTCCGTAATCCTCAATATCCCCGATATCCTCTTTGGCACCCTCATATTGTGCGGCATAGTCCGCCATATCCTGAACATCGTCATTTATCATATTTTCGAATTCCTGCGAGTCCGGGATATCATTAATTTCCGATATTTCCTCGGGTACTGATTCGGCATCTATATCGAACTCCGGTCCATTATCGGGCTCAAAATCGTCAAAGATATCGCTTTCATTGCCGGCGTCCCCGGTATCTTCAAGCTCGACATCCTCGCTGTCTATATCGTTATCGACCTGCGTGTCCGCCCCGTCACGTTCTTCGCCATCCGGTTCGAGGATCTCCAGCTCGTCTGTATCGGAAGAAACAGCGTCATACTCCATATCGTCGGCATCTATGTCCTGCTCTTCAACATCGTCAATATCGGTAAATTCGTTTTCGCCGGATTCATTGTCCGGCTCTGCTCCGTCCGACTCCTCCCTAGGTTCTTTGTCGGGATTATCTTCGTCTTCCTCTTCATTTTCTACGGCATCCGACTTGGAATCCTGCTTTTTGTCCTCGCCGACCTCTTCTTCAAAAATTTCACTGTCGCCGGCCTCGGTTTTATCGCTGTCCTTTTCATCATAACCGTCGTCGGCTTCAATGTCCGGTTCATCTTCGGTTTCTTTTATCTTTTCGTTATTTTCCGGCTCGTAATCTTCCCCGTCGGTATCTGTATCCGCTTCAAATGTATCGTCAGGCAATCTATCTGTCGGTTCGTCCGCAGTTATATCATTTTCGGTCGTTTCATTACCGCCGACTTCATTATCATCGTATTTCTCGTCGGTTTCTTCCTGCGGTTCTCCCCCCTCGGAGCTTTGAAATTCGTCCGACCCTGTATCCTCCGATGACTCGGATTCAGCGTCATCCGGCACTTCTGTATCCGTATCCGCATTGATTTCCGTCAATTCGAGCTCCTGCTCTTCCGGCTGCAGTTCTTCTCTATCCTCAATTTCCGGTTTATCCTCAGTCTCCGGCCGTTCTTCCGGTTTATCAGTTTCGGCTTCCTTTTCCTGAGTCTGTTCCTGCTCCTCCATGTCTGGTTTATCGGTTTCGGCTTCCGCATCCGCTTCTGCCAATTCCACATCCGGATTCTCGATATCCGGGGAAGTTTCTGCGTCGGGATTTATGTCGGTTTCATTATGGTCGATTTCTACTCTATCGGGAATCGTTTCTTTATCCACAGGATCAACCTCTTCCTGTCGGAAAGCATCGACAATATCCTTGAAAGAGTGTATCTCACGCCCCTCCGATCCGATTCCGACAGAGCGCAGAAACACATCCTCTAAAATGCTCTTGCGTGAACTGCCCATCTCAAGCATTTTTCCTACGATTTCGCCCTTCGCCCGACTCATTGCACTTTTATATCCTTCGGCCGTCATTTTACCGCTTTGATAGTCGCTGCGTATTTTGCCGAGCTCTTCTACCGTCTTCCCGAAATCCGAGAGCATTTCGGTAGGCGTCATCCGGGCAAAGCTTTTCATTGCTTTGCTGTCGATTCCGTATTTTTCATAAACGCTGTTTTTGATGAAGCTTTCAACTGCGCCTCTGCCGACACTGTTCTGGGCGAAATCACCGGGGCCGGTATAGGTTTCTCCCGACTCCTCCGGTGTTTCTTCTCCGGTTTCTTTATTCTCGTCATTGCTCTCAACCGAGTCCACAACCTTTTCAACATCTTCCTTTTCAAAGTCTTTTTCAAGAATCTCTTTGAGAACATCGTTCAGCGATGCCATATGATCAACTCCTTTTTTGCAGTTTTGAGTTAATCTGACCGACGCCGTATAAAAAAGCAAGTAAATATGGCTCTATACAAAGAAAAAGCGTTTCGGTGTCCGGTCCGAAACGCTTTTTCTTTATAAAAGATGTTTATTCTTTTCTTTTTGATATTCAATGTATTCTTGCTTTTCTTCATTGCCGGCTTCCCGAATGGTTTTCTTTCCGCAATCCGGGCATCTTTCCACTTCTCCAACATGTTCAAAAACAAACTTGCAGCTATCACAAGCATATATCATTCTCTTATACCTCAATTCCCATTTTATGCAGCCATTCGTTCTTCTCTTCGACCGTAGGCGCAGCAAACATTTCCCTTGCCTTTTCGGTATCCTGCGTAAATGCAATCGGGTACATATGCCGAATATCCTTCGGAAGCTCCTCCGGTATACTTTCAACATTCAACCTGTATCTTTCGGCAGATTCTTTCCCGAATTCCGTTATATCCAAAGCATGAAGATAACACAGAAAAGAATGCTCCATAAGCGGAAAGATCTGCACACACAAGTAATTGCGATCCGTTGTGCGCCTCAGCCAGAAATTCTCTCCTATCGGATACCACTTATCTATCATACTTTCCGGGAGTTCCCCCGCAAAATCATTGCCATTATTGCACATACCGCACCTCCGTAAATGCAGATATATTATATCACATCAAAAAGCATCCGTCAACACCTCTTGTTGCGTTTTTATACCTGTTTCCCCTCTCTCAAAACGGATTATTTCGATATTTAATATAAAATCGCTCGATTTTGCATCCAATCACGCCTACAATTACTTGACTTTTTCAATTTGTTGTTTTATAATAAAGTTGCACATATCAGATAAAGGAGGCGATGCAATGACCGACAGCGTTGATATGCGCAGCATCATCAGCGAAATACTTCGAAACGGAAAGATTGACGGGTTTATCCCTATGGACGAGATTAAGCGTGTCCAATCGGATTATGACCTGAGCAACGAAAAAGTCGAAGATATTTTGCGGAAAATCAGAGCTGCCAATATTGACCTGATCGAGTCCGATGAAGACGAAATTATTGAAGAAGAAACGGGCAAGAACAGTTCAGAAACGGAACCGAAAGGGCAATCCATTCCGGTTGACCCGACCAAAGCTTATTTCCACGAAATAAGGAAATTGCCGACACTCACAAAGGATGAGATGTTCGCATTGGCTTACCGTATGCGGGACGGAGATCCCCGTGCAAGAGAAAAGCTGATCGAAGCCAACCTGCGCCTTGTTATCAATATCGCAAAGCACTACAGAAATTACGGCGTTCCCTTTCTTGATCTTATTCAGGAGGGTAATATCGGACTGATCCGAGCCGTAGAAAAATTCGACCCTTCCCTCAACTTTCGTTTCTCCACTTACGCTACCTGGTGGATCAAATTCGGCATACGCAAAGCGCTGTCCGAACAAGGCAAAATGATTCGCATCCCGAACTATATCGTTTCCAATGTTACAGCGCTGAACCGTGTCCGAAATCAATTTTATCAGGAAAACGGGCGTGAAGCAACGGCAAGTGAGCTTTCCTGCAGTACCGGTATTGCGTTATCCAAGGTCAAGGATATGCTGACATTGATCCAGGAGCCGTTATCTCTTGAAATGACGCTTGATAACGACCGTGAAACACGGCTGATGGATTTCATAGCCGACGAAACATCAGAAACAGATCCGGACAAGGCCTGTCAACTGAAAGAGTTCCGCTTTCAGTTTGAAAAAATGATGAGCATCCTTGGCGAACGGGAACGGAAAATCATCAATATGCGGTACGGTTTTGCCGGAGAGAAAAAGTCCACCTTTGCCGAAATCGGGCGAGAACTCGGTGTTACACGGGAACGGGTGCGTCAGCTCGAAGCAAAAGCCATATTAAAGCTTCGCAAAACGGAGTACTATCAATCCGTTCAAAGCTTTTTTGAACCATAACAGCAAAGCGGAGACAGACATTTGCCTGCCTCCGTTTTACTTATTTGCGCTTTATCTGCAATCACAGCATTCTGGTAATGACGGTTGCAATTTTATCAAGCCCGTGTTTTTCTATGTATCGGTAAGTCTCATACAAATCCGAGAAGGATAATGCCTCGTGGAAATATTCCGTGTAGTCCTGGGCGGTCTTCAATAGCGGATACCGTCCGCCGGCATTAACGGCAATATAGTGCTTAGCTTTTGATACTTCTTCCATTTCCAATCCTCCCGATGACTCACGCAGTATTTATTATAATCGATGGACAAGCTTTTTTCAAGAAGTTTGGCGAAACTCCTAATGAAACAGAATAAGTATTGAAAATGGACCGTAATGCAATCACAAAATCGGCAGGCTCACTTGAATTGAGCCTGCCGATTTCTGTTTGCACTCTGTTATCTGACAGAGTGTTTTTTCTTTTTGCTCACAACCGTAGTGCCAACAACAGCTCCGCCGCTGATAAACAGCAGTGCGATCCACAGCATAAGATTGCTGTTGTCCCCAGTTTGAGGAGATTTTGGTTCATCCGGCAGCTTAGCCGTTACGGTAGCCGACTTGGCGATTTCCTTGGTGCCGTCTTTGTCACTGTAATACTTATCGCAGTCATCGCAGTGCCAATACTCGACATTGCCCTCGCTGTCCTCGGTCGCCGCCTTGGCGGGGATGTGCTTCAGGTCGGTGTGGTTCTTCGGGTCAAGCTCACCGTAGGCTTTGCCGCAAATCTCGCATACCGCTTTTTCGGCGCAGGACGCCTTGCCGCCGGAGCAATCCTTTGTTTCAACGCCATTGCAGCCGTCCACCGTGCATTTGCGGGTGTGCGTGCCGTCGCCGTTTGATACCCATTCACCGAAGGTATGCCCGTCGTTGACCGTTACGGTCATTTCGGCGGTGTTGCCCGCCTTGTCGGTGACAACGATTTTCTGCCCGCCGTCTGCAGGAGAGAGGGTAAAGCTGCCTCCTTTGTCAATCGTGACCTCTGTGCCGTTTACGGTGACGGTATTGATATACTTCTCATCAATCGTTATGATTTGCGCCTTGCAGTAGGTCTTGCCGTTTTCTATGCCGGTAATAACCGGGCTTGTTCCGTCAAGCACGATGCCGTCCGAGCAAATGTAGTTCATGTTGCCCGCCTTATCGGTAAGTCTGACATAGATAATATATTCGTTATCGGGGTCAATACCGAACGGTGCGGTGTACGCTGTGAAGGTCATGCCGTCAAGCTCCGCTTTGGTAAGCTCTTTAGCCGACAGCAGATATTCAACCGTAACCGCCTCACCGCTGTTGTCGGCTGCGGCAATCGTCACCGTTTGCGTGTCCTTAAAGAACAGCCCGAAGGTGATATTGTTGAGGAACGCTTTCCAACTATTCTCGTTGATTTTAATTTCACCCGTGGGCTTTTCGATGTCTTTCCACTGCGCCGTGATGGTCATATTCTCGGCAGGCATCGTCGCGGGAATTGCCTTATCCCAGCCGAGGAAGGTATAGCCATCCCTTGTCGGGTCGGCAGGTGCGGTGATCGCCGTGCCGTAGTCCTGCGTGATCGGTGCGATCTCGCTGCCGCCGTTGGTATCAAAGGTTATTGTGTATTGATTCGTGTTCCACACGGGATAGAGCGTCAGCGCCTCGTTTTTGGTATAAACATCTTCAAAGCCATACACCTTTTCGCCGCCGTCAACAGTCGCCCAGCCGGTCTGGGTATAGCCTGTGCGGGTGAACAGCTTGCCGTGCAGCGTGAGGATATCATTATAGAACTTAATATCCGTTACCGCGTCACCCTCGCCGTTTTCTCCGGGCTGATAGGTCACATCCCAAGCGTTTGCGATACGCACATAGGTCTTGCCCGGAAGCTGCCGGAAGATAGCGTTGAACCGCTCTCTGAGTGCGTTGCTCAGCGCGACGATTTCTTCATTTGTCAGCGTGTTGTCCTCCGCCAGATAGCGCTGATACACTTCCTGCATTTCAGCGGAAAGCTGCGGCACGGCAGCCTCTGCCGCATCCTGCGCCGAAGAGCCCGTGAACAGCCGCACGCCGTTGCCCATATACAGATCGCTGATATCCTGATCCCGCAGCGTAATGGCCTGCGGATCGCCCGTTACGGTAAGCGAGCCGCTGTCTATAGAAAGATAGTATGCTGTCAGCCCGTCCGTCATGGTGACGCTGCCGCCGCCATACTGGGTGTATTGGCTGAGCGTCAGTGCGCTGTTCAGCGTCAGCGAGCCGTCGCCGAGAACGGAAAGGGTGTTCCTGCTCATGCTAATTCTGTTCAGGCTTCCGACGGTATTCTTTCCGTCCAGCGTGATAAAGAGCGGGTTGCTCTTTCCGATATACTTTTCGCTCAGGCGCACAGAGGTCAGGTCGGCATTTTTGAGCTTCAGATTCGGGAAAACGCTGCCGTACCTTTCAAGCCTGCCGGTCGAATAAATTTCCAAAATATCCTTGCCTGTCAGATCCACTGAATCCCTAAGTGTACTAAAGTTCTTGCCCTTAGGCAGAACAAAGGAGGCAGTCCCGTCGCCGAAAATATCGGTATAATTGTCCGGTGTGACCTCGACCTCGCCGTCGCCGCGATCCAAAAACAGACCGAAGCCGCCCCATAAAGCGGTAAGTGCCGAAACATCTGCGGGAACGGTATCGCCGGGCTTGTAGAAGTTTAAGTTTTCGTCTACCCACCACATCGGCGTGTCGGCAGAGATGCCATCGGAAAGGGGCAATCCCTCGGCAGAGGGTGCAGTGAAGCTCTCGCCCTTTTTCACGATGATGTTGATCCAGTTCTGTTGCTCGCCGGGCATATAACCGGCTGTGACCAACTCAACTACCTTCAGGCTGTCGGCGGCGAGATCGGTCGGCAGCTCAAGAACGGGGCGGAAACCGAAGGTTGCGTCCGCGCGCGTTGCAGATTCAGTGTACCAGTAGCGAGAAGATCGGTATCCACGGAGTGAACGATTGGATGACGGGATAGCGCTGCTTTTATCTTGCCCCCAGGAATATATATCCTGCCAATTTTTGACATAGCCATTTGTATTGTCATTGTTACCTTGTTTTGCTTTGTCCAAAATCACATCCCACTCATTATTTCTCGGGGTACCGCCGACATTTTGATCGTAGGAATAGTGAAAACCCACAGATGGGGCACGCAGCGTATAGTTTACGCCGCCGCCAGCATAGTCCTTGCCGAAAAGCAGCCCCGCGGTATTCAGGGCATCCCAGCTTACCGTATGCGTTACATTGTAGTTCGCAATAAACAAGCTATGTTCGTAAGAGGTGGTATCGTTGTCGGCTTCATTTTTCAATGAATATGCATCCACCGTGCCTGCATAGGTGAAAGGCACATAGTGCAGGGTGCTGTCCGGCAGATTGCTGTTTGCCGTGCCGGGAATACCCAGCGCCGACAGGTCAAAGTAGTATCTGTCGCCGGCGGTGAGAGTGAACTGCTCGTTTACTTTATTTTTTACCGTAAACGAAATATTCCGGAATTCGCCAGCATAGTCGGTTTTATAATCTCCGTTACACTGTTCGCTGAACAGTTTCAGGGTATAGCTGCCGTCTGCAAGGTCGGACGGAACAGTGACGTTTGCCGTGCCGCTTTGATTTTGGTTATTATGCGCGACGCGTCCGTAATAGAGGATATTGCCGGCGCTGTCCGCAATCATGGCGGAGATATATTCGTTTTCGCCGATATTTGTTGCGCCGAAGTATTCGACGGACAGGCTTTCACCCGCCTTCAAATTTGTTTTAGCGGCAGAAGCATATATTTTGCGGCTGCTGTCCTTGATCGTCAACTTCCATTCATTGCCGGTGTACCCGGGAACTGCTTTGAATCCGTCAGGCTTTCCGCCCACGGCGGCAGATGTGAAGAGTACGGAGTTCAGATTTAAGTTAAAAGCGGGACGAACACCCCATATATTGCTGATATCTATCCCATCGTGGTCGATATTACCAAAACCGTCCACAGAGGCAACATCGCGATCCTTTGCGCCCGGGGAGCGCAGCCACCAAAAGCTTGACGCCCACTTTGGATGTTCGGGATCCGCAATTCGCAGATCGTTATTTACCGCAAACGCTTCCGCTGTGGAAAGCGGCCGGAATACAGCATTATCCACCTGTGCGCCAGATACACAGTCGGTATTCTTTCCGTTGTAGCTTCCGCTTGTAAGCGTCCGTTTTTGAACTGAATCGGTTTCTTTCGGTGTCAGCTTTTCTGCAAGAGCATCTATTGCCGCCTTCAAATCGCTGTCTGCATAAGCGGCACTCGAGCCAAACTTTGACAAACCCATATTGCCTGCCGCAAGCAGGGTAATATCCCCCTGTGCGCTTGTAACACCGTTTCCGTCATAGCCGATAACTCGCCATGCGCCGGGATTATTTTCATGGTTTTGCCCGAAATACACTGTCGGTGCGCTCGCTGTGTTTACGGTTTTATTCAGTGCATCTGCGCCAAGCTGTATCGTCCTTTGCAGACGCAAGCGCAGCGTGCTTTCCTTCTGAATATTGTAATCTGCCAGCGTGCGCCCGTTCTCAAGCTCTTTTTCGCCAAAAAACAGTCTTTGCGCATCGGGAGAAAAGCCCGTTTTATCCCGAATTTTTTCCTTGACATTGTCAATGCTGTCGCCCGACACAACCTCGAGCGTTAAATTTGCCTGACCGACAATGGTCAAGTCAATGTAAATCTCAATTGCGCTTGCCGTTATCGGCACAAGGCATAGCACCATACAAAGGGTAAGTAGGATACTGAGTATTTGTTTCTTCATTTTGCATTACCTCCGGGTCGATACGATTTTTTGCGCTTCACGGTAAGCACCGTGCAAGCTCCGCCGCTGATGAACAGCAGTGCGAACCATAACATAAGGTTGCTGTTGTCGCCGGTTTGGGGAGACTTCGGCAGCTTAGGTGTCACGGTGTCGGCTTTTTTGATTTCCATAGTGCCGTCTTTGTCGCTGTAATACTTATCACAGCCGCCGCAGTGCCAATACTCTGCGTTGCCCTCGGTGTCCTCGGTCGCCGCCTTTGCGTCATTGTGCTCAAGGTCGGTGTGGTTGTTCGGGTCAGGCTCGCCGTAAGCTTTGCCGCAGTTTTCGCATATCGGCTTTTCGGTGCAGGTCGCATTTCCGCCGGAGCAATCCTTTGTTTCAATGCCGTTGCAGCCGTCCGCCGTGCATTTGCGGGTGTGCGTGCCGTCGCCGTTCGATTGCCATTCGCCGAAAGTATGCCCGTCGTTTACCGTCACGGTCATCTCGGCGGTGTTGCCCGCCTTGTCGGTGACAACGATTTTCTGTTCGCCGTCTGCCGGAGAGAGGACAAAGCCGCCGTTTTCGTCAAGCTCGACCTCCGTTCCGTTTACGGTGACGGTGTCCACATACTTTTCGTCAACGGTGACCGTCTGCGCTTCGCAGTAGGTCTTGCCGTTTTCAATGCCGCCGATGACCGGCTGAACATTGTCAAGCGTTATGCGGTCGGAACGAAGATATGTTATATTCATGCTCTCGTCAACGAGCATTGCGTAAACAATATATTCCCCGCTTGGGTCTATGCGGAACGGCTCATCATACCCGCCGAATACGAGAGCTTGAAGCTCCGCCTCGGAGAGATCCTGATCTGTCACCAGATAAGAGACAAACACGGTTCCGCTGTTGTCGGCTGCGGTGATCGTCACCGTCTGCGTGTCCTTAAAGAACAGACCGAAGGTGAGCGTGTTTAAGAATTCCCGCCATTTATTTGTGCCTATGATAATTTCGCCCGTGGGCTTTTCGCTGTCTTTCCACTGCGCGGTGACAGTCATATTCTCGGCAGGCATGGTCGTGGGAATATCCCTATCCCAACCTATAAAAGTGTAGCCCTCTCTTGTCGGGTCGGCAGGGGCGGTAATATTCGTTCCGTAGTCCTGCGTAATCGGTGCGATCTCGCTGCCGCCTGCGGTATCAAAGGTGATGGTGTAGCGGTTTGGTGTCCAGACCGGGTAGAGCGTGATTCCCGCATTTTCCGTGTATGTTCCGCCGAGCGGGTAGGTCTTGGTGCCGTCAGCGTTCCTCCAGCCGGTCTGCGTGTACGCGGTGCGGGTAAAGAGCGCGCCGGGAAGGGTCACGGTGGTGTCGTAGTCCTTGATGATCGTTGTGGAACTGCCCGTTCCATCGTTGCCGGGGGCAAAGATGACGCGATAGGTCCGCGCTTCAAAGCGGAGATATGTCTTGTCTTTATAGGTTTCATCGCTGATCTCCGTAGCATCGGAGCCGTCCGCGGCATTGCCCGCGAGCATCCGCATACCGGGGATCAGGTCGGCAATGACGGTATGTGCGCCGTTCCGATACAGCGCGGAGGGATCGCCGATCAGCGTGAGCGTGCCGCCCTTCACGACCAGTCTGTTATCGTAAGTTTCCAAAGCGCCGGAAGCCGTTCCCCGGCTGTCAAGCACAATGTCGCCGCTCTCAATGATAATATCGTTTTTGTTTTCGATCCACCCGGCGCGCAGTGCCCCGGTCCCTTTGATGAGAAGGTCGCCACCCGTGTGGCTGATCCCGCGCTTGTCGTTTTCAAAAACGTTGTTTCCGATGAGTACCACGGTCAGGGTGTCGGGGAGGTCCGTTGCGCCGAGCATCTGCTGCCCGGTCAGCGTCACGCCGTTCAGCGTCAGTGTCTTGGCAGCGTCGTCATAGGATACTGTACCGTCGCCGTATACGTCACCTGCGTTTTCATTGTTTATGTAAAGGAGAATGCCGCTTGCCGAGTAATAGTATACGCGGTATTCGTAAACGATCCTGCCGTTCCCCTCAAACCGGAGACCGCTGAAGGTTCCCGCGTTGAACGCATGGTAGACCACATCGGTGAAGATAGTTCCGGTAGCGGAGCCGGTGATTTTTGTGCCGTCTGCCGTACAGACGGTGCCTTCGATCCTGCCGCCAAGCGCCCGGAAGTCTATGTTGTCGCCGAGGTAGAGAGCATTGCATCTCGGGTCGGTGCTACGGCATCCGGTGATCTTTCCGCCGGTCATCACGGCTTGCGCCGAGGAGGACAGCGAACGGACCCCGCCGCCCTGCCATGCTTCACAATCGCTGATAACAGTTCCGCCCAGTTCAAAGGCGGTAAAGTCGAACGTTGCAATGCCGCCGCCCGCTGTGATTGCCGAGCACTCCGAAATCGTACCGCCCGCCAGTGTCAGCGTGCCGCCGTCCGCGCAGATACCGCCGCCGTTCCATGCAGAGCAGTCCTTGATGCTGCCGCCCTTCATGAGGAAGGCGCCGCCGGTACTTACCAGAACGCCGCCGCCGTTTCCGATCACGTGGCAGTCGCGGATGGTCCCGCCGTACATGGTGAATGCGCCTTCCGCACCGACGCCGTGTCCGAATTTTTCAATAACGCCGCCGTACATGAGAAATTCCGCGCCGTTCATGACCCGGATGCCGGTCCGGTCGGAATCTCCGTTGGCGCTGCCCCGGATCGTGCCTCCGAAGAGCGTGAGCTTGCCGGCCTGATATTTTTTTTCGACCGCGATGCCGTCCTTCGGGAAGACGATCTTGCCCTGTCCCGTGCAGTCGGTGATTATCAGCTCGCCCTTGGTGATCTTTATGCAGGCGTTTTCCGTCAGCGTGATCGTTTTGCCGTGCAGGCAAAGGCGCATGCAGTCCGAGAAAGAGCCGTTGTACTCCCTGTCAAGCGTTACATCGTCCGTCAGGTACCAGTAACCGTCCTTGATTGTGGAGTAGATGACGCTGTTGTAGTTACAGGGAAGGTCGTCGGTCCCGGCCCACGGTGCCCAGCCCATGTCGATGTGCGACGTGTGGTCGCCGACAGCGGTATTCCCGCCGCAGACGCAGTGGTAGTGGTCAAGTCGCATGACGATCCCGGAGGTTTCTTCGTCATAGGCAAAGATATAACCCTCCCATGCGTTCCGCGTAGTGATAAAATGCGTCAGGTCGGCGGCTGTCAGTGTGTAGTTTTCGCCCCCGATGAGCCGGACGGGATTGGTTTTGATTCTGGTCGCCGTGGCTTCCTGCAAATTCCATCCCACATTGAACGAGATCTGCAAGTCCTTGTCAAGGGTCCCGTTTATCCGGACGGGCGGGTACTCATATTTCCTCGGGTTGCTTACAAAAGACCAGATGGCACCGTAATCAATCAGAATGTCATCTCCCCATGTTTCCCCGGTATCCGGGTTCTGATAGCGGTTGCCGGAGAACCGGATGTTGCCGGAAAGGAAGAGCGTCGATCCCGAATTGATGTGGATTCCCGCGCCGGAACCGCTCGCGGAGGAAACGCAGTCCGTCACTGCGGCGTTCCCGGAAAGGTAGACCTGCGTGCCTCTTCCATATGCGCCGTGCAGGGAAATGCCGGATTCCCGGCAGGCGGTGATGTGCGCATTGCCGGTCATACGGAAGGTTCCGCTGACCCCGACGCCGCGCAGGAAGTCCCGGATGGTTCCCCCGTACATAGTGAGGGTCGCGTCCTGTGTGACGGAGATACCTTTTGTATCCGCACCCACGATGGTGCCGTTCCCTCCGCAATCGGTAATGGTCAGTGCGTTGCTTCCCTTCACGGTGAGCATATACCGGTTTTCCGGAATACTGCTGCCCGCCCGGATCTTCTTTCCATTCAGACAGATGTTCACACTTTCATTGATTTCGAACTGCCCGTCGATGAGAATGTCGTTTTTGAGATAGTAGTTGCCCGCCGTCGTGGGGAGCGAGTCGGTTTTGTCCCACGCCGTCCATTCCACCTCTGTGTGCGAGGTATGTCCGTCAAAGTCCGCTTCCCCGCCGCAGACGCAGTGGCCGTGCTCCACCCAGAGCGCCGTGAGTGAGTTCACCCCGTTCGGGACCGCGTCGCCGGGGGCGTAAAGTTCTCCGTTGTCGCCGAGCCACATGAAATAGGTGCCGGTGTTGCCTTCGGGACGGGTCAGTCCCTCCTTTGTCGGTGCGAGAAAGGTAACGGCAGGGTAGGAGGGGTCCAGCACCTCGATGTTTTTGACGACGATGCTGATGTCACCGGTAGTCCCGCCGATACTGCCGCCATTCAGGTTCAGGGTAACGGCTTTCATGTAGTTCTGCGGGTACTCCACTCCGTAGGCAAGCGCGATCTCCAGAACCGGACGGTATGCTGTCATCCTGGTCGCTCTGTCCGGAGGGTACGAATAGAAACCGGAGCCGCCGCCTGAACGTACGACGCGGAACTCCCTGGTAGCATTCGGATTCGTATCCTGGCACCAAGAGTCCTGTGTGCTGACGATACCGTCTGCCTCGACCATGTCATAACTGTTTTTGATAAACCCGGAATTCTTTTCGAAGATGCGCTGCCACTCGTTGTTGAAGGGGCCGGTGTCGTAACGCGCTCCGCCCGAGGGGGCGTGGATGTAATACGGCACCCCGTTATACTCTGTGAGATTTCGGAAAATCAGGTCCTTCTTATTCAGCTCATTCCACGACACGGTGTGCGTGATGTTGTATTCGGAAATAAACAACGAATGTTCGTATTCCATTTCCGATTCCGTCGGTATCGCCGCCTGCAAAAGCGTGTAGGCGCTGACGGTGCCCGCGTAGGTGAAGGGCACATAGTGCAGCGTTTGGTCGGGCAGCTTGTCGTTCACGGTTCCGGGAATCCCGCTTTCCGACAGGTCAAACCAGTAGGTCCTGCCCAGCTCCAGGTCAAACTGCTCCACCGGTGTGTTTGCCGCCCAAATATCAAAGGGCAGGGCGAGGAGCAGGACAACCGCCAGGGCAACCAGGATGAGCGGCAGTCGTTTTTTCATTTCTCATTACCTCCGTTCAAGTATTGTGAGCGGTATTTATCTGCAAACAGGGCGACTCCCTGCTTTAAGACCTCCATTTGGGATTTCAGGTAGTATTCGTCCTCGAACATGGCATAGTGCACACAGGCGCGGACAAAGATAAAAATCAGCGGCGTGATAGTCGTATAGGGGATACCTATCTTCGGTTCAAGCAACTTTGCGTATTCAGTGTAGCGCTCGTTTACACCCTCGAAAAATTTCTTTCCGTATTCAATATATTTCGGATGGGTGTAGATCTGATACATCAACCGATATTTCTTTCCGTGCTCTTTGGCTGTCCAATACGGAATCTCCTCAATAAAACGCATAGCATCCTTCGGGTCGGTCGGGGCCTTTTTCATAAAGTCATCCTCGACCTTTGCCATGCAGTAGGCGGTGGATTCAAGAATCAGTTCATCCACACTGTTAAAGTACGAGTACAGATTTCCCGTTGTACAGCCGCACGCCTTTGCCAGCGCTTTTATGCCCGTGCCGGTAAGTCCGTTTTCGGCATAGCATTCAAAGCATTTTTCCATCATTTCCCGCTTGCGCGCGTTGTGCTGTTCCTCTGTTGCTCTCATATACGCCACTTCCTTCTTGATAACTAACTAATCAGTTAAATATAGTATAACATAGATTTGTGGCGAATTCAAGAACTGTTCGAGAAAAGATGTGAAAAAAGCGGGACAGCCACTATAAACTGACTGTCCCGCCGTCCGTTATTTCACGGAGCGCTTTTTCTTTTTGCTTGCAACCGTAGTGCCGGTCACAATGCCGCCGCTGATAAAGAGCAGAGCAATCCAAAGAGCCAGATTACTTGTGTCTCCGGTCTTGGGAGAGTTGGCCTCTTCCGCCAGCTTTTTGATCTTCTCAGCTAAAGCGTCAACCTTGCCCAGAGCGTCCTTGCCGAGCATGGCTTTTTCGTTTTCGGTAAGCCCGACAAGGAGCTTCTTCACTTGGTCGAGCGCACTCTTATCGCTGAGCTTGGCGTCCTCCGCAGAGGGCAGCTTGCCGATCTCATCAGCCGCCTTTTCGGCATTGCCGATAGCCGCAAGCGCCGCTTTTACGGTTTCAAGCTTGGTTTCAAGATCCTTATTCTCTTCTTCGGTGTAGTTGCCGTCGAAGTCACGCAGAGCGCCCTCCAAAGCTTTTTCCGCTTCTTCAAGGGCTTCCTTGTCCCCGAGCTTCACATTGTCCTTGGTGATACCGTCAACCGCCTTGATCTCATCGGCCTCGGCAGCGTCCTTTGCCGCTGCAATGCGGTCAAGGAGCGCACGGGCTGTGCCCTTCAGAGCTTCAAGAGCGGCTCTTTCGGCATCCGTCAGGTTGTCGCCGTCAAGCAGCGTGTCAATGTCGGAGATCAGCTTCTCAACATCCGCCTTGTCGGCGCTCGTCACCTTGTCGATGTCGTAGCCGTTCACGGCATCGGTCAGACGGGTGATCTCATCCGCAGCCTCTGCAATGCGCTTATTCAGGTCCTTGCATTTTGCGGCCGCCTCGGTCAGCTTGTTCCACTCATCGTCGGTGGATTCGCCGTCGTCAAACACCTCAGCAATGTCGAGGATTTGTCTTTCGACAGAGGATATTGTCTCTGCGTCGCTTGACTTGACATTATCTGCCGTGATGGCGGAGATAGCATCGGTGATGGACGAGATCGGCTTCATGTAGACCGTGTATTCGGTCACATTGCCCGCCTTATCCTCTGTGCGGATAACATAGGTAGCATCCTTGTCGCCGACAAGAGTGAATACATCTTCGACGGTCTCACCGTTCAGCGCGACCGATGCAAGGTTTTCGTCGTCGATCGCGACCTTTTTGGTCACATAGTAGGTCTTGTCATTCTCGACACCGACGATCTCGGGTGCGGTGGTATCAAAGGTCGCACCGTCCGAGCCGATGAGGGTGACATTTCCGGCGTTGTCCTCGATGCGGACATAGATAACGAACTTATCCATATCCTTTGCCTCAATGTCAAAGTCGCTGTTATCCGTCCAGTCGGTGATTGCGCGAACCTCTTCATCCGTGAGGATTCTGTCGGATTTGAAGTACATCACGGACTTCACACCGGAAGCCTCATCCGTCGCCGTCAGCTTGACATGGACATCGTCCTTGAAGAACAGACCGAAAGTGATCGTGTTGATAAACTTCTGGAACGCCGTGCGCTCGTTGAGCTTGACCTCACCGGTCGGCGCGGTCTTGTCGATTTTGTAGTTCTCGGTCACTGCCGCAGAGATGATACCGGTTTCGGTGTTCTTCACGAAGAAGGTCAGCTTGCCGTTTCCGGTTTCATCCGACGCAGTAAGGGAATCTACCCACTCGCCGTTTGCAGTATCGGTCAGGCTGAGCTTGTAGCCCTCCTTTGCCGTGATGACAAAGTCGGTGTTGATCCAGTCATGGGAGTTCACGCCGTATTCGCTGCCGTCAGCCACATACTCGACGATATTTGCCGTAATGCCGGTCGGCTGCGTGAGCGTGTAGTTGCCGACGGTCACTCTGTCGCCGGAAAGGGTAAATGCGGTGAAGCTGATAGCAATGTTTTTACCGATCTTCACACTGTCAAAGGTCGGAACACCGTTCACGAGCGTCAGCATATCACCGTCGACCACACCCATCAGTGCAGGTGTGCCGTCGATTGCGGCGGTGTTTCTGCCGTCATACTGCTTATCCTTGACCTTGAGGTCTGCGATCGTCAGCTCCTTGGCAGAAATACTTGCCGTAGTGTTTGCAGGCTGAGCCGCCAGCACATAGTTTGCCGCATCGTCTCCCGAAAGGGCAAAGTCGTAGAACGCGACCGTCTTGCCGTTGCCGACATTCTTATCGTTATACAATGCCTTGCCGGGGACAATGGCGACCTTGTCGCCGTCAACAAGTCCGTCGAATGTGCCGGCTGCAGTTACTTTCGCATCGGTGCTGCCGTCGTACACTTTGGAGGCTTCAACCGCCGTATCTACGATCTTGATCTCCTTAACCGTGATATCCGCAGTTACAGACTCAGGCTGTGCGGTCAGCTTATAGTTTGCCGCAGCATCACCTTCAAGCGCAAAGCCGGTGAACGTTACCGTCTTGCCTGCGCCTACATTCTTATTGTCGTAGGCAGCTTTACCGGCTGCCACCTTGAGGTTATCTCCGTCGTAGTTGACGGACGGCGTGCCTGCGTTCGTGATAGTCGCGTCGGTCGTGCCGTTGTAGATCCTGCTCGCCTCAACCGCTGCTCCGTTAATGGCGATTTCCTTGGCGGTAATATCAGCGGTCGTATCTGTAGGCTGTGCAATCAGCTTGTAGTTCACTGCCGCATCGCCTGCCAGAGCAAATCCGGTAAAGGCTACCGCTTTGCCCGTGCCGACATTTTTGTTGTCGTAGGCTGCGGAACCTGCAACGATCGTAAGGTTTTCGCCGTCGTAATTGTCGGACAGCGTTCCTGCATTTGTGATCTTTGCTTCGGACGTGCCGTCATAAACCTTGGAGCTTTCCACGGTCGCACCGTTGATTGTAATTTCCTTCACGGTGATATCGGCAGTCGTGCTTGCCGGCTGTGCGATCAGCTTGTAGTTGCCTGCTGCCGAGCCGGAAAGCTCAAATCCGGTAAAGGATACCGCCTTATCGGCGCCGACATTCTTGTTGTCGTAGGCTGCCTTTCCGATTACGATTGCGAGGTTATCTCCGTCATAGTTTACCGACAGTGTTCCTGCATTTGTAATGGTCGCATTCGTCGTACCGTCATAGGTCTTATCAGCAACCTTGACATCCGAGATCGTAACCTCTCTGGGCTGAATCTCAAATTCCATCGTTGAGGAAGCCGCCTTGAAGGTATCTGTTTCGGCTGTGGTGATACGGATCGTATACTTTCCGACATTCTTCGGCGCTTCGGTGGTATATGCTGTATCGTCCTCATCCGCTCTCTTGTATTCAAATGTAACGGCTCCGTCGGAATCGGTATCAAAGGTCGGCATGCCGATCGCTTTTCCGTCGTAGATCTTTTCGTCGCTTTCCTTATGGCCGATGGACGGAGTCTTCTTTTCGACGGTCAGCTTCAAAACAACATCTGCAGGAGCATCATTGCCGGAGTTGTCCGCATAATTTTCACCCATCGGCTTGATTGTCAGGCGGATAGTATATTCGCCTGCTGCCAATGTGCGAAGATAGCTGTTTTTCAGCATAAGCATGCCGCTGGCAAATAAGGCATAGTCTGAGCCGGCACCGATTTCCTCTGTACCGTTATAAACCTTAGCAACGAAGTTACCGTTCAGATTCAGCTTGTAAACCACATCGAAATCGGTATTCTTTGTAAAGGTCTGTGCGCCGGTGATCGCCTCTGCGTCGGTGTAAACCACCACGCCGTCGGTGTTGACGACGGCGATGTTGCCGCTCACATCCGTCACACGGACATAGACAAACGCCTTTTGGTTTGGCTCAATGCTGAAATATGCCTTACGACTTTCATTAAGCGTCAGCTCTGTCCAGTTGCCGGTAATTGCATCCTTATCCGCAAATGTGGTTTCGGACAGGAGGTATTCAACCTTTTTGATACCGCTGCCGAAATCGTGAGCCTTCACTTCCACCGTCTGCGTCTCTTTGAAGAACATCCCGAAGGTGATTCTGTTCAAAAATTCCTTGAAGCTGTTTCCGCGAATGCTGACCTCTACCTCGGGTGCGGTAATATCCGCAACGCCCTCAACGGTAATAACGAGGTTTTCGCTTACATTTCGAATCGCAAAGGAAGCGCTGTTTGCATCAGAGTCCCACTCGTCAAGTTTATTACCGTTCACAAGCACCTTAAAGTCCTCGGTCTTGGAATAGCCTTTGTTGAACTGCACGATAAAGCTAAAGCTGTTGCCGTGTCTGACAGTGAGCCCGTCTGAAGGAAATAGCGTATAGCCTGCGCCTGTAGGAAGCGTGACATTGTAAATCTTAAAGAGTCCGAACCGGAAGCTGACCGTGTTGCCCGCAATGTCGGTCGCTGTGATCAAATGGATATCGTTGTCCGGCTCCATGGTATATTTCCCGTTTACAAGTGTGATCTCCTCACCGTCCATCCACACAGTGAAGTCGTTAGCATCGGTAACGGTGAACTCCAGCGAGCCGTAGTGATTATTCTCCGGATCAATGCCGGAAATGACCGGCGCTTCGGTGTCGACAGCCTCCACATAGCCGCAGCCGCAGAGCTTTTCGTGAGTGGAGGTTTTCCAAACGCAGGTATGTGTGTGGTCTACGACCTTAACATCCCCTGCAATACCCACACGACCGTCAATGATAAAGCCGTTGTTCATATCCTCAAAAGCCTTACCCTCCGCAAGGCAGTCGATAAGATGCTGACCGTTAACGGTGATATTGGTAAATTCGCCGCCCGAAACTGTCAGCTTGGCACCGCTCTCGGCCGCAATTTCGGTATAAACACCGCCGGAAAGTTTCACCTCACTGCCCGACTGTGCCGTGATCGTACCGCTGACTGTATTGTTTGAGTATACTTCAAGCCCACCGCCGGATTTTACAAGGGTCTCGCCGTATTTACCGCCGTTGCCCATAAATCTGAGCAAACCGCCGTTGTTTACGGTGGTCTTGCCGTATACCGTGCTTGCGGTCAGCGTAACCTCGTTGCCGGAAACATTAAGCGCACCGTTTATTGTACAGTTGTTGAGGTTGGTATTACTTCCTTTGGCATTGAGCGACTGTGCAAATACACAATTGATAAATGAGCTCATATTGCCGATATCATTGACCGCTTCCATGAAATTGGTAACCGATGCGATAAGGTTCGCCGTCTTTGCAACGGTAACGGTTCCGTTTACGGTACCGCTGAAAATGTTCAGCTTAGCGGTTTTCGTAACACCGAGCCCGCCAATACTATGGCCGTTAATACTAAACTTGAAGTCGCCGCCGCTGACGGTGACCCTGCCGTTCACATCGGTCAAAAGCCAAAGCACACAGCCTTTGTTTTCATCGGTCTGCGCCGCTGTAAGTGCGTCCGCAAAGTTTACATATCCGGTCGTTTTGCCGTCCTTAACGATAGCTGCCGCAAGGTCGCAGCCGCACTGAGTGCACTTGCTATTTTTGTCATAGCCGGGGTGCTCGCACTCGGCAACGGTAATGTTAAAGGTATCGGAATAGAGCTCATAGCCTTTCAGCTCGAGCTTTATGCGGTACGATCCGGAATCGGGCACCGTAAAGTTCACTGCCGAAAGACCCTTGCGCATTTTTTCATACGCAGGGACCGTAGTTTTTTCTATAACCGTACCGTCTTCCTTTTCAAAGGTCACATTGATAATATCGCCCCACCATCTTCCGATAGAGGAAACGACAAATTCCACATACTTGGCGTCTTCCTTTGAGGTCAGGTAGAATTTAAGATCGGTCGGCTGTTCGTCAATGGTCAGCGGCGCAGGCACAACGGTAACGCCATTGATCCAATACATTGTGCCCCGTCCTGAGATGTACTGACTTTCCACATTGCTCTCATTTGCATACTCGCCGCTACTCAGCATAAACGCGCAACCGTCGGCAAGATAGGTCATCGGAGAGACCGAGTCACTGCTTTCCTTGCTTGCGACACAGTTAAACTTACCGTCCTTGATCGTCAGGCTGTCAGAACCCCAAGCCAAAACCCTTGAAAGTTCGGTACAGTCGCCGCTCTCAATAGTCAGGTGACCGTCGGAACGAACTTCAAAAACTTCGCCCCATCTGCTGCTGTTGATTTTTCCTTCGCCGACCGTATCGGTAACGGTCAGGTTACAGCCGCCGGTCACCGAGAGTCCCTGTAGTGATTCCGCTCCGTCTCCTATGGTCAGCGCTTTCCCTGCAAGATCGAGCGTGTAGGTACCGGTTTTAAGGAAAATATAGTAGTTAGAAATCAGTGAACCGACATTTTCCCTACACAGCGTAATATCCTGCAGGAGCTTCACCGTGCTGCCGTCGTTCTGCTCGGCATAGCGGATAGCGCTTTCAAATGTTTCAAACAATTTTGTTGTTCCGTTTGCTTCAACAGAGAGGAAAAACTCCATTCCGCAGTCGGGGCAGATGCCGTCACTACCGATATCTGCATGATCGCAGGCAACGATGGTGGCATCTTTCAGCTCCGTTACCTTTGCCTCTTCAAGAGTCAGACCTTCAAAGCGGTAGCCCCTGGCGAGCAAATCGGCACAGGTAAGTCCTTCGATATCGACGATCTTTACCTCGCCGTAATGTCCGCCGTAAAGCGCAGTTTCTCTTGTGTATGACCAACCTACATCAAGTTTGGAAATGATAAGTGATTCAAAGGAACCGGCGTTGACCGTCAGTGTGCCGCGCTTATGTTCCAGCTTTTGGAATGAGCATTCGCCGTCGATCGTCAGCTGACCTCCGTCCACCATGACATCCGCATTCATAGCACCATTGCCTACGAATGTAATATCGCCCGCGACATAGAATAGGGCAGCCACGGAATCAGGGTCAACACTCGAAGGATTAGAAATTGTGTAGCCGTTCAAATCAAATGTCCATTTTTTGCTCGTACTGCCATACGTCCCGGCTCCAGACATTTTTTCAACATTTCCGTAAAGCTTCAGGTAGAATCGGTCGAATCTATTCTCATCAGCTTTACGCATTGTCTCATCCAAGCCGTCGCCTGATACAAACTCTTCCTCGTTATTATCATTGCTGCATTTGATCAATACGGCAGCCTGATATCCGCAGTATGCGCATACGCCGGTCTCCTCGTCAAAGGAGTGCTCCTTGTGCACATAGACCTCAAACGTCGAAATATTGCCGGCCTTGTCGTGCACCTCAAATGTGATCCACCGTTCGGTGCGATCGGTATCCGAAGCAGCCACAAGAAAAGGACTGCTCCATATCTTATCCTTTTCTCCGTCTATCGTTCTATATGCTGTGTCAAAATTATCGTCGATAAAATTGATTTGTGTGTCGCCGCAGACTTCCGCCCGCTGACCGTTTGAATATCTTTTACTTTGACCGTCAGCGTCTACTTCGATTACAGGCGGCGTTGTATCTATTACAAAGCCGTCGGTAGAAATATATTCTTCATTTCCTGCAAAATCATTAAGTCTTGCATAAACTACATAACGGCTGTCATCGGAAATGTCAATTTCACCTTTGTATTCCGTAAAGGCTGAGTTCTTAACTGTCTCCAAACTCAGCTCGGTATTGCTGATAAGGTATTCAATCTTTACCGCATGCTTTGTTTCATCATATCCTGCCTGACTGTAGCTGTCGTCACTGGCAGTGATTTCCACCGTAACCTTTTCCTTATAAAACAAACCGAAGGTTATCGCATGGATAAAGCTTTCCCACCATGTGCGCTCTTTAATTTCAATTCTACCTGTAGGCTTATTAGTGTCCTTTGCATAATTGCCGTATTCGCAGTGGCAAACCGAGCATATCGCCTTTTGGAAGTAGCTTGCCTCGCGGTCATTGCCGCCGTCATGCGGGCAGGCATAATCGCACTCTGCGCACTTGCCGTCAACATATGTATCGTGGGTGTGCGGCTTGATAACGCATTCTTCACTGTAGCCAAAGGAGACATACGTGTTTTCTCCCTCTCCGTCAATCCGCCAATATGCTTCATCTTCGACATCAATATACTTTCCGTCCTTATCAAAGAGCATACTTCCGTCGGCAAAAAGCGCTTTCAGCCCTGCATAATCAATGGCGGTGATACCTGTACGATCATAGTAAATTCCGTCATGCAGAGTTGCCGATGTGATTTTTACCGAAGGATGCACTCCAAACACATCAGCCACGCCGAACTGTCCTGTAAAGGTCCCGTTTACCACCGTAAGGCTTCCGCTGAAAATATAAGCCGCACAGGAACGGGCGCCTTTAAATCCATGACCGGCAGTTAGTTCTACCACGTCCAAGGTTACAGTTCCGCCGTCAATTGCCAAAGCGTTGGCACATGACTTGTTTATATCCGTTTGATCCTTGTTGAATGTATTGATCAATTTTCCGTTTCGGATTGTGATATCCGCCGTACCGCTTACGGTAAGCAACTGATTTGTAATTTCACCGCTGACGGTTTTACTGTTGAGATCAAGGGTAAATTTGCCGGACTGCGCAATGATACCGTCTTCCGCCTCGCCCAGGGTCACATCGCACAGCAGTCTCAGGGTGGAGCCGCTGTCGGTCATGGCCGCCGCCCACGCGTCAGCGAAGGACTCGTAATTTTTCACCGTGCCGTCCGCCCGGGTCAGTACGGCGGTGTAGATCTGCCGATGGCAGACATCCTGGCACTTGCCGTCTTCGCCAATGGTGGTGTGGTGGCAGGGCATGCCGCAATCCTGGCACTGAGTCTCGCCCTCAATGTTCACGATGAACCAGTGGCTGTGTTCGGCGATATAATATGTCTTGGTCAGGCTCGTCTTGCCGCCGGCGTACTCCGGCATCTCCCACTCCCTGTCGAAGTAGGCGTAACCGTCCGCCAGCAGAGCCTCCACGAAGCCGCCGTCCTTCCGCTCGATCTTGTCGAACTGGCCGCCGGACAGCTTGGTGTTTGTTGTTTTATTAATGGTCAGTGTGCCGATCTTGACACGCTGCCAATAGGCCGTGTCCTCGATGGCCAGCGTGCTGTCGATCTCACCGCTGCCAAGGGTAACGGTGCCGATCTTACCCTGGCCCTTCAGAGTCAGGGTCCCGTCCTGCACAGCAAAGTTGATCTGGCCCACGGATCTGCCGCGCAGCTCAATGGTGCAGGAGCCGCCCGGTGTCACAGTCCCCGTGATGTCCTGCAGCAGAGTAACGGTATTGCCGTTTCCGAAATCGCTGTCCTGCAAGGACTCCACATAGCGCACAGCGCCGTCCTTGTCGGTGATCTTGCCGGCGTACAGCTTGCCGCAGTAGTTGCAGTAGCCCTTGACTTCATTCACGGCGCTGTGTCCGCATTTCACCACCTCAAGGTCTTCAAAATATGTTTTCGCGTCGAAGCTCATGCCATAGGGCACCAGTGCGCCGGCCTTACCCGAGGCTGTACCCTTGTTGTCCTGGAAGGCATAGCCTGCCTCCAGCATGTCGGTGATGGCCACCCTGCCGGTGCCATTAAAGCTGATGGAGTCAAATTCGCCGCCGGAGAGCTTCACATTTTTCAGGCTCTCGGTATCGGTGGCGGGCAGGACCAGTTTTTCGAAAAAGCCGCTCTGAATGGTCACGGCAGCATCGGTGCTGGTGACTCGGACAGCCTTAATACTGCCGCAGTCCTCCCCCACCGTTACGGCACCGTCCGCCGCCTCCACGGTGATCTCATTCATATCGCCGTTTTCTACGGTGAAGACGGCTTGAGCCCCGCTCACGACGATCTTGCCGGTACCGAACATAACGTTGCTGTTCAGATCCAGCCTGATGTTGTTCGATTGCACATACAGATCCGTCTCACCCAGATCATACCTGGGTTTAAGCAGCGTAACGGTGACCTGATCGCTCCGATTGGGCTGGAGGGCATCCCACGCCTGGGTGAAGGAGGTATAGAACACCGGGCTCGCGCCCTCAGCGCTTATCTCCGCCTCCAGCTGGATGCCGCAGACCTCGCACCTTCCCATGGCGGTGTCCACCCGGTCATGCTTGCACAGGGCGCCGCAGGTGGTGCACTTGCCGTCTTTATAGGTGTGCTCGTGGTCGGCAACGACCTTGACGTTTTCCAGCGTCAGCACATCAGCGCTGACCAGACTGCCGTCCTTGCTGTAAAACGCGCAGCTGTCGCCCAGCAAAGAGCCCATCGTCAGCTTTTGATATTCGCTGAAGGGCGCCTGGGGATCGGTGGAGATATACTCGAACTCACCGCCGGTGAGGTCGATCTTACCGCTGGTGACCAAAAGTCTCAGTGCAGAAAAGCTGCCGCCGCTGATATTCAGCGTACCGCCGTTTACTCCCCAAGATGCGGTTTCCGAGCCGTGGCTGCCGCCGGTGATGTTCACCGTGCCGGTGCCCAGATCCAGCTTCTGCACCGAACCGCCGGAGATGTCGGCAGTGGCGTTATCGTCCCATCGTAGAGAAAGTACAAGACTTTCCACCGTGCCGCCTGTGATATGCACTGTGACGGCAAAGTCCTCCGCTCTCAGCTCCTCCACCGTGCCGCTGTTCAGTGTCAGCGCACCGCAGTACATAGTGAGCAGTCCGATGCTGCCGCTGCCGGTCACGGTCAGTGTGCCGGCCTTGTCCTTGACTATCTCGCCCTCTTCATCAAAGCTGACGGAGCCGATATCGACACAGTTAATGCTCTTCCCGTTCAGATCCAGGGTGACATTGCCCGTGATAAACGGCATGTCTGCCGGATCCTCATAGGTTGGCGCATCGATGTCCGACTGCAGCTTGATGGTGCTGCCGTCGTGCTGATTGGCGTATGCAACCGCATCCTTGTAGACATTAAAGGCGACCTCGCCGCCAGATGTAATGACGGTCGCCGCGCCTCCGTCCGCAGCAAATACCGACAGCGGCACCATGGAAAATACCATGATGACCGTCAGCAGCACGGAAAGTATCCGCTTTTCAAGTGTCATGTTTGTGTTCATCTCGTTACTCCTTTACACGCATCTTGCAATCGCCGCAGAGAGGATCTGCGGGGAAACAGGCTTTTTATGAAAATACGCACAGCCGAGCCTGTAGGACTGCGCGCCGAATCCGTTATCATTCGAAAACCACAGCACCGGGACGTTTTTGCAGACGCTTTTGGCGGCGATCACGCCCTCCATGCCGTCTGCGCCGTCCATCGCTATCACGATGCAGTCCGGCGGGCTTTCTCCGAGTCCTGTGATAAAGCTGTCATAATCCGGATAGTCTGTTACCTGCATTTTACGGTAACGCAGGTCCGGCAAAGCAGTAACAGAGCACATAAACTCATCTCTGTCCGTTTCAGTTCCGTATAGAATCAACCTCATATGGCACCTCCTCGCAGGCATAATTACACATAAATATTATAATTGATATCTGAAATTTCCGCAATCGGTTTGGCGCAAGCGGTCAAAAAAGGACTCAAGCGGTAATCATTTAGGGATTGACGCTTTGTTTTTTCACAATTGTGTGGTATAATGAATGTAATTGAAGAATACACGACCGTATAGCATAAAGAGGAGTTTTGGTTTTGAGAATCGCAATCGTTGACGACGACATACGGATGTATGAATGTCTGCAAACTTATTTTGGAGAACTGCTCGGTTCATCTGCCGAACTTACATATTTCAAAAGCGGAGAGGACTTTCTGCAAACTTGGCAGCCCGGCGCTTTTGAGTTGATCGTGCTGGATATTTTCATGGACAAGCTCACCGGCATGGATGTGGCAAGGGAAATACGCAAAACGGACAGCGATGTCCGTATCGCATTCGGCACCACAAGCAATGAGTTTGCCAGCGAGAGCTACGAGGTAAATGCCTGCTACTATCTGCACAAGCCGTTTGACCGGGAGCGTGTCAAAGCAATGCTTGACCGCATAGATCTTGCCCAAGTCGAAAAAGAACGGACAATACAGCTGCCTGACGGCAAAAGCGTCGTTCTGCGCGATATCATTTATGCAGACTACGCCGCACATTATACGACGCTGCACTGCAAATACGGGAAGGATATCATCCTGCGGGCAAACCTTTCGAAAATCGAAGCGCTGCTTTGCGGCTATCCGTATTTCTTTATCCCGTCGAAAGGGCTGATCATCAACTTTCACGAGGTCGACGCACAGAACGCAGACACCTTTACCATGAGCAACGGCAGTCTTATTCCCATCAGCCGCCGTAAAGCCAAAGAGGTGACGGATGCCTATTCATCCTTCCTGTTTGAGCAACTGCGTAAAGGAGGCAAACGGTAATGCCGCCTGTTTATCGGTTCATTGAGATCATCGTATATTCGCTGCTGAACTTTCTGCCGTTTCTTGCTCTGGCGCTCTATCCGTTCCGGCACAGTCTGCGGTTTTCAAGAGGCGTTACCGGAATTCTGATCGGACTGCTGTCTGTCATTCAGGTGCTGCTCGGCGCATGGGTCAGCTTTGTTCCCGGGAATCATGCCGCAATCGCCAGTGCGCTCAGCACAGCGCTGTATGCCGCTTTCTATTTTCTCGCCGTGAAGAAGCATTTCGGCAAAACGCTTTTCACGCTGCTGATGATCTCCAATCTTGCCAACTTCGCCGTGATTTCCGCCAAATGCATTGAGGGACTTTTGTTTCCGGCACTGGCTGTGCAGAGCTACCGCTGGTCCTTCTCGCTGATGCTCTTTGCCGTGGAGATCATTCTCTCTGTGCCGATCTTTCTTTATATGAAGTCCGTATTCACTCCGGCAGTAGAAAAAGAACCGTCCGGCTTTGAATGGCGGTATTTGTGGCTGATCCCCGCAACCTTCTATATCGTATGGTATTTTGCAATATACAGCGTTGTTTCCCGTTCGGCGCTGGAAATTGCGCTGCGTCCGAAGAATACTCTGTTTTTGTTTATCATCAATGTGGGAGCGATTCTGATCTACTATGTCGTGACCCGCTTGATTTTGGAGCAAAATCAAACGCTGGAGCTGGAGGAAAAGAATCATCAGCTTTCTATGCAGGCGGCGCAATATGAGAATCTGCAGGAAAAAATCACCGACGCCCGCCGTGCCAAGCACGATGTGCGGCATCATATCTCGCTTATACGCGAATATGTGAGCAAGGGAGAGCTTGACGCATTACTAAAATATCTCGACGGCTATAACGACAGTCTGCCGGACGATTCGCTCATTCGTTTCTGCGAGAATCCCGCCGCCAATGCCGTATTGCTTTATTTCGCGCAGCAGGCTAAGGATAATGATATTGACTACATCGTCAACGCAGAGATCCCCGGCGATATTTTCGTTTCGGATACCGATATTTCCGTTCTGTTCGGCAACCTGATCGAGAACGCCATAGACGCCTGCAAAGAGGAACACGGTGATGACCGAAAAATTGATATTCGGGCAAGGCTCAAAGGCAGCACCCTTTGCGTCACAGTCGATAACACCTTTACCGGAACGCTCCGGCGCACAACCGATAATGAATTTCTCTCGACCAAGCATAAAGGTCCCGGGCTTGGAACACAGTCGGTAAAAAGCATTGCCGAGCATTACGGCGGTGTCTGCCGCTTTGAAGTAAAGGACGGTATGTTCTGCGCCTCGGTAATGTGCAATAAAAGGTAGATATTCAAAAAGGGCACAGCTATCATTTCGATGGCTGTGCCTTTTGCTTTGTAATTCGGTTTACTTATTGACGGCATCCTTGAGAGCCTTGCCTGCTTTAAATGCCGGAGCCTTAGCTGCCGGAACGGTGATCGCCTCGCCGGTACGGGGATTCTTTGCGGTTCTCTCTCCACGCTCACGGGTTTCAAAAGTGCCGAAACCGACAAACTGTACCTTGTCGCCTGCAACAAGCACTTTTTCGATCTGTGCGAGGGTTGCATTAATGATGTTTTCTGCGTCTTTCTTGCTTGCGCCGGCAGCCTCTGCAACTGCAGCAACAAATTCTGTTTTGTTCATATCTGAACCTCCAAAGTGTATTTCAGCGTATATTGCTATATTTAATATATCATATTTCGAGCTGTTTTGCAAGAACGGATGTTGCATTGAGGTAGTGTGCTTAATTTAATCATCACTTTTTCAATCCCGCTTCGTTTCCACATCGTTGCTCTTTGTGATTTTATAAGTTTCTGTCATCGCAAAAATATCATAGATAAAACATACCCGCCGTATTGAAAATCATATGCAAAAGTACCCGCTAGGGACATTAAATTTCAAAAACAAAACCGTAGAAGCCCTTATATATCAAGGCTTCTACGGTTTTGGTACTGTCTTTACACACAAGTAATATCCAAACGCTTCTTTGCCGATTTCCGTTGTTGTATCAGAAAGCTTAACGCTCTTGAGTGAAAGGCAATTAAAGAAAGCATGTATGCCGATGCTCTTTACATTTTCTCCGATTGTTACGCTTGTAAGCGAGTTGCAATTACAAATAGCATAATCGGCAATTGTTTTTGTGCTCTGCCTAATTTCAACATTACCTGAAATATTATCTTTTGCTTCGATTAAATGATTACCGATATATAATATTCCGTTATCCCAATTTGATTCGTCGTTGTAATAACCAGTGTTATTAAAAGCACAAATGCCTATACTTGTTACGCTGTCGGGAATTGTTATGCTTGTAAGCGAGGTGCAATCAGAAAAAGCATCATCGCCAATGCTTGTTACACTGTTGGGAATTGTTATGCTTGTAAGCGAGGTGCAATTCCAAAAAACACCCCCTTCTATACTTGTTACACTGTCGGGAATCGTTACGCTTGTGAGCGAGGTGCAACCGTAAAAAGCACCATCTTTTATGCTTGTTACACTGTCGGGAATTGTTATGCTTGTAAGCGAGGTGCAATCGGCAAAAGCGTCATAGCCTATTTCTGTTACGCTTTCGGGTATTACTACGCTTGTAAGCGAGGTGCAATTATTAAAAACAGAACCAGCAATTGTTTTTGTGCCCTGCTTTATTTCAACGCTTCCGGAAACATTCTCTTTTGCTTTAATTAAATGGTTGCCAATATATAATATTCCGTTATCCCAATTTGATTCATTATTGTAATATGCCGCGTTACTAAAAGCATCTTTGCCTATGCTTGTTACACAGTCGGGAATTGTTATGCTTGTAAGCGAGGTGCAACCACTGAAAGCCCAACCGCCTATACTTGTTACACTGTCAGGAATCGTTACGCTTGTAAGCGAGGTGCAACCACTAAAAGCGCTATTACTTATACTTGTTACACTCTCGGGAATTGTTATGCTTGCAAGCGAGGTGCAATCAGAAAAAGCCTCATCGCCAATGCTTGTTACACTGTTGGGAATTGTTATGCTTGTAAGCGAGGTGC
>ENA-OUQO01000015-OUQO01000015.1-human-gut-metagenome-genome-assembly--contig:-NODE-15-length-121654-cov-12.117542_pt1 | contig 121654 bp, 93 predicted proteins | sample MGYA00237944_ERZ548825 | MGnify/ENA primary metagenome ERZ548825 (study PRJEB26490, sample SAMN05194700) | human gut metagenome | biome: terrestrial biome; feature: human-associated habitat... | reverse complement strand
TCTCCCTCAGTCATTTTTCTTCGAAAAACGACAGCTCCCTCGTCAGAGGGAGCCTGTGTTTGTGCTAAATTTTTAATTTGTTATATACTGAAAGTTATTATAAATACGTCAATTCCCTCGGCGGGAGCAAGCCACCGCTCTACGCTGAACGAGGAAATTTGAGGAGGCTAAAGGGTATTAAAAACGGGTACTTTGTAAAAGTACCCGTTAAATAATAAAAAATATAAATTTCGCTGTCCGTTAATCTCTTCTCAGAGCTTCGATAGGCGGCATTTTTGCTGCCCTTCTTGCAGGATAAACGCCGAACACTACACCGATAAGCGTTGAAAATCCGATTGCAAGCGCAACGGTTGAGGCTTTAACTGTAAGCGGAATTTTCATAATCGACGAAACAAGCGCCGCACCCGAAACGCCCAACAGCAAACCTATCGCACCGCCGATTACGCAAAGGATTATCGACTCTGTGAGGAACTGGAACAATATAGTAGAGGTCTTTGCACCGAGTGCCTTACGAATACCTATCTCCCTCGTTCGCTCGGTTATTGAAACAAGCATTATGTTCATTACGCCGATACCGCCGACAACAAGCGAAATTGCGCTGACTGCGGCAATAAACATTGTGAACACGTTGATTACCGTATCCAAAAGATTGATGTATGTCGCCATATTCGTAAGCAAATAAACGTCCTTGTCGTGGTTGTTATGCCTTGCTCTTATTCTGTTGAGCGCAGCACTTCCTGCCGCATCAAGGTCGTTTTCGTCGCTCGCTATAATATAAATCGTGTCATAGCGGTCGCTCATACCAATAACGTTCGTAGCAAATTTAGTCGGCACCATAATCATACCGCCCGAAAGCGAGGAATTGCCCATAGCTTTCATTGATTCAAGCATTTTTTCGGAGTCCGAACCAAATGCACTTGCCATATCCGTAACACCGATAACCTTTATGCTGACGGTAATTCCGTTTGCGGTATAGTTAATGTACTCACCGACGCAATTCTTCTTGCCGAAGAACTGCAAGGCACTTGAAATGTCGATAACGCATACAGCCTTGCCCGAATCCGCTTCGGCTTTCGTGTAATATCTGCCGTAAACACATTCGCCACTCATAACGTAACGCATTTCCTCGTTACCGCCAATGAGCACGCCTATTCCCGTTTCATCGCCTGCATTGAGCGAGCCCATTGACATTACCATAGGCGAAACGTACTGAACAGCGTCAAGAGCTTTGATAGCTTCAATATCGCCGTCCGTTATATAGTCGGAATTTGAAGCTGTCGTAGCGTCAACACCGATTGTTATGGCGTTCGAGCCCATATCCTTGATCATACCGACGATATAGTCCCTGCCGCCGTTACCGACCGTGATTACCGCAATAACCGAGGCAACGCCGATTATAATGCCGAGCATTGTCAGCAACGAGCGCATAAGATTGGTCTTGATGCTGAATATTGCTATTCTGATGTTTTCTTTGATGTTCAACAGACAGCACCTACCTTATTTCTTTATTGCGATTTTGTCGCCCTCTGCCATTGAGGTCTTGGGATTGTCAACAACTCTTTCTCCCTGCTCAACGCCTGTGAGAAGTTCATAATTATCGTCCGAAAATCTGCCGACTGTGATTTCACGCTTTGAAACCTTGTTGTTTTCGCCAACAACATAAACAAAGTTTGTCGAGTCCTCGGTAACAACCGCATCAATGGGAAGCACCATAACGTTTTCTATCTTTTCGGTATCGATTTTAATATCGACGTCGAAGCCGATGATGATTTTTTCGTCGGGATTTTTTATTTTAACTCTTACAAGCGCACCGTTTGATGACGAAGAAGAGCCACCCGTAAAGGTTGAAGCTATTGAGCTTATGTCGAGTGACGAGGACTCGCTTGCGGTTGCGCTGACATAGATAACCTCGCCCTCATAATCGCTGCCGAGAGAAGAAACCTTAACTCTCTGTCCGACCTTAATGCTCAAAATATCATATTTGCCGACTGAAAACTCTGCGACAAATTCATTTGTGTTTTCAAGGGTAATACCCGTACCCGAGGAAGCATTGTTGTCGGTTACGCTGCCGATTATGTCGGAGAGCACCGAGGTCATATCGTTATTGCCCGAAACATATTTCATAATCGAAGAAAGGTCTGTTGTCGTGGACTTTGAAGCTTTGGGAGTGAATGCCTGACCTGCAACGAGATTTACCTCTGTAACAAGTCCGTCCGAGCTTGCCACCCAGCCGTTTTTCATTGAGTCAACCAAAGCCTTGTAGCTTTCATAGTCCGCCTTTTTCTGCTCCATTACATTCTTATAAATCGAAGAAGCCGTTTCGTCCGACTGTGCTTCGTAAAGTGAAAGCTGTGCTTCAAGCATCTGCTTTTGAGACTGCTTCTGCGCAAGCTCAAGCTTCTTTGTGGCGGTTGCGTTTGCGATAGCCGATTCAATATCCTCTTTTGTGATTCCGCCCGAGGAATTCTTGAGCGACTCGATAATTTTATCTATTTCTTCCTTTGAAAATCCGCTGTCCTTGAGCTTTTGAATAAGTGCGTCAAGCTGCTCCTGCGAATACTCGGGAGTGTCAGGCGTTGTCTGCGATTTTGCGTCCTCGGCAGCCTTAATTTCCTTCTCAAGACGATTGATCTCGGCGTTAACGGTGTTCATCTGTGCTGCGGCGTTCGCCTTATTCTGCTTTGCGGTATTTGTTGCCGAAACGGAATCGTTATACGCCTTGAGTGCCTTGTCATAAGCGGTTTTGTATTCCTTGAGCTGCGAATTGAGCGTCGAAACGTCAAACTGAGCAAGAACATCGCCTGCTTTAACGCTGTCGCCGACCTTGACATTTACAGCCGTAACCTTAACGCCCGTAATTGCGGTGTACGTCTCCGTGTTATCGGACACAACCGTACCCGTAGTTTCATAGGTTGACTGAATATCGCCGAGCTTAATTTCCGTCACATTGTACTCGGGGAGAGGCTCGGGCTTAAAGTTCGTGTAAAGGACATATCCGATAAGCACCAAGATAACTATTGTCACGATTATTGTGCCTATCTGCCTTGCTCTTGTCATGTTTTTGAATTTCTTAATCACAGCAAAAACCACTTTCTTTTATAAATTTGAACATAACGCAAAAAAATACTGAATATATTTTACTACATTTTTCCTTTTCTTGTGTAAACATTTTATTAACAATATTTATAGGAGTGTACAATGAAACGTTTTTCCGTCCTCGCAATAACAGTCCTGCTCATTTTCCTTTGTGCTTGCACAAAACAGCCGAAAACCGACATTTTCGAGTTCTCCGACAGGCTTAATTCACAGCTTGCCGAAAATATAATTGAGCCGTCGGACTATTACAATTCGGGAAACGATTATTACTATTTCCCGTCGTCGTGCTTTATGCTTACCCTGACGACCGACGAAGCAAGAATAGTGCGCCGCTGTGAAATCACATTAACTCAGCCCGAGCACCCCGACGGGGAATATTCCTTTAAGGTCTTTTCGGCAATGTGCGCCGTGCTCTGCAACAAAACAAGCGAAGAAATAGCGGAGCTTTTCTCAAATAATTCGTTTGACGCAAGCAAAATTGTTTTTTCTGACTCAACCGTATCTTTTTCAAGCGATAACGCCGACTTTTTTATTTACACAAACAGCGAAATAATCTCGCTTATGTGCGAAGTCAAGAGTTGAATTTGTCGAGAGCCTCATAAGCCAATTTGTACGAGGAATGGCTCTTTTCATACTCCTTGATTTTATCCTTAAACTTTCTTGCCTTTTCCTGAATGATAGACGGAACGAAATTTGCGATTACCTCGCCGATTTCTCTTTCGTTTTCTTCCGCTTGAGCGTTTTCGGGTTCCTGCTCCTTTGCCTTCGCCTTTTCTCTCTCTTTTTCCTTTTTGCTCTTTTTCTCGGCAGAAGTCAACGCCCTCATAAACTGCTTGTGAGTATACATGCGAAGCCTCGGAATTTCAAGCTCACGGGCAAGCCCCTCAAGCTGTTCGCAAGCGTCAAAACCATAAAGCGAAAGCATTGTTTTATATTCCTTGTGAGAGAAATAATAGTCACGACCCGTAATTTTACCAAATGCCTTGAGCGTATCGTAATAGCCCATACGCATACGCTTTTCGTTCATTTCCTTGTCAAATTCAAACGAAGCGCCGAGGTCCTTCGGCTCAAACGGTCTGATGTAAATCAAATCCGCACAGGACAGGTCCTCCTTGTGACCCATGCCCTTTATATTTGAAATATCAATGATAATAAGGCGGTTTAAGCCCCTTTTACGCAGCATTCCTACAGGCGCATTGTCGTAAATTCCGCCGTCAAGATAATTGGAGTCGTCGGGTCCCTGTCTGTTAAGACCGGGGAATCTCGCCGAAGCCATAAGATAATCGACAAGCGAGCCCTCGGGCATTTCATCTATAAACACCTCAACGGGCTTCATACCGCCGAGCTGAAACGATACAATTCCAAGCGGTATATTACTGCGCCTTACGGTGTCCTCATCAATCGAATCGGCAATCATCTGCCTTGCCGGAGAAACGTCAACACCGCCGTTCTTCACAATCTCGTGGAACAGCTGCGGAAAGTTGCTGAACGAAAAAAGGTTTTCGGTTGATTTAAGCTCGCTGTCAATCTTTATTCCGTTGACGACCTCTGCCTCCTCCCAAACAGTAAGAGCCTTGTCGAAGTCTCCCTGAGCGATAAAAGCACCGTTAATCGCACCGATAGATGTGCCTGCGATTGCCTCAATTTGAATACCAAGCTCGATAAGTGCTTTCCACGCACCAATCTGATAAGCGCCCTTTGCGCCGCCGCCTGCAAGTATCAATCCGTAAGGTCTCATTTTTCCGCCTCCGATTAGGTTAAATATATACACTATAATTTTAGAATATTTTTAATTATTTTTCAATACAAAATCGGGAAAAAGTTTGTTTCAAGCTTCGACAAATGATGTAGGTAAGTTCTCGAGCGAAGATATTGACATTCCGATTGCGTTATTGTATAATCTATCGGTGTGCTGAACGAAGTAAAGCGCAGCGGACTCATTCTTACAAATTCACAAGCATATATAAACTAAATATAATATCTATCGGGGTGTAGCGCAGTTGGGCGAAGTTGCGAGCGCGTCCGGCGGACGATGAAGCGAGCATAATGAGGTGAAGAAACAAGAAGCAATGCGAAGCGCTCCAAGCGAGCAGAGCGACTATGTTTCTGAGGGAAGCGCAGCGGACTCATATATGCAAACTAACAAGCATAACACAATTAAATACAATATCTATCGGGGTGTAGCGCAGTTGGTAGCGCGCTTGCTTTGGGAGCATAGACGGTGTTCGCACCGCACGAAAGCGAAAACCGCCGAAAACCCTTCAACCGTGCGGATTTCGGGCGGTATGGAAAATGAAAAAAAGCAGTCAAAAATGTGTTTGACCACAGATTTGACCACTCACTCGACCACAATTTAATAACTATCGGGGTGTAGCGCAGTTGATAGCGCGCCGCATTTGGGATGCGGAGGCCGCGAGTTTGAGCCTCGCCACTCCGACCAAAAAGGCTCTGGAATTGCTTGATTCCAGAGCCTTTTTCTTTGTTTACTGTGGGTCAAATATTATCCTTCTGTACCAGCGAATTCAGCAATTACTTTTACGATGTTATTAAGCATCGGTCTAAAGTTATCAAAATTAATACTTTTGTAATTTGACTGAATGAAATTGGCGAATATTTCTTTCCCATAGTGCTTTTCCTTATCCGCTTTGTCATTCGATGAAAATGTCTTTCCAGAAATAACATGGTTTCTTGTAGTTTCATCGAATAAATCCTCTATTTCGCATTCTGCTTTTCCGTCTACTAATTGATTTGTCACTAAGAACAAATTGCCCTCATCAATTATTTTCATGCAAAGATCTTCTTTGAGTTTATCTTTATCAGAAGATGATAATTCAATGTGAGAAACAAACGAGTGTAATGGTTTGCACTTATTAGACAACTCATTGTCAAAAATCAAAATTACAGGATTACACAAGTTCTTATCAGAGCATCCGCTAAAAACTTTGAAATAATTTGTATACTTTGGATTCTTGTCCGAAAAAAAGTTGTACAAATTTTTCATGGCATCAGCACCATCTTGGCTCATATGGAAAAAGTATTTGAACCTCTTTGACCTCTTTAAAAAGGACACTTTGAACTCAAAGTGTCCCTCTGGTGTTTTTTCGATGAGTTCAGGATATTCTGTATAAAGGTTCTTTAAAGCTGCCTTTATATATTTAATATCGGTCTTTCCCTCAGTAACAATTACTGGTTTTTCATGTGCAAAAAAATACCTATAAAACAAAAATTTTTGATACTGTTTTTCTCGTCCGTTAAGACAAAACACAGAATGCTGTTGACTAACATCTTTAATGTTATTGTATTTGTCCAATTGATCGATAAAAGCAAATTTTCCTTCCAACTGACTAACTGTTCCTTCAACGCCATTATTGTCAAAACATCCGGTTTTATAGAGTGAATCAGCCATTGCTCTCACTTGTTTGTAATACCTATGATCAACACTAAGTTTTTTGTTTATTACTAGCCCCGTTACCGTTTGGCGTGAATCCCTATATTGAACGCTTGTTTTCTTGGTATTGACTTTAAATCCAGCCCGCTCAACTTCATGAGTTAATTCGTTATAGAAAGGTTCCCATTGTTCAATGAATTTCTTATCATTAGTAGAAAAACTCAAATCATCAGCATATCGGGTATAATCCAAATGATATTTTTTTGCAATTCTTATAATCCTCATATCGAAGGTTTGACAGATATAGTTTGTAATAATAGGCGAAGTTGGCGCACCTTGTGGAAGTTTACCTTGATAGCATGTTAGCTGCGCCATAACAATAGCCAACTCGTGTGGAAGGGCAAAATCGCGGTTTTTCTCAAAGAAACCACAAACCCTACCGAAATGAAAACTATCAAAAAAATCTTGCAGGTCAATATTTACCACTATGCGCTTATTTCTATGCACCTCGCCGTTCGTAATGATACTTTTCCCTTTTTCGAAAGCGTGTGAAATATTAGTGCGTATATTGTTTTGCTTGCGCAAGAATTGTTGATGGTGTAAAAGAATGCTATAAAGTTTTTCCTGGATTTGCTTAAGATCTCCAGTCGGGGCACAGATTTTTCTTGTTCCCCCAGATTTTTTAGGGATCTCAAATATTTTATAAAAACTATCGACTTTGGCAACATATAAAACGTGAGTCAGCTTGCCATGAGGAATTTCCAATAAATCCGCCAGATCGTTTCTGGTACATACATATTCAAAAGTCATACATGACATCTCCTAAAAAAAGCAGCGTATGGCAACTCATTATGCGAAATTTACAGAGATTAAAGAGACGACGACGAAGCATGGAAAGACGCAAATGCTCCCACCATTTTAGTCAACGCTTGCGAAACACAAGCCAAAAATCTTGCCATACGCTTGTTGACATTATAACACACATCTCTCCATTATTCAATCATTTATACAAATTATTGCATACATTTGAAATCACATAGCAAGTACAAACGGCACAGAAAAATCCGTGCCGTTTGGTCAGGCCTCTTGCTCTGCCTTGAGCCGTTCTTTTTCCGCCTTGATTTGTGCCTTGACCTCTGCAATCATTTCCGCGAGCTTTTCTTCGCATTCCTCGCGCGTTTTCGCATAGATATTGTGGCTTTCCCGCTTGCCGTAGGCGTTGGTCGGAGTGTACCGTCCCTCGTAGAGGTGGTCGTTAATCATGGTGACACAGCCCGTCCCGGGTTTGCGTATTTTCGGCTTGTACGGCGTGAATTCGATTGGGGCGGTATCTTTCCTTGCCGACGGCTGAGCCGTCGGCATTTGGGCGTCTGTGCCGCCGATTTTGCGGTCAATATGCACCGCCGCCTGCCGCTGCATGGTATCGGTGATGTGGCTGTAGATATCCAGCGTAGTGAATATCAACAATCCTCACAAGTTGAGTTATTGGTGTATTTTTTCTCGGGTATCGGCTGTTTGTCGATAAGCTTGTAATATATGTGGATCTCTCTCGGTGCTTTGCTGTACTTACCGGGGCATTTATCCACTGTCACAAACTCAATCAGTTCCATACACATCTCACGAGTAAGCTCAGGCACTTCCATATAGGCTTTCAGTCTGCGGATAAACTCATCAACATCGGCTTTATCCTTATTGACTTCTGCCTGCCTTTTCTCAATCTCGGAAAGCTCGGCTTTCAGCTTGTTCTTTTCTTCCACATACCGATTGAGAAGGCTGACACAAATATCCTCGGGAATTTTGCCTGCAACCTTATCCTCATAAGCCGCCGTTATGAGCTTTTCCAGCTCTCCCAAACGGCGGTTTATCTGATTGGCACGTTTCCTGTCCTGTGCGGTTTCTGTTGCCGTAATCTGCTCACAGCGTTTCAGAAATTCTGCTCTTGCTTTTGCTTCATCCGTCTGAACAAGACTCATCTTGGAACGAATATCCTCCAAAACAATCTTGTTCAGTGTGTCCATCTTGATGTAATGACTGGAACAGGCACGGTCTCCAAACTTGGCATAACTTCCGCACTTGAAGTTTTCACGGTAATGGATTCTCGGACCTTTTCTTGAATGCCTTGTGTTGTTCCAACCGGAATGCATCTTGGAACCGCAGTCACAACAGAACACCAGACCGGAAAGCGGAAGTGTCGTTCCTCTTTTGGTTTTCTTACCCTGACTGACCGATGCTTCCATCTCACGGCACTTATCCCAAAGTTCCTGCGTAACAATGGCTTCGTGAGTGTTATACACCGTCACCACATCCTCGGGATCACGCTTGACCGTTTTCTTGTTCTTGTAGGAAACGGTCGTTGTACGCATCTGTACGAGGTGTCCGAGGTAAATGGGATTGGTAATAATTTGCTTTACCGTACTGCACGACCAAAGATGATGGGAACGCCGAGTGTTAGGAATACCAAATTTCTGTTCCTTATAATCGGATGGAATCGGGATTCCCTCATCATTAAAGGTTTCCGCAATCTTATTGGGACTGATACCGCTTGCCCTCATTTCAAACATACGGCGTACATTGCTTGCCGCAGGCTCGTCACGAACGGGCAGACGGTTTTCATCCTCGCCCTTTACATATCCGTAGGGAGCATAACACGCTCTGTACTTTCCCGCCTTTGCGTTGGTTTCAATGACAGCACGGATCTTCTTACTGGTATTCGCCGCGTGCCATTCGTTGAACACGTTCATGATGGGCATCATATCCATACCGGAGCTTTCGCTGTTTGCGGTATCCACGTTGTCACCAAGAGCAATAAAGCGGATATTGTACATCGGGAAAATGTAATCCGTATATTGACCTACCTCAATGTAGTTTCTACCGAAACGGCTGAGATCCTTGACGATAATCACATTGATCCTGCCGAACTTTGCATCTTCAAGCAAACGCTGTACACCAGGACGTTCAAAGGACGTTCCCGAAACACCATCGTCGATGTAGGTGTCCACAAGCTCAAAGCCTTGTTCCATTACATACTTTACAAGAATTCTTCTTTGGTTTTCGATTGACAGGGATTCTCCGCTTCTTTCATCATCGTTTGAGAGCCTTAGATAAATCCCTGCTTTTGTATTTTGCAGTAGCTTTGACTTCATTCTTTCCTCCTATCCGTCAAAGCAGCCTGATTTGTATGCGCCTACAGTATATCATGGCTTTTGTACAAAATCAAACTGCTTCAGACTTTATTTCTTCATATCTTCATAGGCCTGCTTCTCGGCAAGAGCTTGGATCACCTTGTCAATGTCCTTCTCGCCGGTATAGTGGCTCACAACGGTATAGGAAGTGCCGTCAATTTCCGTTATTCTGCTTTCGGTGGGCATCATTTCATATTTCTTCTTCATCTCCTCCGGCGTTGGTTTTTTACCCAATACGCCAATAACTCCTTTCCTTTGGATTTGAATGAATTCCTCCGTAATTTATAAACAAACCTATGTACAAAGGGGCAAATGCCCCTTGGGGAGTTACGAATCCTTCAAAAACTCGGAATAAAACTTTTTTACTTCGTTGCGGCTGTGTCCCAAACGTTCGCTCATTTCGTTTTCAACCTGGCGTTCGGTCATACTGCCCTCTACCATTAAGCGGCGGCGGTTCTCCTGAAAATACAGGTGGCGAAGGCTGTGCCAGGACGGTCTTTTGATTCTCGGCTTGCAGTCGGGTCTGACATAATCACACCTATTTGGATCCACGAACTTTCTGCTGTGATTGCTGCGCCAGTTCTGCAGGGATGCTTTCTCTTTCTTTACGCTGTGCTTGTGATTATCGCAGATCAGATAGTCCTTTGACTTCTTGCCGCTTGCACGAAGATAGGCAACAAGCTCGTTCAGAATCTTTTCCTGAATGGGACGATCCACAGGCACGTCCCTCGGACGACCGCCCTTGGTGTTGGTAAGGTGAAGCTGCTTATAGCGGATCGCATCCTCAAGCTGATACAAACGGAGCGTAGCGGCTTCTTCAAAGCGCAGACCGAAGCATCTGCCAAGGTAAGCGACAATAATAACATCGTAGCGTTTCATCGAATAAGCGACCTTGATCATATCGTCAAATTCTTCGGGCAAAAATGCACGGTCAAATTCGTAATCGTTCTTCTCGGATATTCCCAAATCTCTGTTTGACGGCAGAATATTTTTGCTGTGTGTCAGGCTATGAAAATGTCTGATTCCCGACATTTCGGTGCGGATATAGCTGTTCTGGCAGTCTCTGTCAAAGAAACTTTCGATATACGCATAGACATATTTTGCTGAAACGTTTTTAAGATTCTTTAGCTCGGTGTTCTCTCCAAGCCATCTGCAGAACCGATGCTCTGCTTTTTCGTAGCGTTTGAAACCTTCGATACTGTTGAGGTTACTGCTCGCACCGGCGTGATCTGCTTGGAGGATTAAATTCTTTGCTTTGTTCGCATTTCTGACGTTTCTTTGTTCTTCCGAAAGTTTAGCCATATACATTCCTCCTTCCTTTGAAATTTGCCGTTTTTACATTGGCAAAGAGAATATGAAACAGGGCATTTCAAAAAGCAAGTAATTTATGTTTCAATGCTCTGATCTTTAAGGCTGAGGAAATATAGTACATACATTGCGATTTGGCAAGTACCTTTCGCAATTTTTTTCAAGAAATTTTAACAGGGCAAAAAATTCGGCGGCGCAGGAGTTTCAATCTCCTGCGCCGCCTTTGAAATAGAAGGTCATTTTTTCGCCGTCATTCCGAAAAGCATATCATCTGCTCTAAAAGGGATTATCATTTTTTGAGCGCATCATTCCGAAAGGACGGTCATAATCATTCCGATGTGAAGTTCATATATAGAGGACGCTGAAACCTTTTTCAGCCGACTGTTTGATGTTCAATTGGTGTCTTGTAAAGGTGTTATCATTTGAACATCAAACAGCCGGAACACGCCGTAAGGCGTGCAAATATAAATCTATAACAAATCTTAGAGTTTATTATTTATATAATTATGGGCATAAAATCATCCCGAAAATATTTATCATTTTTCATTCCGAAATGGGCGCAAGGCATAGTTCACCCACTGGCAGTTTTATCGGTTTTACCTGCCGTTACTCCCGTTTTCTTTTTCAAGAGTGGTGGAATGCCTTGCGAATTGGGGGTTTTGCTCGCCTGCGGGCTCGGTTTCTATTTCCCTTACGAGAAATAGAAACCGAGCCAATGAAGGTCATATCTATCATCCCGATAGGAAATCATAAGTCATTCCGATTCGCAAATCATTTTCGTTCCGAAGAGAGGTCATATTAAATTTTCCCGTTAAAGTTGGTCAGTACCATGTGCTACAGCACAACGCATACCTGCCATTTGACAGGTGCCCCAAAGGGCTGCGCCTACACCACACATTATCTGTTCAGATAACCTGCCGCCGAACTCCGGCAGGGTGGCGGGGTTTCTATTTTCCATTGAAAGCCCATAACATTGTCTGCTCTGTGGCAGATAAGGCGGTATTTTGCAGTTGAGATAATTCGAATATTACATAACCTAATGCCTGAACAATCTTTACCGCTCATCAGATGAGCCCACTATCCCAACGCCCCATTCGTTGAATATACCGCAAGGGTGACTGTCGGCAAATGGCGCAATATACGTACAAATCCGTTGCACATCCATACGCCCTTCCACTTACCTACGGCGGTCACTCCAGTCATCCGTGACCGCACCGCTTTACTCAGCTACTGTTCTCGTTTGCTCTTTTTAACATTTCAATTCCTCCCTAAATTAAACTGCTCCTCCATATATTAAAAGATTACGCCTGTAATATGTAAGACGAGGTTTCAAAAAGCAAGTAATTTTGATTGCGTTATACCTTCTGACGGTATAAGTCTTGACATTGTTCGTCCTGTCGAATATAATATATAGTGTATATTAATTGTTAAGGTGAGTTGAAATGGAGTATATTACTGCAAATCAAGCCGCTGTAAAGTGGGGAATCTCACAGAGACGGGTACAGATTCTCTGTGCTGATGGCAGAATCAGCGGTGTATTTAAACTTGGTGAGGCATGGGCGATTCCTGCTGATGCAGCGAAGCCTTGTGATTCAAGAATAAAACATTCTGAACCGGAGGCGAGTCGCAATGAAAATGATTGATTTATTCTGTGGTTGCGGCGGATTGAGTTTAGGATTGGAACAGGCAGGTTTTGAACTTGCTTTCGCAAGCGATATTGATCCTGTATGTGCATCAACCTTTTTATTCAATCGTGACCTTTCAAAGGAAAGAATGTTCGTCGGAGATATTGCCGACCTGAATAAAAAGTTCGATACATACTCGCGCTTTTTTAAGGATGTTGATTTGGTATGTGGTGGCCCCCCGTGCCAGGGATTTTCTATGGCTAACCGCCAAAGACTGATTGATGATCCGAGAAACTATCTTTACAAGGAATATCTTACATTTTTAGGCAGAGTCAACCCTAAATTTTTCATTATGGAAAATGTTAAGGGAATGCTCAATAAAATTGATGAAATAATTGATGATATCAATAGCGTTTTAGGTGAAGCGTTTGATGTTTCATATACTGTTTTGAATGCCAGGATTTTTGGTGTACCGCAGAACAGGGAAAGACTTATAATCATAGGAAACAGAATAGGTGTCTCCTCCAATCAGATTATAGATGATTTACTGACCGCGAGCGAGCGTTTGCCAAGATTCAATCTGTACGATGCCATAAGCGATTTGCCGGAATTAAAACCAAACCGTATAAAGAACAACACTAAAGAGGAAAACGATGCAGTCGGCTATGCTAAAAAGGAACACACCTACCCAAAGACTGCTTTTTATTCTTACATAAACGGCGACAGAGACATCTCATATCTGTACAATCATAAGAACAGATACAACAATGATCGTGATATAGAAATCTTCAGCCGGCTTCCGCAGGGGGCCAATTCGCTTCATCCCAGCATTGAGGATATTATGCCATATAAGGCAAGAAACGGCATATTCAAGGATAAGTATTTCAAACTCAGATATGATGATGTCTGTAAGACCATTACTTCGCATATGAAGTTTGACTGCAATATGTACATTCATCCTACTCAGTCACGCGGACTATCTCCGAGAGAAGCCGCAAGAATACAGACCTTTCCGGATGATTTCGTATTTTGCGGTCCTCAGAACAGCTGGTATAAACAGATCGGAAATGCAGTGCCTGTAAAGCTGGCAAAAGCTATAGGAGAGGAGGTTGCCAAACACTTATGAAACACGTGGAATTATTTGCAGGCGTAGGTGGTTTCAGACAGGCCCTGACTTTGCTGGGAAATGATTTTTCCGTTGAACAGAAAACCATTGCATATTCCGAGATAGATGAAAGTGCTGTCAAAACCTACACATCCGTATATGACACAACGGGTGAAACAGCCATAGGAGATATTGTAGCTTTTTGTGAGGACAGGCAGTCCATCCACAATCTGCCGGATTTTGAACTTCTGACAGGGGGATTCCCTTGCCAGGCATTCAGTATGATGGGTAAGCAAAAAGGTTTTGAGGATATGCGCGGAAATGTTTTCTTCAAAATTCTTGAAATACTTAAAATCAAAAAACCAAAGTATGTTTTGCTTGAAAATGTTCGCAATCTTCTTTCACACGACAAAGGCAAAACATTTAAATTTATTATCAAATCCATAAAGCAATGCGGATATCCATATATATACCACGATGTGTTCAATACTGAAGATTTTGGGTTGGCACAAAAACGCAACAGGGTGTTTATTTTTGCAACAACAGAAAAAATTGAAAACTTTTCTTTTGATCATATTGCAATAAAAAATGTATTCGATAAAATCTCTGCACAAACCTCCTTGCTGCATCAGAAATCAACATTGGATGTTTTGGAAAAGTCGGTTGACAGAAAATTCTATCTTTCCGATGCTATCAAACCGACTATTCTTTCCAACGGTACGAAAAATTACAAGTCAAAATCGGAAATCAATCCCCTTATTGCAAAACCGCTGACGGCAACAATGGTAAAGATGCATCGGGCTTGTCAGGATAATTATTTCAGTGATGGGTTTATAAATTGTGATAATCCCCATGAGTTCCTTAAAACAGTATATTCGAAAGAGGAACTTTGCCAACAGCAGATTCGTAAAATAACCCCCAAAGAGGCCTTTATGCTCCAGGGTTTTAACGAAGAGTTTTACCGTAAGGTTGAAACCTCTGGAAACAGCAACACACAACTTTATAAACAGGCGGGAAATGCAATCAGCGTAAATACTGTGTACGCAATTATGTATTATCTGTTCTGTCACTTGAATTTGAGGTGAATATATGTTTTTTAAATTACATCACGAAAATAAAATAGGTTATAAGGCGCTTACTGATTCAGATCTTGGCCGAAGCAGTTCACATCAGACGCATATCGGTTTGTTTGACGATATACTGACATTTCTGCCGAACAGCATTGAGATACCCGATGCTATGGTGATTTATAACGGGAACATAGAGTTTCTGACTGCCAACTTTGATAGGATCGAACGTGCTAACGGGCAATTCAACAGTCCTAAAATCAAAACCGGTGGCAGATATACCGTAAGCGTGGTTTCATTTATCCGTGACAAAGCAAGGGAGTTTTCGTCTGATACGCAGTGGTTTTTATTCTGGTTTGGACTCGAAAGCAATCAGCCGGTTTTCTTTGTGTTCAACGACAGTTCCGATGCTTATAATGACATTATGCAGCTTGGCGTTGATTTAAGCGCTGGGGTTAAAGATCGTTTGGAACCGCAGGATAACGCATTTGCCGGACTTTTGAATTATCTTGAAACAATTGTAAATCAGAGCGGTGAAACTTTTGCAGAAGAACTCGAAGTGGCTGCACAAATCAACGAGAGAACATCCAAAAAATACAATAATCCATACCGAACTTACGACATAGAAAAAGCTCAGAGAATCTTCTCTCATATCGGACGCGAAGGTGAAGAACTTGTTGATAAATATTTTTCCGAACAACTTGCACGTGGTATTATCCAGCATTACGATTGGAAAAACAAAGAAAAGGAATCCGGCCTTCCTTATGATTTCCGCGTAGAGCAGTTGGATGGTGATTTGATCTACCTTGACGTAAAGACTACCAATTACTCTTTTGAGCAGAGAATGATTTTCAGCAGCCGTGAAGTTGAATTTGCTGAATCCTGCCCGAAATATCACATTTATCGTGTCTATAAGAAAGACGAAAGCAGATACCTTAAAATCTGTAGAGATGCAAGAAATCTGTTCTCTCAGATTCACGGTAAAACAGTTGCCTATGAAAACTCAATATCCGGTATGGCCGATGTAGAATCTGTTAAATTGGCTGTTCATCCGGACAATACTTTGCTTAAATTCGGAAATGAAGAAGTTTTGTAAGAAACAATGGATCGTCATTCAAAAGAAACCCGAAGTTACAATATGTCGCGGATACGGGCAGCTGAAACCAAACCGGAGGAAACTGTCAGAAAGTATTTGTTTTCCCGTGGACTGAGATATCGGAAAAATGTAAAAACACTGCCTGGAAAACCGGATATAGTTTTACCGAAGTACAAGACAGTAATTTTTGTTAACGGCTGTTTTTGGCACGGTCACACAAACTGCAGATATTTTGTGATGCCAAAAACAAACACTGAGTTCTGGGAAGAAAAAATCAAAACCAATATTGCCCGGGATAATCGTGTTGCAGAGAATCTTTCTTCACAGGGTTGGAATGTGCTTACTGTTTGGGAATGCGAATTAAAGAAACCGATCCGTGAGGAAACTCTTTGCTCGCTATACGAAAGAATCGTACAACAGAATTCCAAGTAATTGTTAAAAAGAGCCAACCGCAAGCAAGTTTGCTTGTGATTGGCTCTTTTCATTATACATACAAAATCAAGCTGTTTTGACTCATTTAGTTGTTCATAAGGATTTTTGATATTCACAGTGGTTGCCGAGGACACATGGCCTATCGTAGCCGACAGCGTTTTTATATCTATACCGTGTTCCAGTGCCATTGTTGCGAAGGTGTGCCTGAGATCGTGGAAACGTACTTTTTTGCATCCTGCCCGTTCCAATATGAGTTGCAACCGCTTTCGTACAGATGACGGATTTCTCGGTCTGCCGTTATCCAGCGGCGACGGAAACATCCATTCCGAATCCACTGTTTCCTTATACGCCACAAGGGTTTTCAAGAGTGACGGTGGCAGAATAACGGTGCGTATCGAGGCTTTTGTTTTCGGCTCCGATATAATCACCTCTGCCTTGATGATATACACCTGCCGCTCGATATGCAGCTCTCCTGTTGCGAAGTCGAGGTCGCTCCATTTGAGCGCCAATATTTCACCGCGTCGCATTCCCGTGCCGAGCTCCAGCAAGAAGAGCTCATAGCAACCTTCTTCCTTTGCCTGATGCAGAAATCGGATAATTTCATTTTGCGTGAGCACCTGCATCTCCCGTGCTTTCTTCGGTGGCAGCTTACAGCCGACGGCGGGATTGGTGCGAATTAAGCCCTCCTGCACCGCCCGCTGTAAAGCTGTGCGGCAGTTGGCATGTATCGCCCTTATCGTTCTGTCTGAAAGCCCCTTGCCGAGCTTTTCGGCGTACAATTTTCTTCCGCCTGTCTTTTCCCTTGCGTAGAATTGCTGTAAATCTGACTGCGACAGCTTGTTCAGCGGAATTTTTCCGATTTCGGGAATAATGTGATTGTATATGCGGTTTTCATAGTCGCCTCTTGTTGTGATGCGAAGCGTATGCTTACAGTAGGTCTGATACCAGAAATCAATCCACTCGCCGAAAGGCATATCCGCCTTTATCTTTTCCGTGGGTCTTCCGTATTGCTCTTTCAGCGCTTCGAGCTTAGTGGAACATTCTGTTTTTGTTTTCGCCGTTACGCATTTTGTAATAGGCAGGCTTTTCTCATTGTACCCGACAACTATTCTTCCTTCCCACCGACCGTCTTTACGCAGGCGTAATGTGCCCTCACCATTTTTTCTTTTTTTAGCGATTGGTATCATCTCCTTCAAGCATAATCTCATCCATAAAGCTCCCCACGATAGCGGAAGCGTTTCTCTGCATATCGGTGGTCACATGGGTGTAGGTGTCCAGCGTAAAGCTGGCGTTGGTATGCCCGAGAATTCCCGACAGGGTTTTCGCATCCACGCCGCCCGCCAGCGCGTGAGTGGCGAAGGTGTGGCGCAGATCGTGGAACCGAATCAGCGGAAGCTCCGCCTGTTTTAACAGTGTTTTTAATCGGTGGTAAGCATAGTCGGGGTGCATCGGTTTTTCCGGCTTGTAGATATTCGGAAATATCCAATCGCCGACCGCCGTTTCTTTTCTCTTTCTCAGAAGCTCCGCCGTACTCGGCGGAAGAAAAATTGCGCGCGTTCCCGTCTCGGTTTTGGTTTCGCCGATATTCAATCCGCCGCCTTTCCTTTTAGCAACCGAGCGCCTCACTTTCAGCTTTCCGTTTTCCGCATCGAAGTCCTCCCACTTCAGTCCGCAGATTTCACCCCGCCGCAGTCCTGTGGTCAGCTCGGTGTAGAAGAAATCGTACCACCGCTCATCCTGCCTAATGCGTTTCATAAATCTGTCAAGCTGTTCGTCATTGAATATCTGCTTCGGCGGATAATTGTTTTTGGGAATCGTTGTGCCGACCGTTGGATTTTTAACAATCAGCCGTAGGCGCACCGCCATATCGAGTGCTTCGTGCAGCATCATATGAATACCGCGCACCATACTGTCGGCAAGCTCGGTGCCGTGTTGTCTGTCGGGCTTCACCCGACCATTCTTTTTGATGGTGTTATAGAATTTTTGAAGTTCCTGCGTGGTCAGCGCCGACAAAGGTCTGTCGCCGAGATACGGTTTGATCTGATTTTTAATCATCGCTTTGTATGAATCAAGCGTGCTTTCACGAATCGTGAAGATTATATATTCATTGATCCATCGGTCGAGCCATTCCCCGAGCGTCATATTGCAGTCCTCGGTAAGATCGGCGTCGCGGTACATCTCGATGCAGTCGTGGAGCTTTACGGTTAACTCCTTTTGTGTTCGGGCAAGCACATAGCGGTGAATCGGATCGCCGTTCTTTTTGTGACCGACAACGATGCGGCCTTCCCATCTTCCGTCTTCGCGCTTGCGCACCATACCGTCTCCCGACGGTCTTCGCTTTGCCATAGTATCACCTCCCAGCCGAACACACAATACCACATACATGGCGGAATATCCAGCTAAATTTGCGGTAAATTTCGCAACCCCTAAATCAGCGAGGCTTTTATCGCCGCAACCCCTAAATTGAGGCTTTTATAACCGTTCTTAAAAGCCGCACAAAGCCTTATGCGGTCGGCGTTGCCGTCCGCTGTGAATCGAGTTGCGGGTCGCTTGCGACCCCAACTCTTTCTCCTGCTTATTTTCGGACGAGCCGTAAAACTGCCGTCAAACCGCCGATTTCCCGTGTTTGCGGTCAAATTCAGCGAGTTTTTTCAAAGCCGCCTGACGCCGAACTTCTTCGTGCAGCCGTATCAGCTGTTGCTCGTAATACTGCTCCAATGCTTCCCTAATCGGGCGTATTGTATAGCGCAAATTGCCGTTGCGTTTTTCTCCGTTTTGGGTGATGACGGAGGTCGGCTCGGCAGTAATCAACTGCTTTTCAATCAGGCTGTCTACATATTTCTTGACGGTGTTTTTGCTCATGCCGACAGCGTTGCCAATCGTTTTGTAGCTTGGATGGCATTGAAATGTTTTCCTGTCCTCGCAGTACATCAGATACGCATACACTGCGATCTCACCGGTGCTGAGACCTAAGCTGAAAATTTCATTCGGCAGAGGAAAATAATCCCGGATCGCATCACGCTTTGGATATCGGGTGAATTTCAAATGCTGCCTCCCGTCTTTTCTTCGACCCATGCGCGGAATTTTTCTTTCGGTACGATGAGCCGTGAGCCGATACGCAACGACGGAAACCCTTTATCGTGCATCAGCTCGTAGCTGCTTGAGATGGAGATGCCGAGGAGCTTGGCTACCGTTTCAGCATTAAGGAACAGTGGCAGATCCTCATAAGCGGTGTAAACAGATTCTTTCATTGGTTTTTCCTCCTGTTAAATTCACACGGTTTTTCGCCGTGTTATGTAGAGGACTGCTGTTTTGCAAAACAAAAAGACCCGCACTCAATCCCGATGCTGATCTACATCGGTGATTATGTAAGTGCGAGTCTGAAACTTAAAATAAAAATATGTGTATTCAATTGTCGGTTGCTTTCTTTACTTGCAGTATAACATACCGGGGAAATTCTGTCAAGTTTTTTGCGCCAACAGTGTATATTCCGGCACTTTTGCGGGAATACTGTTTTCTTTGTTTTCTGCGGTGCAGATTTTAACCGTGCTGTGTCGAACTGAAAATCGCAAGGCCAAACCGCGAAATCGGCTCGGCCTTGTTTCTGCAAATTCAATCCTCTGACGGCTCGTACAACACTTCGGTCATGATTCTCGCCGCGAGCTTAAAGCCGCTGATAAACGCTTCGCGCTCATTCATACCGTGCAGTTCCGCCTCGCAGTCTTTGAGCTTTTCAAAGATTTCTTTCTGCTGAACCGTGAGCGTCGGTATCAAGCTGTCCTGATGCCGAATAACATAGCTCAACACTTCACTGTAAGCGCTCCCGCACTTAAAACTGTGTTCGTGCGGAACTATGTCGCCGTAGTACAGATCTTCAAGCGTTGTCATTTTCATCCCACCTCACATAAGAAGAGGGCGGCACATCATCGGTCATACCCGACACCGTGTCGCCCTCATTTTTCATTTTCTCTGCCGCAATCAGCGCGTGCTTGACAAGCAGCATTTCAAGCCAAGTACGCTCGTCGTATTCCGACGGACGCCCATTTTGGAGGAAGTCTTTCATAACTTTTCCCAAGATACCGTACTTTTCTCCCGCGCCTTCTCCGCGGTACAATTCTTCTAAACTCACCTGTGCCATATTCGCACCTCCTTTGCAGTACACAACAGTACCACAGTTCGGTGCACAAGTCCAGCAACTAATATGATTTAAAAACTCTTTTTAATATCATTAAAATATTCAAAACCATTTTTACAGTGAGAAACGCTATTAATCCGACAAATATTTTTTCTGTAACGTTTGCAAGAGGAGTCAATTTTGCAAAAACGACAATGCCAATAATGACAATCGCATACACAATATCAACTGTTATGGATACAAAAGTTTCTTTTGCAACCTCTTCCTCCTTTTTATTTTTCAATATTCTGTCTATCAACATGGCCAAAAAAGATAATGGCAATGTTGCTATTAATGAAAACACCGTTATTACCGTATCAGCGTTGTTGGTTATTTTAGAAAGAGGTAAGTTAAGCGCCACAACAACTCCAATTAGTGCTGGTGTAATTATAAATGTTATTATATCTAACCAGTAGTAATTTCCGTTTCGATCATCTTTATAAATTTTAAATTGTTCTGCCATTATATTGAAAACACTAGCTTTTCTAGATATCAATATAGAAATCAGAAACACTGCTACACATATTATTTGCCAATATTTCATTTTAACCACCTTTTATTGCATAAAAACTAAAGCGTATTTATCAGAAATTTCACGAAGGCTAGTTTCAGATACAGATCCGTCTGCATAAAGCTCAAGTTTTTCTGTTATATCATATTCAGCTATTAGGCCTGAAAATTCACTAAGACTAATACGTCTCCTAACTTTACCAAATTTAAGCGTTAATTTAGCATCCTCGAAGTCACTTGGAAAGGCATCCCTAATCAAGACTTCTTTTAATTCACTTATAGAAGGTTCTTTCTTTGTTATATTACCAAACCATTGTCGGATCCCTTGTGCTCTAGGCGCATTGAGAGAAATAATTGTTTCTTGTTCTATTTTCTTTCGAGGTTTCTCTTTTGTGTTATCGGCTTTATCAGAATACTCATCAGAATAGGTGGTGATCAAACTTATCTTTTCTGGAATATACTTCTTCCTATCATCAAACATTTCATCCGAAAGCAAGATATCGAAATGTGCAGTTAAACCTTTGGCTGATAAAAAGCTGTTAAATATGTTCAAAAACGCTGTTTTACAGCCGCTCTGTCCATACCGATGAAACACAAATGTATTAGTATCTTTCCCAATATAAAATAAAACATTATGGTTATAAACCGCCGAATTATCCTCGCCCTTAAAAGAACTAACGCCATTAGTTTTATGATTAATAACCGAAAAATTCTCAAAGGATCTGCCCGCATTAGGTTGAATATGAATTCTTTTAATGCCACCACTCAGCTCCTCTATATCAGCATTTTTGGACAACATAATTGCTCGACGGGTATATGTATCAATTTTACATTGCTTAATATAACCAAAGAATTCAGTGAGCAACTTTTCCAAATTAATCGGAGTTTTATTACTCTCCGAATATTGCAATAAGTCGTCAGATCCATACTTTTTACATATTCTACATCTGTATGCTGTTATTGACTGTGTAAATTGATTCGTCATATTAATTGCTCCTTTATATTAAGACTCCGTTACAATGATCTATCTCATGCTGGATAATTTGAGCTGTCCAGCCAGTGAAAGTTCTGATTCAAGTTTGGAATTCGGCGATTTGCCACTGCACTTTAATGGTCTGATAACGCTTGTATTTGCGATGTAAAGCTAGCAGAAAAAGGCATCCTTCTTCTGTATCATACGGTCCTGACTTTTTGATAATCTCAGGATTGAACATAGTCATATATGTACCTTCATTATCAAATACGATAATCTTCTTACGCACGCCGATCATATTCGCCGCCATGCCAACACAACCATCTTTATTGGCAATCAGTATGTCCAGCAAATCCTGTGCTACCTGCAAATTTTCTTTTGTCGTCGGCTCCAATTCAACTCCAAAAAATCGGATCGTGTATTATTTTGTCATCCAAAAATCGCCTCATGTATAGTACGAACGCAGTTGTTCATACGATATATCGATTCCAATCAACCTTAAATGGCCAATACGCTTTTCATATAATGGTTTTAAAATGTCATCAAACTCTTTTCCATAATGTAATTGATTGTGACAAGTACTACACAATGATACTATGTTTTGTTCACGATCTAAATTTACATCAGGAAATTTATCTTGGGCAGACAATGGAACTAAATGATGTGGCTCTGTATAAGTAATATCCGTATTTTTGCGTATAAAAACATTATGGGACAAATCTATTTCGCACAGAAAATTTGCTTTCTTTAATGCGTTAAATGCGACTTTTCTGCTACGCGGATAAACATAGGATGAATTTTTCAATTTTTCTTTTGGCTTTTCTGGAGTGTTATTGTATTCAAATGATTCAGAGAAATTTTCCAAGTTAAATCCGTTATTAAACTTATTAACAAAAGAGCTGTATTCATTTGATTCGACAATGGACAATTCCACTTTAAGAAGTCTTTTGGCTTCTTCAATGATGTCAGCTGGCAATCTTTTACTATTAATGATAAGCTTCAGTGCCTCAATTTGTTGATGGGTCCTAAATACCTCTCTGGCTCTTGGTATTTTATATCGTTGATTAGAAGACTTAGCCGTAGGACTCTCTTTATAAACTTTTTCGCACAAATATTTATCAGAAAGGGAAAAATCTTTTAAATCATTATAAAACTTGATGAACGTAGTTTTTCCGGCAGCTTTTAACATAGAATGAACATCAGCATATTTTGTGTCATTTTTCACTATCAAAACACCTTCTTCCTTTGTTTTACATTATACCAAACAATAGTACAATTTTCAACATCATTTAATTTCGCAGCAAACTATTGCGTTTTCGCAGCAAGTATGTTATACTCTTATAGGGTGATAAAATGGTTGGAGAAAGGCTTAGGAACATAAGAAATTCTAGAGGATTGAGTCTGGACGAAGTGAACAAATTCACAGGGATAACTAATAGCAGGCTATCCAAAATCGAAAGAGGAATTACCGAACACCCAAGTTTAGATGATATCAGTGTCCTGCTTGAGTTTTATGAAATTCCCTTGATTTCTTTTTTGTGCCAAGAAGGTTATTGCGAAAAGAACGATAACTCTCTAAAGGACCTTGAGTTGCTTAACAATTTTGAAATAGAACATATACAAGCTGAAATTAATTTTATACTGAAGGAAAAGGGATTGAAAAATGGAATTTAAATTAGGCGAATTGTTTTGCGGCCCGGGCGGGATCGCTTGGGGAGCCACCAATGCAGACATTAAAAATGACAAATATAAAATTGTTCACGAATGGGCTAACGATTATGATCATGACACTTGCGAAACCTATAGAAATAATATATGTAATGATAATCGAGAGAGTGTTTATGAGGGCGATGTAAGGCAGTTGGATTATTCTCAACTTTCTCCCATTGATGCCCTGGCCTTTGGATTCCCTTGCAATGACTATAGTATTGTAGGCGAACAGAAGGGTATGAAAGGCAATTACGGTCCTCTGTATTCTTATGGTGTTCAAGCATTAATCCGTTTTCAACCCAAATGGTTTTTAGCTGAAAATGTTGGGGGCCTTCGTAATGCAAATGAAGGACGAGCTTTCTCTAAAATTTTAGGCGAAATGCAAGCCGCTGGATATACTTTATATCCTCATTTGTACCAATTCGAGGATTATGGAATTCCCCAAGCACGCCATAGAATTATCATTGTTGGTATACGTAACGATATTGATGTTGAATATAAGGTTCCTTCACCAGCTCAATACAGAACAAAAACTTGTAAAGAAGCAATAGAGAATCCTCCTATTCCAGAAGATGCAACAAACAATGAACTCACACGTCAATCAGCTGCCGTTGTGGAAAGATTGCGTTACATTCGCCCTGGTGAAAATGCATTTACAGCAAATTTACCTGAAAACTTGCAACTGAATGTTATTGGCGCAAAAATCAGCCAAATCTATAAGCGTTTAGATCCCGACAAACCAGCCTACACCGTCACAGGAAGCGGTGGTGGCGGAACACATATTTACCACTGGGAAGAACCGCGCGCTCTAACGAATAGAGAGCGTGCACGTTTGCAAACATTCCCTGATACATATGAATTCTACGGCAATAAAGAAAGTGTTCGTAAGCAAATCGGTATGGCCGTTCCCTGTGAAGGTGCAAAAATAATTTTTGAGGCTATTCTAAAATGTTTTGCAGGCATTGAGTATGATTCCGTAGAATGTAACGCTACCGAGTATTTATTCAATGGTGATAATGAAATCAAATGGCAATTCGATTCCGATTTAGAGAACAAAGTTTTAATTGAACCCGTGAAAGAAGGAGCAAATGAATTGCGAGTTGTTTCGGCATATGCTTCTCCAAGTATGGTCGCTTGGCATATGCAAGCTTTAGCAGATTTAGAATTACAGCCTATTCAAATTAAACTGATTGTAGGTATGTGCCCGTTTGACGGCCTTAGCCAAGTTGCTAATTCGGGATTCAAGAAATTGTCGGAAAATGATTTCGGACCCGACTTTTCGTCGTTTAGTTGCCAGTATGTATACAAAACTCCTGCCGTTCATTCAAAGCTTTATTTATGGATGAAGAACGGTAAACCGTACAAAGCATTTTCAGGTTCTGTCAACTATACGCTTAAAGGTTTTAGCAAGGACTGTGATGAATTTATCACTGAATGCAACCTGGATGATGCGGTTGCCTATTATGATAAAGTAGAGGCAAAAACCATATATTGCACCGCTAACGAAGTGGAGAATTACATCCGTATTTATCGCAACAGTCCCAATTATAGCTATGAAGCTACTATGGTTGATTCTAACTCGGAAGAAAAGCAAACCTTGTCCTTCTTGACCACCACTGGTGAAGTTCCAACAACTTCGAGTTTAAACTGGGGACAGAGAGAGCATCGTGATCCAAATCAAGCGTATATTCCTTTATCTTCTAAGATTTCTAAGACCGGATTTTTTCCATTGAACCAGCGCTATTTCACCGTTGTTGCGGATGATGGAGAATGCTTTATTATGCGCGTTGAACAAGCCGGAAACAAAGCCATTACTACTCCAAGTGATAATGCTGAAATCGGTAGATATTTTAGGAATCGTCTTGGAATTCAGGAAGGGATAAAAGTTACAAAAGAACATTTCAATGCTTACGGACGTTCAGATGTAACCTTCACAAAACTTGACGACGAACACTTCTTAATGGATTTCTCTGTTGTTCGTTCAGAAATGGAATAAGCATAACAAAAAGGAGTGGCCAATAAACCACTCCTTTTTGTTATGCTATTTTGAAATATCCATCTGCATAGTTTAAAATTTTTGAATCGACTAACTCTTTGGGAATAACTTTAGAAACCAAATGATTGATCACCAGGAAGGAAAGGAGATTTGATTCGTCGATATAATTGATACCGTTCTTTACAAGCAGATCATAAACAATATCATCCAAATGATAATAACTCGAATCTTTAGCAACAATTATTTCTTTGTTATATCTCCTATCTCTAATCGTCGGTGATACTAATCTGAATCCGAGTTCGTATTTTTTGATTATAGAAACAAGCAAAAAGGAATTCCATTCATATGGTATTACCGGCAAATTTTCAAAGTCATTAAAACCTATCATGGACAGAAATCCGCAGGGTGAAATATGATTATGTAGCCAAGCAGCGACTTGGTTCAATACATTTTCTTGAACGCTAAAGTTGTCATAAAGAATATAGATATCGTCCGAAATGCGTATATAATCTTTTTCTAGCTCGTAAAAAATTAAATCCGCAGTAGTTTCCGACCAATATACATCTTTGGCTATTTTCACAAATTCGCACCTGCTTATTTGTTGCGTTGCACCCAACAAATACAGAGCAATATTCTTTGTGGTTTGAGAATCAACAGTACCTTTTTGGCAAATATGAGGACGACTAAATTGATATTTTTCACCAAAAATATTCTGCAACACATAGAACAGATTTGTTGTGTTCTCAATACCATTTCGAGATAAAAACTCGGGATATTGGTTATTCACCTTTTCAAATATCAGCCTGTCGCTACAATAACCCTTGAATTGAGAGAATATTTTTTCGAGAATTTTTGAAATCACATAGGAATCCTCATCATTTATTTTCAGATTACCCTGTGCGTTAAAGCTATTATAATCCCACTGCAACAGTTCCTTCGAACCATTAATAGCGTTAAATAACATTATGTCAGATAATCCGCCGATTTTTTGTTTTATTTCATTTCGGGTAACGGCACGCCCTTTTTCTAAAATAAATAATACAATACGATCCGAAAGACTAAGTGATTCGCCCTCCCCGTTTATTTTCGTAATACAATCTCTTGAGAACTCATATTCGTCACGATATAGATACGCTAACAAGCCGTGCAAGCCATGATAATTCGTAATGTCCGACGTAAAAGCTAAAACACCTTCAAATTCGTTGAAAATCTCAGCAAAATAAAGCGTCTTCAACGGACTTGTATCAATATACTTTTTTACATCATCTATAACAGATTGATCAAAATTAATATTCTCGATGAGTTTTGCCTTGCCACGATCACACAATATCAAGAACTCTGATAACCTTGCACTGATAGCACGGTTTTGCTCCGGTAAATCAAAGTCACCATATTCTGAATGAAAGAGTGTTCGCAATGAATTAATATCTTCGTCAGAATATAAATTTATACCGTCTTTAAAATATTTTGCAATTAGAATCAAGCACAGCTTTGTATATGTTTGCTTTCTCAAAAATACATAATCGCCATAAAAACAAGCTCTAATTTCAATTAAATAATTCAAAAATGCATCAGCAGATATGAATCCTAAATTAGTATCATTAAGCATTTCCTCTATTTGAGGTAAAGATTCAAAGAAATTAATCCCATCTTCGCCGATGAATTCATAAGTTAGTTTATTAAGTTTAGCTTTTGTATCTTGAGTTTCACTTGTTTTTTTTATAAACATATCAGCAAAGGACAGATACTCTAATGAAAATGACTCTTTAAGAGTATACATTATAACTGTATCAAAAGCATCATCGTCAAAAAACTCCAAAACATCTTGGGTTGTAATATATGATAAATTGTTACATGTCATATGTTGCTCAACGAGCGAACCAAACAAAGGCGAAAATTCTCTGAAAAATTTCGCTTCAATTTGCCTGACGCGTTCTCTTGTTAAGCCATGATTATCCGCGATCTCCTGCAATGTCTTTTTATTTGCTCTATCAACATATATGTCAAATTCGCGAGTGCCTTTATGCTCATTCAATCGTTCTGTGGCAATTATCAATAAAGGTTTTTCAAAAATCTTAATCTTATCAAGAATATCCATTCCTTTTGTTCGTCCAAACATCTGCATCAACTTGCCTGAGGTAATGTTTTGCAAGTCGCCAATTTTGGAATACCCGTTTTCAAAGAACTTTGCGTTATTTTTTGCGGATATGCCAGCAAATCGCAAATATGGAATGCCTAAATTGATATTACTTTGATCAATGATTATTTCCGGTCGCACCTCAGAGGGCACACCATGCTCTTCTTTTTGCTTATCAGAGGAAACTTCTTGTAATAAGCTATAATACTTCTCTTTTATTGCGTTTAATTTTCCAGTCCCAAAACCTGGCTCATTGAGCAATAAAGAAAAATCAAAACCTTCAAGATCAGATAATGTGGATAGGCAATTTCTTTCGCAAAATTCAACAAACAAATGATATGTGTTGCCTGCAAATAACGTGGCAATACTATCGGATGCCACATTTGTAACAACCTGAAAATCGGAAGAATGTAGCAAGGCCATAATTTCTTCAAATGATTTTTGCCCCATATTTTTCAAGGAGCGCAAATCATTATCTTGAACAAAATTCATGACCGCACCAATAGTATAGAGGTTATTGCGCATCAAAATGTTTTTCGCTCTTACACTTAGGTTGGTAATCTCCAGTACCGGCAATGACAGATCTAAATTATTCTTACTTTCCTCTTTTTCAATTTCTTTAACTTGGATAGAAGGTGTTTCCTCAATTGTGACAGAAACATTATTGACACTATCATAACGATTAAAATAAAGATCAAGTTTCGCATTTATAATATCCAAAAGTTTACGCCACTCGTCGTGCGACATCGCATCTGATAAATCCTCGTTAAAAACAAAAACAAGCTTGTCGTTTGAGTTATGATTCAAAAACAGATAACCTTTTTCGTTTATAACCTTAAATGGTTGACTTTTGATAACTGCAAACACATCATAATCTGACGAATTTTCAATTTCAGAAATACGTGCGTCAACATCATAATCCGGTTGCAGGCCCTTGTTTTTTCTCTCAATATAGTATTGCTTAATAGCAGGGATTACCCTTGCAACTGTAGCTTCGCCTTCATCTAATATTGCTTCAATAACATATTTTAAAAGCAATAATTTATATGATTTTTGATAACCAGCTAAACTATCTGGAGAGCCAATGTATGAAATGAAATTCGTTTTTGTTGCATCAAGTATCGCCGAGCAGTTAGAACATACGCCAAGCCCGGTATCAACTATTTCACATTCACAATTAAAACATTTCATCCATTAACCCTCCTACAATTTATTAAAAACCAATCTTTTCCTTTATTCTACTATAAATCTCGTCATAAGACAAACAATCAAGAATATAAATGCCACCAAGCAAGTTTACATACTGAGAAATAGAGCGAACCAAATCGCGATTTATAGTCACGCCATTCTTTTCTGCATCCAACAAAGCTCCAATTACCGCTTTAGAAATTGTCGCATTGCTTGCAAAACCTATATCCAAAAGATTATTAATATAGTCCTGGTCTCTGCAAACAAATTCGGTTAACTCATAAGGATTTGCTCTTTTTGCATCATAAGTGTGATATCCTATCCACCACAGACGAGCGACACCGTTTCTGAACAAAGGTCTTTTGCTATAACCGTGCTTAGCATTCTTGAAAAAGAAGCGGTCGAATTTATCTCCTTCATTCTCGGGCATCCAACGATATCTCATATAATCCAACCACTGGTGAAGCGTAAAGGCAACCCAAATTCTTTCATCAGACGCCTGAGATTCGCTAAGACCTTTCATATGGTTGTACACGCGTCTAATGTTCTCAACATCCGTTGCGGCAGGACGATCTTGTGACATATCAAAAGAAAAATCTTCAACCTCTATAGAACTATCTCTTATTATGCTGTTGTCGTTTAAAAGCGTAGGAAGATCGACGGACTTCTTTTTTATTACCTCTTTGAAAATTGTGGGGTAGTTACTTTTGGCAGCCAATAGACCCTCTTCTGTAATAAACTTAATCCTCATCGTCAGAACCTCCTGCCAAATATGTAAGAGCCTTCATTGTAGGCGAATCCATCAACAACTGTGCTGCTCTGTAAGAATTCAAATTCTCTAAGCTTTGTTCATTAAGTTCAATGTTTAACTTCTTACAAGCTTTTGCCAGTGCTTTAAACCATCTGCAATCGCTAAAATTGTATAATTCAAATCGCGATGCTTTTAATTCATCAAATACCTGAACCAAAGCAGGAATGATAATCATTGAATGCATTATACTCTGCAATTCAAGATTAGTACTCAAATTTTTATAAATGTTACATCCTTTAACCGGAATACGAATAACAATCTTAGGCTTTGTGCTACTGATGTCAACATTTATAATTGTTTCATTAGGATCAAGATTCGGAACAATGGAAAAGATAGACGACGTGTTTTCCAATTCATCCTTCTGTTTGTTGAGTTCAATTTCAACACAGCCACCTATTGCAAGAAGACATCCTCTTTTGATATTAAAGGAGAAACCTTTGTAATCAGCAGAAAAGTCAGGATTTTTGTATCCTTTTAAGTCTTCATTCGCAACAATTACAGTACTTATTTGAACGGCACCGTTCAGTTCGCTTTGATGAATTTGAAACACATCTTTCTCTTCTTGAGTGATTACCGCGTGTCTATAGCAGGTTTGCACACACTCAAAATGATGCACGTAAGATGCTTTTTTAGATTCGATCAACTCATTGATCACATCGTTATTTGAAGAAGCCTTAAGAATAAACTTTACATAATATCCGTTCTTCTCATAATCCACATCGCTGGTAAATGTCGCTGTGGCATATGATTCATTTCCCTTAGCAATCACAGGATATGGAAAATACTTATTTCTTATTAACATATGCCTTCACCTCCATTGAACAATAGTCCTTATGAGTTATTTGTAAATTCATTCTGATATGCTGGCCTTTTTCAAAGCGCAATCCAGTCACCGAATTATCTCTTATAATCAATCCTGAACCACCAATTTGCGATGCGCTAACCAATTCTGCTTTATAAGCTTCAGTTTCACCGGAGAGGAAAAAGCTTAATGTTCCGTTATCCGAATCTTCGGAGGGAATAAAGTCCACCATATACTTGCCTTCATCCGGGTTATTGCAAATAAACATAAATTTTGAGGGCTTTATTTCTTTAGGTGTGCTTGCCGTTTTCTCTGTGCCATCAACATAGTCTACCGGTTGCGGAGGTCTTGGAGGATCGATAGGAGGATTCTTAGGTTCTTCATGCACCCAATCCTCATCAAACTCTCCATCTACAGGATCTACTTTTTTCTCAGACTCGTCATCGCCGTTTTCCACAGATACAATATCCGGAATGTATTTACGATCAATAACTCGCTTTTCTATTTCCAAAACGGTATCCGAAATGGCTTCTTCTTTATTCTGATTTTTCTCATCATTAGGAGTATCGGGAATGAAGTTTCCGACACCCACAGCATCCATTTCGTTTTGAGAGCCTTGTTCAACAAGTTCTTCCAAGCATTTTTTCATGTAATCGTTTAAAGATTTAATGAGTTGTTTCGCTTCAAATGGATTTGCTGCACGATCGGGTTGCCACTCAGTATGTTCGGGATTTTCAAGAGCGCGAAGCTTCTCATTAATTGTATCTCCCTCAATAAATAAAACACCAGCGAAGGAAATAAAACCGTTAATTCTATCTCCATCTTTAATTTTCATTCCCGTTTGACGAATCATAGCAACTTTGCGATGAAATTCGTTTCCGTTGAGCAAATAACCAAGCTTTATAGTTCCTAATCCCAGGTGATTGTTTTCAAACCATTTGGTTTCAGGGCTGGTTAGCACCTGGTAATATTCCAGAACGTAAGTGTTTGTAAGTTCTTCGGCATATTCCTCCATAAGATCTGCTAATGTAGATTTATCAATCTTCACATCACCTACATTAACAGTAAGTTTCTCATTCCAAATTGCACCAAGAAAACTATCCAATACAGAAACAACGATTTCCGTTTCCCAATCTTCTTGAGAAAAACGATAACCCAAAACGTATATATCTGTTCCATAATCGCCAGGATCTCTTTTAAAGCTCGGATCTAAATTCAAGGATTCGAAAACAGGAGTGTTGCGCTCATTACCATAATAGCCAATACCCTGTGTAGTTTCACCATCATTGCGCTCGAAAGTCACCAATCTGGATACGCCCTGATACGCGCACTCGTCCTCAATATCATATGTGTTATAAAATACCGTTGAAAAATCCGAGCAAGCAAACGGTGCAAACTTACCTATACCGAATGATCCTCCGGCGGGGCCCTTCTTATCAGAAGAACCGGAAGATTTAGTTAGACGCATCCAGTCGGTATTTATATCCGTCGTCTTCTTGGAACCAGTAAGTCCTTTTGTTTTAAAATCACTTATTCTTAAAACACTAATTTTTTCAACACTGATTTTTTCAAACGCATTTTTGAAGAAATCCTTAGTAGTCTTGGCCTTTTGTCCATTCCAGTAGGTCAAGCATTTTTCGAAAGTTTCTTTTAATACATCTGCACCAGGAACGTTATTTGTTGGAATTTCATAATTCGCAAAATCAACACGAACCGTTTTTCCTGTTGCTGCATCAAGGGAATTTTGGCAGATTTCTCGAGCCAAAGACTTTAAGGGTGTACCTTTAAAAGTAGCAACGCCCGAATCATTAATGCCCTTATTTTCTCCATGGTCGTTTGAAGGAAAATACCAATACGCCATTTCATATCCTCCTAATTATAGTTTAAACTTCGCAGAATCGTCACTGGAAGACTCGAACTTGGCTTTTGCACTTTTTAGTTCAGACTCAATTGCATTGAAGATCTTGCGAACATCTTCCTTTGAGTATTCATAAGTAACCTTGCTTGAGCAGTTGCCAAGAAGGCGAATCATATCAATTATTTTATTTGTTCTCGCCTCAGCAATTCGAACAAATCTTTCTTTTTTAGATTCCATGTTTAGAACTCCTTTTGTAAATATTTCGATTTTATTTTACATATATTATTTCTGTTTGTCAAGGTTTAGTTTTGATATTTTGAGATTATTTTACAAATGTTATAAAAATATTTTTCGCTTTGTATCCTCGAGACAATTGGTTTTACTAGGAAAAGAGGTTGCACATACATTTTATGCGCAATCCCCTTATCTTTGTCTACTGCGGTGCAAATTTTGACTTGAATCAGGGGTTGTTCAGAGTTATAATAACCGTATAAAAAGCAATCGCCTCTCGAGTGATAACGAAAGGCGTGTAGCTCATATTATTCCGCGGAAAGTGCTGTTGACCACATAACAGACCACCTACCGTTTCGGAGCACTCGGAAACAGTGGACATAAGAGCGCTAAAGAGCACGGTTTACCGAGCGGAAAGGGGCGAAAAAAGCTATTTTTAGCGGAAATTGCCTTCATAGGTCCGTTTGGGAGCAAGATGCCGGGTGGTTCGAGTCACCTCACTCCGACCATAATGTGGAGACAAAAAAGATGTCTCCTGCAAAAAAGCCCGATTATATCGGGCTTTTTTGCTACCCAAACGGCGATTTTTCTCTGTACCAAAACGCAGATGTAAAATCGCCGTTTTCCCTTTGTGGATAGACTTGAACTCCCGAAAAGTAAATATCAGATACGCAAGGCAGATAGAAATCAAAAATCTATCTGCCTTTTTTATTACCCTAAAAAGGAGAAATCAAATATGCTACAGAAAGAATTAGCCAAACGGCTCAAGGCTCGGTACGACACCAAGATGGACGGCAACGGATGGTTGGAGGTGTCCTCGGACGGCATCCCCCTCTGCCGGATAAAATACAACGGTCAATTTCTAAGCAACGCCGACCAAAACCTCTCGGATGAATACCGCAGTAAAATTGCAGACATTCAAGATGAGATTTCTACGGTGCGGGAATATGTCGGTCTCTACGAACACGCACCGCAGATGAAAGTTGCCGATGTCTCCGATTACAGACAACTTGCCGCCTTCGGAGATACGGTGTTGGTGGCAACCTACAGTGAAAAGAACGGCTTTATGTTCTGCACATGGAAACAGAATGCAGACGGCGACTCGGTGTTCTGGGGAGATTACTCGCCGAACTATGAATATGTCAAGGAAGCCTTTGCCGTGCGCTCCGGTCTCGTCAACAAACACCGCCTGTTCAGTGAGAATGAATCGGCAGACCTTTGTCGCTGTGTGGACTTTGCCAAAGGCAACTGCGAAACGCTAACCTATGAGCAGGAACGGCAGCTGGATAAGCTCCAAGAAAAGCTCACGGACGGATATCCCTCCCTTGAAGCCGAGCCACCGACCTTTGAACATTCGGCAGCTTCACAACAGAATATGTAATACTATCAATCGCCCTTCGGTTACACAAAAACGGAGGGCTTTTTTTATTTCACAGCAAGGAGAAAAACAATTACCATATTTTCAGATAATCCACATGACCGCCGAATCGAACGGTTTATGACCGCAATCCCGAACTTCAAGCCGAGAGGTGTCGGTGTTCGTTTTTCGGAATCACAGGTGCTCATCACAATAACCGCTGCAACACCCACGGAAATACTTGCGGAAACCATGCGGCAGATACGGTGTCCGCCCTTCCGAAAGAGATTCAATGAATATATAGAAAGCGAGGGAAAACCAATGACATATATAAATGAAAAGCATCGGGCAAGATTTACGCTTGCCGCAAAGAATGTACACCGAGAGAATTACGCATTGCTTTCGGCGCTGTATCTGCTTACCGCAGACCAAAAGCTGTGGAGCTGCTGCAAGCACCATATAATTAACGGTTGTGTGTTCTTTGCGAACATTAAGCTCAATAGCAAAGGCTAACAAATTCTTATCTCATACTTTCTTTTGTCCTTTCAATCAATGATATTTTCATCTCTGCTTTTTTCATTGATTATACTGTTTTTTGTAAAGTATGTTCTTACTCTTTTTATGAATTATCTTATTACGCTATAAAGAAATCCTTATAAAAATAAAAAAGTGCGTTTCCTTAGCCAATTTGGTAATAGTATTACCGGCAAAATGTTCTTGTACGATTTGCTCTTTAAATTCTTGGGAATAAATCTTTTTCATAATGTGTCCCCCTAGGTTTTGTTTTAGAGGTAAATCACATACCCGCTTTTATTATACAATATTCTTTTGCAGCAACGATTCTTTAAAATCGTTGTTTCATATTTGCTCTACAATCCTGTCATATTTATTTAGGAGGATTTATTGTTAAATTATGCGAATTTGTTTCTATTTATATATCATTGATATCGTCAGCTTTTGTATGGAAAAATAAGTAAAAATATGTTATAATGACAATAAACGAGAAATTGTTTGTGGAGTTTAAAAAATGAATAATACTGAAAATTTTACTATGGAAAATATGAAAGCGGATATAGCCAAAGCTGGGAATTTGTTTTATCAGTATCGTGCTTGCAGAAGAGATGCTTCAATTATATATGATATTGAAAATATTAGACATGGTGTTGTTTATGCTCGCACACCCTTACAAATGAACGACCCGTTTGACTCCAAGGTTGGCTTTTCCGTCGAAGAGATATATGAAGAATGCATCGATTTAGCACTTGATCAATTGGATACTACTTTAGATCCTAATCTTAGGTTGGTCATAAAAAGTTTATTGAAATACAGAATGATTGGTGAAACGCTTGGATTCGTTAATGCACTTAATAAACTAAAAAAGCATATTTATCTTCAAAGTGTAATCGCACATGTGCAACCGCCCAACATGTTTCAGTTTATTACAAGAGATTTAAACAAGCTTTATAGTAAATGCCCGCCAGAAGTTAAGAAATATTTCAATAAAGAATCATTTTTTGTTTTTGCACTAGTTATAAAAGACTACAAAAACGAAGACATTGAAGAGAAAACAATTATTGAGGCACTTAAAATGGAGGATGTTTTAAAAGACCTTGAAGATAGGGTTGTTAAAGTTAGAGATGAGATTTATCTTCCATTTCTCAAAGATTTCCTTTCTAAATTAACGGTAACATGCTTTAGCGCGAGTGGTTGGGATAACCAACTTATGTGGTCACATTATGCCAATTCTTACTCCGGCATCTGTGTTGAATACGACTTCGAGCAGATGGATAAGTTTATAGGGTTCATGTATCCTGTTAAATATTCATCAGTTCGTCCTACGGTTTCTCTTAAGGATTTGGGACTTACTGAATTCAAAAAAGATGAGAACGGCAAGTTAATAACAGATGAGGTTAATATTGGCGCTATATTCTCGTATTTGCTTGCTAAAAACAAATGTTGGAGTTATGAAGAGGAATGGCGAATTATTAATGCGGAAGGAGAACCCTATACTCCTTTGTTTGTTGAGGCTCCGTTTGTGAAATCTATTACTTTAGGGCTTGAACTCGATGATATCTGTAAACAGTTGTTATGGGATGTTTGTAAAGAGCGAGGAATAGAGTGTTATCAATTAATTGTTAATCCTGGCGACTATAGTTTAACGAGAGGATTGCTAACAGATGAAAATTTTGTTTTTGATAAAGAAAAAGAGGAACGGTATATAAACTTTATTTGCGCGCATGCTGTTCCGATAGGAGAAAAGATTGGTGCTAATTGCAAGTCATTAACGAAGACAATTGAAGAAGGGAATTTTGAATCTTCATTAATGATGAATGTGTTGTCATTTACGTTAGACTATCTTAGTGACGTGTATTTCTTGAAGAGCACATTTAACAGATTTTGCCGTTGTACAAGTACTCCTGCATCTGAGGTAACTGGGAATACTCAAGTTGGCGTAGCTATTACTCAAATAGACACATTCATTTCTCAGTCGAAGGACGGCGTTAAAATGATTGAAGATTCTCTAATTAATCTTAGAATAATGAAAAAGATAACCTCAAAAGAATTTAATGAGGCAAGAAGGTTAATTGATAATATTAAAGAAATGTTTGAAAAACATAGCGAATTGCATTGGTATGGAAAAGAAAGTACTGACGACCAGCAAGACATAACTGCCACTAGTGAGGAGAATTAAACATACTCTTTTTGAAGGAAAGATTAAAATAATTGACCATTGATTGACTAGTTTTAAATTTTGTTGTAAAGGGAGAATGGATTTTTGTTGGAGAATAAAAAAAGAGATCAACATTATGTTTTTCAAGCTTATCTAAAGAATTGGGTAAATACAAACGGAAAGCTTTGGTGTATGAGAGATGGTAAAGTGTTTGATGTTAAAACAAGCAATATCGCATTTGAGAAAGACTTTTATCGCGTAAATTCATTAAGTAATAAAGATATTGAATTTATCAAGTTGTTTTTTTATAAATCCAGCGATGCTTTTAAAAAGGAAATGGATTATTTTCTCAAATTATATACAACCATTGATAGAGACGAAAAGATTTTCGAACTTATTTTTAAACTTTGTACGAAAGATATTTCTGAAATTTCCGAAGCGATTGATGATATAAATAAAATGATTGATATTGCAAGAAACAATATAATGGAAGAAGTTTATTGTGATTTCGAAGGAGAAGCTTGTGATTGGTTAAAGAATCTTTGTAAAGAAGACATCGATTTTTTATATACTTCATCGAAAGAAGAAAAAGAAAAATTTATTTCTTTTGTTTGTTCGCAGTATTTTAGAACTAAAAGAATGAAAGAGCATATGATGTATGTATTGAAAGAGGCAGAAAAATTTTTTGTTAACAAGGAGTTTCCTCAAGGTAGCATAAAGGCGGAAAATCTATATCAGCCAATGCTTTGGTTACTTTCTGCTAAATGTTCAGATAAAATATTGAATGCGCATATTACTCTTATAATCAATAGGACGGATGTGCCTTTTATTACATCAGATCAGCCGGTTATAAATTTAAAGGCGGATTACAAAGATTTTTCCAATCAGCCTGACGAGTTAGTCTTTTATTATCCGATATCGCCTCGTGTTGCTGTAAGAATTAATGACGATTTATGCGTGAAGAAAATTGAACTAACTAATTCAAGTGACATTTATGAATACAATGATCTAATCAATAGAGCTGCATATAAAATGATATTTTCAAAAGATAAATCAGTTATAAGTAAATATATTGCTTAAAAATTAGGAAGCGGAAGGTTATAGTATATGGCAATTCTTCATTTATAGGATATACATTTTGGAAGAGTAAAAAGCAGAATGAAACAGAAGAGATGTTTGTTAAAAAGGGTGAAATTCTACAAGGATTATTAGGATCAATAAAAAATTTCAAATTTATATTGATCATATAATATTTTATCAGTAAGTTCAAATCCGGTAAACAATCGTATGTGTTAAAGCAGTACATCGGGGACGAAAAAGGTATGGTTATCGGATATATGCTATATAACAGTATGGGAATTTTAAATTATCATCCGCTTACCGTCGAAATTTATACCAATGCTATGTCATCGGCTCATAAGAATATTGAAAACTATCATTTGACAAGAGCAAATTTAAATTTAACGATGAAGTGATTGAATTTGTTGTTTTGTTAGAATTGCTCAAAGACTTTTGCAACATAAAGGAGTGTGATATTTTGAAACTTGATAAAGCAATTTCACTTTTTGCAGATTGCTATTCTGACGAATTGTTAGAAAGGGTCGTTGGAGAAATTAAATATCCTTATTCGGTTGTCGGTATGCTTGAAAAAAGACTTGCCGAAAAGAGAACCGCCAATCGTTGTATAGAAATTTATAAAAAGATATACTGATGATGCGATTGTGCTATTTCATCCCGACAAAAATGAGGGGCGAATAGATGTATGCAATGAGCAATGAAGGGCTTGTTTTAAGTGATAAAATACATTGTGAGATTTCGTCGCGCAGTTACAAAAGAAACAAACAAGTCTAAAAAGCTTGTTTGTCTCTTTTTTATCCCACGAATAACCAAATATTATGTGTTTTGGAGCGATTTTAATAGAAAATCGCTCCATTTTTATGTTTAAATCAAAGATCAACTGAACTAACTCACTAATATGCAGGTCTTGCTTTTTTGTAATCCCACTAATATTGTGTTTTATATTGAAACATTACTTCAAACATATTATAATTAGAAAGGAAACAAAATCTATGAAATTATCATTAATCGAATCCCGACTTTTCGGAAGAATCTGTTATGGCTTTAAGAGAGACAAATATGGATTTGTTGAAATCGTGCCCGAACAGGCAGAAGTTGTAAAAACTATTTTTAGAATATACAGAGAAGAAAATAGTTTAGAGGATATCCCAAAACACCTATTAAGCCACTCCATTTCCTCTCTGTCCGGAAAGGCAAAATGGAGCAGAGATGTTCTCAACAAACTTCTTAATAATGGAAAATACACAAGGGGTATAATTGATTTTGAAGAATACAGTGAAGTGTATTTTTTAAAAGAAGGAAATTGTCGGAATCCTAACAAAGCGAGAGTGAAGAAAACATATGCCGAGAGCAACGAAAGAGGAACTGGAGTGGGCATACGCAGTGACACGGGAGAAATTTTTAGAGCGTGTAAATAAGATGTTCCCCATTAAGACTGATGATTGGAACCGTTATTTAGACAGCATCTTTGAACGGATTTCAAATGACAAAGCCCTACTGTACGAATCGAAAATGAATGCGTATTTAAATGAAACTGTAGCAAAGTATTTGTATCCGTCCGATGATTATGTTTCATTAACGGAAATAGCAAAAAAATATGATGCAGCCAATCCAAGTTACTTAATACAAAGCTGGCTGAGAAGCCGCAGCACGGTTGAGCTTCTGGCAACATGGGAAAGAAAGCATAATTCGAATTTTAATGAAGATGCTTTTCAAAGAATAACAGTCGATGTCAAAACTCCTCAGTTTACCTTGACGTCAAAGAAATGGATTGACCTGACAAATGCTATTGGCGTAATATCCAAGCAAGGAAAAAGCGGCGGGACAATGGCTCATCCGTTTATTGCTTGCGATTTTGAGATGTGGAATGATGCAGAGTTCAGATTTGAAGTGGTGAAGTTTTTCACAAGTTCTGAAATGGAGATTTTTGATTCAGATAATGCTGAGTAAAAGCTGATGTACCGTATTTGGGATTTACAGGATTTTATTAAGGAGTTGATAATAATGTCTGACTATCTATTTCCGGCATTGCAAAAATACTATAGTGCGCTAAATTCCCTGGAGCGATTTAACAAGGAAGCCAATTTTTTTGATAATATATCTGCCCTCGATAGTTTTTTCTCTGAGTATAGGAATGTCACATTTGTATTGCAAAAATCTATTGCACACACAGATTATAAAACTATTTATGAAAAGAACAGAGAAGAATACCTTTCATCTTGTAGGTGGATGATTGATAAAAGAAATGAAACGACGAAAGAGCACCCGTTTCAGCTTGTAAAGCAAATTGATATTCTAGTTTTCTTCCCGTTTGCTGGAATGCATGTGTTAAGTAAGACCTTTTCCGTTGAAAATGATGTGAAATTATCCGACCTCTTGGATGACTTGAAAAGTTTTTTTGTCAGTGTTAATCCAAATGAAATTTTTTTCTCTTCCGAGTTTTCTTTCTATGATAAAACTAGTAAAGAAGATGTATATGAAAAAATAATTGATGGAATACATAGCATGTCATGTTTTTTAAAAGCTATGTATAAAGAGGTAGGAGAACATAGTAAACTATCTGACATGATTATAGAAAAAATTTCCAAATTAAAGTTTTCACAAATCCCAAGAGACATGTATTTAATTAACGATTATGTATATTATCCTCAAAAGAATAAATTCGAGCGAGCAGAAAGATATGCAATGATAATGCATTCTGGTGATAAAAGAGATCGTGTGCGTATTCCGCTAAGCAATTTTAATCGCCATCCACTGTATTCGAAGATGGGAGACGATTATTTCAACAAGTTTGTATTAATGAATGTCGTAATTGGGACAACGAATCTTATGCCAACTTTTATGATAGTTTTTAGCGATAGTACGTTTGAACTTGACTCCTTCAATGGTGGACTTAAAACAACAATATATAGAAAAGTTAATGAGGTTGCAACACGTATTGCCAAAGAGGATATCGTTGCAGTATATTTCATGATGACATATACAATGCTCCCTTTGAAAGAAGAATATCTGCAAATGACTTCCAAAGAGCGTTTGGCTCTTAGTAATGATGATGTGCTGACTTTTATGGAAGTTACTATCACATTGAGTGAGAGGGAGTGCTATTTTGAGCAAACTAAAATTCAGGACAGGAAATATATATTTAACCAGATATTTAATCATGCTTCCTCATTAAATATAGGGAAAATGAATATGAAACCAATAGTAGAAGCTTTTAAAGCTAAAAGCATAGAATGAAAAAGCTTACATGAGTTCAAATCAAGACAGCGAAAACGCAAAAACATCTCTATTGTCTTGTCTTCACAAAAGACCTCTCGTTTTAATAACGAGAGGTCTTTTTTCGTATTAAATTATATGCGAATGTTACACCTAAAAAATTATCCTCATTTGATGCCAAACGGCGTTTCCGTGAGTTGATTTATCGGTTACACCCTCGTCAACAAAGCCGAGCCTTGCATAAAACGGCAATAGCTTATCCTTGCAGGTCAAAACAACGCCCTTGCGACCTTGCTCCATTGCCTCATCAACAGCACGGCGAAGCAGCTCGCTTGCATATCCGTTGTTTCGGTATTCGGGCAACGTGTTCACGCCGAAAATCATCTGCCACGCACCGTTTTCATTGTGTATTGCAGCATTTGCGAACATCTCGTCGGTCAAATCGCTTTCGTCAGTCACGAAGCCGTCAACAAAAGCAATCAATTTATCGTTTTCATACATTAACCAAAAATGATTTCCGTAGTTTTCAATTCGTTCTGTAAAAGCCTTTTCGCTTGCCGCTTCCGACGGCGAAAAACATTTAGCCTCGACCTCGGAAACAGCAGAAATATCGTGTTTTGTTGCGTGCCTAATTTCCATTATATTCCTCCGCAAATTTTATGAGCTAATTATACCGCTAAGCATGAAAAAAATCCACTAAAAAGTAATTAGCAATTTGAAAATTACATTCAACAGCGTAATGCGGCGGCTTGCTGCCGCCGTTGGATTGTTGTTGATTTATAGCTATTCACGGCTAAAAACCATATTAAAATACACCCACAACCCGTAGGGACAACCCTTGCGATTGTCCGTTAATTTGATTTAATATGTGATTTTTTACGGACAAGGGCGAGCCCTGTCCCTACGTTCGCATAAAATTTCAAATTTGATAAAATCAGGCTCCCTCTGACGAGGGAGCCTGCGTTTGTGCTAAATTTTCAATTTGTTATATACCGAAAGTTATTATAAATACGTTAATTTCCTCAGCGGCAGCAAGCCACCGCCCTACACCATTGGATATATAATTCAATTCATGCGAAGTAGCAACTTTTGCGGATTATGGACGCAGGAAAAATTCCTACACTATTGGATTTAATTTTACACACATCATTAACTTTCAATAACAAAAGGGCGAACACAGTTCGCCCCTACGATATAATATAAAAATATAATTGCTTGTAACCGTTGGTTGTCGCTAATATATGATAATTCACGGCTGATATGATATTAAAATATTCGCACAACCGTAGGGACAACCCTTGCGGTTGTCCGTTAACGTGATTATACATCAAATTTGCTGCGGACAAGGGCGAGCCCTGTCCCTACGGTTCAATATATTTCAAATTTATCATTAAACCGAAAGGATTGTGTCGAGGCTGCATTTTTCGAGCTGTTCACGATTACCTACAACGCACACAGCGGGATTCTTATAGCATTCCTCAAGGCTTTCTGCGACCGCTTTCAAGTCATTGTGAGAAGTGGAAACAATCTGCTCCATTCTCGTCTTTCTGTCCTTTTCGCTGACGCCTCTGAAATAAAGTCTGTCGCCGAGCGCGCCCTTTGCCCTCGGAGTGAGAACGGGAAGCGAATCGGCAACCGTACCGATAATAAATCCTGTTATGTCGCTGTTTGCATCTGCAACACTTCTAAGATAATCGGGCGTTTTTTTGAAGCTATCAAGCGAAGCCGAAACTGACGGGTCACGGTATGAATAGCACGAAACAGTACCTGACGGGCGGACAACCATACCCGTACCGTAAGCGCCGCCCTGCATACGAATTACTGTCCACAAATAGTTAAGGCTGACGATTTTTCCTGCGACGGATACGCTTCCCGTAGCCGTTTTACCGAACTTTCGCAAATCGCCCGTCATAACCGCAAAGGACACATCTGCCGGAATTGCAATTCCCTCTTTTCTCAATCCCCACGGCTCAATTTTGCCGTCGAGCGTTCCGTCTGATTTTTCAGGGAGAGTGCTTGCGATTTCGTTTACGATTTTTTCTACGCTTTCGGGCGTACCCGTCACGCTGACGGTCAGCTTTTCACGGCAAATTATTTTACCGAGCAGAGCATTGATTTTCTTGCAAAATTCCTCTGCCGACCAATTTTCCTGCATATTTTTAAGCCAATTATAGTATTCAAAGCCGTAATTGCACTCGGAAATCACACCGCCCTTTGAAAGCTGTGCGGCAGTCCTGCCCATTGCAAGCTGTGAGCCGCTGACAAGAATACTCTGAAGCAGCTCCATTCTGTTTTGGCAGAGCAAGGAGAAAGCGTCCTCGCCGTTTGAAAAATCGGTAATTGTAAGCACCTCGCCGATAAGCTGTATTGCCTTTTCGATATTCTTTTCCATCGCCGAGAAATTAACGTGGAAATAAGCGGAACAGTCCGTGCTGCCGTCCTTTTCATAGCAGGAAACGGTGCTTGAAGCACTGCCGCAAAGGGTTCTTTTAAGCGTCAAAAGTTCTTCCGGCGAATGTTTTTCGGTTGCAAGTTCGCCCAAAAGAGAAGTTGCAAATGACAAAGCCGATATTTCGTTTTCGGTGCAGCCGTTTGCATCAAAATAAAGATTTACATAGACAATTCCGTTGCTGTTTATCTTATGCACAAGCGTAGGAATATTGCCTACTGTGATTTTTTCTGTCGGTATTGCCTCGGGTTGAGCCTTTATGTCTTGGAGTGTAAGCCTCGGAAGTGTGGCAACGGCTTCTTCCGTATCGGGGGTATCCTGCCAAAGTGCAAGCTTTTCGCACTCGTTTTCTACCCTCTCCCAATCCTCGTCGTCAAAACGCTCCGACGTTTTTTTAAGACGTTCCGTTTCCTCTGCTCTTATCTTGTCTCCGACGGTCTTTGACGGCACAAGCATAACCTTGCAGCGATGCGGATTTTCAATAAATTCCTCTTTGATGATTTTCTCAAAATATCCCTTGTCAATCTTCGCACGAAGATTTTTGAAAACTTCGCCGACCTCAAGATTTTTCTCGGGCTTACCGCCGTAAAGCCAACTGTCGAGAATATCCATTCCGAAAACCAAGCCCTGCGGATAGCTTCCGTAGTCCTTTTCACGCATTTGAAATTCAAGATATGTCAAAGCCGCTTCGAGTTGATTTCGGTCAATTCCGTTTTCGGCAAGGTCTGAAAGAGTATCGAAAATTCTCTTTTCAATCTCGTCGGCATCCTCTTTTTTGAGGTTTTGCACCTTGATTATAAGCTGAGGCTGTAAAACAATTTCGGGCAGGTCAACGCTGACCGCTTCGGCAAGTGAGTCGCCTAAAACACAGGCGTTAAGCGGAGATTTCACGCTTCCGCAAAGCACGTCCGAAAGTGCTCTGACAGCCACGATTTTTTCTGTATCGGAAAAGTCGCCTACTACCCTGCCCCATGCAAGAATGTATCTGTTATCTGCGTTTTCGTCGGGAGAAATTTCATATTCGGCTACGATTTCGCCTGCGTCAACAGCCTTTTGAAGCTCGGGCAATTCGACTCTTTCGCCTGCCGGAATATTCTCAAGATATTCATCGTTAATAATTTTCAAAACAGCGTCAATATCCATTTTACCGTCAAGAATTACAAACGCATTTGACGGAGAATAGTGCTTCTTATGTGCCTTGATAAAGTTTTCATAGGTAAGTTCGGGTATGCTCTTTGGGTCGCCGCCCGAAACATAGCCGTATGCGTTATCGGGGAAAAGCGCCTTGCTCATAACGGTTTCAAGTTTTGCGTCGGGGTCTGCGAAAACGCCCTTCATCTCGTTGAAAACAACGCCCTTGTATAAAAGCTCGCCGTTCTCGCCCTTTTCATAGTGCCAACCCTCCTGACGGAAGCACTCGGGGTTTTGATATATCGCAGGATAAAAAACGGCGTCGAGGTAAACCCTCATAAGATTTATAAAATCCTTGCCGTTTTTACTGCTTATCGGATAAAAGGTCTTGTCCGAAAAGGTCATTGCGTTCAAAAAAGTGTTCATCGAGCTTTTGAGAAGTTCAACAAACGGATCTTTCACAGGATAATTCTTTGAGCCGCACAAAACCGAGTGCTCGATTATATGGAACACGCCCGTATCGTCCTCGGGAAATGTCGGGAATGCGATACCGAAGGTCTTGTTTTCCTCGTCCCTGTCAAGCCAAAGGAGCTTGAGCCCCGTTTTTTCGTGCACCATTTCGTACATATCGGCTTTAATCTCGCCGAGGTGCTCTTTTCTTAACTGTTTGAAACCGTGAGCCATTTTATTTTCATATCTCCTATCAATTATCAATCTTTCTCTTTATAGTAGAGCTTGCAATGGCAATAGCCCTCAAAATCGGGGTCTGCTATCTGATTGCGAAACTCCTCGCAGATACATTTATACTTTTCGTCTTTGCCTATTCTGCAAGGACAATAGCCGCCTTTTTTCTTCAAGCCCTCTTTTATCGTCCTGACGATTTCCTCGTCTGAATTAAGTCTGACCTTTGCCATAATATCGCCCCTTTATTACTTTTTCTTTTTAACCTTATTGAGAATTGCGTTCATACGGAGGATTTCCTCTTTAGTGAACTTTCCGCCCATCATCGAAACTGCTCTTTTCACGGTAAAGCCGTAAGCGAGCTTTAGCATACCCGTATTGAAGCTGAAGCCTGCAAAGCTTGCACCCTTTTTCTTCTTTTTATCGCCCTTTTCCTTCGGCTTATCGTCCTTTAATGCACCGAGCATTATTTTGCCTATTCGAAGCATTGCGATTTTACCACTAAGAGTTGACATAATATCGCCGATAGTATCGTTTACCGAGTAGTAGCCCGTCGGGGTGTCAATCTCAAACCAGTTTATGACCGCACCCTCTTCTTTCATTCGATAAGCCTCGTTGAATTTATCGACCTTGCGGATATGAGCTTCGTCGGTAAGCTCGCCTGCCCTTGCTGTTATAACCGACTCGCCGACGTTTGCGATTTCAAACTTAAAGAACGGATATTTACCCTTTTTCTTAATTCCGACGCTCTCGCCGTTTACAAAAAGCTCAACCTCATCAAGATTTGAATAAACGGTAATGCTTGTCTTGTCCTCGACCCTGTCAACATAACGCTTCGAGCAAATATGAAGCACCGGCTCGCTCGAAAGCCAAGCCTTATATGCGTAAAAGCTGTCCTTTTTATATTTTCTGTCAAAGGTAACAAGTCCCTTGTGGTTCATACCGTTTTCGCCGCCCTCGGCTCTTGCGTCTGCGGCAAAATCAAACATATTCCAAACGTGAGTTGCCCAAAGATACGGTCTGTCGATTATCTGCTTTATGACCTCTTCGTGATAATATGCCTGATATTCCTCGGTATAATCGCCCTGCTCGGGAGTGCTTGTGTGCCAATTCAACGCCTCGCAGCCGTACTCGCTGATACCGATAGGCTTATTCGGATATTTCTTATGGAATTTGTCAAACCACGGGCCGTACATATCGACCTTTCCGCCGTACCATCCGAAATAATGGTTATATGAAACAACATCGCTTATATGAACGTACTCGTCGTCAATCGGGCACATTGTAACAACCGCCACGGTAGTAGGTCTTGTGCTGTCAAGCGAATGTGCAAGCGAATTTAACATACGGTGGTTATCGACAACCGATTTTCCGCTTCCTGCCATAGTGATTTCGTTTGAAAGTCCCCAAACAACTATTGACGGATGATTATAGTTTTGATAAATAAGCTCGGTCATTTGAGTTTTCGTGTTCTCAACACCGTTTTCAAGGTGCTTGGAGATATACGGAATTTCCGCCCATACGACCATTCCTCGCTCGTCACAGAGGTCATAAAACTCCTGTGCGTGCTGATAATGAGCAAGTCTGATTGTGTTAGCACCCATTTCGCAGATTAAATCCATATCCTCTTTATGGTGCTCATATGAAAGAGCGTTACCGATTTCGGGTCTGTCCTGATGCCTTGAAACACCTCTCAACGGATAAACCTCGCCATTGAGGATAAAGCCCTTTTCCGCATCGATTTTGAATGAACGGATACCGAATTTTGTCGAAACCTCGTCCTCGACAACGCCGTCAACCACAAGCTGTGCGGTTGCGGTGTACAAGAACGGGTCTTTCGTTCCGTTCCACAAATGAGGGCTCTCGATTTCAAAGGTTACATCGCTTCCGACAAGCTCTTTTCCGTCAACAAAAACGTGAATTTCGCCCAATCCTTGTGTAAAGGTCTTTACATTTACACTTGCGATATTTCCTTTAATATCAGGGGTTACGGCGATTGCGTTTGAGCCGAAGCGGTCAAGACTGAAATGATTGTGAGAAACGCCTATCAAAGTGACATTTCTGTAAATTCCGCCGTAAAAAGTGAAGTCTGCCTGCTGCGGATAGACAAAATCATTTGGGGAATTATCGACCTCAACCTTGATTTTATTCTCATCTTTGATGTTCTCAAGCTTAACTCTGAACGCAGAATATCCGCCGTGATGGGTCGTGAGCTTTTCGCCGTTAAAATAGACTGTCGCAGAGGAATTTACGCCGTCAAACTGAAGATAAAACTCCTCGCCCGACGGAAAATCCTCCCTTTTCAAAGTCTTTTCATAGGTGCAGGTGCCACGGAAATAATCGTTTCCGCCATCCTGTCCGTCCTTACCGTTCCATGTGTGCAGCAAATCGAGCGTTACGCACTCGCCCTGTTTTGTAAAGTCCCATTGGGAGTTGATGATTTTTGTCTCTCTCATAATACGGCACCTCATTAAAATTATAGTTTAAGTATAGCACAATTTCCGTTTATGCTCAACTTTTATAACTATATTTTTACTCCTTATTAACATTTAATTCCCTTATTGACTCAAATGCGTAAAAACATTATAATATTTACGACTTCAAGAAAGGAGAATCGTTATGAATACAAACATTTCAAACGACATTAAATATATCGGAGTAAATGACCGTGACATTACGCTTTTTGAGGGACAATACCCCATTAAAAACGGTATGGCTTATAACTCCTATGTGATTTTTGACGAAAAAATTGCCGTTACCGATACCGTTGATAAAATTGCGGTTTCAAGATGGCTTGAAAAGCTTGAAAGTGAACTTTGCGGCAAAAAGGTTGATTATCTCATAGTTCAGCACCTTGAGCCTGATCATTCGGCAGGCATTGACGCTCTTTCGGAGAAATTCCCCGAAATGAAAGTAGTCTGCTCGGCAGGTGCATTGAAAATGCTTCCGAATTTCTGTGATGTAAGCCTTGACAGAGTTATGACTGTTAAAGAAAATGACACTCTCTGTTTAGGTAAGCATACACTTACCTTTGTTATGGCGCCGATGGTGCATTGGCCCGAAGTTATGGTAACATACGACAGCACGGACAAGGTACTTTTCTCCGCTGACGGCTTCGGAAAATTCGGCACGGTTGACGCCGACGAGAATTGGACGGACGAGGCGAGAAGATACTATATAAACATTGTCGGAAAATACGGAAAGCAAGTTCAGGCACTTCTCAAAAAGGCTTCGGCACTTGAAATCGACACGATTTGTCCCTTGCACGGCCCTGTTTTAACCGACACAATCGGCGAGGTATTGAGGCTCTATGACCTCTGGTCGTCATACACACCCGAAAAGAAGGGCGTGCTAATCTCCTGCGCCTCAATTCACGGCAATACTCTCAAGGCGGCAAACGAATTAAAGGAAATGCTCGAAGCAAAGGGCGAAAGTGTTGTCCTCTTCGACCTTACAAGCGGCGATATTTCCGAATGTGTTTCGCTTTGCTTCTGCTATGACAGAATTGTATTTATGGCTTCAAGCTATGATGCAGGCGTGTTTGCACCTATGAGCGATTTGCTTCATCATCTTCAGTCAAAGTCGTTCCAAAACAGAACGGTTGCGCTCTGCGAAAATGCGAGCTGGGCGCCGTCGGGAATCAGAACAATGAAAGCGGAGCTTGAAAAGTGCGGTAACATCACAATTCTTGACAAAACGGTTTCAATTAAAACAAGACTTTCCGACGCCTCCCGTTTGGAACTTCAAGAGCTTGCAGACGAAATTTCTAAATAAACAAAAACAACAGATTTTATGCGTGTACGGTGCTTCGTGCACGCTTTTTTTATGTAAATTACACTATAATGAACAATAAATACTGTGTATTTTTACCTTTTTGCTATTGACGAGTTAGCCGCCGCTAACTATAATATAGTTAGCGATTGCTAACTGATGTTTATATATTAAGAATAAAGGAGAAGAAAATTATGAGCTTTGTTGAAATCAAGGGTATAAAAAAGCATTTCGGGCAGGGCGACAGTCTTGTCAATGTTTTGAACGGCGTTGACATAAGCATTGAAAAGGGCGAAATTTGCGTGCTTTTAGGACCGTCCGGCTCGGGAAAATCAACGCTGCTTAATATTATCGGCGGAATTGAGAATGCAGATGAGGGATATATCGCAATCGACGGCGAAAAGACCAAGGATATGAACGAAAAGCAGCTTACTCTTTACAGACGAAAGCATCTCGGCTATGTTTTTCAAATGTATAACCTTATTCCAAATCTTACCGTAAGAGAAAATATTGAGGTCGGCAAGTACCTCGGCAGCGACACGCTTGATGTAGACGAGCTGATGAAAACGCTCGGCATTTACGACCAGAGGAAGAAAACTCCGTCGCAGCTTTCAGGCGGTCAGCAGCAGAGGACGTCTATCGGCAGAGCTATTGTTAAAAATCCCGATATTCTCCTGTGCGACGAGCCGACAGGTGCGCTTGACTACAACACCTCAAAGGAAATTCTAAGGCTTATCGAGGACATAAACAAAAAATACGGCAACACGATTATTATGGTAACGCACAACGACGCTATTAAAAATATGGCGGACAGAGTTTTCACGCTAAAGGACGGCGTTGTCAGGAAAAACTATGTGAACGAAAACAAGATACCTGCGGCTGAGCTTGAATGGTAAGAGGGGCTAAAGAGGTGAAAAAATGAAAAATCCACTTAATAAAAGATACACGAGGGAGCTCAAACAGGACTTCGGAAAATATGCCGCAATTTTCCTTTTCCTTGTATTCTTTATCGGTGCAATGTCGGGATTTTTTGTCTCGGACATAAGCGTTGCGGCAACATATTATGAGGGTCTTGAAAAGTACAATATCGAGGACGGGCATATGGCGTTCAACATTGTACCCGATGACGGGCTGCTCAATAAAATCGAATCAGAGAACGGCATAACCCTTTATAAAATGTATTATAAAGACGAAACGGTCGCCTCAAACGACACAACGCTTCGCATTTATGTTGACAGAGACACGGTAAACACCGAATGTGTTATGGACGGCAGAATGCCGACATCGGCAAACGAAATTGCGATAGACAGAATGTATGCGGTAAACAACAGCATTTCAATCGGTGATACCGTAACGGTTGACGGTCAGACTTACACCGTAACGGGTTTCAGCGCAGTTCCCGATTACAGCTGTCTTTTTGAGAGCAATGCGGATATGATGTTCGACGCAGTAAATTTCGGCGTAGGCTTTGTGACAAGCGAGGGCTACGAAAAAATCAGAGCCACTCACGAGTCGATAAACTATGCGTGGAAATATCTTACACCCACAACGGATGACGTTGACGCAAAGAACCGTTCGGACGATATTACCGACAACCTTGAAAGCATATTGAAGCAATACGACCAAAGCCTTATTCAATCGCAGGTTGACTCGCTTTACGCTCAGGCAAGGGACATTTCCGCAGGCCTCGGAGACGACTTTGAAAAGGCTTCGACCGCAATTACAGGAAAGCTTACCGCCGCTGCCGAAAATGCTGTAAAAAATGCTGCCGCCTCACTTTCCCCCGATGAGCTGCTTGATGTTATTTCCTCGGCTTCGGGTAAAAGCAAGGATGAAATTACAGCAACTGCGTTCAATTCCTTAGGGCTTACCGACGAACAGAAATTTATGCTTGCGGCATATTCGGGCTCACTCTCAAACGAGGAAAAGCTCGGTGCGGCTCTCAAGCTTTCGGGCAAGACAGAAAACGACCTTTTGCCGATAATTGTGTCGGCAAGCGGTATGAGCGAGGACGAATTAGGCACGGCTTTGTTAAAGTACGTTGCTCAAAAGCAAGGCACGACGGCTGACGGACTTATTGCAAGGCAGCTCGGCACGACTGAGGAAAAGTACAGGGCAATGCTTGACGCCTTTGAAGAGGCAAAGACCTTAACAGACGACCTCGACAAGAGCTCGGCGGAGGCTCCGAAAATCAACCTTGACGAGCTTGAAAACGAAAAAGACTACGAAAACGATATGAATTTTTCGCTTGATAAAATATATTCGATAGTCGATAAAATAAGTGCTGTGGGTATTTATGATATGAGCAATATCAGGGCAAGGCTTGACAGTCTCGACGCACTTACAAGGACCGAAATCGACGACAGCGGAATAATTACCGTCAAGGACTATAATCCGAAATTTTCAAACAAGGCCATTAACTTTACCATTGAGGATACCGTCGGCGACAAGGCTAACGCATCACTTATGCTTTACATGATAATTGCGGTTATTGCGTTTATGTTTGCCGTTACCTCCTCGAACACAATTTCAAGGGAAGCAAATGTTATCGGTACGCTCAGAGCCTCAGGCTACACTAAAGGCGAGCTTGTAAGACACTATATGACGCTGCCCGTTGTCGTAACACTTCTCGGTGCAGTGGTCGGCAACATTCTGGGCTACACGGTGTTCGAAAAGCTGTTTATAGGCGTTTACTATTCAAGCTACTCGCTCCCGACATACGAAACGCTCCCGAGCGCACAGGCGTTTTTCGACACTACGGTTATACCGCTTATTCTTGTAATTGTTATAAACCTTGCGGTAATCGGAAGAAAAATGCAGCTGAGTCCGCTCTCTTTCCTCAGAGGCGAATTAAGCAAGGGCAAGAAAAAACAGGCGGTAAGCCTTTCGGAAAAGCTTCCGTTTATCTCACGCTTCAGACTTCGCATACTCTTTCAAAATATCCCGTCATATCTTACAATGTTTATCGGTATTTTCCTCGGCGGTGCGCTTGCGGTGTTCGGACTTATGTTCGGACCGCTGCTTTCCGACTACGGAGAGCTTGTAAAGCAAACGCAGATTGCACAGTATCAGTATGTGCTTGCTGATACAGCCGAAACACAGAACGAGCAGGCTGAAAAATACTGTGTGACATCGCTTGATACGGTTGATGAAAGGTTTATGGCCGATGAGGTTATGATATACGGAATTGAGAACGGCAGCAAATATGTGAAAACCGAAATCCCGTCGGGGCAGGTGCTCATTTCAAACGGCTATGCCGCAAAATACAAGCTGTCCGAGGGCGACGAAATAACGCTCAAGGATAAGTATTCAAGCAAGACCTACACCTTTACCGTCGGCGGAATTTACACCTATGACGCCGCAATTTCAATATTTATGCCGAGAGAGGATTATCTCAGCACCTTCGGCGAGGACAGCGATTATTTCACGGGCTATTTCAGCAACGAGGAACTGACCGATATTGACTCGGACGATATTGCAACGGTCATAACAGAAAAGGATCTTACCAAAATCGTTACACAGATGCAGGTGTCAATGGGCGAGTTTATGAACGTGTTTAAGGCACTCGGCGTTGTAATATTTATGCTTGTTATCTACATTCTGACAAAGCAGATTATCGAGCGTAACGCAAAGTCAATTTCAATGACTAAGGTCTTAGGCTTCACGAACGGCGAGATTGCGAAGCTGTATATTGTAATAACCTCACTTGTGGTAATCGGCTCATTGCTCATTTCAATCCCGCTTATCCACCTTGCTCTAAAGGCGATTTTCGAGAGCTATCTTTATACGCAGATGACGGGATATATTCCGTACATAGTTTCAAACTCCTGCTATATCAAGATGCTTGTTATGGGAATTGTCAGCTATGCGGTGGTCTCAATCGGTATGTTTATCAAGATTAAGAAGCTTCCTAAGGGCGAGGCACTGAAAAATCAAAGCTTATAATAATTCCTTATAACCCCTTTCCTAATGAAATATGCACGGTATTTTGCCGTGCATATTTTTTATTGAAAATATTTATAAATTGTACTAAAATATAGGTATAGAACAGAAAATCGGAGTTGATAATATGGACGCTAACGAATTCAAAAGAAATGAAATGCTTGCACAGCAGATAATTAAAGGCTTGCAGTCGAGAAATATGACGGGCTACTATGCCGAGTCAAAGGAAAAGGCAAAGGAAATTGCACTTTCGCTTATGCCGAACGGATGCTCGGTATCGCACGGCGGCTCGTGTTCAATCAAGGAAATCGGACTTATCGACGAGCTCAAAAGCGGTAAGTTTAATTACATTAACCGTGACACTGCACCCGACAAGCACCAAGCAGAGCTTGACGCATATGACTGTGATGTGTTCTTGGGCAGCTCCAACGCAATAACCGAGGACGGCGTGCTTGTGAATATCGACGGTAACTCGAACAGGGTTTCGGCTTACGCTTACGGACCTAAAAAGGTAGTGCTTATCGTCGGAATGAACAAGGTCGCAAAGGACGTTGACTCTGCGCTTAAAAGAGCGAGAAACGTTGCCGCACCCGTAAACGCACAACGCTTCGGGCTTGATACTCCTTGTTCAAAAACAGGCTCCTGCCTTAATTGCAAGTCTCCCGACACAATCTGCTGCCAGTTCCTTATAACAAGATGTTCTCGCCATAAGGACAGAATCCACGTTGTTTTGGTAAACGATACGTTGGGGTATTAAATTTCACATTCACGGACAACCGCATTTTCAGCCTCCCTTGTGTAAAGGGAGGTGCCGAACGAACGTGAGGCGGAGGGATTATAAGGTTGATTTTATATGATTTTATAAAAATCCCTCAGTCATTTTTTTGTTCCAAAAAAAACGACAGCTCCCTTTTCAAGGGAGCCTGTGTTTCATCAAATTTGAAAAAATTTGCGACCGCAGAGGTGTCTCTGCGGTCGTTTTGATTTTATATCTTCTTCAAATTTGCCATTTTTGCCATAAGTTTTTTTGTTCCGACTTTTTGGAAGGCGATTTCAAGGAGCATATCGTTGCCCATCGGGGTTGCTCTCGACACAACGCCGTCTCCGAAAACTCGGTGGCTTACGGTGTCGCCTGCCTTGAAATCAAGCTTAACCGTCGAGGCGGATTTGCTCTTTCCTGCGCCGGAAAAGCCTCTGTTTACAGTATTGCTGTGGCTTGAATATGAGCCTTGCTGTGCGGAACGGACAGAGGAAGTCGAACTGTCCCTCGCCCCGCTTCCCGAGCCGAAGCTTGAGAACGAGGAATGTCCGAAGAACGGATTGTCCGAAGAGCGTTCAAGCAAATCGCTCGGAATTTCGTCCAAAAATCTTGACGGTCTGTTGTAGTTTGTAGAGCCGTACATCATTCTCTGCTTTGCATCGGTCAAATAAAGCTTCTGCTTGGCTCTTGTAATTCCGACGTAGCAAAGGCGGCGCTCCTCCTCGGTTTCGGCTTCGGAGAACATACTCTGCCTGCCGGGGAAAACGCCCTCCTCCATACCGGGCATAAACACAACGGGAAATTCAAGTCCCTTTGCGGAGTGGAGGGTCATAAGCACAACCGCATCCGCATCCTGATTGTAATTGTCAATATCGGTCATCAATGCAACTTCTTCAAGGAAATCGCCGAGCGTTTTTTCGGGGTCTTCCTCGAAATATCTTGTCATATTTGCGCCCAACTGATTGAGGTTTTCCATTCTGTCCTCATACTTTACGGGGTCATCCTTGAGCGAACGGGCATAGCCTGTCGTTTCAAGCACTTCCGCTAAAAGCTCAGCCGGAGAAATCTCCTCAAGCCTTGATATGAAAGCATCTATCATATCTGTAAAGCTTTTTAGCTTTACAGCACTTCGCTTTAATAATTCGTAATTATCGGCGGTTTTTAGCACCTCATAAAGCGGTACTCCGAGCGTGTCAGCAATCTGTGAAGCATTGTTCACGGTGGTGTCGCCTATTCCCCTTTTCGGAGTATTTATAATTCGCATAAGTCTTACCTTATCCGAAGTGTTATTTATCACACTCAGGTATGCCATAGCGTCTTTGATTTCCATACGGTCATAGAACTTGTGTCCGCCGATTATCCTGTACGGAATTGAGTTGCGCATAAGCTCCTGCTCTATCGGGCTCGACATTGCATTCATTCGGTATAAAATAGCAAAATCGCTTAATTTACGCTTTCTTCCCCTATCGTATTCCTCGGAAATCTTTTTAACTATGTATTTAGCCTCTCCCGTTTCATCATTTACGGTACGGCACTCAACCTTTTCGCCTGCACCGTTGGCAGTCCAAAGATTTTTACCCTTTCTCTCGCTGTTGTTTGAAATTACGGCGTTTGCGGCGTCAAGGATATTCTGCGTTGAACGGTAGTTCTGTTCAAGTCTGATGACAACAGCATCTGAATATCTGTTCTCAAACTGCAAGATATTTTCAATCGTCGCACCTCTGAAACGGTAAATACTCTGGTCATCATCGCCGACAACACAAATATTTTTATATCCGTCTGCAAGCATTGAGGTAAGCTTATACTGTGCAAAGTTCGTGTCCTGATACTCGTCAACCATAATATGACGAAATCTTCTTTGATAGTATTCGAGCACCTCGGGACAGCTCTCAAAGAGCTTGATTGTGTTTACGATAATGTCGTCAAAGTCCATAGCATCAGCCTCTTTAAGCATCTGCTCGTACTTTTTATACACCTGACCGATTTTTTCAAGCCTTATATCGCCCGAATTGTCATTGATAAACTGCTCGGGAGTTATGAGTTGATCCTTTGCACGGCTGATCTCATTGAGAATTGACTTGTGCGGCAGGAATTTATCGTCAATATCGAGAAGTCTTTGACACTCCTTGACAATACGCTTGCTGTCGTCGGTATCATAGATGGTAAAATGACTTGAAAAGCCGATTTTGTCGCCGTCACGCCTCAAAATACGCACGCAGGACGAGTGGAAGGTGCTTGCCCATATATCAAGTGCATCTTCACCTAAAATAAGAGAAAGCCTCTCTTTAAGCTCATTTGCCGCCTTATTCGTAAAGGTAATGGCAAGTATCTGCCACGGCTTCACGGCATTAACACTCAAAAGGTCTTTTATGTCCTCATAAACGGTCTTGTCCCCGTCAAGATAGCGTCGCATTTTGTCAATATCCGTATCGTCGGGCGTTCTTTCAAGCCACTCGGAATTATACGCATCGCCGTATTTTATAAGGTTTGCAATCCTGTTTACAACAACCGTAGTTTTTCCCGAACCTGCGCCTGCAAGAATTAAAAGCGGCCCTTTCGTGTTAAAGACCGCTTTCTTCTGCATATCGTTCATTCTCTTAAATTCGTTTTCGATTATCTGTCTTCTTAAAGTTAAAATTTCGCTTTTGTCCATTAAAATTCTCCGATTATTTTATGAAAAGATTTCCGCCGTGCGCATCAATGGCAACCGTAAGCGGAAATGAATTAAATTCTAATTTTTTGACCGACTCGCAGCCCAAATCCTCAAATGCGATAACCTCGCACGAAGCAATGCACTTTGAAGCAAGCGCACCTGCGCCGCCTATCGCACAAAAATACACTGCGCCGTTTCTGACAATCGCATCACATACCTCTTTAGAGCGAGGGCCTTTGCCGACCATTGCCGCAAGCCCCATATCAAGCATACGAGGTGCGTAAACGTCCATTCTCGACGAGGTTGTAGGGCCGCAGGAACCTATTGCAAGCCCTTCCGGTGTGGGAGTGGGACCTGCATAGTAAACAGTTGCACCGTCTATGTCATAGGGCGTTTTTTCGCCGTTTTTCAAAAGCTCAAATATACGCTTATGTGCGGCGTCACGGGAGGTGTAGACAGTACCGCTTAAATACACGGTGTCCCCTGCCTTGAGGTACTCCGCCGCCTTTTTGATTTCACTTGTGTTAATACGGTATTCGCTCACGGTCAGCCCTCTTTCGTGTTAAAGGGGAAGCCGTCGGGCTTGATATTCAAATCCTCATGAAAATCGGTGTGAGGCGGATACTGAATATATGTAAGACCGCTGCCGTCATTTGTTTCAAGCACTCCCGAAGCGTCGTCATCGACCTCAAACGAAAGCGAAAGATCCGGCTCAAATACTGCGTCCTGTCTTATAGACAAATTCTTAGCCGTTGCCGCCATACGCTGTGCAAGGATAGAAATATTCGCCTGAAGCTCGTCCACCGACTTTGTGAAAATAGCGGAGATTTTATCGACCTCCGATGAAAGTCTTGTGATTTCGCTTGCCTGCTTTGAAATATCCTCAGAAATTGTCTTTGAAGCGGCATGAGCCTTTTCATTGGCAGCCGCAACGAGATTTTCGGAATACTTTCTCGCATCGAGGAACGCTGCGCCCAAGCGAGCCTGAGCCGCCTCAATTTCCCTGTTATTCCTCTCGATTACAGACTTCGCATTTGAATACTCCTCGGAAACCTTTGAAAGTGTTTCCAACCTCTCGACGATTTCACCGTTCTGATTTTCAAGTGCGGAAATCCTCTCCGACTTCTCGGCAGTTTCCTTTTTAAGCTCCTCAAGCTGTGCGCAATCGTCAGTCAGCTCTAAAACCTTAGAGTTAAGCTCGCCGATTTTGCCGTCCTTTTTCTCGACATCAGCCTTTAAGTTCTCGATTTCCTTTTTAAGCTCTTCGACATAAGAGATAACATCCTCTTTCTTAAAACCGCCGAAAACGCTTGTTCTCATAATTTTTTCTGCGTCCATATAAACACCCCTACGGATAAATTGTCATTATTATTTTTTATTTTAACAGATTTCTGAACCAAATACAACCTAAATGTGGATAATTGTCAAATAAATTGATTTTACTTTTGCTTTATGTTAAAATATGTACAAAAGGAGTGAGGATTATGTCAAACGAAAAAAATCACGGTGCCTTGAAATATATGGCTATCGTGGCAGGTGCGTTTGCAACAACATTTTACATTTCAGGTGAAATAGCATATCACTTTATGCTTTCAAGAAAAGGTCTTAACGGCCCTATCGGAACCGCCGTACAGGACAAGCAAAGAAAGTCTATTCAGGAAAACGAATACAGAGCAAACCTTGAGAGAATTCTCCACGAGGGTACTGATTGGTTCGAGTCCTTCCCGAAGGAAAAGCTTGAAATCGAAAACAGAAACGGAGATATTCTCCACGCCGATTTAATTAAGCCCGAAAAGGAGAGCAATATTTATGTTCTCTGTATTCACGGCTACACCTCTGCGCCGAAATTTATGGGAATTTACGCTAAGAAGTTCCGTGAGCTCGGCTACAATGTTGTTCTTCCGAGCCTTAGAGGTCATGCTGACAGCGAAGAGGAATTTATTTCAATGGGTTGGAAGGACAGGCTTGACGTTGTCGATTGGATTAACTACATAGTCAAGGAGCATCCCGACTGTGAAATCGTTCTTCACGGTGTTTCAATGGGTGCGGCTACTACAATGATGGCTCTCGGCGAGGAGCTTCCCTCAAACGTTAAGGCTGCTATCGAGGACTGCGGTTACACAAACGCTTGGGACGTTATCAAGCACAAGATGTCGAAGATGAAAATTCCGGATTTCCCGTTCCTTTACAGTGCAGACAGCATAAACAGAATGAGGGAGAATTTCAGCTTGAAGGATGCTTCTTGCACAGAGCAGCTCAAGAAATGCATCACTCCGTTGCTGTTCATTCACGGCGAGGCTGACGATTTCGTTCCTTATTCAATGCTCGACATCGTTTATGACGCTGCCGACAAGTGCGAAAAGGAAAAGCTTTCCGTTCCCGACGCACCTCACGCACGCTCTGTTTGTGCTCACCCCGATTTGTATTGGAATACAATTATCAACTTCCTTAAAAAGTACATCTAATCGGTATAATTTAATTTCAATGGCATGGTATTCATTGGCTGAGTGTTCATAAGCCAATGAATACCGTGCCTTTATTTTGTCATAAACCGTACAACTTCCGAATATAAATTTATCGAAATACAAATTCAAGTCCTCTCAAAAGAGGGTTTTAGGAGGTACTGTTAATGGCAGAGAGAAGTATATATGCCGATATAGCAAACAGAACTAACGGGGATATTTATATCGGTGTCGTCGGCCCCGTAAGAACGGGAAAATCGACCTTTATCAAGAAATTTATGGACACACTTGTTATACCTAACATTGACGACCCTGCTGTCCACGACCGTGCCACAGACGAGCTTCCGCAATCTGCCGCCGGAAGAACAATTATGACGACAGAGCCGAAATTCATACCCGAAAATGCGGTTGAAATCACTCTGCCCGACAACGCCTCGCTAAAGGTCAGAATGATTGACTGCGTTGGCTATATCGTGCCGAGCTCACTCGGATATATTGAGGGCGACAATCCGAGAATGGTAAACACGCCGTGGTTTGACCATGAAATTCCGTTTAATATGGCGGCGGAAATAGGCACTAAAAAGGTTATTACCGAACACTCGACAATCGGGCTTGTAATCACGACGGACGGCAGTATTTCCGATATTCCGAGGGAAGAATACGAGCAGGCGGAGGAAAGAGTGGTAAACGAGCTGCGTGAACTCAACAAGCCGTTTATCGTCCTTTTGAACTGCACTTATCCAAAAAGCGAAAGTGCGCTGTCAACTGCCGCACGGCTTACGGAAAAGTACAGCGTTCCGGTTATTCCCGTGAATTGTCTTGAGCTTGACGAGGGCGAAATCAAGGAGATTTTAACGCAAATTCTCTTTGAATTTCCGATTAAGGAAATCAGCATCGACTTCCCTGCATGGCTCATTTCCCTGCCCTCCGACCATTGGCTTCGACAGAGCATTACAGAAGTTGTCACAAAGGCAACGGAAAATCTATCTCTTGTGCGTGACGTGGGACTTCTGACGAATGATTTGAAGCAAAGCGAATACATAAATGACGCTTCGGTTACTCGAATGAATCTCGGAGAGGGCAGCGCATTTGTCGATATTAAAATGGATAATTCGCTGTTTTACAAAATCATTGCGGAGTACACGGGTCTTGAAGTGAGCGACGAGTATGAGTTGATGAAATGTATGTGTGATTTGAGTCATACGAAAAAGGAATACGACAAAATCAAAAACGCTCTTGACGAGGTTGAAAGCACGGGCTACGGAATTATAATGCCCGACATTGACGAATTGAAACTGCAAGAGCCGGAGATAATCAAGCAAGGCGGAAGATACGGCGTAAGACTCTCGGCATCCGCACCGTCAATTCATATGATAAAGGCGAACATACAGACGGAGGTTGCACCGATCGTCGGCACGGAAAGTCAATCGGAGGAGCTTGTAAAATACCTGCTTGCAGGCTTTGAGGAGGACCCGACGAAGATTTGGGAGTCAAACATTTTCGGAAAATCTCTCAACGACCTTGTAAACGAGGGACTGCGCAGCAAGCTTTTCCATATGCCAAACGAGGCAAGAATGAAAATGCAGGAAACTCTTGAAAGGGTTATCAACGAGGGCTGTAACGGCTTAATTTGTATAATTTTGTAAAATTTAAGCTAAAAAAAGCGAGTGAAGGTTGAGTGTTCATATTAACACTCAGCCAAACACTCGCTTTTTTTGAATATTACGATAAAATCCGTGAATAATAATTTCAAAGCAATAATAAGGAGTTGAAAAAAATGCTTGATAAAATCGCTTTGATTATTCTTGTTATCGGCGGTATAAACTGGGGCTCAATCGGCTTGTTCCGGTTTGACATAGTAAGCTGGATATGCGGAGGTCAAGACGCAGTACTTGCAAGAATTATCTACACGCTTGTTGCACTGTCGGCAATTTGGTGCATTTCCCTGCTTTTCAGAGATAATGAGCTTGTTTCCGCAGATGATAAATAACCGCCGTATGCAACAAAAAAGACACCGTTCGAAAACGGTGTCTTTTATTATTAAATCTTATAAAAGAAGCTGATTAAACCGTCTGGCTTGCAATCTTTTCGAGGATAGCCTTTGCGTCTACGATAGTAACCGCACTATCTTCGTTCATATCTGCAAGAAGCATCTGATAATCGTTAAGAGTCTCCAACTCAGCAACATATCTGAGAACGAGCTTAGCGTCCATAAGAGATACGTTTGTATCCATATTAGCGTCGCCCTTTTCGTAATCAGCGTACTTAACGTTCTTAGCAGTTGAGTCCACATGGTTAGAGAAAACATAAGTAATTACAGGCTCTGAGAAGTCTTCACCCTGTTTGTCGATAGACATTGCTGTGCTATTATATGAAAGGTTAATTCTCTCAATCTCACCTGTACCGTACATATTGTCAGCCGAAGCACCTACAAACTTAACTGTACATGTAACATCAGTATATGACAACTGTGAATTGAGGAGAGTTATCTTCAATGCATTTGTCAATGCGCTTGCACTATTTGCGAGTGAAACGTTGAGAGCTTTTACAAATTCCTCATTCGTAACATAGTCGTTTGTCAGATGTGAAAGACCTTTATATCCGTTAGCCTCAGTCTGCTCATCAAGAGTAAAGGTAATAGCGCCTGTTGCAGAATCAAACGAAGCTGACTGAATATCAAACACATCAAGTTCAGTAGCTTTAACAGCATATCTTGCGTCAAGTTTATCTGTTGCCTTTGCAGCTACCGGAATATTAGCCGAAGTAGTGCCGATTGCAAACTGTTTCTTCGCCGCTGTTCCCATTGATGAAGACAAAGTGGTTCCGAGTGTTTGGAATACTGTAGCAAGACTCGCATCCATTGACTCAAGCTCATCCTGAGTGGTCATATTATAACCGCAATTCGGATCATTTACATATCCGCACTTACAATCAGCACTTCTGCAAGCTCCGTCCTTGTCACAGGGATGAGTTGAAGTACAGCCTGTGCCTGCCGGGCAGCATGAACAGCAGCCTGAAACGTCCTTACATGTGCACTGCCATACCTGGTGAGGCTTGCTTGAAGTACAAATGTCGTTACTATTTTCACTTCCGGAATTTTTACATACCCATTTTTTTGCTCTGATATCAGTACCGAGCTTCTCGTCAACTCTGATTTCAATTTTATCGACAAAGCCTAAAATTGCACCCAATGCTGTAGAAAGGATAGTGTTTGATTTGATCAATCCTGAGGTGTTCAAGCCAAAGATATAATCAATGTGATCACCGTTTTCATTTTCACCGCCGTTGAAATTGCTCAATCTTGCATAATCATATCCGGCTTTTGTATTGACCATATTAGCTGTGCCGGCATTTACTCTAGCGGCAAGTTCAGCGTAATCAAAATCGTTGTTATCATTGAAATAAGCAAAAGAGCTGTATGATGTTGTTTCTGTAAGAGAGAATACTGCATCAAACGGTGTGGGATTGATATATGTAACCGAAGCACGTCCGTTGAGTTTGTATGAATAAGTAAGGTTTGTAATCCTTCCCGCTGTATTAAACGTAACTTTAATCTGAAGATTTGTAATGGTAAGAGTAAAGTTCTCAACAGTAAGTGCCGTGTTATGAGAAACAACACTATTCATAATTACATTGTCAAGTCCTGTTGCTTGCGGATAGTTTGCAGAAATATCTGCAAGAACGGAGTCCTCAACCTTCTCATCCGCAGCGAGGTCAATATCGGCATACTTAAGAGTGTAAACACTACCAATCTTTGTAGCGCTTACAACGTCAGCAGCATCAAGGTTAAGAGCCTTGAGAGCATCTCTGCCGATTGTGAGAGAAGCGTCCGAGTTCTTTTTAACCTGTGCCTGTTTAGCAGTCAAGCCGACAAGGTTTTCCAGAATTGTATCATAATTGTATGAGCCGTCAGAATTGTGATACGGGTCTGCCGAATATTCCGGATAACACGCATCCATAACAGAATTAATATTTGATACATTGTCGTCAGAAAAAATAACATTTGAGTTAAGGCTTCTCTGGAACAAATAACCGGGCAATTTGTGCGATGTGCCGTCACCGTTGTCTGCATTAGCTATGTATGCAGACTGTGCATTGATCTTCTCAACAACGTCTGCAGGATCAGCAGCAGCCGCAAATGCAACAAAAGCAACTGTGATGCTTGAAACAATCATAACCATTGCAAGAAGAACCGATAAGATCTTTTTCATTTTCAAAAGCTCCTTATAAGAATTTGTATTTTCACCGCTACTTAAGGGTGAAACCCCCTTAGGGTGCATAATTACATTTCATATAATATCATAAGATAACGCCTTTTGCAATAAGATTGTCAAAAATTTTTGATAAAAAATGATATTTTTATAGGATTACACAACAACAGCCGCACCCGTTTTATAAGCATTGCACAAAACAAGCTGTTTTGTTTGTAAAATCGGGAAATATGTGCTATAGTATTGTGGTTATTATTACATTATACATTATATATTACGGAGAAATTATGTTAGTTACGCTTACCGACGTTTCAAAAGGATTCCTTGATGAAACGATACTCGAAAAAATAAATATGTCAATAAATGAGGGCGACAAAATCGGTCTTATGGGCGTAAACGGCGCAGGCAAGACGACGCTTCTCAATATCATTGCGGGCGTACTCCCCTGTGACGAGGGAACGGTGTCGAAAAAGAGCAACCTCGAAATCGGCTACCTGCAGCAAAATGAAGCTCTTGACGACGGCAACACGCTTGAAGAAGAAATCAAGTCCGCACTTGAACGCACATACACGGTGCGCAGGCTTATGGCTGAAATTTCCGCAAAAATGGCTTCGGCTGATGTCGGAAGCGACGAGTACAAACGCCTTGAGAACGAATACGCAGCTCTTGACAACGAATACACGGCTCTTGACGGCTACACGGCGGATACGAGAATAAACCGTGTGCTCACGGGTCTCGGATTTCGTGATTTTGACCTCAAAATGAAAACCTCGGCACTTTCGGGCGGCGAAAAAATGCGTTTCGGAATGGCAAAAATCCTGCTTCGCAACCCCGAGCTTCTAATCTTGGACGAGCCGACAAACCATCTTGATTTTTCAATGCTCGCATGGCTTGAAGACTATATAAAATCGTATAAGGGTGCAGTTTTGACGGTATCGCACGACAGATACTTCCTTGACAGCATTGTTTCAAATATATATGAAATCGAGCAAAAGCACATTTACAAATATAAAGGCGGCTACTCGGCGTTCATAAAGCAAAAGGAAGAGCGACTTCGTGTGCTTGAAAAGGAATACGACAAGCAACAGCAGGAGCTTACGGCAATGCGTGATTATGTCAGCCGCAACCTTGCCCGTTCAAGCAGCTCAAACAGCGTCGGTTCAAGGGTTAAGGCACTTGAAAAAATGGAGATTATGCAAAAGCCGAACCCAAGACCGAAAGATATTCATTTCAAATTTGACTATGATATTGAGCCTCACAAAACGGTGCTTACGGTTAAGGATATGGGCGTTCACGTGGGCGACAGGGTAACGGGCAAGCAGTTATACGACAACATTTCACTTGAAGTTCTCTGCGGCGATAAAATAGCGATCGTCGGCAAAAACGGCGTCGGAAAATCGTCATTTTTGAAGGCAATTATGAAGCGCATAAGCTGTTCGGGCACTGTCCGCTTCGGAGGAAATGTCAAGGTTGCGTATTTCGATCAGGAGCTTCGTGACCTCGATTTGAACGACACGGTTATCGAGGCGGTGCACAAGCAATTCCCGACCAAGACGGATTTTGAAATTCGCAGTGCTCTCGGCAGGCTTTTGATTGAGGACGAGGCTGTTTTCAAAAGAGTGCGTGAGTTGTCGGGCGCAAACAGGGCAAAGGTGCAGTTTTGTATTATAATGTTTAAGCGTGCAAACGTGCTTATCCTTGACGAGCCGACAAACCATCTTGATTACATTGCGAAAGAGGCTCTCGACGAGGCGTTGAAGCAGTTTACGGGCACGCTTATAACCGTTTCGCACGACAGATATTTCCTCAATACCGTGCCGACAAAAATAATTGAAATGTTCCCCGACGGGTTGGAAATATACAACGGTAAATATGATTATTATCTTGAACATCGCAAGACTGTTCAGCCGCAAGTCACGGAAAAGCAGAACTCGGAGCAAAAGGCGGCGTATATGGCCTCAAAGCTCAATAAGGCGGATGAGCGCAAACGCAGGGCGAAAATCAATGCTCTTTCAAAGGAAATCGAAGCACTCGAAAGTAAAATTGAGGAATTAAAAGCCCTTTCGGCAACCGAGGAAATCGTAACCGACTATGTAAAGCTCGGCGAGGTCCTCGAAGAAATCAAACAAAAAGAAGCTGCCCTCGAAGGAAAAGAAATCGAATGGCTTGAATTAGCGGAATAAAAAAGCACCCGACTCATATAAGAGTCGGGTGCTTTTTGGCGGAAAACCGTAAGCGGCTCTTTTTTAGCAGAACCGCTTACATTAAGTAATTATGCTCTGAACTGACTTGCAATATTCGCATCAGTCTCTTCAACGATCTGAGCAGTGCTCTTGAGAGCCGTTGAAATCTCTTCAATAAGATTTCTCGCCTTAACAAAACCGGGCTTAAGATCACGATATCTCTGTGCATAAGATTCACTTGCAGAGCCTTCCCACTCGCTTTGAAGATTTGTAAGAAGAGTGTCCATTCTGCTTATAATCTCCTGGAGCTTTTCGCCCTCCTGATGATATTCGTTTGCACGAGCTCTCATTGAATCCGGAGTCATTCTGATCTGATTAGCCATAATTTCACTTCCTTTCATTTTCGTTTATGTAAAGCAATACTGCAATTACAACTATTTAGTATTTATATATATTGCTATTAAAATCAATATATTTTTTTATACTCTTCAAATATCATAATTTTCATCTGATTATAGTTCTTAATTGTGAGTTGTGATATTTGACTAGAACAATAATAGTAATATTCACGCATTTCACCATTTGCTGCGAGCGCCATTTTTTCAAAAAGTCTTTTTAATGTCGTTTTATATATTGAAAAGCAATTTTTCAAATCGTTGATACATTCACTATAGTTTTTTGAATCCGCAGAACATGCTTGAAGTGTTTTGTATGAATTTCTAAATGCAGATTCCGCTGCATTTAATTCAGAATAGCCATACAAGAGCAACCTATATTGGGCATCTGTTCTACTTGATTCACCAGTTACATCGCCCACAAATCCTATTGTTTCCTTAACGCTACCAATAATCGTACCAACGCCGATTGAATAAAGTGCATTTACTCCCTTTGAAAGAATCAAATCCAAAGCTTCGTTAATTGCGGAGGTAAGTTCATGCTCATATATATCTCGTATATTAGCAAATGTTTTTTTCATCTCATCGCTTAAAGCTTCGGCATTTTTTTCAAACGAATTTAAGAGTTCTATATTTTTACTATAATCGACAAATAATTTGTAAATTATAGAAGCACCATCATCTATCGTATCCAACACAGTCAATATTTTCCCAAATTTATTCAAGAAATCTCTAAACCTTCTGGCTTCTTTAGTTCTTCCATCCAATAAAAGATTCCCATCTATATCTCTATGGGTATTAAAATACTCATATATAGACTGTCCGGAATCTTTAGCCGCCTTAAGTATTTTTTTAAGTTCATCAAAAATTTCATTCGTTGTGCTCTCTTCATAATTGGATGCTTTTTCAATTTCGTCAAGAAGTTCAATTATTTCAGCTTTTCGCAAATACTCATCGTAACCTTCTTCGTTTGAAAGTTCGCCCTCAGAAATATTAAACATTTGAAAGATAAGCAATTTCCAAAAATCTGCATTTCCAAGATCAACTCCTGATAAATCGTACAGAAATTCATGAACATCTTTCACTTGCTCATCTAAAATTTCTTCGTTATTCCCATCAATAAAAGCTTTAACATCATCATCTGTAACTTTTCCTTCGACAATAACATTATTATAAGCAACCATGATGCTATGATATGCTTTATCTAAATCCCCTTTATACTGTTCAACTGAAAAATTATTCGGGTCAGCACGAGATATAATATCATTTAATTTTTCGAAGTAGTTATACAGCGATTCCTGCAGCACATCAATTTTCTCAATTCTTTTAGAATACAATTCATCGTCCCGGTTAATTTTCATTTCTATGTTTTTCAAAACAGCCTTTGTCGCATCTCTCCACTGAAAAATATTTCTTTGAGTTTTATCTATATTCTGCGCTTTAGAATTATCATCTTTTTTCCATGGAAGCAAATTTTTAATTTCAAAGTATAAGTTTTCAAATCCATTAAAAACACTTTTTATTATGTCAGAATCATAGCCGGTTGCTTCAGCATATTCTTTTAATTCTAAAAATCTATTGTAAGAATAATCTCTCATACCTGGGTATGAATAATCATATAAAATGCTATATCCGTTATGCTTTTGATCCTTGTCTAAATCAATTAAAAACGAATCAATATATGTATCAATACGCTTTCCAAATTTCCCAATTTGTTTTCTCGGCTTTGATGCATAAGATATAAAATCAACCCATCCTTCTGCACTTGAGCCGGATATAAATCCATTTTTATTTACAAGTACCATAGCATCAATATAGGTTTCAAATGCATCCGAAAGTTTTCTAAAAATCTTTTTGTATTCATTTTTTACTTTCCTATATTCCGAATAATTTATTTTCATAATAGCACCCTTTATTTCTCAATTTCTTTTGATAATTTACGATCCATTTCAGCCAAGGATATTCCCGAATTTTTCAAGAATGATTCAGTAGCGGTAGACAGCGCTACAAAATCTTTCATAACAATTTCAGAATTACCTATAAGAGCAAAAAGTGCGTTGCGTGTTTCACCTTCATTACCTTCTATTGGCTCTCGGATTTTACATCTGTTATAATCAAGCAAAGGCTCTGACAATCTTTTAAAAATTGTCGAATCCTCCTTTAAGTTTTCCGTATTATATTGAATAGTATTTGACATATTAATCATTTTCCTCCATTTGCGCTTTTTGTTCGTCATATGTAGCTTTTATAAATAAAATTTCAGTTTCTTTCAGCATTATTTTTTTATTACAACTCTCAATTTTATTATCAATGTCTACAATGGTATTCTTAAGTTCTCGATTATCATTACGACTAACAGACTCAACATCATACAATCCATTTTGCTTTAAGATTCCGCTTAACTCTTGTTGATAGTATTTACCAAAATTCCCATCAAATTGTTTGGCTGCATTGTTCATTCGTTTATGAAAGTTATCAATAACACCATTTAATTTTTTTAAATTACTTTCCGCAGCAGCAATAATCGTTTCTGTTCTTTCTTGCATTTTTCTGTATTCACTAATTTGTTGTTTTAATTGATTGATTTCTCTTCTTAATTGCTGAATTCTTTTATCATTTTCCGCTATCATCATAAACTACGCCTCGTTTTATAAAAATAATTTATATGACTATTATTTGTGTACACTTTTTATCTTTGCGCACTCATTTTCCTTAATATAATAGCAATCGCCGACGGATATCGGTTTTTTATTCTCTCTGATAACTGCAAGCGGCAAGTCTATTATCTTCATTGCATCAATATCATCGAAGTACAAGAAATGGCGCTCATCTCTGAGATTTCGCATAAGCTCCGGTGCCGAATACGAAATATTTATATTGGGATAATCGCCGACAATAACGCAAACATTCAGGTTTTTATATCTTCCGGTAATATTTTTGTATGCGTTAAATGCAGCAGTGTCATTACTTATAAGCTCCAAAGCGTCGGAATTGTTAATAATAAGAATAATCAAGCTTGAATTGTCAAGGACGTTATCTTCTCCATTCATAAGCGTCGAATATCTTTTCTCAAGCTCAAGCTCAATATTTTTAACCGTTTCCGTTATGCTGTCTGCCATTATTGAGTATGCTTTAACACAAGAGCAGTCCTGTAAAGATGCTAATTTTCGACTGATATTATCTGTAATATAAATTTCAGTCGAGTCAGAGTTGCGTTTTTCCATAGCTGACACCAAATAACGAATAAAATTACTGCGTCCCGAATTCTCTTTTCCGGAAACTGTAATCGAACCAAGTGCAGCAAGATTTAACACAAACGGAGAAACATCTGCATAATTCAAACCTACTACCAAATCGTATTTGTTTGTTGCAAAATGCGAAAGCTGTTCATCAACATAATTTGATGTGAGCAAATCAGGAATAACCGGAATGATATTTGCCTTTTTCTTCGGATTTTTCTCATTCTCCCATTTGACGAATTTACGCATTTCGTCAACACGCTCATGCTCTTTTTCGCCCTCGAAGGCAAGATATGTCTGGCACTCGTAATGCTGTTTATCCTTTTCTATGATGCATCTTCCCGCCACGGACGGAATCTGCATTCTGCAATAGTCAAATATCGAGCTATACTCTCCGCTGTCGTTGCAGAAAAGCGCAACCTTCGAAGCAAAATTCGACATATATCTGTATCCGATTCCCTGCGTCTGCGAATTTGCCACAATCACGCTTATTCCGACGGCTATGCCCTCACGGCAAATCGTCAAAAGGGTGTCGTCGTCCTGTAAATATAACTCATTAAGTGCCGTGAGATTGTCGATCATCAGCACTATCTGCGGTATATCGGTATTGCCCGCCTCTTTATAAGAAAGATAATTGCTTACGCCGGCAGAGAGAAGCTTTTCTTTTCTTGACGCAATCTCGCCGAGTATAAGCTTGAAAAGGTTTTTGAGCTTTTCATCCTCATTCGACACCACAACTCCGCCGACATGATTCAATGACTCAAAATTTTTAAGCACCATAGAAGCAAAATCTATAATATAAATATTTACCTCATCGACAGTGTATCTGTCGGCAATTCCCCTGATTATGAGCTGCAACAAATTTGTCTTTCCACTCATTGAGGAACCGATAATAAGGGTGTTTTCGCCGAATATATTTATTCCCGTAACATCTTGAAGCTGATTATCGGGGTCATCATAAATACCTATCGGCACGCAAAGGCTGTCAAGGTTATCTACTTTACAGCTATAATCTATTCTTTCCGCAAGCGGAGGAAGACAAATGTCGGGAAGCTTTGCAAGGTTTGACCTGCTCGCATACTCCGAAACATAGTTGACTATCGCTTCAAGCTGAGTTCTATTGCCGTTTCCGGACTTCTTTTTCTTTTGACGGTAAACGGGTATTCTCTTTCCCGAATCGGCAAGCGCATAAACGGTAAACTCCTTTACATTACTGTTGTCGGATTTTTCAGGAGCTCCGCTGTATGCAGATTGGAACAGCTCAAATATTTCATTATTACCGACCTGTAAATACGCACGTCCCGGCTCTTTTATCTCAGCCGCAAGAGGTGATTTAAGCACTTCGTTCGAATCGGCCTGATCCTGTACCTTAAGGCAGAGCTTAAACCTTGAGTTAGACCAAATCTGATCGTCTACCTGTCCGCTCGGCTTCTGAGTTGCAAGGATAAGATGCACACCGAGGCTTCTGCCGATACGTGCGGCAGAAATAAGCTCTTTCATAAACTCGGGCTGATCTGCTTTCAGCTCGGCAAACTCATCGACAATAAGGATAAGGTGCGGCAAAGGCTCATTTACCTCGCCCGCCTTATATTTTTTTATGTATTTGTCTATATGGTTTACTTCCGCCTCAGCAAACAGGCGCTGTCTTTTCTTCAGCTCGGCTTTGATAGATTTGAGTGAACGGTCAATCTCTTTACCGTCAATATTCGTAATTGCACCCACAAGATGAGGCAAATTTTTGAATTGATTTACCATTCCGCCGCCCTTGAAGTCGATTATTACAAATCCGACCTCGTACGGATGGAAAAGTAATGCCATAGAAAGAATGTAGGTCTGCAAAATTTCGGATTTACCTGAGCCGGTCGTACCTGCGACAAGTCCGTGAGGTCCGTGCGCCTTATCGTGCAGGTCGAGAGAAACCACGCCGCTTTTCGATACGCCGATAGGTGCGGACATTGACCTGAACACCTGTGATCTGTTCCAATTTGCATCAAGGTCGATATCGTCAACCGTGAGTATATTAAGCAGCTTGAACAGTGAAATGTTTTTTACGAGAGTGCCCTCCAGAGAGAGCTCCTCGGTATATACCGGTGCAAGGAGCTTTACTATGTTTTCCGCCTGAGCGTCGGTAACCGCAGTGAAAATGAAATCGTTTGATTTACTTTTATCCGAAGTGTTTATCAGAACTCCGTTACCCGAATCCTTGAGCTCCGCTATATAACCGCAGCCCTGTCCTATATCGGCTCTCGTGTTTCCGAAGAAAATAAATGTAATACCGAGCTCCTTTGCCTTACTTACAAACTTTGAAATGGGATGGTTTTGAAAGCCGTATTCATCATAAAGAAATACAACTATATGCGGCTGCTTTGTTTTATTCTGCTCACGCAGGGTGAGCTCTTTATAAAGATATTCGAACAGGATGTTTTTACTTTCGTCGTCACATACAATGTTACGCACGCCGATTGTCTCATTGTAAACATGCGGCAGCATACGCAGCCAATAAACCTTGTCTCTGTTCTCAGCCTTTGCAACAAAGAAAAGCTTAACATCCGACTGAAAATGGCGGGCGCAAATATCAATAACGATATTTTTCATAATTCCGAAGCGATTGCTTTCCGTGCCGACAATTCCGAATGCGTTTATTTCTTTCAAATCGCAGAAAATCGGTGCATTGTGAACGTACTTAAATTCCTTGCTGATTTCCTCTGGCTTTGTCTGTAGGTCATCCTCGACCTCAAGTCTCTCCTGTTTTTTGAAGTTTACGGCTTTTTTTGCCTCTGTATCGCCCGTTCCGAGTCTTACGCACAAGAAATCGCCGTCCTCGGGTGAACGCTCAAACAAATGACTTGAAAAATGTGCAAAATACTGATTTTCCACATTTGAGTCTATATATATTTCCTCCAACGCCGCCTGCTCTTTCAGACGCTCCTCGGTAATTTCCCTTCTTTTGTTATCGATATATGCGTTATATTTTTCTATTCTTTCGGCAGCGTTGTCTTTGAATTCTTTCTTAGCCTGAATGTAATTGACAATTCCCACAACAACGCCGATACCGCTTGAAATCAACATAAACGGGCTGAATGCGACACCGCCGATACCGATTGCAATCATTCCTAATGAGGGCAAAAGCTTTGTAATTAAATTATTCTTTTGCTTTTTCGGCTTTGCGGGCGGGTCAAGAACTTCGATTTTTTCGTCGTTTATTACTGTCATTACCCTTGTATTGCGGTTGAATTTCGGATAACCGTTCTTTTGTAACACATCGACAAATGCCAATCCGTTAATCCTTGTATTTACAGAGGTGTAAAGCTGCATATTCTTAATATAGAAGCTGTAATCCGCAACAGAAAAGAAATCATAATTTTTAATTATCGCACCGTTGGCAGACTTACTTCCGTTTACATACACACCGTACTCGGACGCCTTAATCAAAAGCTTGAAGCCGTCATTACACTTGACAAGCTCAATATAATCCTTGGACGAATATTTGCTTTCAAGAATAATATCCGCAGACGGATTTCCCGAAAAAACAATATTACTTCTGCCGGATATATCAACGACCCTGCTGTAATCCTTTTTTTCGTTGTCAAAATCATAAAGAAATTCTATTTCAAAAAGCAAAGCATCCGAGCTCTGATACTTCACGGAAAATCTGTCGCCGTGAAACAGCTCCTTTGTAACAAGCTTTCTGACATCGCCGACATCCGCAAAAACATTGTCGGAGCACATAAGCTGCCACTTATTATTCTTTTTTATAAATGTAAGCGAAAAGTTTTCAAAGAACTGCTCTTTATAAAAACGGACATCGCAGTCTGTGTCTAGGCCTATTTTGATATACTTGTCCTCAGCAGAAAGCTGAATTTCCCTATAAAAATTTTTATTGCTTATCTTCAAAACATACCCATATTCCATAATTACAACCTCACTCGGTAAAATAAATCTCCGTTCCGTTTCTGACTCCGAAGTCCGAAAGCTCCTTGTTGCCCTTCAGAAGTGAAATCGGTCTTTCCGCTTTCAAATAGCAATTTTTTATATCTGTGGTATCAATGCCAAGATCATATGCCGCATTGAGTGCATTCACCAAATCATTAGCAGAAATATCAAGCGGTATATCAAGGTCAACCGAAAATCTGCGTTTTGGAATATTAAAAACAACTATTGCCCTGTTTTCCATCTTCATCCTCCTATATCAATAAATACGAAACCTTTTGTACTCCCTGAAGCTTTGAAAACCCTTCTATGCCGTCTTTTGAAAGCTCGCTAAAATACTTTATGTGCTCATCGACAACAAAATTGGGCTTTACATCGCCGTCAACCAAAGCATTGAAAGCGTTTTCATCAAAGCCGTTGCAAATAAAATGGTACTTCTCACTGTCATTGCAGGTTATATTTTTCAAAAGCATATTTGTTGCAAAAACCGAATTTGTATTCTGCGACGTGATTATCAACACCTTATTGGCATATGTCAACAAATCGGTTTTGAATTTATCAAAGGAAGTGTCTGTATCAACAACAATCACATCATATTTTTTAGTTGCCTTAGCCGATTTTATAAGATTAAGATATACCGAGCAATCCAATCCAAACGAAGAAAGCGACATCGAAAAAGGAGGCAGATAGTCAAAGCCTTCATTCCTTACAGTATGGCTGATACGTGTAAACAACGATAAGTCGGGATTGAAAAACTCTGACATTGCATTATTCGGCAACGGCAGGTTATTTTTCACATTGCACTGAAAATCATTTATAACCTGTGCGTTGATATATAATACCTTGTTATACCCTTTTGCCAGTGCCGAGCAAACCCCAAGTGCTATGGAGGTCTTTCCGACTCCGCCTGCCGCAGAGCACACGACCGCAACCGTTGTTTCTCTGTCCTTCTGCGCAAAAGGTGAAAGCTTGCTTTTAGCAACAATTTGTTTGTATATATCCTCGGCGTTTGAATATTTGAATATTCTTTCCACCGACAAATCCTCTGTTCCGCCTGCCTCAGCGTCCTCGATAAGAACAAAAACATTATCAATATTATGTCGCTGCAACTCGGAAGTGTATAATTCCTCGCTCACGACAAGAACATTTACCGTCCTCGGAATTGAAAAGTACGAATTAAAGTATTCCGCTTGCGAAATAACCTCAAGCTCAATTTCATCGCCCAACTGTTCAAGGAACTTTAATTCTAACGAGGATAAATACTTTTCATCCGAATCGGCAATTATTATTGTAGATTTCGCCATTTTATCACTCCTTAGAACTCAACCTTGAATAAGCTGTTTGCAAGCTTTACCGTGTCGCCGCTGTTAAGCGGATAAGCACATCCCTTTGTGAGTACGGAATCATTGATATACGTTCCGTTCGCGCTTCCCAAATCAATCAAATAATAAGAGCCGTTTTGGAAGGTAATTTTACAATGCTTACGGCTTATTGCCTTATTAAATGAAATTACACCGTTCACAGCCGATGGGTTTTTACCGATAATGAACTCCGCCGTGCTTATATTAAACATTACGTTGTCCGAAGGGGAGAGAGAATAAAATCTCATAACAGGCTGTGAGGAAAACTTATGTATCTCAGGCTTCGGCTGCACTCTTACCTTGCCGCTTCCGCCCATTTCGGAGCAAATAGCATCATATACCTGATTAAGCCCTATTGTACCGTTTGAAAGATATCCGCAAATTCTCGGAATGCGCTCATCGGAAAACGGCATTGAGGTCAACAGTTTAATTGTATTTGCCCTTAAATCATTTTCAAATGCAAGAGAGCTGCTCTCGTCATTGCTTATAGGCAAATATATGAACTCAATCTCATATGTTTTTGTATCAATAAAGATTTTATCAAATGAAAGGTCAAGATTATTGCAATTCAAAAAGCCATTTTGACGGATATCGATTATCGCATTTATAAGATTTGCAATAAGCATCAAAAATGTATCGACATCAATCGAGACCATCATATTTTTAAGCGATTTGTAATTTGAAGAAAAATACAAGAGCTTTATTTTTCCGTTGTATAAAAGCTTTGAGCATTTGACAAAATTCTTACTTTGGTTTTTAAGCACCTTGTATTCCGTGAGCGAAAATATTCCGTTATCTTCGAGGACGTAGTAAGCGTTTGCGCTGTCAAAGCCCTCCGTAAAAAGGTCCTGTCCGAAAATTCCCATTTTAATTCCCCTACTGCATTAAAATCATAAGCAAAAGCTCATAAGACTGAGCATTTGTTTATAAGCTTAACAAAGACGGGCACGGCACAGACCGTGCCCGTCAGCTGTTTAATTATTTATTGTTTTTCTTTGAGTTCTTGTAGTCCTCGGTTTCCTTTTCTTCTTTTTTACGAAGCTTAACAGCTGCAAGATAGCCGCCTGCTCCCAAAGCAACTGCGATAACCGCAATGCTTACCCAGAAGAATACTGTATGTGAGTACCAACGAACAAACGGGTTTGTTGATACCGTTATCAAGCTGTTGAACGCAAGAACCGAAGCGTCAAAATTGATTGCCGAATTTTCAACATTCGGATCGCCTGTATCCATTACATTACCTGCAAGGTCTTTTGCGACAATTCTGACAATGTTGTTCATTCCCTCGCCCATAGTGAAGCTGCCGTCATACTTTGTGATGTCGGGCTTTTCAGTCTGGGTTGCAGGGTCATACGATTTAAGCAAATCGCTGATGTTATATGTCTCGGTTGTCTTTCCGTTCACGCCGACATATGTAACCTCGACCGTATCAAGACCGATAGCGTCGAATATCTCAAAAGTAACATCCTTTGTAACATCGTTTACGGTTTTCTTTTCCAAGCCGGTAATGCTTGCAATCATCGGAGCAGTGGAGTCGAGCGAGAAGCTCATATCCGCACCTGCGCTGATATTTTCAGAATCGTTGTTTGCGATATCCTTTGACGCAACATAGAGCTTATAAATACCGTCAAGATATTTCATATTGCCTTGTGCATCAACGGTTGAGAATACGTTTTTGCTGATTTCGTATTTGTACTCATACCAGCCGCTTGCTCCTGCCGCACTTTCGGTATAAACAGGCGTAATCACCAAATTGCTGTCGCCTATTTCAACGGGTGCGCCGTCTCTTGTAAGAGATACTACAGCGTTTTCGGAAAGCGGAGACGGGTTATATTCGGTAATTACTATGTTATCGGTAATTGCCTGAACATATTTTCCGTTAAGGGTTTCGGTTGTGTACTGATTGTAATCATATACAGATCCGAATCTGTTTACGGTAAATGTAACTGTCTCGGACTGTGTATTTCCTGCCTTGTCGGCAACATCAATCTTAAGAGTATAAATACCGTCGTTAAGTCTTTCATGCTCAAAGATGTCATTTATGCTAAACGAGCTTGTCTGACCGTCATTTGAGAGATTTATAACATTATCAACTCTGAAGTCCTTAACCCATTTCCAGTTGTCGTTTTCGTCCTTTTCTCTGCCTGTCTTGAGCAAGGTCGCTACGCAATTTTCAAGGTTTACGTCCGTTGAAGAAATGTTTACCGGTACCTCCTGCTGATAAGGCTTGCCGTTTGTGGGATTGCTGATTACGGGCTTTGCAATTTCAGTATCGACAGTAAATTCCTTTGCTGCCACTGATGTACCGTAGTTTACGGAAGCATCTGTTATTGCGTTGCCTGCCATATCGTCCATTGAAATTGCGAATGTGTAATCGGCATCCTCATTGTAGGAAATTATTGCGGTATGAACATCTCCGTTGCTTGTCCATGCTACTGCGGGGAATGCCTTAGCCGCACCGTTCAATGAAGCTGTACCGTTAATAATTACACGGTTAACATCAAAGTTATGCTCTTTTACAACGATTGTTGCAGTTCTGTGAGCGTTGAAGAATTTACCGTTTGCGGCAGAGTTGTTGTCATACGAAACGGAGATTGTCGGAGCAGTCTTATCGAGTACAAATGCAGTCGGAGCAATAGACTCGCCGTACTTAACTTCGGCACTAGCTTTATCTGCTCTGTCTGTGCATTTAACATCAAATGTGTAAACGCCATCGCCCGAATATGTAATCTGATAGGTATGCTGTGTTTCGTCTGTGCTCTCGATGCTGTCGTTGATTTCATCAATACGAACAGCCTCGGGTGCGTTACCCTCTGCGTTTGCAATTGTAAATTCAACCTTTTCAGGGTCAAAGTTACGCTCTGAAATTGTAACCGTTGCAGTTCTGTCGGCGTTGAAATATGTGCTGCCGTTGTTCGACTTTACATCGCCGTTATTGTTATCATATGCTACATTGATAACCGGAGCGGTTTTATCGATACCGAACATTACATAATCGTAGCTGACATTGCCTGCGTTGTCGGTAAGAATTACTTCAAGCACCATATCGTTATGGTTGCCGTCAATGGCAATTTTCTTATTTGATACTTCTGTTACAAGGTTTATATCTTTTGTTTCCTTGTTCACAGTCCAATTATTTACATTATCGCTCGAATAGGAAGCAACAGTGGTGTCGTTTCCGTTTTCTTTCAATACACATTCAACGCTCTTGATACCCGAATATGTATCCTTGACAGTTACATTCACAACATTAAAGCCGCCTTTGTTGTAAAGCGGAACGTTCTTTGCGGTATCATAATCAGGAGTGCCGTCAAGCTGTCTGTTTTTATCTGTAAAGCTGTTTGAATATGCCTGTGAATATGAAGTTTCGGGCATTATGATTTCAATGCTTGAAGTATCCATATGCTTATCGGCATTTTCAATAACGGTGCCGTTGGGATGAACTTCATCGCCTTTATTTTCAACATTGTCTATTGCGTAGGCATAAATCTGACCCTTGAAGTTTGCGGGAATGTTAAATGAAATTTCATTGTCGGTAACTTCAACAATGTGAACTGTATCATCTGTCTTTTCCTCAAGAACGCCTTTGCCCGGGTCGGTTTGAGTTACACAATAAACCTTTCCATCAATATCCTTTGCATAAGCTACAATAGCTTTTACGCCGGAAGCAACTTCGCCATTTTTAGCATTAGCATCATCCTGAGCCTTGACTTTAACAGTAACCGTTTCCTTAAAGAAGAAGCCGTAAGAGGTTGTCTCAACCTTTGAGGGCAAATTATCTTTTTTGTCGCCAAAGGTAAATTCGCTTATTTCCGGTGCGGTGGTATCCTTATATACGGTTTTTGTTTTTGTTGTAACATTGCCTGCGTTATCACAAACGGTAACATCAACTTTGTAACCGAATTTGGTTTCTGTTACTTCGCCGTTTTCGTTTTTGGTTTCGATTACAGTCGGTTCAATACCCACTGTATTAAATGTCAATGTGTGCATATCGAGATCTGCTTCACTTTGATTGAAAACATGCACACCGTCTTCTGTAATAGTGCAAGGGGCTTTTTCCTCTTCTATTATCTCGTTAACCGTACATTTTTCACCGTTGATTGTAATTTTTGCCGAATTCAAACCTGATTCGGTGTCCTGAATACCAACAGTGAACTCGATATCGCCGTTATATATATCGTCATTGAACTTTCCTGATTTTTCGTCAAGAGGCCCTGCCAAAATTTCCGTGCTTGCCGGTGCATTGTTTTCAATCATAACGCTACTAAATTCAGTAGTAATATTTGAATTTTCCGTAGTTACTAAAGCATATTTCGTCTCATTGCCTAATGAATCGGAAAGTTTGTATTTAATAACGCCTTTATATGCAAATTTCTGCAAATCATCCAAATTAACCGATACCGTTGCTCTTCCGTTTTCTGCTTTACCATCTGCAACTATTTCCTTATCAGCTGTTTCTGCTAAATTATCCTTGAAAAAGCCAAGTGTAACTGTGATATTTTGTTCTTCTAAAAGTGTATTGTCTATTACACTGATTTCCGCTTTTTTCTCGGTCTCATTCCAATTACCATAAAGAACTGCATTGATTACACGCTTAAAGAAATTGGTTTTTTTAGAACTGAATTTAATTGACGGAGTCTCTCCATCTTTATACAATTCCGGTGCTTGAGTATCGGTTTTAATCGTTATTGTATTCTCGCTGCTATTGCCGACATTATCCGTAGCAACAATTTTATATACATCATCATATTGGCTGTTCGCTTTTGGAGTTGTTTCAAACGTATATTTTCCATCAACCGGAGTAATCGTTGTGCCGTTTACGGTAACAGACTTAATACCGGAAGCGTAGTCTTTGTTGTTATATTTCTCTGTCAGTTCTGCTACCGAGAAGGTAATTGTCTGACTTGCGTTTGTCCAATCCGGATTATATTTGTCAACTTTAATATCAGGTGCTTTATTGTCAACACGGATTTTGATTGTACCGGGGACAAAGTATCTTTTGTTATCCGTCTCAATCAACTGTAACGGTTGAATATTATCGCTTACACCGGTTTTATACGGAGCATTTTTATTAAACCAATTTGTTTTTTCTCCGTTCGTTTTTTTGCGTTCGTTTTTCTCCGAACAAACATCATAATTCTTGATGTCTTTATTTGGATTTTTGTAGTCAAGTGTTACTTCAGAACCGCCTTTAACATAATAAACTCCGTCTGTCGGTTTTACTTCATTTTTGCCGTTCTTTACACTATAAATATCTTCATATTTTGTATCTTTATATTTTTCAATATTTATTGTGTCAAAATGAACTTTAAATTCAATGTCTGTTTTAATGTTCTTGATTTCTCTGCTAAAGCTATTTTCCACAACAGCCTGCCCAATATCAATCTGAGCACCGTCCATTTCTATTGCAGAAATATATTCACCCTTCGGAGTATTAACTTTAAAATTTAAAGTTGTGCCATATTGAATGCCAGTATAAGTAACTGTTTTAGTTTCTTTATCTTCGGTCTTATCATATTCGCCATCTATCGTTACGCATTCAGGAACTTTTACAGTGTACATTTTCACCGCAAAAGTAACATATAAAACGCTTTTATCATCTGTGATTTCACTGTTGCTGATTTTATATTTACCATCTGAAGCGGTAAGAATTTTATCATTCAATTTAACTTCTGCAACAAGATAGCCCTCATTGGGTGTGATTGTAACTTCTGTTTCTGTTGCTGTTTTAATGATTTTAATAGGATTGGGGTCTACTTTACCACCATTAGTATCGTTAATATCAACTTCAATCGTATAAACCAACGGCTGATATTCAACGCTGATATTCAAGCCATCTTTTTCAAGTGTATATTCATATACCCCGCCTGTTATAACTTTCGCACCCTCGCTTACTTTAAGGGTGTAATTTTCTACATTTCCTGCTCTAACATAAACCTTTGTGCCGATAGGCAAAGAAGCTCCGCTTGTAATGTCAACTTCACTGTTTGCTGCGTCAAGATAATATACTTTAACATTACTCTCAAAGCCTTCGGTAACAGTATAGCTAACTGTCGGGTTTGCAACCATTGATACAAGTATATTATCCTTTACTTTTTCGGCTGTAACGGTAGCAATGTGTGAGCTTTCCGCATCATAATAGCCGTCTGCCGATACGGAAAATACAATGTCTATTTTTGCATCGGCGTTGTTGGCAAGATATTCGTCAATTTCAGGCACTCTTACCAAACCGTCCTTGTCGGAAGTGTATTCCGCATTTTCCGTAATTATGTTTTCTCCCGAGGTCGCCGATACGGTTACTTTTGCGTTTTCAATCGCCGCTTCGCCGCATTTTACCTCGAAAGCAAAACCGTCGTCCGCCGCAAAGGCGAACATTACACCGCTTAACGGGAAGCTTACAAGCATAAGTACCGCCGTTAGAAGCAATGCAATAATTCTTTTGCTTAATGAATTTTTGCTTACCATAAATTCTTCTCCTCTTATATTTGAATTTTAATTTATGACTGAAATTATTTTTCGGCAATAGTGTTTATATTCTGCCAATTTGACGTCAGGGTTCCCTCAAGCTTTTCAACAGATTCATAGGAATCTGTTATTGACGGGTCAAGCGTGTCTATATTCCTTATTGTGCCGTCGGAGTAAAGCTTAACGTCATAGAATACCGCACAGCGATATCTTGTCTCGCCGTATTCTTGACATCTGAAAACAAAACGCACCTGATTATAGTACGTGGAGAACCATCCGCCTCCGCCGTCGCCTTGTGCGTCATATCCGAAAATTGCCTTCACATATTCCGCATCCTTATAATCCTCAACGAATTTTTTTATCGCTCTGCTTTTAAGCGTGTTGTACGCCTCGGCTGACAAATCTCCGTCCGATTTGAGATAATCGCAGGTCGCAGGCTCAATTTCCTGTGTTGTCGATTTCAGCAAAAAGCCGCTGCTTGCATATTCATCTCCGGACGCATCGACCGAAAGCGTAATCTTGTTCGTTGAAACATATGCTCCCGAGTTTGTCGAAAATGAAAGCCTTGCAAGCTGAACACCTGAGCCGTTTACGATTTGTAAATAGCCGCCGTCATAATAGCGCACACCGAATGTGCCGACAGTCTCGTTATAATTTTGATTGTAGGCTATTGAGCATTTTCCGCTTGTTTTGTCGTAAAGGACTCCCGTTACAACCGCAAACGGATCGATAGTTGTAAGCTCGGTAAGACCGCTAATCGTATATTCCTTAGTATAGGACTGCTTTCCGGTAAGTTTCTTTTTGAAGCCGAGATTATTTGCCCTATCGTAATCTATCGTAATTGAAGCAACTATAACCTCGCCGTTGCTTATATTTTCATATTTACTGAGGTTATACGAAATACAATCGCTCAAGGAATAATCCGTATAATAATAATGCCTTGATGCTCCGAGAGCTGCTTCCAAGCCTTCGATATCAAGTACCGAAGATGCCGTAGCCTTTGCGTAGCCGCTGTAACCGCTGACGCTTAACGAATCGTTTATATATTTGTCAACCGACACTCTTCCGTGCATAACGATTATGACTATAAGCGCAATTAACAAAACAGCCACACCCGAAGAAATTCCTGCAATAAGCTTCACATTGGCTTTTTTGCCCGATCTTTTCGGTTGAGCTGTAACAGGCAATCCGCATTTTGTGCAAAATTGCTCGTTACCGGCAATAACATTGCCGCATCTTTTACAAGTCATATTATCCTCTCCTTACTCAAAATCTCCAGCTGGTTAAATCGTGATAGCAGTCCTTGCACATATACTCTGTTTCACCCCAGAAGGAAACCTTATACTTTTTTCCGAAATATGTGTCGCCGCATTCGTCGCAGGTATGAATATTGAAAACAATAATCAATGCGAGCAGCAGCACCGCCGCAACCGAAGAAACAATAATTATAATTTTCTTTTTATCGCTGCTGATGCCTCTGGCCTTATTCGCCGCAGTCTTTACTCTGTCCTTGACATAGCTTATTGACTGACTGTTGCCGACGTCATGCCGCACGCTGCTTACGAACTCACTGTTTTTAACCTTGTTTACCGCACCGTCAACCGCATTGCCCATTGACGAAAACGCATTAAAGCCTCCGTTACCGAGCTGTGTGCCGCACTTCGGACAAAATGCTGCTCCCTGTGTTGTCGGAGCTCCGCATTTCGGGCAAAATGCCGCAGCTGACTGATTCGGTGTGTTCGGTATGTTTGCTGTGTTTATTACAGGATTTTGAGTGACGGGGGCTTCCTCTTCTATTCTTGCGCCGCAATAAGGGCAAAATCCGCTGCATCCGTCAATAACCTGATTACATGAACTGCATTTTTTCATTTTCGCACCCCTAAATCATTTCATTTGTATGAATTAAAACTATACTTTTAACTGTCTTAAAGCCTTTTTGCGATACCTCCGGCTGCAAAACAGTTGTCTGATTGTCAAGCAGCTGTGTTTCTCCGCTCTCGTAAGAATCGATTGAGCTTGAAAGAAGCTCTGTTCCGACATTGGGCGTTAAAATCTCCGTATCGACAGACTCCGTATTATCGACAAGGACTTCGGTAGCATTATCCAACATTTCAGTCGGGATATTTCCGACCGCGTTGCCTTCGTTTCCGAGCAAAACATCTGTGCTGCCCGACTGCTGCGGCATAGGAGCTGTTTTGTGAGACAAATTCACAGAATTATCGCCTTGCCTTTGCAAGCTTTTACTGTGCTCTATCTCATCTGTCAGCCTGCCTCGTTCAATAGCGTTCGGAGAAGGGCGATGAGATTTTTTACTGCCTGATTTAGCATTATCGTTTCTCATCTGTTCTATTGATTTCTTTGCGGTTTTTCCGCTTAGCTCGCCGAAAACCTGAGGTATGTTAAATCGAATAAACATATATACAGCGGCGATAAAGAAAACACCGGCTAAAATAAAGAACACTATGGATACAGGATTTATTGTCATATCACTGTCCCCCTTCCGCACTCTGAGAACCCGTCTTTGCCTTAGCGGTATTTTCGTAGGCTCTGTTAAGATTAGCTTTATAAGTCTCACTCTGAGCAATTACCTTGTCTCTCAATTCGGTATTGACATCATTTGTGGTTACGGTTTCGTCCGCTTTTTTCGAAATTCGGTCAAAAATGCTTTCAACGCTTGACTTGTCTATACCGTTATTCGCAAATGCCTTTCGATAATCATTGAGAAGGTTTTCAAACTGATAGAAAAGAGTAAGTTCGACATATTCACGGTTATGCTCAAAAAGCTTTCCGTTATCGAGTGTATCGTCCTCGAGAAATTTTGTAATATTATTAACAAGCTGTTCGCAATCAGCCTTGCTTGCCTGATTTCCGTTGGCGTTGTTTACGAAATTTCCGTAGAACTCACATATTTGGCTGAAGCTCTGTGCAACGCCGTAATATTCCGACGTCTCCGACACCTTAGCGAAAAACTCCTTTGCCGCAAGTGCAGCCTCTCTTTTGCTTGTGCTGTCGTCGCCGTACAAATTGAAAATTATATATCCCGCTTCGTAACAAAGCTTGTCATAATCACTGCTTGCAGCAAGCTTTGAGCTGTTGTCGGGATTCAGGAATTCCTGCTTAAAGGTGTTTATGTCGTATGTCGTTCTTGAATTGTCGGCATCCTTTGAATTTTCAACCGTATATGATAAAAACTTCCTGAAGTCTGTGCTTTTATCAATATATCTCTGATAAGCTTCGGGTCTTGTCGGGTCAAGCTCTATTGCCAAAAAGCAATTTTTCGCCGCCTCCTGCTCGTTAACCGAGTTATCGATATAGGTTATGTATTTGTCATAGTTTTTGCTGTCGGTTGCGTGCTTTACAACCATTCCTGCAAGACCTGCAACAAGCATTACAACCGTCATTGCGACAGAAGCGAAGAACAAACCGAGTTTATTTTTCTGCTTGCGCTTATAGTCAAGTCCGATAAGCTCATAGTGCTCCAAATCATACATAAGCTCGTTACAATTCTGGTAACGATCCTCGGGGGACATCTGAACGCATTTATTGATTATGTATTCAAGGCCATCCGAAAGCTGTGGATTCCACTGCCTTATCGGAACATAGTCGTTTTTCCTCGGGTCAACGCCCGTAACAAGATGATATAAGGTCATACCGAGTGCATAAATATCACTTCTTGCGTCGGTCTGCCTTGAGCCAAACTGCTCCGGCGGAGCGTATCCCTTTGTGCCCAGCACCGTTGTATCGGCAAGGTTTTGCTCCTTATACTCACGGGAGATACCGAAATCTATAATTTTCAGGTTACCCTCGGGCTTTAGCATAAGGTTGGCAGGCTTCATATCACGGTAAATAATCGGAGGCTTCTGATTGTGAAGATAATTGAGCGTATCGCAAATCTGCTTTGCCCAATCAATTACAATCTCCTCGGACTGTGCTCCGTATTCGTCAACTACCTTGTCAAGCGGATCGCCCTCGACATAGTCCATTACTATATAAATCTGCGGGTCATCTTTCCTGTCGATAATATCTACAATTCTCGGAATTGCAGGGTGGTCAAGCTTTTTCATAAGTTCGGTATCATCGGGAACCTTATTGAGGACTACCTCGTTGTTTTTACCGATACCGCTACGCTGTATTACCTTGATTGCCCACTGCTTGTTAAGACGTAAGTCCATTGCGAGATATACAACGGACATACCGCCCTTTCCTATTTGTTTAAGTATTTCATATTTTCCGTCAATGACGGCTCCTCGTTCTAACGCCACTGATTACACCGCCTTATTGTGAACATTTGATAAGAGCAACGGTAATGTTATCCTTTTCATTTCTGCTCTTTACAAGATTTATTAAATATTTGCTGTTTGCCTCCATTGCGGCAATTCCTTTAAGCCTGTCGGGATTGAAGCAGTCATAAATTTCCGCATCGGAAATGACATGCCTGAAGCCGTCCGAGCAAAGCATATATACTGACTCTTTTTCCGCCTTCCCGAGAATTACCTGCGGCTCAACGTTTTTTGACGCTCCGCAGCATTGCAAAAGCATATTTTTCCTCGGGTCTGCCGCCGCCTGCTCGGGCGTCATTCTGCCGAGCTTTATCTCTCTTGCAATAAAGGTTTGATCCTCTGTAAGCTGTGAAACCGTTTTTTTCAGATTATATACTCGTGAATCGCCTACATGAACGATAAGGTACCTTCCGCCGACAAAAAGCATTGCCGTAACCGTAGTTCCGAGTGAAACATTAATCGTTTTTCCGTACTGTGAAATGCGATAATTCTGCTCCTTGACTATTCTTGTCCACTCCGAAGCTACCGCATCCCAAGAAAAGCTGTTTAGCATATTCGGAAAATCCTTGTCATACCAATCGCAAAAAGCTCTTATAACTGTTGCACTTGCAAGCTCGCCCTTGTCAAGTCCGCCCATACCGTCGCAAAGCACCGCCATAGCAACCTGTCCGTACTTTTCGGTTTCCGCAATTTTCACACAAACGCTGTCTTGATTTGTTTTTTTGCTGATTCCTATATCGGTTACAGCAGAAGCTAAAAATCGCATAGTTTTCTCCTTATTTCAATCAGCGATACATTCCCTGCTGAGCATATGCATTGTTCTGCTGAAGCTGGGGATACTTTTCGCTTGTTCCGTACTGATTGATACCGGGCTGGCTGTCTGTGCAGCAAAATACAAGTATGATAATGCTGCCTATTCCGCCGGGAATTAACCAGAGAAGCAAATAAACACCGCCCTTGCCGATATCGTGCAATCTGCGTACCGTCAAGGAAAGATGGGGAACGATTGTTGCCAATGAATAAAGACATAAAATACCGCCTGCAATTGCCCCAACAACAGCCATTACTTCATCGTCCCAGGTGACATTATATACAATAGCCATTATTATTCCTGCCAAAATTCCGAATACCATTCCGATTACTGCCTCAGCAAGCGCTACATACCAATAATCCGAGCGTCTTGCTCTGCCGTTGAAATTGGCATAATTCTTCCAAAAGTCCGCATAAGCCTTAATCGGATTTTTCTTTGCGTTCGGAACATATCCCATTGCAGGCTGATACGGCTGCTGATAAGTATTCTGATTTGCCTGCTGATAGGGATTCTGATAAGGATTTTGATACTGCTGCTGCGGTGCGGAATTTCCGTATGCCTGTCCGCCCTGAGCGTAATTCACAGACGACTGCTGCGGTGCGGGATTGCGATAATTATTCGGATTTTGTTGATAATAATTTGAGCTCGGCTGAGGAGTATATACCGTTGACTCATTCTTTATCGGCTGTGACTGTGCATAAGGATTATCATTAAGCACGGTCGTTGCACCCGAATCAAAATCGTCCTCTGCGCTGGGCATTTTGCCTACAACGTCGTCATTTGCCGAAAGACGGCATCCGCAAACTGTACAAAACAACGCACTGTCATTTACTGCTGCTCCACACTGATTACATTTTTTCATTTTGTTTTTCCTCTTTTCTTTACTGTATTATTCTTTATATAAGCTAAATTTTCATCGGTATATCCTACAACTGCCCTCGGACATAACGGAGCGAGCACCGATATTGTATTGAGTAATCTTTCCTCTTGGTTGGCAGGGTACTTGTATTGCAATGTTTCTCCATATTTGTTAATTACAATAAGTTCACGGTTGTTAACCCTTGTCATTACGCCAAGCGTACCTTGCCCGTTTACCTTCTGATATATACATAAAACATCGTTGAGTCTTACTGTATTCGCACTGTGCGAGGTTGAGAACAAGTAGTATCCGTCGGTTAAAGCAACGCCGTCGGAATATTTACAGTTTTGCTGTGCCTGTTTACACAATTCGTCATAATTTCCGTAATCGGCAAACAGCCTCTTTCGCCTTTGATAAGAATTACAAAAGTAATAAAATGCGTATATCGGCAAAAAATCAAACATAATAAGTAAAAACCATCCGTCCGAGCTTCCCTGCTTTTTCGGAGATGCCATAATATCAATCTGTTTGTCTATGTTTGCAACATTTTTTGCATCGTAATTTATAAGCTCTTGGTCAACTCTGCTTACCGTGCCGTAAAGCGTCAGCACAACAGGATTTTCCGGATCTTCCTCACTCTCGTTCATATCAAGGATATCCGGCAGGCTTTTAAGATTTCTCTCATAAAAGCTGCTCGGTACCTTCAAAAACAGCAAATATCCATCCGTATTATATGCAATGCAATATACGTCCTGCACAGCTTTAGTTTTTTCTGAATAAGCTTCATAGCACACGGTTGTGCAGGTAATATCAAAAGTAACATAATCGCCGATAACGCTGTTCTCCGTCAATACCGACGGCTGTACATATTGCCTTTCAGCCTTCTTTCCTTTTGCAAAGCCTATGATTGCCATAACAATTAAAGACAAAGAGACTGCGAAAAAAATAAATGTCAATATCCCGTACAAAATAATATCTATCGGCTTTTTATTTGACACACCCGAAGCGACGGTCGGCTTAACGGCAGCATCCGCCTGCTTACCGCACCTTCCGCAACACACGGCTGTATCATCCATAACATTTCCGCAATTCTGACAGTATTTCATATTCTTCTCCTCGCAAAACAAATTATCTTATATGAAACTCAAACGGCTCATTTGCCAAAACTATTTCATCGCCCTCATGTATTTCAACCTCTACCATCGGCTGCAAGGGCATACCGTTAACATATGTCTTGTTGGTCGAATTGTTATCCTTGATAAAATATCTGTCATTCTTAGTTATAATGTCTGCGTGCAGCCTGCTGACCGCATTGTTATTGGCTACAAAGCAATCGACATAGCTGCGTTCCTTGCCTATTCTGAACACGGGCTTGTTTATCTCGATTTTATCGTAATTGCTTTTTCTTATCATATACGGGAAGGCTTTTTGGGGAGCTTCGTCAAGAACTGTTGTTTCGTCCGAAGCGTCAAGCAGGGTCGTTTCGTCTGCGTCGTCGTCAAGGCCCAGCACAGATGTATCCTCCCCGTCATCTGCCGGTGTCGGATAAATCGGAGCACTCACAGGTGCTTGTACGCCGCCCGCAGTCTGATTTTTTTCCTGCGGAGGAATGTTCTCACGGTAATAGAACTCTTTGCCATTTCCGATATATTCGCTCTTTCCGAAATTCTGACGTTTTATCTGATGATAAACTTGAGGATAATTCTCTAATATATACTTTTCCATTGCCATCACGGATACAACCTGCAAGCCTCGCATATAGTTTGCAAGCTGATTTATGCAGCCGTAGTCTTCATTAAGTCCGAGATTTACCGAATATACAATATCAAACAGGAAATTGGCGATATTGCACACGGCGTTCACCGACACTATGGGCTGATATATAAAATGAAGCTCCTTTGTGTATTCGTTTACAAACACCTTGTCGGTATCAAGAATTAAGTTGCTTATATTAAAGGCGTTTCTGCCTACCGACTTTACTACCTCGAGGCTTTGAGCGAGAACAAGGAAAAAGTCATTGACAGAAATTCCTCTTCTGAGATATTCCGAAAGCTTTACTCCCGAGGGAGAAATATATATAAGCTTTTTTTCCGTTTCCGCAGTAGGGCGCATTATTCCCCTTATAATCTTTGTAGAAAGAACCTGCATTTCCCTTTCGTTTATATATTCCTCCTTATCGAGTTTACTCCTTACCTCGATAATGCCGTCTTTTGCCTTAATTTTTACCTTTGCCATAATTCCCTCTCCCGTAATAAGCTGCTTTTTTGCATAATAAGCCCATACTGATAATAATACGGTTAAATTCTACTTATTTCGCCATTTGTTTTCAATATGTTCGTGGTGAAAAGCATAGTTTGCGTGGTATAAAACATAGCTGGAGGCCGTGAGAAAAAATTTTTTCAACTGTACACTGACAGCCTATTGTTTTTGCGTTATTTTACATATATAATTGAATAAATAGAGATTCATTGAGTCTCCAAAACAAAAATCAAATATAGAAAACACCGACTGCGTTAGGAGTTCGCAGTCGGTGTTTTCTATACTATATGGGAAAAAGGGAAATTATCGTTTTTTAAGTCGGGAAAGAAAGCCCTTTTTCGGCGGAAGCTCATTGTATCTGACTAAATCATTGAGCAGCTCGTCGCACGAATTATAGCGTTCTCTCGGGTTGAACTGAGTACACTTATTCATTATATATGCTAAACCCGACGATATTCCGGGCTCGTTTTTCTCAATCGGATTTAAGAGAAAGCTTCGTTCGCAAACATTTTGCCCCGTCAAAAGACGATACATTGTAACTCCGATTCCGTATACATCGGTGCGGGGATCTGTCTGTCCCCTGCCTCCGAACTGCTCGGGCGCCGCATATCCCTTTGTTCCGAGATTGACTGTATCCTCTGTCCTGCCCGGCTTATAGGAACGAATAATGTCGAAATCAACGACCCGTATTCTGCCGCTCGGCTCTAAAATGAAATTGGCAGGCTTAACATCTCTGTAAATAAACATCGGCGACTGCATATGCAAATAGCCCATAACATTACAGATTTGTCCTATCCAATCCACAACATGCTCAACGGACTGACCTCCGTATTCGTTGACAATATCCTCAAGCGTTGTGCCTGCAACATATTCCTGAACAATAATTGCCTTACCGTTCGTCATGTATGCGTCGGCAAATCTCGGAATCATCGGATGGTCAAGCTGTTTGAGTATATTTATTTGATTTTGGATAAGCCCCATATCATCTGTGCGGTTGCTGCGTGAGACCTTTACCGCCCACGTCAAATTAAGACGTGTATCTTTTGCGAGAAAAACATCAAATGTTCCGCCCCTGCCGATCTGCTCAATGATTTCATATTTGTCATTTAGAATCATACCCGATTTAATGCTGAAAACAGTGTCGCTGTTCTTTGGCATCTCTGTTCGCATCGGAAAATGCATAACTGTTCCGCTTTTTGAAATTTGACGAGCGTCAAGTGTGTTCATAGCTCTCTTGTTCACCGTTTCTTTTATTATAGACACATAATATCGACAAATTCGGAACATTTCAATATGTTCGTTGTGAAAAGCGAAGTTTACGTGGTATAAAGCAAAAATCTTGATTTTTTGACAAGGCGTTCGCTGTCAGGACATTGTTTTTTTGATTTTATGATGATAAAATGGCTCCAATATACATATACACTTCAAATTTAATCATATACATCGGATTTGCTGACTTTCATCAGCATTGCGGCTCCGAATTGAGAGAATTTGAAGCGATTTAATTAAAAAAGCTTGCCCGAGGGAAAAAGGCAGGCTTCGGAGGTGGGTAAATGAATATAGTGATTTGCGACGACGACCGTGATTACGGCGAGCTTTTGAGTGAAAAAATCAAGCTTTGCCTGAACGGTATGTTCAATTTCAATTATGAAATAATCTACAAAAGCAGCCTTGACGAATTATCCGAATTTCTTGAAAACGACAAGGCGGATATTTTGTTTCTTGACATAATGGTAAACGGCATAAACTCTGTTGACTGGTCGATAAACAACTTAAACGGCAACAATTTTCAGCTGATTTTTATGACGTTTTACCCTGTCGAAGCGTACAATATTTTTGAAACTAAATGCTCATATTTTCTCATAAAATCAAAAGTCACAATCGAACAACTCAAAAGCGCTCTCAAAAAGTGCATAGGCAACATAACGCAGAAAAAGGCGGATTTGCTTATCGTAAAAATCGGTGCAAAAAGCGTGACGCTGAACCTACAGGACATCGAATACATAGAGTCGCTCAACAATAACATTTCCATTTATTTCAACGAGCAACCGCCTCTTACGCTCTATATGAAGCTGAAGGAGTTTGAAAAGCTCCTGCCGTTGTATTTTATGAAATGCCATAAATCTTTTATAATCAATATGAATGCCGTCACGGGCTGTGAGCCGTATGAGTTCACGCTTCACAACAATATTAAAGTTCCCATTCCGTCAAGAAAGTATAAGGACACGGTAAAAACATACAACGATTATATTACTAATTTATAAGGAGACAGTGTAAAAAATCACACTAACCACAATTTATGACACAGGTTGACTTAACACAATTCTTTCCGTGGACATTCATTCTGCATCTTGCAAGAAGTCTGCTGACTTTCAACGTAATAACCTCAATGCTCAAGCCTAAAAAGGGCCTTGCTTTGACATTTTTCGGCTTTGTGGGAGTTACAATGCTGTATTCATACCTGTCGCTTGAGCTGATAGACTATTCAGTAAACATTATGGAATACCTTGCGGTTATCGGCTATTATGTAACGGTGTTTTTGCTTGCATTTTTTATGTACGGGGGCAAAACGAGCAGGAAAACGTTTTCGGTTTTTATAAGCTTTGCGGCATATTTTGTATCGGTAATGCTCTTTACTATGATTGAGGGCTTGTTTTACGGCTTTGACCTAGGCTCGGTTTCATACAGTACCGTTACAATTACGGACGTATTCGCACAATCGATATTTATGTTCTCATTTTCGTTTGTGTTCGCTGCGCTGTTGAAATATCTTAGCAACCGTAAAAAGACAAGGGCAACCGAAAGCAAGCTGTTTTTAATCTACCTCTTCCCTGCCACGCACATAATAAACGTATTGATTTTGTTTATGGCGTTCAAGATTTACAACATAAACCGCACCGAGTTTGATACGGTTGCACTCGATATGGGTGTGTTCGGATTCATTTCGTTTATACTCTGCTTTGCAATTGATATTCTTATTATATTTGCGATTGATTACATTGAAAAGGTGCAGGAGGAAAACCTCAAATACGAAAAAGCCTTAATGCAAAACCAAATCGATTACAACCGCATACAGCAGCTCAAGGAGGAAAAGACCGCAATCAGTAAAATCCGCCACGATTTTACGGGAATTATCTCCACGGCGGCAGGGTTTATCGAATTGGGCAATTACGAAAAAGCTCTGTCTATTCTCACAAATGCGGGAAGCGACGTTTTCGGAAGCAATGAAAAATTCTGTCACAACGAGCTTATAAATATTATTCTTCAGCTTAAAAAGAACACCGCAAAGCAGGCGGATACAGAGCTTTCATTCGATATAACCGAAAGCAGCAAGCTCAATATTGATGACTATGACATTTGCAGACTTCTCAACAACCTGATTGACAATTCAATAAACGCCGCACAGCTCACGAGCGAAAGGAAGTCGTTTGTCTCGATTGTTATAGACCGAGACGAGGTGGAAGTCAAAACAAAAAACAAGTTTAACAGCACAGAAAAAAAGCCGAAGCGTGACGAGTCAAAACACGGCTTTGGTACAAAGATAATAAAGGATATTGCCAAGAAATACGGCGGTAAATATTCGGTCGAAATATCAGGCGACGAATACGTTACGGTTACGACGTTGAAGAATTATGGGTTGTCTGTATATTAAATATTGTCCCTACGGTATGATATTAAATTAAAATTTATATTAAACAATCCGCTCCCTCTGACGAGGGAGCTGTTGAGCGTAGCGAAACTGAGGGAGTAAAAAAAAGGTTGTTACAAATTATAAAAAAACTCCCTCAGTCATTTTTCTTCGAAAAACGACAGCTCCCTCAAAGATGGGGCGGAAGCACGAATTGAATTTGATATGAATTTCGGCGGTGGCTTGCCCCTGTCCATCAAAGGCTCCCTTGTAAAGGGAGCTGTCGTTTTTTTGGAACAAAAAAATGGCTGAGGGATTTTATAAATTCATATAAAATCAACCTTACAATCCCTCCGAGTTGCCTACGGCAACCCACCGTCTCACCTGCCGGTTCGGTCGGTGCTTCTGCATTAAATGCAGAGGTCTCCACAGGAGACCCGCACCCTTTACAAGGGAGGCTGAATATGCGGTCGCCCGTCAATTCACAGCAAATTAAAAACGGGCGAACACAGTTCGCCCCTACGATATAATATAAAAATATAATTGTTTGTAACCGTTGATTTGTTGTGATTTAGCGGCGGGAGCAAGCCACCGCCCTACACTGTAAAGGGAAATTTGTGGGTTGTTGTACGGCTGTTAGCAAATTTAATGATTTATGCGACCGTAGGGACAACCCTTGCGGTTGTCCGTGAATTTGATTTTATATGAAATTTGTTGCGGACAGGGGCAAGCCCTGTCCCTACGGTACAATATTAAATTTAATTTTATAATAACCGTTAGTTATAATATATCCACAAATTACCACGGCAGGAGCAAGCCCCCGCCCTACATTGTGTGATATAATTTTTCACTCTGTGCAAGCACCAACTTCTTTTCACTTTTCACTCTTATCTTTTCTCTGCCGTAAGGCTCGCCCCTGCCCTACCGTGTTGGATATTAAATTCACATTCACAGGCAACCACATTTTCATTATTTTTTAATGATATGCCTCACTCTGTTCGGCGTGATATTTTTACCTTTGGTAAAAGTGATATTGCGACTTCGTCGCAGTGATATTCTATTCGCCATCAACACTCGCAGAGCGAATATCACTCGGCTGAAAGCCGTATATCACTGCGTAGCAATAGAACTCGCCGTAAGGTGAATATAAATGAAAAGACGATTACAATGTAATCGTCAAATAAACAAACATAAATCAAATTCACTTGTACCACCTAAACCGAAACAGGGTGGTAGCGAAACAAAGCCGTCGTGAGGGCGTTTACAACCGAACAGGCGACTTGAGCGTGATCTGTTTCGGAGAGGAGGAGCAGCGGAATGAGTGCGAGGCGATAAAAAATCGCCGCAAGCGATATGTAGCTTGCGACGACGTGGTGGACGTTAACGGACTCGAACCGCTGACCCTTCGCACGTCAAGCGAATGCTCTACCAACTGAGCTAAACGTCCCTGTTGCAGTACCGATATTATACAGTAATATTCCAAATTTTGCAACACTCATTTGAAAATTGTTGCGGCGATAAACAAAAATATCACACCGGGTATTCCGCCGATTGCCGAAAGCGTCAGCGTGTGTGCGTTGATATTAGGTCCTATGCCGAAAAAGCCGCCGACATATTTTGCCGCAAACAGCGTGATTATCCCCTGCACCGCCGTCAGCAAAAGCACGGAGAAAAAGCGTTTTGTCCTTATCATCGAAACTATTATTGCAAGTCCCGCAACCGCAAATAAGCAGTATATTGCCGTGTTCATATTTGTCACTCCTTTAGTGAATTTTATGCTCACGACGGAGTAAAATATGACAGGCGGAACAGCGATTATTAAATTTTGCAGATTTTGTCGATTTACGGTTGACCTATTATGCAAAATAAAGTAAAATAATATAATACGATTATAACTTTTTTAATATAGATACGGTGCAGATAAATGAAAAAAATATTTCCATTCGAAGTATTTGACATTATACCTTGTCCCGACGGAATTATCCTCTCACAAAAAGAATTGTTCAACGGAACAAGCTACAAGGTCAGCTTCCTTCAATACAGCGTTATAACGGGCAAGCTTTCTCCCGTTACAAAGGACTTTTATCAACTTAATAAATTCGGCGAAAACTATGCAAAAATTTGCGAGGAAATCGGCGACTATATATCCTGCGAGGCCACTGTTTTCAAAAACGGCAGCGTTGCGGTCGTGTATTCAAGCGGTGAAACGGGAATTTTTGACGCAAGCGGCAAGCCCGTATGGACGGGAGATTTGTTTTACAAGGATTGTCCTATAAACGGTGCCGTTGCCGACGGCGTTTATTTTTGGACTACCGTTCCGCTTCAAAACTCGATAATCAATTACTCAATTCCGCACAAGAAATTCAGTATGAGAATAGGGTCAGAGAATTCCTCGACCTTCAGCGAGCCTGTTTCCCTGAGCATTTACAGGAAAGAGATGTTCGTCTGCAACGCAGGGTCAAATAAGATACGCAAGGTAAGCCTTTCCAATTATCTTGTCAGCGATTACAAGCGATTTGACGAGCCCGTTTACAAATACATTCGCTCGGCACTAAAGGAATTTGTCATTTTAAGCTCGGGTGTATATGTTCTTTAATTAAATTAACCTAAAAAAACGCTCTTACTAAGCTATAGTAAGAGCGTTAATTTTATGCCTTTTTGAAAGCTTATTTTGCTTCCTTTTCGGTTGTTTCCTCAGCCTTGTCTTTGTCTTTTCCGCCGAGAACAAGGTTTGCTACGATACCGAGGATAAGCGCACAGGCAACCTCTGTAAGAGTAACCTTACCGAATGAAAGTGTGAGTCCGCCGATACCGCAGATAAGGATGATTGCGACAACAAAGAGGTTTCTGTTATCGCCGAGGTCAACGTCCTGAATCATTTTAAGACCGCTTACTGCGATAAAGCCGTAAAGAGTGATGCAAACGCCGCCCATTACGCAGTTGGGGATTGTTGAAAGGAAGGTTACGAACGGTCCGAAGAATGAAATTACGATTGACATAATTGCCGTTCCAAGGATTGTAACTACCGAAGCATTACCTGTGATAGCAACGCAGCCTACCGACTCGCCGTAGGTTGTGTTCGGGCAGCCGCCGAAGATAGCGCCTGCGATTGAGCCTACGCCGTCGCCGAGAAGAGTTCTGTGGAGACCGGGGTCTTCAAGAAGGTCCTTACCGATAACAGATGAAAGGTTCTTATGGTCAGCGATATGCTCTGCGAATACAACGAATGCAACCGGAACGTATGCAACCGCAACTGTAATGATATACTTTCCGTCAACTGCGCTCAAGCCCTTTGCGGCTGTGAGGAATGAGAAATCGGGAACTGCAAAAAGCTTCATACCCGAGAATACCGAGAAGTCGATTATTCTCAGAGCGTCATTGCCTGTCTTAATACCGATAACGGTAAAGATTGCAGCCACAACATAGCCTGCAAGGATACCGATAATGAACGGGATAAGCTTTGCCATTTTCTTGCCGTAAACAGAGCAGATGATAACAGTAAAGAGTGTTACAAGTCCGCAAATAAGCGCTACATAAGGACTTGCCACGCTTTCGCCTGCAAGGTCAACAACCTTGCCCTTCATAATGTCGCTTATTGCGTTGCCTGCAAGTGAAAGACCGATAATCGAAACTGTGGGTCCGATAACAACTGCCGGCATAAGCTTGTTGATCCAATTTACGCCTGCAAACTTAACTACGATTGCGATGATTACATATACAAGTCCTGCGAAAAATGCGCCGAAGATGATACCTGCATATCCTGCCTCAACCGAAACAGCACCTGCAAAAGCTGCGAGCATTGAGCCGATGAAAGCGAATGATGAGCCGAGGAATACGGGACTGTTAAACTTTGTGAAAAGAAGATAAACGATTGTGCCTACGCCTGCACCGAAAAGTGCTGCGGACTGGCTCATTCCGTTACCTACGATGGTGGGAACTGCGATTGTTGCCGCAAGGATTGCAAGCAACTGCTGAAAAGCGAACACGATAAGCTGTCCGAATTTCGGCTTGTCTTTGATGTTGTAAACGAGATTCATTTCTTTTTCCTCCTAATATTTTACGGCTTACGCCTTATTGCCTTTTTTTGACAGCACAACCTCCGTAGTACCGTCCGTTTCATCAACCTTTACGTTGATAAATTCATCCTTTGAGGTCGGGATATTCTTACCGACATAGTTTGCGCATATCGGCAGCTCCCTGTGTCCTCTGTCGACCATTACCGCAAGCTGAATTACGGCAGGTCTGCCGAGTCCGATTATAGCCTCCATTGCGGCTCTCGCCGTTCTGCCCGTGTACAAAACGTCGTCCACCAAAATCACGGATTTGTCATTGACGTCAAAGTCAATAACCGACGAATTGAGGTGCGGCGTCTGATATTTCGGCGTTAAATCGTCCCTATATAATGTAATATCAAGCTCGCCGAGCTCAACCTTGAGGTCGGAGAACTTTTCAATATTAGCCTTGAGCATTTTTGCAAGCGGAACTCCACGCTTTTTGATACCGATTAAGCAAACGGTGTCAACATGAGTGTTCTGCTCGATAATTTCGTGCGAGATACGAGCCAAAGCCCTGAGCATCGCCTGTCTGTCAATAATAATCTTGTTTTCCATTTTCTTACTCCGTTTTCACAAAAGAAAAAAGCCTTGTCAAAGCTCGACAAGGCACAAAATTTGATATTGCGTTTTGCGTTCTCCTTGCCGGCATCCCGTACCGAATTAAAGGTAAACATTTTTATTGCGATTATAATAGCACAACGCACGGCACTTGTAAACCGTTTTCGACAAAAAAATTCACAATTTTTTCATATTCGTAGATTTACACAAAGTACATTTGACAAACACATACTACACGGCTATAATAACTAAAAAAACACATACAAGCGATATTTACGGAGTTTATATAATGCTCAGATATTTCATCAGTGCGGTTGTCGGCTATCTGCTCGGTTCGTTGAGCTTTGCCGTCATCGTTTCAAAAGCAAAATTCAAAAAGGATATAAGGAATTACGGCTCGAATAACGCAGGTATGACGAATACCGCAAGGACGTTCGGAAAAAAGGCGGCGGCTGTCGTTTTTCTCGGCGATTTCATAAAGCCTATGATAGCGGCGTTGATTGCCCTGTTCTTGATTTCGGGCGAGGAAAATCCCGTCGGCTGTGCGTATATCGCAGGTGCAAGTGCGGTTATCGGTCATATCTTCCCCGTTTTCTTCGGCTTCAAGGGTGGCAAGGGCGTCGCTTCAATGTTCGGCGTTACAACGGTTATGTCCCCTATCTCCGTTCCGATTTTGGCTGTGCCGTTTTTCGTTACGCTGTCCGCTTCAAAAATGGTTTCGCTCTCGTCGATTATCTCGGCTGTGTGCGTTCCCGTCGTAACATTTGTAATTTATAAATTTCTTCCGTTTCTCAATCCTCCGCTTTTGCGTGGCGACTGGAAAATACCGACCGTCTGCACGGCAATTATTGCAATTCTTGTAATCTTTATGCACCGTTCAAACATTGAGCGTATTAAAAAGGGCGAGGAAAGAAAAATCGGCTCTAAAAAGAAAAAGGATTGATATTTAATGAATATTTTTCGGCGGATATGGGCTGTTCCTTTATCTGCCGAATTTTTTAATCTGTCAAAGAATATTTACAATTTATCTGTTGACTCAAATCGGTTTACATTGTAAAATATAGATAGACGTTAGGAGGTGTTTCCGATGAACGAAGAATACGGTAACGACATTGTTTCCGTTGTTGACGAGGACGGCGTTGAGCACGTTTTCGAAGAGCTTGACAGAATTGAGACCGATAAGGGTCGCTATGTTGCTCTTACTCCCGTTTTTGATGATGCGGAGGAAATTATTGAGGACGACGGAGAGCTTATTATTTTGAAGGTTGTCGAAGAGGATGACGGCGAAACTTACCTTGAGCCTATCGAGGATGACGCTGAATTTGATGAAATTGGAAATCTTTTTGAGCAGAGAATTGCAGAACTTTACGATTTTGACGGCGAAGAAGAATAAAAAAGTGCTTATGGCATAAAATATTATTCCTGCCCGATGCGACAAACAGCTCGGTTGATATTAACCCAACACTTTCTTATAGGGAACTTAAAATGTCAACGCCGGGAGCAGACCTCCCGTTTTCACGGACGCTGGGAGCATACAAAGGCGAAGACTTAGTACCCACCTGCTTTTATTGCAGGTTATTATTCACCGACTGCGGTCGGGCGGGAGATTAGAGGCGTACTTCCTTGTGAAGTACGCCTCAGTTATATTCGCCTGCGGCAGTTTATTGAGATAGAACAAAAATAAGGCAATACAAAATTTGTACTGCCTTTTTCATTACGGGCACTCTTTGAAAGAGTGTTCTTTTTTTATGCTTATTTAATTACTGAATATACTGCTTTATCTTTTCAAGATACTGAATGTTAACGGTTGCGTCTATAAGCGTTCCGTTTTCGGTGTAATCCTCCGAATGAATAACTCCGTCTTTTCTTATTTCGGCAATTATCGAACCTTTATCAAACGGAATCAACAGCTTCTTCCTTGCCCTGTTTTTGGGTAATGCGTCCTCAATAGCCGAAAGCAATTCGTCAATACCCTCACCGTTTAATGCGCTTATCATAACTGCCCTGCCGAGAGTCGGCAAATCGTAAATATCGGGTACAAGGTCGCATTTGTTCATAACGGAAATAACGGGTGTTTGCTCACATTCAAGCTCTCGCAAAAGGTTTGCGGTAACCTCCAAATGCTCCGAACACTCATCACTTGAGGCGTCGCACACATTGAGTATCAAATCGGCATTTTTAGCCTCCTCAAGTGTTGACTTAAACGCCTCGACTAATTTATGCGGAAGCCGTCTGACAAGACCTACCGTGTCAATGAGCATTACGTCCTGACCGTTGGGAAGCGTGAGCTTTCTCGCCGTCGGGTCAAGCGTCGCAAACAGTTTATCCTCCGCAAGCACGCCTGCATCCGTGAGCCTGTTCATAAGAGTTGACTTGCCCGCATTTGTATAGCCGACAATCGCAACGGAAATTATGCCGTCTTTTTTTCTACGGCTTCGCATTGTGTTACGGCGTTTTTCAATCTGCTTTAATTCTTCCTCAAGAGCATAGATTTTGCGGCGCATATGCCTTTTATCGCTCTCAAGCTTGCTCTCACCGGGACCTCTTGTGCCGATACCGCCGCCGAGTCTGGAAAGGCTTTTACCTTTACCCGTCAAAAACGGTAAAGAATATTTAAGCTGTGCCAATTCGACCTGCAATTTACCCTCGCTGCTTCTCGCTCTGAGTGCGAAAATATCAAGAATGAGCATTGTGCGGTCAATGACCCTTGTGTCCGTCAAATCCTCGATATTTTTAAGCTGCGCAGGCGACAATTCGTCGTCGGCAACAATAAGGTCAATTTCATTTGTACGACAAATTTCCGCAATTTCCTGTATTCTGCCGCTTCCGACATAGGTCGCAGGGTTTACGGACGGCAGCTTCTGCGTTGAGGTTACAACCGCCTCGCCCCCTGCTGTTTCGACAAGCAAGGCAAGTTCTTCGATTGATTCCTCGGCATTAAAATCGCCCGTGTCAACCGAAATGAGCAGAACTCTCTCGGGTGAATCTGTATTTTCGTAAAAAGTCATATATTCTCCTTAATAAACCGCAAACTGACTGTTATAAAGCTCGGAATAAAAACCGCCCTTTTCGAGCAATTCCCCGTGCGTACCGCTTTCGATGATAGCGCCGTCCTTCATAACAAGTATTTTGTCTGCATTCTTTATTGTCGAAAGCCTGTGTGCGACAATGAACGCCGTTCTGCCGTCCATAAGCTCCAAAAATGCCTTTTGTATCCTCAATTCCGTTCTCGTATCAATGCTCGAAGTTGCCTCGTCAAGTATGAGCATCGGCGGATCTGAGAGCATTACTCTCGCAATGGAAATCAACTGTCTTTGACCCTGCGAAAGATTGTCGCCGTTACCTGTTATAATCGTATTGTAGCCGTCGGGCAAGCGCTTGATAAAGCTGTGTGCGTGAGCCTTCTTAGCCGCTTCGATAACCTCCTGCTCGGTAGCGTTCGGCTTTCCGTAAGCTATATTTTCGTAAATCGTGCCCGAGAACAGCCAAGTGTCTTGAAGCACCATTCCAAACTGACCGCGCAAGCTCTCACGGGTAACCTCGGTTATATCGTTTCCGTCAACCGTAATCTTGCCCGAGCTTATCTCATAGAAGCGCATCAAAAGGTTGATAAGTGTTGTCTTTCCGCATCCCGTTGGACCTACAAGCGCAACCGTCTGTCCGCTTTTTGCCGAAAGGTTGAGGTTTTCGATAAACTTCTTAGTGTCCGTATATGAGAACTCGACATTTTGAAGCTCAACATCTCCCTTGACACTTTCGAGAACACGGTTATCCTCGTCGCTCACCTGCTCGGGTGCGTCAAGCACGGAGAAAATGCGTTCAGCCGAGCTCACGGCGTTTTGGAATTCTGCGATAACAGCCGAAATCTCATTAAACGGCTTTGTGTACTGCGAGCAGTAAGCGAGGAATGATGCCAGCGCACCGACGGTAATTGCGTGAGTGCCGCCGCAGACATAAATTCCGCCGATAACGGCAACCGCAGCATACACAAGCGCATTTACAAATCTTGTAAGCGGATTGGTAAGAGCCGAATAGAAATGTGCGATAACTCCGACCTTTTCCCACTTGCTGTTCATATCCCTGAAAGCCTCTGTCGTGGTCTGCTGCATATTAAATGCCTTTACGACCTGCGCCGAGTCAATCATTTCGGAAGCATATCCCGTAAGCTTGCCCCTGAGCCTTGCCTGTTCGGTGTATTTCGAGTGTGCTCTCTTTGCGATAAACGAAGCCATAAAGAATGAAACGGGCGTGAGTATCACAACGACGAGAGTAATATACGGGTTTATCATAAACATAAACACAAGCGTTGCGACTATCGTTACAATGCCCGAAAGCACCTGCGTAAAGCCCTGCAAAAGTCCCGTCGAAACTATATCGACGTCGGTTATTACAGAGTTTATAAGGTCGCCGTGCGGTACACAGTCAATGTATTTGAGCTCTACCCTGTTGAGCTTTGCGATTGTCTCACGGCGTAAGAGCTTAACGGTTTTGTATGAGAGCTTGTTCGAATTGTAGGTCATTATCCACTGCAAAATTGCCGAAGCGATAACGATTACAAACAGCTCCACGCAAACCCTTGAAAGTGCCGAAAAATCAACATTGTCCTTGCCGATTATACAGTCAATACCCTCGCCTATCATAATCGGAACAAACAGCGAAAGCAAAATTCCGCCGATTGCGGAGATGACTGCAAAAACGATATTTGCTGTAAAAGGTTTAACGTATTTGAAAAGTCTTTTTACCGTTTTCACTGTGCATTCACCTCTCTTTCCGAAAGCTGAGAAAGGCAAATTTCATTGTATACCTCGTTCGTCTTGTAAAGCTCCGAGTGCGTTCCGATAGCGGAAATTCCGCCCTCGTTCATCACGATTATTCGGTCGCAGTTCTTGACGGTGTTTACCCTTTGAGAAACTATGATAACGGTAGTGTCCGAAAGCTCGTCGTGAATGGCTTTACGAAGTTTTGAGTCGGTCGCAAAGTCAAGTGCCGAGGAGGAGTCGTCGAAAATTACAATCTTCGGATTTCCGAGCAACGCCCTTGCAATGCAAAGCCTCTGCCTTTGACCGCCCGAAAGGTTTTTACTGTTTTCGTTTATCTCGGTATCAAGTCCGTTGGGAAGCTTTTTGACAAATTCCTCGGACTGTGAAATTCTCAATGCTCTTTCTATATCCTCATCGGTTGCGTTTTGGTCGCCGTAAAGCAAGTTTTTACGCACCGAGCCCGAAAAGAGCCTGTTTTCCTGCGGTACAATGTGCGCAATGCTCCTCAATGCCGAAAATTTATAATCACGGACATCATGACCGAAAACGTCAATTTCGCCGCTGTCAACATCATAAAAACGCATAATAAGGCTGACAAGCGTTGTTTTACCGCTGCCCGTACCGCCGATTATTCCGACAGTTTCGCCCTTGTTTATTGAAAAATCAACGTCGGTAAGCACATTTTCATCAGCTTCACCGTATGAATAGCAAACGCTCTTGAATTCAACCGCAGGCTTCGTCTCGTCAGCCTCTGTAAAGCGTGCATTGTCGTCGGTCATACTCGGCTCAAAGTCAAGCACCTCTTTAATTCGCTGATAGCTTGCGCCTGCCTTTGTGAAAATTACAATTACATTCGAAAAAACGATAATCGAAAGCAAAATCTGTGTCATATAGTTTGTAAAGGCAAGCACCTCGCCCTGTGTGAGCTTGCCTGTGTTTACCTTAATTCCGCCGAAATAAAGGATTAAAACAATCGCCGTGTTCATAACCGCAAAGGTCAACGGATTGAGGAGTGCCGAAAGCCTGCCGACTTTAACGCTTCGCTCGGTCAATTCCTCATTTGCCTTTTCGAATTTGTCCTTTTCATATTCCGTTCTCGAAAACGCACGGATTACACGCACACCCGAAAGGCTGTCCTTTACGATTGAAGCGGCTCTGTCGAGCTTTCTCTGAATTTGAGAGTAAAGCGGCAGCGAACGGCTTAAAATGTAATATAAAATTACGCTTACAAGCAACGCCGACACGAAGAAAATTATTGACATTTTCGCATCAAGTCCGACAGCGGCGATGAGCGAACCGACAATCAAAAACGGAGAACGGAAAACAAGGCGGATAAGCATTGCAACCGCCGACTGAATTTGAGTAATATCGTTGGTTATCCTCGTTGTGAGCGATGCGCTTGTAAATGTGTCAATATCCTCTCTCGACATAAGGTTTATCTTGTCGAATATATCATTTCTCAAATGCGTTCCGACACCCTGCTGTGCAACCGCCGCCGAATACTGACAGACAATGGCAAACAGAACGCCGAAAAGTGCCAGCAGGAAAAGCACAATGCCCATTTTGAAAATGTATGCCGTATCCCCTACCGCAATTCCCTTGTCAATCATACTTGCAACGGTAATCGGAACAAAAAGCTCAAGTATAGCCTCCGCAAGCTTGAACGCAGGGCCTAAAATGAACTGCTTTTTATAAAGATTAAAATACTTTTTCATTTTATCTCTCCACAAACGGATTTCGTATTGTTATAATTATACTCATTTTTTGCAATTTTTCAATATTCAGCCTCAACATAGCCCCGATTTTATATAATGTTACAAAAATAGCTTTTTTATTTGCTTTTAGCTTATGCTTAGAGTATAATGGGCTACGGAAAAAAATAAAGAAAGGATATGTGTTTTATGGAAGCTTATTCGGTATTCAAAAGCTTATGCATAATTATAATTGCCGCAAAGATTTTCGGCATAATCGCACGAAAGCTCAAAGCACCGCAGGTTGTCGGCGAGATAATCGCAGGTCTTATCATAGGTCCGAGCGTTTTGCACCTCGTTGACCAGACGGATTTCATAGCCCAGCTTGCTGAAATCGGCGTTGTGCTTCTTATGTTCTCGGCAGGACTCGGTACTAACCTCAAGGATCTTGCAAGGACAGGCTTTAAGGCGTTCTTAATCGCTTGTTCCGGAGTATTCGTTCCCCTTGTCGGCGGTACGCTGCTCTATTTCGCATTCTACGGCACTGCGCCGTGGGGCTCTCCCGATTTTTACAAAGCTGTGTTTATCGGTGTAATTTTGACGGCTACCTCCGTCAGCATTACCGTTCAAACGCTCAAGGAGTTGGGCAAGCTCTCAACAGAGGTCGGCACAACAATTATGAGTGCTGCGATTATCGATGATGTTATCGGTATTATCGTGCTCACATTTGTAATCGGTATGAACGGAGGAGAGGCAAAGCCTATTACGGTTATTGTAAAAACTGTTTTGTTCTTCCTGTTCGCATTCGTGCTCGGCTATATCATCTACAAGATTTTCAGATTTTCGGACAAGCTGTGGCCTCACACAAGACGTATTCCGATTATGGGACTTGCGCTTTGCTTGGGTATGGCTTATGTTGCGGAAAAATATTTCGGAATTGCCGACATTACAGGCGCATACGTTGCAGGTATTATCCTTTGCAGTATTCACGATTCGAACTACATTGCAGAGAAAATGGACATCAGCTCATATATGCTCTTCGGTCCCGTTTTCTTCGCAAGCATCGGTCTTAAAACCTCGATTGACGGCATAACGGGAGAAATGCTGCTGTTTGCTATTTGCTTTGTTATCGTCGGTCTTATCTGCAAGGTTATCGGTTGCTCGCTTATGGGCAAGGCTTGCAAATTCAGCTTCGGCGACTCGCTGAAAATCGGCGTCGGTATGATGACGAGAGGCGAAGTTGCATTGATTGTCGCTCAAAAGGGACTTTCCTGCGGCATAATTTCAAACGAATACTTTACGCCCGTTATCGTGCTTATTATGGTATCGTCGATTATAACGCCTATTATCCTAAAGGCTCTCTATTCAAAGGACGAAAAGAAAGCTTTGAAGAAAGCGTAAAACAACATAATATGCTTAAATCCCTCTGTAATATTGCAGAGGGATTTTTTATGTTCTGTAAAAGCCTTAAAGCAGCCGCAATGCCGTCAAACAGAGCTTTCAAGGCGGTTGGCAGGTAAACGCTACAAGCCTCTTTAAGACACACAAAAGCTCCCTTACCGTTGCCGATAAGGGAGCTTAAATTAGATGTTATTATTGAATAATCAGATTATTCGTTAATAGCTGTAACAACACCTGAACCTACTGTTCTACCACCCTCACGGATAGCGAAACGAAGGCCTTCCTCGATAGCGATAGGAGTGATGAGCTCAACGTTCATCTCTACGTTATCGCCGGGCATGCACATTTCTGTACCTTCGGGAAGAGTGATGATACCTGTAACGTCAGTTGTTCTGAAATAGAACTGAGGACGATAGTTGTTGAAGAACGGTGTGTGACGGCCGCCCTCGTCCTTATTAAGAACGTAAACCTGTCCCTTGAACTTTGTGTGGGGGTGAATTGTGCCGGGCTTAGAAAGAACCTGTCCACGCTCAATACCCTTTCTGTCAACACCACGAAGAAGAGCACCGATGTTGTCGCCTGCCTCAGCGTAATCAAGAGTCTTTCTGAACATCTCGATACCTGTAACAACAGTCTTTGTCTTCTCATCCTTAAGACCAACGATTTCAACCTCTTCGCCTGTCTTAAGCTGTCCACGCTCAACTCTACCTGTAGCAACTGTACCACGGCCTGTGATTGTCATAACGTCCTCGACAGGCATAAGGAACGGCTGGTCAGCCTTACGGTCGGGTGTGGGGATGTAGTTATCAACTGCATCCATAAGCTCCCAGATGCACTGAACTTCAGGAGCATTGGGGTCTGTAGCCTCAAGAGCCTTAAGAGCTGAACCCTTGATGATCGGGCAGTTCTCATCGAAATCATACTCAGCAAGTGTTTCACGGATTTCCATCTCAACAAGCTCAAGAAGCTCGGGATCGTCAACCTGATCGCACTTGTTCATGAATACAACGATTGCCGGAACGCCAACCTGACGAGCAAGAAGAAGGTGCTCCTTGGTCTGAGCCATAGGACCGTCTGTTGCTGCGATAACAAGGATAGCGCCGTCCATCTGAGCTGCACCTGTGATCATGTTCTTGATGTAGTCAGCATGGCCGGGGCAGTCAACGTGAGCATAGTGACGCTTGTCAGTCTCGTACTCAACGTGTGCTGTGTTGATTGTGATACCACGCTCTCTCTCTTCGGGAGCCTTATCGATGTTTGCATAATCAACGAAGTCAGCCTGGCCCTTAGATGCGAGTGTCTTTGTAATAGCCGCTGTTAATGTTGTCTTACCGTGGTCAACGTGACCGATAGTACCAATATTAACATGGGGTTTAGTTCTTTCGAATTTTGCCTTTGCCATTGGAATTTCCTCCTTTTATTAACGGAAAATATTTTGTATTTGTCTGTGCTTGATATTTTACCAATAATTCGGCAAAATATCAAGCCTTTTTAATGAAATAATCAGTCTTTCTTAGTTCTTTCACTGATAATCTTCTCAGCTATGCTCTTCGGAACCGGCTTATAACCGTCGGGTTCCATAACATACTGTCCACGACCCTGAGTCTGTGAACGGAGGTCTGTTGCATAACCGAACATCTCTGCAAGCGGAACTCTTGCATTGATCTGCTTGAGGCCTGAACGGTCCTCGAAGCCCTGAATTTCACCACGGCGAGCGATAAGGTTGCCCTGTACGGTGCCGAAGTATTCATCGGGAACGATGACAACAACCTTCATGATGGGCTCAAGAAGAATCGGGTCTGCAAGTCTTGCAGCTTCCTTGAATGCCATTGAACCGGCAATCTTAAACGCCATCTCTGAAGAGTCGACTTCGTGGTAAGAACCGTCGTAAAGAGTAACTTTAACGTCAACAACGGGGTAGTTTGCAAGTACACCTGAGTTCAATGCGCCCTGGATACCCTGATCAACAGGTCCGATAAATTCCTTCGGAATCTTACCGCCGACAACAGCGTTAACGAACTCATAGCCCTTACCGGGTTCGTTGGGCTCAAGTATAATCTTAACGTGACCGTACTGACCCGAACCGCCCGACTGGCGCTTGTACTTGGTTTCGTGGTCAACCTTCTTGCGGATGGTTTCCTTGTAAGCAACCTGAGGCTTACCTACGTTAGCCTCAACCTTAAATTCACGAAGAAGTCTGTCAACGATAATTTCAAGGTGAAGCTCGCCCATACCTGCGATAATGGTCTGACCTGTTTCTTCATCTGTATAGCACTTGAAGGTGGGGTCCTCTTCAGCAAGCTTCTGAAGGCCGATACCCATCTTCTCCTGTCCTGCCTTAGTCTTGGGCTCGATAGCTACACGGATAACCGGATCAGGGAAGTTCATTGACTCAAGAACAATCGGGTACTTCTCGTCGCAGAGTGTGTCACCTGTCGTTGTATTCTTGAGGCCTACGACAGCGGCAATGTCGCCTGCGTAAACTGTCTCAATGTCCTCTCTGTGGTTAGCGTGCATCTGAAGGATACGACCCATTCTCTCTCTGGTGTTCTTAACAGAGTTATAAACGGTTGTACCTGCGTTTACAGTACCCGAGTAAACTCTGAAGAAGCAGAGCTTACCAACAAAGGGGTCTGTTGCTATCTTAAATGCAAGAGCTGAAAAAGGCTCTGAATCTGATGAATGTCTCTGCTCCTCTTCATCGGTATCGGGGTTTACGCCCTTGATGGACTCGATGTCTGTGGGAGCCGGCATAAAGTCAACGATAGCGTCGAGGAGAGGCTGAACACCCTTGTTACGGTAAGCTGTACCGCAACAAATCGGAACCATCTCGTTGGCAATAGTAGCCTTACGGATAACCTTCTTAATTTCCTCAACTGTCGGCTCAACGCCTTCAAAATATTTCTCCATGAGTTCATCATCCTGCTCAACGACTGACTCGATAAGCTGTGTACGGTACTTAGCAGCAAGCTCCTTCATATCGTCCGGAATTTCCTCACGGCGAATGTCTTTACCGAGGTCATCATAATAAACCTCAGCGTCGTTATTGATAAGGTCAACAATACCCTTAAAGGTAGCCTCAGCGCCTATCGGGAGCTGAATCGGAACAGCGTTGCAGTTGAAACGCTCCTTGACCATATCAAGAACTCTGTAGAAATCAGCACCCATGATGTCCATCTTATTAACGAAAATCATTCTGGGTACTTTGTATTCGTCAGCCTGACGCCAAACGGTCTCAGACTGAGGCTCAACACCGCCCTTTGCGCACAAAACGGTAACTGAACCGTCAAGTACACGAAGCGAACGCTGAACTTCAACTGTGAAGTCAACGTGGCCGGGAGTGTCGATTATATTGATACGATGATTCTTCCAGAAGCAGGTGGTAGCAGCGGAAGTGATGGTAATACCTCTCTCCTGCTCCTGAGCCATCCAGTCCATGGTAGCGTCGCCGTCGTGTGTCTCACCTAATTTGTGGTTAACACCCGTGTAAAACAAAATTCTTTCTGTTGTAGTTGTTTTACCGGCGTCGATATGAGCCATGATACCAATATTTCTTGTTTTTTCAAGAGATACCTTTCTCGGCATAATATCCTCCATTGCCGAATTACTCGGCGTAAAAATTCTCCGGTAAAATTACCATCTGAAATGTGCAAAAGCTTTGTTAGCTTCAGCCATTCTGTGTGTTTCTTCACGCTTCTTGAATGCTGCGCCGGTCTCATTGACTGCGTCAAGGATCTCGTTAGCAAGTCTTTCCTTCATCGTTCTCTCTGAACGTGAACGTGCATAAAGCGTGATCCAACGGAGTCCCAAAGTCTGTCTTCTCTCGGGACGTACTTCCATCGGAACCTGATAAGTTGCACCGCCTACACGGCGAGCTTTAACTTCGAGAACAGGCATAACATTTTCCATTGCAGCGTCAAAAACCTCCAACGGTTCTTTACCTGTTTTCTCAGCGATAATGTCGAATGCGTCGTAAACGATCTTCTGGGCAACACCCTTCTTACCGTCGAGCATAACGCTGTTGATAAGCCTTGTTACAAGCTTTGAATTGTAAAGCGGATCCGGCAAAACGTCACGTTTTGCAATCTGGCCTCTTCTTGGCACTTCGCTTCCCTCCTTCATAGTAATGATATCATAGGTACTCTGGTGACAAAACCCGTGGTGTCAATGCAAAGAGGCATATAAATATATATATACACCAATTATAGCATTTGACTGAATTGGTAGATTCTGTCTGTTGATAATTTAAGGTCTGACTACCTTATTTTTTTGCGCCCTTGGGTCTCTTTGCGCCGTACTTGGAACGACTCTGCATTCTTCCGTTAACGCCCTGTGTATCGAGTGTACCACGGATAATATGGTAACGAACACCGGGGAGATCCTTAACACGGCCGCCTCTGATAAGAACAACTGAGTGTTCCTGAAGGTTGTGGCCTACGCCCGGGATGTAAGCAGAAACTTCGATTCCGTTAGTGAGACGAACTCTGGCAAGCTTACGAAGAGCTGAGTTAGGCTTTTTAGGTGTATCTGTCTTAACAACAGTACAAACACCTCTCTTCTGAGGAGAAGCATTATCAGTCATAACGTTCTTCTTAGAGTTAAGTCCCTTACCGAGAGCAGGAGCCTTTGACTTCTTCTCGATAGTATCTCTTCCGTTGCGTACAAGCTGGTTAAAGGTTGGCATTTTTTCACCTCCGATAAAAAATTATGACACGATGTGTCAGCAAAACAAACACTATCGATTAAAATAGTGTTTATTTTGCTCACACAACCAAAGATTTTAACATTAAAAACCTTCGGTTGTCAAGCATTATTTAATTTTTAGTCATTTATTTCTTCTTCGGACTCGGTTGAAGCGGTATAAACTCTCTCGTTTTCTACCTCGCTGTAGCAGCGCATACCTGTTCCCGAAGGAAGAAGCTTACCGATGATAACGTTCTCTTTAAGACCCATAAGGTTATCGACCTTACCCTTGATAGCTGCGTCGGTAAGAACTCTTGTCGTCTCCTGGAAGGAAGCTGCCGACATAAAGGAGTTTGTAGCCAACGAAGCCTTTGTGATACCGAGAAGCACGGGCTCGCAAACAGGCTCGATGAACTCTTCGCCTTTTGCCTCACATTCCTGCTTAGCCTTTCTCATCTCGATAGTAAAGTCAACCTTTTCAACCTGCTCTCCGGGGAGGAAGTGGGTTGAGCCGGGCTCTTCTACCTTGAGCTTTCTCATCATCTGACGAACGATTACCTCGATATGCTTATCGTTGATGTCAACACCCTGCATACGGTAAGTTCTCTGAACTTCCTTGATAAGATAATCGTGAACCGCATGGACACCGTTGATAGCAAGTATGTCGTGCGGGTTGGGAGAACCCTCTGTAAGAGCTGTGCCCTTCTTAACATAAACGGGATTGCCGTTTTCGTCGGTATCCACATTGAATTTCTTACGGTAGCCGTAAGGAATAAGATATGATTTTTCGTCGCCCGTCTCGTCATTTGTGATAACGATATGCTCGTTTCTCTTGATTTCTCTGAACGAAAGACGTCCGTCGATTTCGGAGAGGATAGCAAGCGTCTTGGGCTTTCTTGCCTCGAACAATTCCTCGACACGGGGAAGACCCTGTGTAATATCCTGACTCGAAGCAACACCGCCGGTGTGGAAGGTACGCATTGTAAGCTGTGTACCGGGCTCACCGATTGACTGAGCTGCGATAATACCGACAGCCTCGCCGACCGTAACGGGCTTGCCTGTTGCAAGGTTTGAGCCGTAGCACTTGATACATACACCGTGTTCGGATTCACAAGTAAGAAGTGAACGAATCTTGATTTTTCTGTCGGCGGGATTCTCTCTTGCGTTGACAACATCCGCAACGATTTTAGCGTCAGCCTCGGACATCATCTTGTCCTTCGACATAATAACTTCGCCGTTTTCGTCTGTCAAATCATCAAGCAAGAAACGACCTGTAAGTCTCTCCTGAAGGCTCTCGATAAGCTCCTTGCCCTCCATAATATCGTAAACCTCGATACCGTCGTGGCAATGGCAATCCTCTTCACGAATGATAACGTCCTGTGAAACGTCAACAAGACGACGTGTAAGGTAACCCGAGTCAGCTGTACGAAGAGCTGTATCGGCAAGACCTTTACGAGCACCACGGGATGAAATGAAGTATTCAAGTACGTTAAGTCCCTCACGGTAGTTAGCACGAATCGGAACTTCGATGACCTTACCTGATGTATTGGCGATAAGACCACGCATACCTGCCAACTGACGAAGCTGTGAGTCAGAACCACGGGCACCCGAGTCAACCATCATATAAATCGGGTTGTACTTACCGAGGTTATCTTTAAGACCGGAAGCAACGTCGTTTGTGCATTTTTCCCAAACCTTAATAACTTTCTGACTTCTCTCGCTGTTACTGATAAGACCGAGATTGTAGTTAGCCGAAATCTTATCAATCTTTGCATCAGCCTCTTTAAGAAGCTCTGCCTTATAAGGAGGAATTACTGCGTCGCAAACAGCAACGGTAATACCTGATTTTGTCGAATATTTGTAACCCTGTGCCTTGATAGCGTCAAGCACCTGAGAAGAAACGTTTACGCCGTGAACCTTGATACATTTATCAATGATTTTACCGAGCGTTTTCTTGTTGACAAGGAAGTCAACCTCAAGCTTGAACGCATTTGCGGGATCGCTTCTGTCAACGAAGCCGAGATCCTGCGGAATGGGTGTGTTGAAGATTATCTTACCGAGAGTTGTCTCAACAAGCTGTGAAACCTTCTCGCCGTTAATCTCCTTGGTCATTCTGACCTTTATCTTTGAATGAAGACCGATATAGCCCTCATCATAAGCCATTGTAGCCTCATCAACAGTTGAGAATACCTTGCCCTCACCGGGTTCGCCGTCTTTATCCATTGTAAGATAGTACGAACCGAGGATCATATCCTGCGTAGGTACGGTTACGGGTTTACCGTCTGACGGTTTAAGGAGGTTGTTGGCAGCAAGCATAAGAAGTCTTGCCTCTGCCTGAGCCTCAGCCGAAAGCGGAACGTGAACAGCCATCTGGTCACCGTCGAAGTCGGCGTTAAACGCTGTACAAGCAAGGGGATGAAGCTTAATTGCTCTACCCTCAACAAGAACCGGCTCAAATGCCTGAATACCGAGTCTGTGAAGTGTAGGAGCACGGTTAAGCATTACCGGATGTCCCTTGATAACAACTTCGAGAGCATCCCAAACCTCGGGATTAGCACGTTCAACCATCTTTCTTGCAGACTTTATGTTGCCCGTAACACCTGTCTCAACAAGGCGCTTCATAACGAAGGGCTTGAACAATTCAAGAGCCATTTCCTTAGGAAGACCGCACTGATACATCTTGAGCTCGGGTCCTACGACGATAACCGAACGTCCCGAATAGTCAACACGCTTACCGAGAAGGTTCTGACGGAAACGTCCCTGCTTACCTTTAAGCATATCGGAAAGAGATTTCAACGCTCTGTTGTTCGGACCTGTAACGGGTCTGCCTCTTCTGCCGTTGTCGATAAGTGCGTCAACAGCCTCCTGAAGCATTCTCTTTTCATTTCTGATGATAATGTCGGGAGCACTAAGCTCAAGGAGCTTTTTAAGACGGTTGTTTCTGTTGATAACTCGTCTGTAAAGGTCGTTGAGGTCGGAAGTAGCAAATCTGCCGCCGTCAAGCTGAACCATAGGACGAATATCGGGGGGAATTACCGGAATGACGTCCAAAATCATCCACTCGGGACGGTTGCCCGACTGTCTGAACGCCTCTGCAACCTCAAGGCGCTTGAGAATTCTTGTCTTTTTCTGACCGCTTGCATCCTCAAGCTCTGCACGAAGGTCGTTTGAGAGCTTTTCAACGTCAATACCCGCAAGAAGCTCTTTGATAGCCTCTGCGCCCATACCTGCCTTGAAATCGTCCTCATATTTCTCTCTCATATCGAGATATTCCTTCTCGGAGAGAATCTGATTCTTTTCAAGCTCGGTATCGCCGGGATCGGTAACTATATATCTTGAGAAATAGAGAACCTTTTCAAGGTCTCTGGGAGATATATCAAGGATAAGTCCCATTCTTGAGGGAATACCCTTGAAATACCATATGTGAGAAACGGGAGCAACAAGCTCAATGTGTCCCATTCTCTCTCTTCTGACTTTAGCCTTTGTTATTTCAACGCCGCAGCGTTCGCATATTTTGCCTTTATAACGAACTCTTTTATACTTTCCGCAGTAGCATTCCCAGTCCTTTGTGGGTCCGAAAATCTTTTCGCAGAAAAGTCCTTCTTTTTCGGGCTTTAACGTGCGGTAGTTAATTGTTTCGGGCTTCTTGACCTCTCCGTAAGACCACTCTCTGATCTGCTCGGGTGAGGCAAGGCCGATTTTAATTGACTCAAAGGTTATATTTTCCATTAAATTTTTACCTTCTTCCTTAAAATCTGAACTGTGAGTTTACTCGGTTAAAATTCGTCGTCGTTGAATTCGTCGTCGTCAAACGAATCATCATCTGTGATATATTCGTTGAAAGCGTCCTCTCCGAGTTCTTTTTCTGCATCCTCATCCGTAACGTAGCCGTCATCGAGTGAAGCGTCGTTTACGTAGGACATATCCTCATTAGCAACAACAGGAGTATCCATCTCATCATCAAAGTTTTGTTTAAGGTCAATTTCGTTGTTGTCCTTATCGAGAACTCTGATGTCAAGAGCGAGAGCCTGAAGCTCTTTAACAAGAACCTTGAACGATTCGGGAACACCGGGCTTCGGAATGTTCTGTCCCTTAACGATGGACTCATAGGTCTTAACTCTTCCGACAAGGTCGTCCGACTTAACAGTAAGGATTTCCTGAAGAGTATAAGCAGCACCGTAAGCCTCAAGTGCCCAAACCTCCATCTCACCGAAACGCTGACCGCCGAACTGAGCTTTACCGCCCAAGGGCTGCTGAGTAACAAGTGAGTAAGGACCTGTGGAACGTGCGTGGATTTTATCGTCTACAAGGTGGTGAAGCTTCAAGTAGTACATAATGCCGACAGTAACGGGGTTATCAAATTTAAGACCTGTTCTGCCGTCTGTAAGGATCGACTTACCGTCCTCACGGTAGCCTGCCTCACGAAGTGCATCTCTGATGTCGGACTCATGCGCACCGTCGAATACCGGTGTGGCAATCTTCTGTCCGAGCTTTCTGAATGCGAAGCCGAGGTGTACCTCAAGAACCTGTCCGATGTTCATTCGGGAAGGAACGCCCAACGGGTTAAGAACTATATCAAGCGGAGTACCGTCATCAAGGAACGGCATATCCTCCTGCGGAAGTATTCTCGAAACAACGCCCTTGTTACCGTGACGGCCTGCCATCTTATCGCCGACGGAGAGCTTTCTCTTCTGTGCGATATAGCAGCGTACAACCTTATTGACACCGGGGCTTAATTCGTCCGAATTTTCTCTTGTGAAAACTTCAACGTCAACAACGATACCGTATTCGCCGTGAGGTACTTTAAGAGAAGTATCACGAACCTCTCTTGCCTTCTCGCCGAAGATCGCTCTGAGAAGTCTTTCCTCGGCGGTAAGCTCTGTTTCGCCCTTAGGTGTAACCTTACCGACAAGAATGTCGCCCGAGTGAACCTCTGCGCCGACACGGATAATACCGTTTTCGTCAAGGTTTGCCAAAGCGTCCTCGCCGACGTTCGGAATATCTCTTGTGATTTCCTCTGCTCCGAGCTTGGTATCTCTTGCTTCGGTTTCAAATTCTTCTATGTGAACAGATGTATAAACATCATCACGAACAAGCTTTTCGTTGATAAGAACAGCGTCCTCGTAGTTATAGCCTTCCCAGGTCATAAATCCGATAAGAGCGTTCTTACCGAGTGAGATTTCGCCGTTTGCGGTTGCGGGACCGTCTGCGATAACCTGTCCTTCGGTAACCTCTTCGCCCTCAGAAACTATCGGGCGCTGGTTGATACATGTATCCTGGTTGGAGCGCATAAACTTAATAAGCTCATAGGTGTCAACGTCTCCGCCCTTGACTGCAATTTCAATCTTCTGAGCGTCAACCTTGACAACCGTACCTGCACGCTTAGCGAGAATAACTGTACCCGAGTCAACGGCAGCCTTATATTCCATACCCGTTCCGACAATCGGAGAATCGGTTTTAAGAAGCGGAACTGCCTGCTTCTGCATGTTAGAGCCCATCAAAGCACGGTTTGCGTCGTCGTTTTCAAGGAACGGAATCATTGCGGTAGCAACGGAAACAAGCATCTTGGGCGATACGTCCATATAGTCTGCGTCCGAAGCGTTAACCTCAAGGAATTCGTCTCTGTGTCTTGCGGTAACCTTTGAATTTACAAATCTGCCGTTCTCGTCAAGGGGCTCGTTTGCCTGAGCAACCGTGTAGTTATCCTCGACGTCGGCGGTCATATATTCAACCTCGTTAAGTACAACGCCCGTCTCCTTATCAATCTTTCTGAAGGGAGCTTCGATAAAGCCGTACTTATTTATTTTTGCGAATGTAGCAAGGTAAGAGATAAGACCGATGTTCGGACCTTCGGGAGTCTCAATCGGGCACATACGTCCGTAGTGAGAGTAGTGAACGTCTCGAACCTCAAATCCTGCACGGTCTCTCGAAAGACCGCCGGGGCCCAATGCGGAAAGTCTTCTCTTATGAGTAAGCTCCGACAAGGGGTTTGTCTGATCCATGAACTGTGAAAGCGGAGAAGAACCGAAGAACTCCTTGATAGCCGCCATAACAGGTCTGATATTTATAAGAGCAGCGGGAGTAACCTTATCGGGCTCCTGTGCCTGAAGGGTCATTCTCTCCTTGACAACTCTTTCCATTCTTGAGAAGCCGATTCTGAACTGATTCTGAAGAAGCTCGCCGACAGAACGGATACGTCTGTTGCCGAGGTGATCGATGTCGTCGGTAACGCCTACGCCGCAAGCAATGCAGTTAAGGTAGTTGATGGAAGCCATAATATCGTCAATGATAATATGTTTCGGAATAAGGTCGTCGGCACGGTTAGCCATTTCCTCACGAAGTGCGTCCTTATCGTCGCCGCACTTGTTAAGGATTTCCTGAAGAACGGTAAAGCGAACTTTCTCGTTAATGCCGATTTCCTCAAGCTCGTCCTCAGTGAACATCGGAACATACTCGCCGATGTCAACCATACCGTTTGAGTATACCTTAACTTCCTCGCCCTCGGAATCAACATAAGCGACGGTAACGCCCTCCTGCTCGATTCTGTATGCAAGCTCGGGAGTAATCATCTCGCCTGCGTCTGCAAGGATTTCGCCTGTAAGCTCGCTGATAACGGGCTGTGTAACCTTAAAGCCCTCAAGTCTTGAAGCAATGCCGAGCTTTTTATTGTATTTATATCTGCCGACTCTTGAAAGGTCATAGCGTCTCGGGTCGAAGAACAAGCCGTCAAGATGAGCCTGTGCCGTTTCAAGTGTGGGCGGCTCGCCGGGACGAAGTCTCTTATAAACCTCGATAAGAGCCTGCTCTGTATTGATAGTGGTATCCTTTTCAAGCGTAGCCTTAATTCTCTCGTCATAGCCGAAGAATTCAAGGATATCGGTGTTCGAGCTGAGTCCCAACGCTCTGATAAAGGTTGTGATGTAAATCTTTCTGTTCTTGTCTATACGAACATAGAAAAGGTCGTTCTGATCTGTCTCATATTCAAGCCAAGCACCCCTGTTCGGGATAACCTGTGCGGAATAAAGCTCCTTACCGGTCTTGTCATGAGTCATATCAAAATATACGCTGGGAGAACGAACGAGCTGTGAAATGATAACACGCTCAGCACCGTTGATAACGAAAGTTCCCGACTCGGTCATAATCGGGAAATCGCCCATATAAACCTCGTTCTCTTTGATTTCGCCCGTTTCCTTGTTAAGAAGTCTTGCGGTTACTCTCAAGGGAGCTGCGTAAGTAGTATCTCTCTCCTTACATTCCTTTACAGTATATTTCGGGGTGTCATCCATTCTGTAATCTACGAAACTCAGCGCAAGATTGCCGGAAAAGTCTGTAATTTCCGCAACATCACGGAACACTTCCTTCAATCCTTTGTCAAGAAACCACTTGTACGAATCCTTCTGAACCTCGATAAGGTTGGGTATCTGCATAACCTCATTGATCTTCGAGAAAGTCATACGGGTTGTTTTTCCGAATTTTTCAGGTTTGACATTCACCATAGGGCTTATCACTCTCCATCATTATTTTTATCTTAAAGGCTCTTTCACAAGCCCGGAGATTACTCTCAAAACGGTTAAATATGCTCTTGATTTTCAACACATATTATGGTAAAATACCGTTACGTTGATAAATGAAAAGGCATACATTTCCATTCTAATAGCAGTTAATTATAAACCATTCATTCAACAATGTCAATAGATATTGTTGAAATATTTTTATTTATAATGTATTTGACTTATTTTATTATGTAAACAAAGAAAAAGGGAGTTATAAAATGGCAAAAAACAAGTATGATTGGGAAAATCCCGCCGTCATCAAAAGGAATAAAGAGGACGGTCACGTTATAGCATTCTGCTATGACGACGAAAAATCTGCGCTTGAAAGAAAGCCGTCGGATTACAAGGCTACTCTTGACGGCAAATGGAAATTCTATTGGCAGATGGGCATTGAGGGCTGCCCCGAGAGCTTCTACAAGCCTGATTTTGACGACAGCGATTGGAAGTACATAACAGTTCCGTCTGTTTGGCAGACTGAAAAAACAGGCAGCTTCCCCTACTATTACGCAAGCACCTTCCCCCGTGCTATCAGCCGTAAAAAGTCTAAAATTCCGTCAATCGACCACGATATGCAGGAAATCGGAATTTACAGAAGAGAGTTTGACCTGCCCGAGAATTTCTCGGATAAGGAGGTTTTCCTCCATTTCGGCGCAGTTAAATCCGCAATCGAGGTTTATGTAAACGGCAGCTTTGTAGGCTATTCGCAGGGAGCTATGACGCCTCACGAATTCGACATTACAAAGTATCTTGTCCCCGGTAAGAACTCTGTTGCGGCAAAGGTTTACCGTTACAGCGACGCTCAGTACATTGAGGATCAGGATATGTGGCTGCTCTGCGGTATTTACAGAGAGGTTTATATCTTCGCAGAGCCAAAGGTTTGCCTGCGTGACTTCTTTATCACAACAGACCTTGACAAGGACTACAATAACTCGGACGTTGAGCTTGAAGTTCAGGTCAACAACTATCATTCAAAGGATAAAAAAGCAAAGGTTACCGCTTATATCGAAAGAAACGGCAAGAAAACTCCTATCGGAGAGGCAGAGCTTGTTGCAAAAAACGGCGTAAACAAAGTTCATTTGAAAACAACGGTTGAGTCGCCCGAAAAGTGGTCGGCTGAAGTTCCGAATCTCTACAACCTTGTTATCGAGCTTGATGCCGAGAAGCACTCAAAAGTTTACAAGTCGATCCGCTTCGGCTTTAAGAAGGTTGAAATCGTCGGCGAGAAAATTCTTTTCAACGGTCAGCCTATGATGCTTCGTGGCACAAACCGTCACGACTTCGACCCCGATCACGGCTGGGCAGTTCCCAAGGAAAGATTTTTGCAGGATATGAGCCTTATGAAAAAGGCAAATATCAACGCAATCCGTACCTCTCACTATCCCGACGACCCGTATTTCTATGAATTGGCAGACGAATACGGCTTCTATGTTATGGACGAGTGCGATATGGAAAGCCACGGCGTAAGACGTAAGGGCGTACCTGGCAGCAATCCCGTTTGGACTCCTGCGGTTGTCGATAAGATGGAGAGAATGGTGCTTCGTGACAGAAACCACGCTTGCGTATTTATGTGGTCGCTCGGTAACGAGGCAGGCGACGGCGAAAACTTCGTTAAGATGAAGGAAGCTGCATTAAGACTTGACACCACACGTCAGTTCCACTATGAGGGCGACTTTGACTTTACAAAGAGCGACGTCATTTCGAGAATGTATCCGCTTGAGGACACAATGAAGAAGCTCGGCAACCGTGAGCCTATCACAATCACTCTTTATGATAACATTGCAAATCAGCTTGCAGCCGATTCAAAGCCAATTCCGAAAGAGGCTTATACTCGCCCCGTAATTCTCTGCGAATATGCTCACGCTATGGAAAACAGCTTGGGTAACTTCCAGGAATATATGGACGATTTTGAAAAGTACGATAATATGTGCGGCGGCTTTATCTGGGACTTCGTTGACCAGTCCATTCGCTACAAGGCTGAGGACGGCGACCATTGGCTTTACGGTACAGACTTTGAGAAGATGGAACCGAGAAAGCCCTTACAGCTTCCGAACACAACCGCAATGACAGGCTCAAACACATATTTCTGCGCTAACGGTATCGTTGCTGCCGACAGAAAGCCCCACCCCTCATATTATGAAGTTAAAAAGGTTTATGCCGAGATGAAAATCAAGGAAAAAGACCTTGAAAATAAGAAGTTCACTCTTATCAACAAGCATCTTTTCACGGACCTTTCCGAATTTGAAATCAAGTGGGTTGTCAATGCAGACGGCGTTGAGGTTCAGTCTGGCTCACTCGGCACTGTTAAGGTTGCACCGCTTAGCGAAACCGAAATCACAGTTCCGTATGATATAAAGGAATATGAAAACAAGGAATATGTGCTTATTCTTTCGTTCATCACAAAAGAGGATAAGCCTTATTGCGAAAAGGGATACGAGCAGGCATTTGACCAGTTCATTATAAAGGAAAAGACAGATGTTGAAGAAAACTATGAGCCGAAAGAGGTTTCGTTCTCAAAGCACGAGGGCAAAATCGTTGTAAACGGCGACGGTTTCTCGCTTGTTATCAAGCACGGCAAAATCGTTTCTCTTAAATATAATGAAAAGGAATATGTCAAGACGGAAATCAAGCCCAACTTCTTCCGTCCGATTATCGACAATGACCTTTCAAATACAAACTTCGTTCCGTTCCTCATTCCGCTTCATCCCTATTACAGATGGCAGAAGGCTACGGACAAGTTAAGCGGTATCCTTTCGGGCGTTGACAAAAATGCCGACGGCACACTTGAATTGAGCTTCGAGTGGGATGTTCTTTCAATGTCGGGCGTTCGTTCAAAGCTCACTATTTATCCGAACGGCAAAATTAAGTTCTACTTAAAGGGTACACCTAAGGGCGGCGCACTTCTCCGCTTCGGTACTCAGTTCGGACTTGTTGAGGAATTGGACAACGTTAAGTGGTACGGCAGAGGTCCGCAGGAGACTTATCCCGACAGAAAGACCGGCGGTAAAATCGGCATTTGGAAAAAGACCGTCAATGACCTTGAGCACCACTATATGCGTCCGCAGGAGAACGGCAACAGAGTTGACGTAAGATATGTTGAGCTTACCTCTCACGACGGAGAAAAGGGACTCAAGTTCACCTCTCCCTGTGCTACTCCCCTTGCGTTCAGCGCTTGGCACTACACACAAAATGCACTTGAAAAGGCAACGCATATCCACAACCTCAAGCACACCGACATTACAACCTTTAACTATGACCTCGCTCAAATGGGCGTAGGCGGCGATATGCCGGGCGACGCACACGTTCGTGAGCCGTACATTCTTCATTCAAATAAAGAGTACGAATACAGCTTCACAGTTGAACCGTTGAAATAATAAATTCATAAACTAAACAAAGCAGGAATAATTGTTAATTTATTCCTGCTTTTTTATTGACATTTAAGTAACTTTTTTGTAAAATTATACGGCATTATTCAAAGAAAGGTTTTAGAAAATTATGTGGTTTTGGTTTTCATTGATTGCATTGTTCTGCTGGAGTGGCTCGGACTTGTTCTCAAAGCTCGGTTGCGCCGATAAGTCGGACAAATACAGTCACTACAAAATGGTTACCGCCGTTGGCGTTGTTATGGGCTTACACGCTCTGTATTCGATTTTCGTCGGCGGCGTTGAGGTTACGGGAAGCGCAATTCTTCGCTATCTCCCCGTTTCCGCTTTGTATATCGTTTCAATGGCGATCGGATATATCGGCTTGCGCTATATTGAGCTTTCGATTTCCTCGCCTATATGCAATTCCTCCGGTGCCATTGTTGCGGTTATCTGCCTTATCACAGGTCAGACACTCGCAGTTCCGCAGTACATTGCGGTTGCACTTGTTTGTATCGCCGTTATCGCACTCGGCTTTGTCGAGGCTAACGAGGACGACGAATTGAGAGCACTCAGACAGGAAAAGTCGAATTACAAGTATTCAAAATCGGCTCTTGCTATCGTTCTTCCGCTTATCTACTGCTTGCTTGACGCACTCGGAACCTTTGCGGACAGCATTGTACTTGAAACTCTTGACGAGGACGTTGCAAACACCGCTTATGAGCTTACATTCCTTATATGCGGTATCGTAGCGTTCATCTATGTTAAGTTCATCAAAAAGCAGAAGTATTTCCCGAAAAAAGAAGTTCCGAAATATGCAGGTGCGATTTTCGAGACAGCAGGTCAGTTCGCATATATCTATGCTCTCGCTGACTCCGAGCACGTTGCAATGGCTGCGCCGATTATCTCGGCTTACTGCCTGCTTTCGGTTGTATGGGGCAGAATTTTCATTAAGGAAAAGCTTTCGTGGAAGCATTATCTCACAATCGCAATCGCAATAGTGGGTATTGTAATCCTCGGCCTTTACGATGCATAAACTTTCAAATCTGATGAGAATCCGGCTCCCTCTGACGGGCAACGTATGCGACCGCCGCCTGTGGCGGATAAAGGGAGC